>Ga0207756_100153_pt1 | contig 49337 bp, 60 predicted proteins | sample A23M1SouthBayCA_FD_187748 | JGI IMG/M metagenome (GOLD analysis project Ga0207756, IMG submission 187748) | Aerobic enrichment media microbial communities from Eden Landing Ponds, California, USA - A23 M1 (3) (SPAdes) | ecosystem: Environmental > Aquatic > Marine > Unclassified | place...
CCCCCGACCCCGCAAGCACCGCAGCCCCGAGGCGCGCAGCGGCGGTCGCGGGACGTCGAGCGGCCGAGGGCTTTCGATGGTCCTCTCCCACCGAATCAGATTAGCAATCAGTCAGCTGTTACCGGCGACCAGATCCTCGATGAACCGGAACCCGTTCACGAACGTCACCGAGTCACCGTAGCCCTCACTTGCGAGTACGGTTTCGGCCCCCTCGCCGGCCGCGATATCGGTCGTGTAGATGTAGACCTCGGTTGCCGTCCCCGCGTTGAGATGCTGGGCAGCGAGGGCGGCGAGGGCGGCGTCCGCGCGTTCGACCCCGTCGGCAGGGCGGTCGTCGCCGTTCGCGATGTACCGCTGGACCCCGTCCATCACCCGCGAGACGACCGGCTCGGAGAACTCCAGTGGGGCCGCAACCGTCGCCCAGCCCTCGTCGATCGCGGTGTCAATCGGCACTTCCTCGGCGTCAGGGTCGTCGACAGTCAGCTCCTCGTACACTCGTTCGGGCAGGACGAAGGTGACATTGTTCCGGCGAGCGAACCGCCGAACAGCCTTGTACCGGCTGTTCGACGACTGTCCCATCGCGACAAACAGACCGGTGTCGGCGATGTGGAGCCGGCTCACGCGTCGTCAGCCGCGTCGCCGTTGTCGATATCCAACTCGTCGAGTCCTGCCCCAGCCTCCTCGATGTCGTAGTGCTCGTGGACGACGGGCCGGAGTGCCTGGAGGATCATCTCCCCAGCCAACGGCGAGATGTCCAGATCCTCCGCCATCAGCCGGTGGGTCACCTCGCCGCGCTCGCGAGCAACCGCGTAGGTGAGCGCCGTTGCGAGGCCGGCGACGCCGTGCCGGCCGATATAGGTGTCGATGTCGGCGTCCGTCTCGCGGCGGCCGACGGCGTCGATCAGCGCCGGCGTGATCGTGTACTCGCGGTCGCCGGTGGCCGTCGTCACGGTCAGGTCGATCTCTCGGGCGGCGTACCGGCGCGGCTGCTCGTCGTCGGTGATGTCGACGACGCCGGCATCGACGAGCCGGTTGACGTAGCTGTAGGCCGTCCCCTGGGCGAGTTCGAGGTCGTCCATCACGTCCTGAACGGTCGCCTCCCCCTCCCGGGCGAGATACGCGTACAGCTGAGCCAGCTGTGGCTCCTCAAGGAGATCCGCAACTGAGAGGAAGTCCCGGACGATGTCGCCGTCGGCGCGATCTGAAGTGCGTGACACAGTGGTTCTTGATTACAGTTTACAGCGAAACAGTAAAGAGTGTTTGGGGCGGCTCTGCTGGCATCGCGTATCGCGACCAGTCGAAAATCAGTTGCCACAGGAAGTGCCGAGGGGTGATGGCTACCACGACAGGAGGGGTTCTCAGGCAGAAATGTAGTCGCTCAACTGGTTCGCCACGTCCTCGACGCGCTCGTCGACCAGCGAGGTGAGATACTGGTCGATATCCGCAGCACTGGTGAGTGTCGCGATTGACCACGGTAGAACGTGGCTTCGTTCCCCGAGCGGTTCTCCCTCGTAGTCGTCGTCTCGGAGTTCAATCGACGCTTCGTGATAGGTCTGCGTGGAGATGAGATCCGTGATGAGTTGCACGCCGTGGGCCGAGAATTGGGGCGCTCCCAACACGAGCATCGGGCGCCCTTTCTCCGAGAGCGGGTCACTCGCCCAGACGATGTCACCACGTTCCAGCTCTTCGAACGCCGTCACTGCACGTCTTCCGTCTCGTCAGTCTGGAGGTCCTCGAGCCGCTCCTCACCATACTGGTCATCCGCTGTCTCGTGGTGACGGTGGAGTCGGTAGGCAGCCTGGAGCCGTTCCTCATCGTCCGTGATCGCCCAGTATGGGCGTTTGTGTCGCACCAGGCCGCGTTCCTTCAAGCGTGATAGGATCGCGCTGACAGCGTCGGTCTCCAGTCCAAGTCGATCGGCAATCGTCGCCGCCTTCCACGCCCGGTCGTCATGCTCGTCGAGGAACAGCACGATCCGTTCGGTGTCGTTTCGCTCCGCAAACTCGTCGGCGTCGGCGTCCTCGAACTCCTCGATATCGATGGTGCCACTCGACATAGATCACTGTTGGGAATGTTGGAACACTCCGGTGATTCTGTGGCCGATCTCTACCTGAGCAGGACACCGACGCTCAAGAGCGTACCGGGTGCCGATACTGGGTGGCGAGATCTCGACGGGCACCAGAGCGAACGACACGGACAGCGATAGACTCATACAGAAGATGTCGACGGTCTCCCAGTCAACTGCGCTCTTCCTTCAGTCGATCTGATAAAGGCCGACAACTCTCCGTCTCAGACCGTCGCTACAACGTGTGCGTAGCACCCTTGCGATGGCGTCGGGCGCAATATCAGCCCTTCAATCGCCAGCTCTCGAAGCACTTCCGGCGGCACACCGCGTCCGGTTTGCAGTACAGCGTCAATCGTCCACTGGTCGTACTGGCTCTCAACTGGTGAGAGGGTATCCACTGAGGCCGTCGAAGGGCAGTCGCGGATGGCATCCGCTGCGCGTCGAACCTGCTCGCGCTGTTCGGCGCTGCAGTTCATCGATTGATCACCCGCTTCTGGGTGGGTACGTGGTATCGAGCGTGATGAGCGGTACGTTCTTGATCGTTGGCTCGTGTAGTTGTCATTGGTTCTCCAAGGAACCACACGCCTCGATGTCCAAGCATCGAGGTTTTCTCCGAGAAGAAGAGTTACATACTGGCGCGTGTGTTCCTACCAGTACTGTTTGCACCAAACAACAAAAAACTATTGCCAGACCAGAACAGATATGCTACAAGGAGAATGTCAGCCCGAGGACCAGACCCAAAGGTATCCGACGAAGCATTGCTTGACTCAATAAGAAGCGTTGACCAGCCATTTGCCACAGTTACCACCGTCGCGCAGAGAGTATCCCTTAGTCGAGAGCGAGTCAGACAGCGGTTAAATCGCCTTAGTGAAGGAGAGCAACTGAATCGTGAACAGATTAGCGGTAGCGTCGTGCTCTATTGGGTCGAGGAATCTCTTTCACCGGACAAATAGGCCCTCCCATCATCAGTAACCCACCATACGCGCACGGACCCTAGCTTGTCCGTTGAGAGGAGATCGTCCTCTTCGAGTCGACTAAGATGTCGTCTCGTCGCTTCGCTACTGAGTCCGACCTTCTCTGCGACATCAGAAGTCCCCAATGCCGGCGAATATGCCTCTAACACAGCACGGATAAGATCCTCATCGCTGACTGAGGGATCAGGTCCTGGGCGATCGGTCACTAACACGTTATTCAGTAGGTGCGAGTAAAAGTTCGGCCATGTCTAAGTGTTGTTAGCTGGCAACAGTTAAGTGGTGGCAGGATAAAACACGAAATAGACGACGCCCAAAACTGAGAGTGGCGTCGGTTCAAACGATGAGCGAGCAAGAACCCACCTATGAACAGAGGCATTGCTACCCACCAACCGACAGCCAGCCCGGAGGCGACCACGCATGACCAACTGGTACGACTGCACGGGCTTCCAGCGCGACTGCCTGCACGCGATCGCAGTCTTCGAGCGCCGTGACAAACGGCCGTACGGACTCGCGCTGAAGCGGTGGCTCGACGACCGCTACGACGAGCCAGTCGACCACAGCCGCCTGTACCAGAACCTCGCACGGCTGGCAGAGATGGACCTCGTCGACCGCGAACCCACGGAGGGCCGCGAGACCCACTACCGCCTGAGTGACACCGGCCGGCGAGTGCTGGCGACCCACGCCCGTTTGCTCACGAGCTCGTGTGAGCGGGCCTGGCTGACTGCCGACCGGAGCGGGGGCACGATACGCGGGCCGTAGCCAGACCCCCACTCTGAGCACCGTGTAGCGACGCCGGCCAGCGACGCATCCGTCAGATACCCACGAAGAGCCCGTGCTGTGGTCAGCGCTCCCGGTTCGATTCCGGGCGCGGGCCTGTGGTCACAATGCCACGAACCAACGGCGACATCGACCCAGAAGCGTTCGATCTGGACGACGAACAGCCCGACATCGACACCCTTCGGTCAGTAGTTGCAGACCTCGACGACTCGGGATCGCCCCTGATCGCAGCGGTCTTCGACACGCTGCTCGACACGATCGGGGGGTTGCAGGACCGCGTCGACGAACTGGAAGCCCAGCAGGAGTCAACGCACGACATCGCCACGACGGCCGTCGGCAACGCCGCAACGAACGAGACTCAGCTCGACGAACTGGATCGGCGGGCGAAAAAGAACCGACAGATCGCGCGGACGGCCGTCGGCAAGGCCGAGCAGGCGGCGGCCGATCCCGACCAGCAGGAGGATCCCGAGCGACTGCCGGGCGATGTCGAGCCCAGCAGCTCGCCGCTGGATTTCTTCGCGAACTGCGAGGCAGAGACAGTCAAGGAGGTGTTTGTCGAGCAGAGCAACCGCACGAACACCTACCGGGCGGTCGCGGTCGCCAAGCGCTGGCAAGAATTCGGCACGATCAGCAACGCCGGCGGTTTGGTTGCGTTCGAGCGTGACGGCGTCAAAGGTGCGCTCACGGCCGAACTGGGGAAGAAGCCCCACCGACAGACTGTCAGTCGCGTCTGGAACAAGCTGCTCGATCTCGGCGGGACCGATCTGGAACTCCGAGAGCGCAGCATCAGCAACAAGCAGGAGCAAAAGGAGTTGCTCGTGATGGACACGGAGACCGCTGAGGGGCTGCTAGAAGGGCGCTACGCGGGACTGGACCTCCTCAACGGAGCCGACGAGAAAACCATCGCCGGTGGTGTCACGCCCGTTGTGACGGGGGCCGAGGAGTAGTGCTGTGACGAACTCCGGCTGAGAAACGACACAGGTAACCAGCGACGGAGTGGACGCGGTGGCACGTGCCCCGCCGCCGTCGACGCGTCCCTTCGCTAGCCCCAGCAATCGGCAGCACCCCCTCGTTTCTAGAGTCGATGCGTGTCTTCGTGACACGCTCGACTCGTTTGCGATTGCACCCCCCGTCACAACGAGTGTGACGTGCGACTGTCGACAATCACCTCGTGCAGAAACCGAGTGACGATCGGGCGTAACTTAACCAACAATACCATCACTAATGACCCAGGCGTTGGTTAACTCTGTCAGCCCCTTTAGCTCTCGACATCACATAGAAATCTCGATTTCTAAAATCGTGCTTTCTATTCACACCGAATCCCATCCAATGTATGCAAGATGTCGTTGATCGGGAGATCAGGCTCGATCACCTCACGGACTGTTATGAGTCCGGGACTGCAGACTTCGTCGTCGGGGTTTCATACGGACCCTCGGTCGATTGAAGTGACACCAGTGCCGAGTACGCCGCGCTCACACAGACGATTTCGGACGGACTCTTGAGCGGTTGAAGCTTTCGCAGGCAGGCCTGGTGCGTCTCGTTAAGCTCCGTTTCAGACGGACCATGCTGTGGTTGAAGCGGCGTCTGGACGTGGCAAATCGAGATTTTCGGCGGGTTTCAGACGGACCCTCGGGCGGTTGAAGCCACAACCGGATCAGCACCGGCGATGCTTCCGGGCTCGTTTCAGACGGACCCTCGCGTGGTTGAAGCGACGAGGCCAGCACGGAGCGCACCGCTCAGTCGGGCAGGTTTCAGACGGACCCTCGTGGGGTTGAAGCATGGAAACCGGGAGCGGGACGACGGTCCCAGACAGTTTCAGACGGACCATCGTGGGGTTGAAGCCGTTCCTGACGGACTCGCAGGAGAACCACCTCGACGGGTTTCAGACGGACTCTCATGGGGTTGAAGCCACCCGTGGCGAGAAATTAAGCCACATTAGGCGCTGAAACGGCCGATACGTAGTGACCGAAACGGCGAGGGCTGCGATCAACAGAGTGGCCGATACCGGGTATCCTGCGTACTCCCATCGCGTTCGATCAGATCCGACCGGATCAGGCTACGCAGATACCGTTGACGGGTCGACCGTGCCTTCGGTGACTGGGCGCGGTCCTCGTAGCGGGCGTGGAGGGTCGCGCCGTCGATCTCGTCGGCATCGCGGATGAGCCAAAGCAAGAGACGCTGATGCGACCCCAGTGACCGGATGTCCCGATCCCGGATTTCACTCGCGGCATCGTCAGCGACGGCGTCCACGACTGGCCTGGTGAGCTGCTGGCACTCGTGGCGCTCGACGTGAAGAGCGGCCTGTCGAAGGAGTGCGATCGCGTGGCGAGCGTCGCCCGCAGCCAGGTCTGCGATGTAGTCGATGACACCGTCTGCGAGACGTGAGGTGACCAGTCCGTGAGCAGCACGACCGTCGAGGATGTCGACCAGTTCGCTGTGGCTGTACTTGTCCATCCGAACAGTTTCAGCGCTCTGAATCCGAGATTTCGCCTTCGTGCTGAGTGCTGTGAACCACTCGTTCTCGTCGATCGTGATACAGACGAGCGAGACGTTCGGGACGTTCCAGAGAGCGAGCAGCGGCTGTTCCTCGAGCGACCCGACCTCATCGAGGAACACGATGATGTGCTCGTCACACTCACGCAGACGGCGCACGGCCTCTGATGACGCTGTTCCTTCGCGCTTGATGTCGGCACCGAGACCGATCTCGCGAACGATCTCGAAGAGAACCGCCGCAGGCGTGTTGTCTGCCATGCAGTTGACGTACGCCCAGTGTAGATTCAGCACCTCTCGCTCTAACTGGCTGAGCGTGTACTTCGCGATCGTCGTCTTTCCCGCACCACTGGGACCGACGATACAGACATCCGCGGGGCGACCGACCCTCATGGGGTCGAGAACCGACGAGAGGTGATTGAGTTGTCCCTCACGGTGGTGTAGGTCTCGTGGTGTATACTCCGGTCGGAAGACCTCTGCGTTGGTGATCATTGCTCACCCGCCAGGATCGACTGACTGGTCCAGTCCTTCTGTTGGCTGCTCACCGAAATCCCTCCAGCGAGAGCGTTGTGATCCCGTTCATGTATCGCCGATAGTCCGACCGATTCCATCCCAGCGGCCGAAGCACACTCTCACCGGCACGGAGCGCCAGCTCACGGTAGAACTCGGTATCGTACTCACCGAGCGACTCGTGTCCCAACTGCACACGCTCTTTCGACCGCCGGCTGTCGTCGACAACCAGATACTCGATATCCTGACCGGGATGGCGGGAGAGTCCCTGATCCTTCGCCCGCTGGAGCGCAGCGACGGTCTGGGTTCGCTGGGAGTACTCCCCCACTGACTTCGAGACGCGCTTTCTGATAAGGAGGTCTGCCGGCTCCAGGCGTCCGGCCTCGATAGCACGGATGCCGCGGTGCAAGCGTTCACAGACGGCCTCGGCTGACCGTTCGCGGTCCAGCGTCCAGATCAACTCCCGTTGCAGCGCCTCGATGAACGTCGGGGTACTCCGCTGGACCGCCTCGATCCCTTTCGTGACGATCTCGTCCTCGCCGGCGACCCGGCCGAAGTACTTCGTCAGCGCACCGGCCTCGGAGTCAGCCAGCGGGACGAAACAGATCCAGTCGTAGCGATCCTCGAACTCCAGCGGAATGGACTCCGCAGCGGTGATCTGCTCGCACAACTCCGAGATGGGTGTCTGCTCCTCGCCGTCGACGGGCTGCACCCAGAGACTATCGACGATCCCGTGAACGACCCGCCAGCCGCCCGCCTCCAGCGTCTCTTTAGCGTCCAGCAGGATCTCTCGGGCGTAGGCGTTGATCGCCTCGTGGCACTCGATACGGCCGAACTTGGCGTTGCGATACCCCTGGTAGCCGAAGCAACTGACCAGAATCCACTTCAGCGCATCCGATCGGGCCTGCAGGTCCTGCCGGTGTTCGGCATCGTCCGTCGACGCGATCGCCTCCTTGATGTCGTCCCGGTCGTCGATAATCGGCCGGAGTACCTCGGGAATGAAGCCCTCTCGCTCACAGATGCTGTATCCGATGCCGGGCACGTCGGCCGTGTCGTGACAGTCACAACAGACTGTCTCCGGGCTGATGTTGTACTCGCACATGATGTTCGGGTACAGCGACCCGAAATCGACCTGCACCACGTCCTCGTGAAGTCCCACGTCCGGCGCGAAGGTGAACCCGCCACGGTCGGCCTCGTGGAGCGTGCTGACGGTCTTGAACTGCTCGGGCTCCCACTTATTCCACGGGATCAGCACGTCGCGCTCCAGCGCCATGCGTACCTGAATCGCTGTCAGGATCGTCCCGATCGAGCCCCAGGCCGTCTCCTGTAACGGTCGCCACGACCGCTCGACGAGGTCGAGTAGCCCCGGTATGCCGGACTCGTCCAGGAGGAACGAGTTGGCCTCGTCGACGACGGCTCGGCCCGGAACACGGTACCGGGCCGGCGAGTGGCCAACCTGCCCATAGCTCTCGTAGGTACTGGCCCCAGCCAACTGCTCGTAGCCGTCGGCCCGACCGAGACGGAAGTCATCAAGGCTGCGGTCCTGAGCCTGCTCGTGACAGAACGGAACGATTCGGGCTGTGGAACAGCACAGCACGTCGGGGTCCACGGCCCGCAGTCGCTCGTCGAGCGCCGTGAGGACCGATTCAGGATCGTCTCCAAGCGGATCACCGTCGACGGTCAACGCAGTCACGTCCCCGTCTCTGAGTGCTGTCTCGGAGAGCCGGAGGCGCGTGACACGCAGATTCCGCTGAGGCACTGGCGAGGTCTCGGTCTCGACACAGTAGCGGAACTGCGGCGCGAGGTCGACGTTGAACAGTCGGAACGCGCCGGGGTGAAACTCGCCGATCTCGTGGAGGCGACGAATTTCGTGGGCCAGTGTTCGAGCCTCCGTTACCCGCTCAAGGCCAACACGGAGGACCGTCGACCGGTCGTCTTCACCGAGAGACGTAAACCAGTCCTCGTACCGCGTGCTGGTGACCTTCGGATCAGCCTGCAGTGACTCTTTGAGGCCGTCGAAGGAATCACCCGCGACGAACAGAGCGGGCTCGTAGGTAGAATTGACCCGCCGCTCGATCCCGTCGGCAGTGACGTGCCACTCCCGAACGCCGTCGTCGCTGAACTCGCAGGTCAGGAGCGGCATTCCTCCACCTCCGAACGCAGTTCCTGAATCTCTCGCTGCTGGGCTACCAGCACGGAGATGAGTACCGCCAGCTCGGGATCAGCACTGTTCAGATAGCCGGCGGCGTCGGCGTGCTGCTGGGCGTGCTCGAACACTCGATCGTAGGCCGGTTTTGCCTCCCGTCGAAGCGCCCGGCGGAACGGCTGACAGCGGCCCTCGAACCGGCCCAGGAAATCCCGATAGGTGGGATTGGTCCGACCCATCAGGCACCTCCCACCGTAGCCGGGGTGATCGGGCCGATCCCCGCCGTGTCGGCCTGCTCTTCGGCGACACCGAGCAAGTCGACCCAGTACGGGATGGTGGTCTGCCAGTACCCATCCTCCCAGTAGACCGTCGTCTCGTAGTCCTCACCGACGAAGCGGTGGCCCATCCCCGTCTGTTCGCATTCGTACGAGGTCGCGACCTCCGACGTGACCTGTTCGGTGAGGCCATCGCCCGCGGCGTCGGTCACGAGAACCGGAATGTCGTACACGTCGGCGACCTCCGATAGAGCAGCCAGCACCGCATCGAGCATCGCCGTCGCCTCGTAGTCCGGTACATCGTCGTCCCGGTACAGCGACGCCAGATCCGGAACGACGATGCACCCCGTCCGTGCAGACGCTCTGTTGACGACCCGCCGGATCAGCATGAAGTGCTGATAGGCGGTGAATCCTCTTGCAAGTCGAATTCGCTGCAGGAGGCGTCGATGCGGTGCAACCTCGTGGAGCGTGTACGAGGAACTGGTGTTCCGAGCGTCGACCCAGTAAGCGACGCCGTCGACCTGCTGGACCGTGTCGAGTGCCAGCTGGTGCAGTGCCGTCGAGTGGGGATGAGACGTTTCGAGCAGGGTTAGGCCGGAATCCAGTTCCGGCAGTGCCGCATCGGGTCTGGATTCCGATGTGCGTTGGTGGCACATCATGCTTCGATTCGGTCGATCTCCATCCCGAGCAGCACCTGCTCAACCCAGGCGGGAGCATCAACCTCGCCGTCCAGGGCGATCACCTCGGCCGTCGTCTCTGCGACGTGGGCGACTGCCTCGTCGTCGATCCCGAGCGTCCAACTGTTGTCGTCTCGCTTGACAACGATCACCGCTTCCCAGTCGCGATGCTCGCTGTACAGCTGGGCAGTGACCTTGTCGCCGTCGATTTTCTCGCTCATCGTCTGGTCCGGTCGTCGCGTCGGAGTTTGCGACATACGCGCCAGTTGACAAGGGGGCCTAAAAGGTCCACAGCGGGACCGAACGGTAACGGAAATCGGCCTATATCAGCGCAATTTTGATCAGAAAGATATGTCCAGAGGTCTCGAAGAGGTCGAGAACGAGCGATGAACGGAAGTCGAACGGAAGACGAACGGAAACGCGCTATGTAGTGTTGCAGGCGGCCGACCGGATCGTCCCGTCGGGTTCAACGTGGTGGTAGGTCGTCGATCGACCGGTCCCATCGGATGCGATCAGGTTGTACCGCCGGAGGCTCTTCAGGTACTTCCGCCGGGTGCTTCGCGCCTTTGCCGAGAGCGATCGGTCCTCGTAGCGAGCGTGAAGGGTACCGCTGTCGATCTCTCCCGCTTCGCGGACGATCTCGTACAGCAGTCGCTTGTGTGTCCCGAGCGAACGAATCCGACGCTCGCGGAGGTCGGCCTCGGCGTCCTCGACGATCGCGTCGACGACCTCGGTGGTCAACTCATTCAGATCGTTCTGTTCGACGTGTTTCGCAGCGCGCCGCAGTAAGGCGACCCCACTCCGTGCGTTGCCAGCGGCGAGGTCGGCAATATGATCGACGGCGTTGTCGGCGACGCGGGCCGATATCAGGCCGTGGACGACGCGCGCATCGAGAATATCGACCAGTTCGCGGTGGCTGTACTTCTCCAGATGCAAGCTCTCTGCCCGTCGGAAACGCGTCTCGACGCGAGAGTCGAGCCCGGCGAGCCATTCGTCCTGCTTGGTCGTGATCGGGATCTGAGCGACGTGAGGAATCTGGTAGAGCGAGAGCAGCAGTGATGGATCGTCGAGCACGTCGACTTCGTCGATGATACAGATGATCTGCTGATCGTCGTACTCCCGCAGTCGGTGCAGTGCGTCGGCCTTGTGGGTCCCCTCTCGTCGGAGATCCGCACCGAGCCCTGCATCACGGAGTAGTTCGTGGAGGGCGGCGGCCGGAGACGACTCCGCCATGCAGTTGACGTACCCCCAGCGAACATCGAGGACCTCGCGCTCCAGGAGCCCGAGGGTGTACTTCGCGATCGTCGTCTTCCCGGCTCCGCTCGGACCGTAGATACACACGTCTTCGGAGCGCGTGGAACCAGTCGGATCGAGGACTGACGAGAGGTGGTCGAGCTGACCCTCTCGATGGTGCAGATCCCGCGGGAGTTGTTCGGGCCGGAGAGCACGAGCATCGGTGATCATGAGTTACTACTCTCGACATGGGGACTAAATGGCGAGCCGTCCGTAGTGAAAGTGAAAGTAAGTCGTCTGTCGATCTGATTCAACGGTAGCCGTCCTCGTGGTACTCCTGACAATCTACCCATCAACTACCATATTTGTTCAATATACTGATGGGAAATGAGACTTGTTTGTGGAAACTGCGGAGGAGACATAGCAGTACCAACGACGGAAAATACGAGTGATATTGCTACTGGGAACCCTCGCTGCACAGATTGCGGATAGGTCGCACATATATGGTAACCTAAATTTGTCGACAAGAGGCACAAACTAACCGTAGTGGTAAGTTAGAACTATCCCGCTGTTTCGATTTGTGGCAGGAATTATGTCGACTTACTACAGGTGGCAGACGGACTCCTTGGGGGTTGAACAATAGAGATCGTTCAACAGATGAGCAAGAAGAGCCAGAACGGAACGTAACAGATGCGAACCCCGTTGCGTTCCCGGACAAGCGTTTCGTCCTCGAGCAGTTCACGTGGCACGCTGTCGGTCAGGATGAACCGATACGGGGCCTCGTAGTCGTACTCATAGATCTCATCCCCATCAGGCTTGGCGTGTTGTCCAATACTCGGATCGAAGGCAAGTGCGATCTCCTCTGCATCCGCGCCGTGGGGGTGGTACGAGAGCACGAACGGGTAGACAGTCCCCTCTCGTTGGAGGATATAATCGATCGTCCCAGCATCTGTCTCACAGTATTCGACATCGTTTGCGCGGATCGCGAACGCGAGACGCATAGCATGATCGAACGCGACCGTCCGCGCGAGTTTGTATTTGAATTCGTGGTTGATGGGGCCATGGTCGTCGCGTTCGTACCCGTAGTGTTCGGCCCGCCGAGAGAGTAACACGACGTGGCGAGGGTTCCGAAGGTACAATCGAGTCCGCCGAAAGCGCCGAAGCGAATATTCGTGTGACTCCGTGACTGCAATACCCCCATCAAGCGCATCGAGGTAGGTATCAACAGTTCGCCGGTCGACTTCGAGCCGTTCACTGATATCGGTGTAGTTCAACTCTTCGCCTGCGTGGCTGGCCGCAAGTGATGCAAGGCGATGGAGGTTCTCCGGTTGCTGGATGGATTCGTAGTCGGCGATCTCCTTGTAGAGATAGACAAGCTCATCAGGTACTCTGCATTCAATTCCATCCTCACCGATATAGTTATAAATACATCGGTAGAATTGGAATCTATGAGGGGAGCGGAGCTACGGGTTATCGACTGTTTACGGGATCAGTCCTACTCGGTTGGCGAATTAGCCGATGCGATCGATAAGAGTCAGAGCTGGACATCAGAGGTCGTTGGCGACCTCGAAAACGCCCATCTTGTGGACCGAACCGATGGCGTCCAATTGGCCACCACATACGAGGCATCACTGCTTGCCGAGCTCCTCGACCGCTACGCACTCGAGAACGTGCTGACAGGGACGAAAGAGGACATTGTGGGTGCGCTGCTCGGCGGTCCGAAGACGATTTCGGAGTTACAAACACAGGGCTTCGCCACGTCCACGCTCTACAAGCACTTGAACGAGATCCAAGAGACCGGCGCGGTCGCACATACGGACGATGGGTATGCTATCACCGATGACACGCTACGGTCGTTCCTCGAAGCGAGAACCCGAACGACACCGTTCGAAACCGAATACCGCGCGAACGGCGACCGACTCGTCGCAACGAGCAAGGACACCGTTGATGGAACGCCGACTGCGTTCTCGGCGTTCACGCGCTACGGTGTTGACTATCACCCGGCGAAGACCTACGTCTATCAAGGTGATCGCTCGCTAGGACTCGAAGCGGTGCTGATCCATGCGGTGACTGTCGCTGAGAACAAGAAACAGATGGCGATGGCTGGCGTGTTCTATCTGACGCACCGCGCAACCCTCGACACCAGCGACCTGTGGCGCTTCGCAAACAGGTGGGAGTGCGTCGAGAAGTGGGCAGACCTCTTTGCATACATCGACCAGCGGGAGGTCCACCACGAGGAGCTCTTTCTCCCGTGGGCGGAATTCATCGATCTCGCGAACGACTATGGTGTCTATCCGCGCGGCCAACATCCGGAAGATAGTCTTCGCCGGGGGCTCGAAGAGCTTGGCGACCATCTGGAGACGCCTGTCGACGTGTATCTCCTCGGGGGTGGCAACCTCATTCTGCGTGGGTTAAAGGATTCGACGAAAGACGTCGACCTCGTCGTTGCGGACGGACAGACGTTTATCACGATCGCCGAATCGCTCCAGGACATGGGATACGAGGAGCGGAGTGACTTGGAAGCGGCGTACAACCAGCTCGATCCCAGTATTGTGCTGGAGAAAGACGGGTTTCCACGGTGGGATATTTTCGTGGAGGCGGTCGCCGGCCAGCTCCAGCTGACGCCGGCGATGATCGAGCGGTGCGACCAATCATTCGAGTACGGCAATCTTCACGTACATCTGCTCTCACTGACCGACATCTTCGTGTTCAAATCGATCACGGAGCGCGAAGGCGATCTCGAAGATGTCGCACTGATTGCCAGACAGGCCGACCTCGACTGGGAGAGCATCTTCCAAGAGATTCAGACCCAAGAAGATCGCACTGGCCAATTCTTCTCGTTTGCTGTGCTCGATACGCTCGATGTCCTCGACGAGCGGCACGATATTGTTGCGCCAATCACGGACCGGCTCGTCTCGTATTGTCTTGAGAACGCGTTGCTCGTCTCGCTGGAGGCCCCGAAGACGATCGAAGATCTCCGAGAAGAGCTGGATTTCCCCGATCACCAGATCTACAACAAGCTCCGGAAGCTGGAGGAAGAGGGACAGATCTCCGTCGACCGTAGCGGTCGGCTCAATACGTACCAGCGAGCGGAGTCAACTGACCGTGAAGATGGAGAATACACGCCGTGACAGGAGATTCATCGGCAGCAGCTTCGGAACAGCTTCACCCCATGTTACAATCCTTGATGGGGTGAGGGGAAGACTCGTCGAGTGTCCACCAGGACTGGTCTCAATTCGCCATGTCAACACAGCCATATTGAAACGCGACGTTGCAAAGCTCCTCGGATAGAGATTATGGCTGAACGGCGACGTTAGCACTCGACCCTTTCTTCAGCAGTATGATCGAACCACGACGTTGCTCATAGAGATTATGGCTGAACGACGACGTTAGCACTCGACCCTTTCTTCAGCAGTATGATCGAACCACGACGTTGCTCATAGAGATTATGGCTGAACGACGACGTTAGCTCTCTACTCTCTTTTTGCATTATGAGAGGGTGTCATAGAACTCTTCTCACACACCGTGATTATCATGCTTCCCGGATTGTCTCCGCGTTCGTAGTTGGTGATTGCGACGACGAGGCGAAGGCACAGCGCAAGAAACACCTGCGCTCGTGCGTGGACGCGGCCTCGGGCGTGCGTTCGCCCGAGGCCGCAGTCCTTCACTGATTCGTTGGTTCGTTCGACTCCTGTACGGCGATTGTATGTCTCGTCCAGAATAGATTGCTTCAGCTGAACGTCCTCGCTGTGTTTCTCAATACGGTCTTCGATTCTGTACTCGATATCTTTCGGATCGTCGGCGTTTCGTGCATTGTACGGGGCGACTGGCACGACCCCTGCGGCCAGCAGGTGGTCGTGCCAGTCGAGCGTGTCGTAGGCGCTGTCACCGACCATCCAAATCGGCTTGGCGACGGCGAGCGCGTCACGTGTGACGCGCATCGCCGTCTCTTCTGGCGCTTGTTTGCTCTCGGTGAACTCTGCTGCAATCGGTATCTTCTGTCCGGTCGAAACAATCGTACAGCCGTACCCGTAATAGTACTCGTCGTCGGTTGGATCGTAGCACTTCGACGCATCTTCGTCGGCGGGCATCGCTCTCACGTCGGTTGAATCGATGCAGTAGGTCAAGTCGAGCAGGCTGCGGCGGGCGGCCTGCTCGACGAGGTGGTCAAAGACTTTGTCAACGACGTGTTCGAGGTCAGTGAGGAAGCGATCGACCGCGTCTCTTGACGGCGGTCGATCGAACCCACAGCTCACCCAAACAACCGTGTTCCGAAGCTCCCGTTCAACGGGACGGATGCCGTAGATATCATGGTAGTAGCAATGGAGGAACCATCGCATCATCTCTGGTGGCTCATGCTCTCGTGTTCGCCCCGTCTTCGCCGGGGCGAACACGTCGAACTCTTCGAGAAATTCAAAAGAGAGATGCTCAAACAACGCTAATGTCTCGGTCTCCGCGACATTGAAGAACGAATCTACCGAAGGCTCATTCTGCAGGGTCGCTGAGTCCATACCACCTCAGCGTTCACCCTGCTCTTTGGTGTGGTAACCGTTCTATGACACCCTCAAGTACGGGAGAACACTCAACGTCGAACCGATCGGAAGTAGACCAACCGACTCGAGGCGCTGTCCGCAATGGACCCTTGCTGACCAGGTAGACCGGGACACACGAGATGCTGTCACTGTTATTCGACGACGATATTTCTCTACTCGACGTGAAGAGGAAGCATGGCGTCCCAATCTTGCAACCTACGGCGGATTACGACCTGCGTTTAGCGGTTCATACGAGTCAGTGTGGTAGGCGACCCGCCAAAGTTTGAGGACGGCACGAGTGACCAATGCTTCTGGGGACTGTGTGATACAGGACTCTTCGACCTCGTCTGGATCTGAACTTGCATCCGGCGGTGGATGATAGTGTTCTAATCCAGAGACGTGAACATAATCTCCGCCGTGTGGGTGCTTTCCCCAGCGGAAATTCACTGCGTCCGTGTCTGTATAGTGGAACTTGTAATCAGACCGTGTCGTCCACTGGATGTCAATCCGGGCTTCATCGGCCTCACACAGCCCATCGTCAAGCCTGACTTCAACAACAGATGGATGAAGATAGTCGTCGAGTTCGGCTGTGGCAAGTGGTTCCATCTCCTCGACGACGTCACGAATCGTCAGCAGCGCCGGACGATCTGTAGCCCCACGAAGCGTATGGGTTTCTGTTTGGTCAGGAGAATCCTGCATTGCTCAGGCAAGGACGCCATCGTCAGTCGAGCGACGGTCGCCGTCAACAAACTGCTCAGCGTTGCCGATCGAGAGGGCAGCGGTCGCGAACGCGAGGTTTCGACGGAGTGTCTTCCACTCACGAATCGTCTCCGGATCAATGTCGCGCTGTTGGGAACCGGGCTCAGCGAGTACCTGATTCGTCTGATCGACGGCCAACTCCTCGGGAGAGTCGACACCGAATTCAGTCTGATATTCGGTGAGCTGCTCACGCATTTCCTGAATTCGCGTGACCAGTTCATCGGTCGAGACATGGTTGAGGATATCAGCGGCCTGCTCAACGACAAGCGATTCGGGCGAGCGTCGATAGAGCGTGCCGCCGTGCTCGCCGGTTGTCGTCTCGACGAATCCCTCATCCGCGAGTGTGTTCAAATGCTTTCGCGCGGTTTTCGGAGCGGTCCGTGCATTATCAGCGACCGTATCGGCTGAGACTGGGCTGTACGTATGCGCAATGACGTGTCGAATACGTTCGTAGGGTGTGGTTTCAGATTCCCAATCATCTCCGACCGCTTCGTTGACGTCGGTAAACTCCTCTGGCGGTCTACGATCGTTCATATAGACACGCAGGGGTCAAAGTAATATAGTACTTTGGTGTGTTTGTATATTCCCCCACTATGAGTGAATTGTCCACCGAAAAATCAGATAGGCGAATCCAGGAAATCGTTCCGGAAGTAGGGAAACACAGACAAGAGGTGAACCGCCTCGGGATCAAGCCTCCAGGCTTCCCGTGGGTTAGTCGGATACTCCCACTCGATCATCGGCCTGATAGCCGCGAACGGTCGGATGGATTACGGTCGGCGCGTCCACGACCCCGATGCCTGCTTCACAGCTTCCGAACAACGGGAAGGCTGTTGAGAGCAGGGACAGTCCTATCGAGTTTCTCCACGCCTTTCACGGCGATATTGACGCTTGCACCACGGCCGTCGTATTCTTGATGAGAACACGACCGACACTTGAACCGCTTCTTATTCGGCCGAGCAGGCAGCGCTCGAAGTACATGATCCGGACATCTTGTTCTGGTCGACGCCCGAGACTGTCCCAATCCTCGACGAGATAGCGACGGACGCCGGCGTCGACACTGTCCCGCAAGAATCCGGTGACGACTACACCCGAGAAGTCGCCTCTATTGATTTGTGGTATGATATGTTGATACAGTTTGTGCACTCACCTCTATCGATTTGTTGTGTAAGCCACCACCATGCTCCGTAGTCACGTTCCAGTTGGTGATACGGTGGATATTCGTCAGTCCAGACCTCTCCCAGCGACTGGGAGAGGTCTTCAGCCTCCACGATCACTGGCTTGAGTTCGTCTTCAAACTTCGTCCCTTCCTCAGCAGAGACCACGCGAAGCACGTCACGGCACGCCGCGACGAGCGTCAGTTCATCACCCTGTTCTCCACTCCATCGTGTGCGACCGCCCTCTGGCGACCCACCGCGGAACAGCCCGTCCCGCGGTGGGTCGCGTCCCTTGTAACCCGAGCAGACCTGCTGAGTTTCATCGACCTGTGTCGGCGCGTCGAGAGTGTGATCGATACGATCCCAAACGACGGGGAAGCCGCGCTGGAACGCGGCTTCCACGTTACGAATCGCGGAGTGAACCGTGTTGTAAGCCCGATCGAGGAGGGCGGCGATTTGGTTGGTACTGAGCAATGAATCAGCGAGGATGAAGGCGACGGGGAACTCGCCAGGGGCGAGTTCCGCGTCATAGAACGGCGTTCTGAGCGTATAGGTGCTCATGAAACCGCAGCCGCGACACCAGATACGGTCGAGTTGACATCCTCCTCCGCGTGAACGCGGAGGAATCCCGAGCGGTGGGAGTTTCAGGTTCGCAGTCCAATCACCGGACTACCAGACCTTTCGGGCGCAGGTAGTCCCACGGTCTTGGACTGGTGGACTGCTGGCCATGCCAAGTGGCCGTTACCCCTATCCTCGACCGTATATGGCGTCCCAACGTGTTGTTTTTGCCACGGGGACGCCAGCAGGCATCAGCGGACTCGGGGGTACCTTCTAGTTCGCTTCAAGCAGTCAGCACGTCGGCACACCTTTCGAGGATGTGTCGTTCACCGGCTGCCCTTTCAGATACTGCCTCGTTACGTGGGCGGACAGGCCGCCTCCGAAGGACGGTTCGGAATCCGCTCTGTTCCGACCGATTCCTACTCTCCGGTACGGCGGCCTGTCAGTTAAACATCTCCGTAGGAAACTCAGTGCAGCCGCAGAACGGTGGTCTGTTGCCCTGAGTGACGGCGCGTATCCACGGCCTGAAGGCCGTGGTATTGCGCCTGTTCCGCGTATAATCCCACGTTCGGATGGCTGTCGCGCCACACTCTGGACAGGGTGCTTGTTCCCAGATCGTCTTGAGACGCCGCTCGACGATGGCGTCGAGCGGCTCGGGCGGAAACTCCAAAGTACCAAGCGATACAAGTTGCTGAAGCATCCCGCCGAATGCTGGTTGTTTGGTCACAATCGATAGCAAGAGGCGGGATGCGTTCCGTACTACGGAGTCTTTTCGCTAGCTTGAGCAAGAGCGTCGGACGTTTTGGAGACAACGTACCCACCACAGGACTCAACGGACGAGACATCTCCCACGAGATGCCACCTGGCCGACCGATTCACTTCGGTTGCAACGACGGACGCCCGCGCAGGATCCGCAAATTGGTTGTGGATAGGTCTCATGCCGATAGCTAGACTCCTCCGTTCCGAGCTATGCGAAATAGAAGCATCTGGCTACAGGGAATGTCCGTTACATCATCGATATAACGATGTCACAGTCAGATTCGGCCCACGCGTTCCAGCGATCCAAGGTCGGCGACACCGACCCCGAGAGTAACGATCAACGGACAGTCGACACGAGTGAAATCCTATCGTTGCTGAGCGACGACTACGCTCGAGAAATGCTGAACGTGCTCGCCGAAGATTCGGTCTCGGCACGGGCGCTCTCCGACCGGTTAGATATGTCCCGTGCGACCGTCTATCGCCGGCTAAACAGACTCGAATCCGCTGGCGTCATCCAGAGTTCGATGGTGGTCGACCCTCAGGGCCACCATCGGAAGCAATTCTCCGTTGTCGTCGACCGGATGCAACTCATGTTCCACTCCGATGGAGTCAGTCTCGAAGTTGGCGATTGACATCCTCCCACGGCTAAAGCCGTGGGCTATCTCCTTGAGCCCCGTGTAGTCACCGGGCACGGGACCTATCTATATCCGCATACCCGTTCGGAGCCCGCTCAAAAATCGCCGTCTCGGACGCACTCCAATGTGTTTCCGTTTACCCCACTCCAGATCGATTCAGTAACTCCAAAGAGGTCGACGAGATTGAGGCCTATGCCCGGTTGCTGGACCTGCAATCCTGTGACCCCTTTTATTATCACACTACACCTCGTTGCAGGCATGCCCGATGATAGCGACCCCGACGCGACTGTGCCGTGGATCGATACTCCATCGACTGAGGATGCTCTTCGGGATGGCCCCGGTGTCGAGGTGATACCCGACGATGGCTCGGGGACCGTCACATTCGCGTGGCGCCACAATGAAAATGAAGCGACGACCGCCTGGATCACCGCGGACGCGAACCGCCTTGTCGACGTGGCCGACATGCAGTGACGAACGGGGCAAGAAACGAACGAGGAACGATTCCGGTCACCAACTGAAAACGCGTTGCGCTGCTAGATGCCAACCGTCCTGCGATGCGCTGTGGCAGTTGGGGTGGCGTGTTCGACGCCACATCGTTGGCCGGAGCGACCAGTGCCGGCGAGTTCGAGTGTGACAGCAGAGTTTCAGGCCCGGAGACACTAATTGTCGGTTTAAGCTATGCCCGACCGTCAGTGAAAACGTAACGATGACCCACCCAGCGATCAAAACGAAAGGATTGAGCAAACGGTTCGGTGACGTGACCGCTGTCGATAGCGTCGATCTGACCGTTGAATCAGGCGAGGTCTTCGGCTTTTTGGGCCCGAACGGGGCCGGAAAGTCCACGACTATCAACGTGCTGTTGGATTTCGTGAATCCAACGAGTGGGACGGCCTCCATGCTCGGACTGGATGTTTCGGAGGACCGCAAGTCCCTCCACAACCGGATCGGCGTCGTTCCCGAGAACTACGGACTGTACGACAGATTGAGCGGTCGGCGACACGTAGAACTCGCGGCCGAACTGAAAGACGCTGACGAGGAGCCGGACGAGTTGCTCGAACGGGTGGGACTCTCCCGCGACGACGCGAACCGGCCCGCGGGAGAGTACTCGACGGGGATGAGCCAGCGACTCGCCCTCGCGATGTCGCTGGTTGGGGACCCCGACCTGCTTATACTCGATGAACCGACCAGCGGTCTTGACCCGAACGGCGCCAGGGAGCTCAGAAACATCATTCGTGCCGAAAACGAGCGCGGTGTGACGGTGTTCTTTTCGAGTCACATCCTGGAACAGGTCGAAGCCGTCGCCGACCGCGTCGGTATCATGAATGAGGGGTCGCTCGTTGCCGTCGACAGTATCGACCGGCTCAGACGGCAACTCGACACCGGGGCCGAAGTGATCCTCAACGTGGACTCCGCCCCGGAGCGCGACCTGGGTGACCTCCCGAACGTACGCGAAATCGAGGTGGCCAACGGATCCGTTCGGGGAACCTGTCTCGAACCGGCGGCGAAACTCCGCTTCATCGACCGGGTCCGCCAGGTAACGACAGTCACCGACGTGCGCATCGAGGAATCATCGCTCGAGGACCTGTTCGCCAGTTACACCGGTGAAGACACCACTGACAGTCAGCCCGAACCGGTCGTTCCGGGAGGTGTCGCGTGATGAGCGTCCGCACTATCGCCCGGAAGGACCTGGCTGACGCCGGCCGGTCGAAGATGCTGTGGGTTGTCACCGGGATCGTCCTACTGTCGACGGCCGGGATCACGGGATTACTCGCAGCCACCAGCGGCATGGCAGCTCGTGAAGTGTTCGCACTCTCGTTCCAACTCGCTGTGACGATGCTTCCCATCGTCGCGCTCATCCTCGCCAAGGGGGCAATCACCGGCGAGCGCGAGTCTGGTTCGCTTCGGATGTTGCTGAGTTTACCGCCATCGCGCCGGGACGTTCTCCTCGGGAAGCTCATCGGCAGGACGGCGCTGATGCTCGCCGCCACGCTTGTCGGCGGGCTCGCGACAGGCCTCGTTGTCCTCACGATTCTGGGCGGGACGGTCGGCGCAGTGGCATCATTCATCGGTTTTCTCGCGCTCATGAGCGTGGCGTTCGTCGCTCTCGGCGTCGGCATCTCGGCCGGTAGTGCGAGCGACAGTCGTGCCACTGCCGTCGCCGTCGGTGCCTACATGATCCTCGTCGCGCTGTGGAACCTCATTCAGACCGCCATCCAGTACGGTGCCGTCGAACTGGGGCTGATACCAGCCGGCAGCGAGCCGGCGTGGTTACAGCTGGTCGGACTGTTCCCGCCCAACCGCGCCGCCAACGCAGCCTACCGGGCCACCAACCAGGGACAGTTCTTCGGAACCGATCCGTTCGCATCGGCCTGGCTGCCGATTCTCGTCTTACTGGCCTGGCTGTTCGTCCCCATCACGGCCGGGTATTTCCGTTTCCACGACGCCCAAATCGGGTAACTCTTGCCTGCTGTTCGTTGCACGACGGCTTCGTCCAGAAAGCCCATTTCTTCGTCTTCGAACGACCGTGCGTCCGAAAGCCACAGTCACTGTCGGCTTGACCTCCTCCCACACCTGAGGGGGTGGGCTTCCGCTCGCTACGTGTCATCGATGCGTGAAATAGCACTATCGGGGCCTTGTTTAGACAGGTGATCTCGCGGCTTTTCGTAGCCATTCTTGTGTGGATGGATGTCGATACAAAATACAGCACAGGTATCGCTGCCGTCGCACTTCCGTTCGCCGCTGGCGAAGTGGGTCCGACAAGGGTGATGCTGGCGAGGACTCCTCGGCTTCCAGTCACCCTGTTCCGACTACCGACTGATCCCTCTTGGACTGTTGCAGAGCCAGAGACACGCTGCCGGCCTTAATGATCTATCCGCCAGTAGGTGTACGTAGCCGCCGGTCGGAGGCGGCCCTCAAAAAGTATCCGACGCTCCCACCACCACCACCTGCCCACCGATTCCACCTGTCATGGTCCACTGTGGGCGGAGGCACCCGAGTTGCCGGCCATCCGGCCCGTGAGATCCATCGGCCCTCCACTACACTCCGTTTTCCCGTCCCCCTGATCCCAGACAGATATCGAACCGGTTCAGTGACCCCACTCGGAGCCACTGTCGGCGTCGACGGACTCCCTCACTCGCTCGACAGACAGCGGCAACAAGCGCGCTCTTCTGTGTCGACAGCGTATTTTCAGACTGATAGTTTCTGACGATGAGACAGTGATCCTCGTTCTTTCTTGTGGCATCACGAACACGCAGGTATGCACCAGTCTAACTGGACTGCCGACGGAGAGTCACACACCACAACCGACGTGTCGCGCCGACGGGTTCTCACAGCGGTCGGTGTCGGTGGCGTCGTCGCGCTCGCTGGCTGTGCGGGGTTCGGCGACACCGAACGAGAGACGACCGATGTCCAGTACGACGTGAGCGACGATATCGGGAGCGTTGCAATAAACAGCGACGACGGTGAGACGACGGTCGAACCATGGGACGGCGAAGACGTTCGGATCGAGGCGACGAAGTACGCTGTCGGACAGACAGAGTTGAGCGACATCGAGATCGTGAGAGAGGTGACGAACGGTCGACTCGACATCAGCGAAGAGCGCTCCACCGGCCCCATCGTCGGCGTTGGGGGCGGCGGGCTCGAATCGCTCACGGTACGAGTTCCGACGGGCGTCCGAGTGACTGAACTCGACGTTGACGACGGCGACGCCACCGTGACGAACGTTCCCGGTGAACTCGCACTCTCGATAGACGACGGTGATGCCGAGATCGGCCCGCTGGAGGGGGGACTCAGTGTCGACGGTGACGACGGCGATGTCACGGTCGACCAGGTAGACAGGTTCAGCGCCGAACTGGACGACGGTGCGGTCACGATGAACGAACCGGCAACGATCGGTGATGTCCGGGTAGACGACGGTGACCTGGACCTCTCGGTCGACGGGGTCGTCGACGACTCGATCGTCAGCGCGGACGACGGTGACGTGACGGTGCAGCTGTCGTCGTCGCTCGACGCCACGGTTGTCTGTACGCACAACGATGGGACGATACAGTTCGACGACGACGTGTTCGACGAGGTCGAGTCCACGGGCAACGAGTTTCGTGGACACCTCGGTGACGGGAGCGACCGACTGACGGTCGATGTCGACGACGGACGGGTCTCGCTCGAAGCGCTGTCGTAGCGAGTTCCTCGGATCACGTCGCGTCGAAAGAGATCGAGACTCCGTGAAATACGACTATTGGTTGCGCAGGATGCCACAGAATGGTTGTCAGATCAGTCTTCCCACCCTTCGTCGCTCAGTGTAATTCCTACATAGCCGAAGAACGCTGGTACCGAAGATACGCTCCGCTACCGATACAGATTGTGGCGATAAGCAACAATCCACCGCTGATGACACCCCTCAGCGTGCCTGACACTCCAGGGTTTTCGACTATGTTGAAAGCCCCCTGAAACACAATTAGTTGAAATACCAATAGAAGGCTTCCGCCAGATACCAACAGCCGACTTTTCGAGGTTTCGCTCATACTTCAGCCGGCACCCGGCAACTATATATGCGTTACCTACGCTCTCTGGCTGGGAAACGCGAAGATATACACGATATTCTTTCAGATCCCCAGTCTGTGTGACTTATACAGGCTACTCTAAAATAACCACCCTGTGAAGAGTTCTATGACTCCCCTTCACCGTTCAATATGTCTACTATGAGCGATACCAGACAGGATTCCAACGTTTTAGAATGGCGGTTACAGCCGTTGCAAAGGCAATACTCGCGAGAAATGCGATAGTGGCGTTAGTCCATCGCTGGATCCCAGTCATACCCGCCCGATACCAAGCGAACACTGCGACAGTGACGCCGATAATTACGATACCCGCAGTCTCGTCTCTGGAAAGTCCGTCCATCGTTACGACCCTTTGGAATATACGCGGCTATACAGTGTCCACCCGATTGCCGAAGCCGCGACAATAACACCGATGACTGTCGGGACGGTGGCACTGTTACCGTCGAACGACCACCCAAAGAGAAGATAACCGCCGACAGCGACCACTGCGACGCTGTAACCGATAGTTTTGATTACCGCTGACTCTGAACGACCTGCGCCGGGCATACGTGTGTCTAACATCCCGATAAAATGTCAATTCCGGGGGCGAGTTGTGAAATCTGAGACTGTCCCACACGCTTTTTTATGCACGCTTCTTACACGTCTTCCATGCCCAAGTCCCCGTCTCTCCATAATCGACTGCGTGCTGACCTGACAGACAATCAGTGGGTGACAGTAACAGCGATTGGACTGGCTTTGGTGGCGTTCGCATTGGTGTCGCTCGATAGTAGTCCACTCCCTGTGTCAGCCGACTTCGGTGCCGAGTTCCTGCTGTCATTGAGTCTCATGGACATGGCCTTTGCCTATGACGACTACTGGCCGGTCGAGTACAGGCCGATGTACGCGGTCATGTGGACGCTCTTGTTCGGGGTAGCCACGGTTGTCGTCTTCTTGAGCGTCTACGAAGTCGGGTTGTCTCAGGTCGGAGATACGACCGCGAGTATCGCGGCTTTCTTGATAACGGTCGGCGTTCAGTTCGGGAGCGCAATCCTGTATGCCCGCATTCGTTGACGAAGCCGATTTTCCTTCGTATTTTAGCACCTCAAACGATTGATCTTGGTACCTGAGAAAACAGAAATAGTCAAGAGGTAATCAGCAATGGTTCTGGATGCTCTTGCTGCCAATCTCTCAGAAATTCGAGGGTAGTAGCAGATCAGTCCTTTCCATGCGACGATACTTGTCTGCGCCCGGAGAGTGTCTCGGGACCGCCGCACTATCCGGATGCGCGGGGATCGTGGGTGAGGATCCAAATGCCATCTATCCGGGGGGAACAGTCGTACTCGAAAATACGGGGAACGACCCTGTTTCGGTCTCGGTAGCGACGGAGTCAGACCAATACACGGCCTCACTCGACACCAGTGTCGCTGCAGGCGAGACAGTTGTCCGTCGTGCGTTCGTCACTGCTGAACGGGGTGACGTTGTCACCCTCGTCGCTCGACTCGGCCAGACCGGGGATGAGATCCCCTTCCAGTTTCTGCCAGCAGGCAGTGGCGATGACGCTCCGCTTGAAGTGGCCCGCCTCACGTTCGAAAACGCCGTTGAAGCGGGTGCGACCTGGACTGCAACTAGTGGAAGGGACCCTGATTGAGGACGAGAATTGTCCAACAGCCGAACGGCAGGCGGTGGCGGTCTCGGATCGTCGCTGACCGGCTGGGACCGCTGCTCCGTTGCGCTGGTCGGTAGAGAACGAGTATCGGTCCAGGACGTGTCCGGTCGAACGCAAGCGCGTGGCGAACAACGTTCAACCGGGATATTAGTAAGTGCGCGTCACAATGAGCAGGCAACATGAGCGATGGAATGCGTGCGTCGGAGCCGCGTGTGCTGATGGTCGACGACGAGAAGACGGTCGCGGACGCGTACGCACTGCGACTCGAGGATGTCGCGGAGGTGACCGTCGCGTACGGCGGCGAGGCGGCACTGGACACCGTCAGTGACGGGCGCGTCCCCGATGTAATCCTGCTCGATCGGCACATGCCACAGATGTCCGGCGACGAAGTGTTAGAGCGCATCCGGGAACGTGAACTCGAAACCCGGGTGATCATGGTGACGGCCATCGACCCCGACCTGGATGTCCTCGACATGCCCTTCGACGACTACCTCTCGAAACCGGTCGATCGTACGGACGTTATCGCCGCTGTCGATCAACAGTGTCAGGTGCTCGCGTACCAGCTGCTGGGCGAGTACTTCCAACTCGAGTCGACCCGAGCGGTCGTGACTGCGCAGTTGCCAGCGGAGGATCTTGGAGACAACGACGAACTCGCAGACATCGAAAAGCGACTCTCGGTCGTCGAGGAACGGATCAGGTCGCTCTTGCCCGAGGCCGATGACCTGCTGTCGTCGTTCGACGGGATCGACCGAAACAAGCACTGACCTCGTCCGGACGGCTGTAGCGATGTACCGGCGAGCGTCTACCCCGTGGCGATGCTCACTGGCACGCAACGACAACGTTCTGTCTCAGCCATCGGTGGGGGTGACTCACGGTTCGTCTCGAAGTACGTGCCGACGAGTTCCTGTTCGGCCTGTCGGAGGTGATACAGCAGCGTCGAACCGGCAATGTCGAGCGTGTCCGCATGTCGACGACGCGCCCGTCAGTGCTCGCCTCGATGACCCCTATTGGGGCCGCTTGCAGTGGGTCGTCCAGTGTCATTGTCCAGTCCGTCAGTCGCCATCCGAGGACGGGTGGAACTCGAATCGCGCACCGCCGGGTGATCCGGTCGCAAGCGAGACCGACCAGTCGTGTGCCCTAGCGATACGCTCGACGATCGTTAGCCCGAGCCCGGTCCCATCTTTCGTCCCACTCGCTGAGTAGCCCGGTTCGAACACACGCTCGCGTTCGTCAGCCGGAATCCCCACACCGTCGTCGGCCACGAAAAATCCGCCGTCGGTTCGCCCGACGGTGACCTGCACGCCACGAGAAGTGGACGACTCGTCTCGACTGCCCGTATCGCTCGTCTTCCCCTCCTCCCGAGGGTCCGATGGAGGGCCGGCGGAAGCGTGCTCGACGGCGTTGCGGAACAGGTTCTCGAACAGTCGTTGCAGGCGGTCCGGGTCGGCGTCGGTCTCCGGGAGGTCGTCCCCAACCGTGAGTGACGCTGGCCCGGTCTCGACGGTCGTCCACGCGTCTCGTACCACTGTCTCGACGTCTACCTCAGGGATGACGTTGAGTACGTGTTTGCCACGAGCCAGCGTCAGAACGTCTTGGACGATCCGTTCCATCCGGTCGTGGGCCTGTTCGATCTGATCGAAATGCTCCTCGTCGCCCGAGTTCCGGGCAGCACGGAGGTGAGCGTTGGCGACATCGAGCGGGTTCCGGAGATCGTGGCTGATGACGCTCGCGATCCGGTCGACCTCCACGGCAGGGGATTCGGAAGCCCCGGTAGCCGTTGCCACCAGATACCCCTCGACACCTTCGGTCTCACTCCCGGCCCCGTCCAGCGTTCTGAGGCGGTACTCTCGCGCAGCAGTCGTCTCGTCGTCGGTCCGCCCGACAGTGACTGCCGAGTCGAGTTGACTCTCACTGTCGAGTGCCGAGCACACCGCCTCGACCGTCCCGTCGTCGGCGTCCGTCTCCGTCAGAAGCCAGTCGCGAACGGCAGTCCCGGTCGAGACGCCGGCGAACGCCTGCTCGAACGCGTCGTTCCACCGGGTGATAACCACGCGCTCTTCGCGGTGTTCGTATCCAAAGACCGGATCCGGTAACGCGTCGATCGAGACCGTGGCCGGGTCGTCCTGACCGGACACTTCCGGGTCACTGTCCATCGATATCACCGGCCCTCAGCCGGGAAGGCTGGCCTGTAATCCGTCGCTGGCGCCGATCGTGACCGAGTCGGCGTCTCGTCGTCGCTGTCATATCTACTACAATGGCACCCTGGACCCATAGCCGGACACTCTAGAAGTTCCGAAAACTGTGATAATAGTCGTTACGGACTGTTCGAGCAGACCGCCAGTGTAGACAAACGACGCCCCGGGGCTTGGTCGGGCACGAGACTCCCGGTGGTTGGGCCGGCCTGGAGACGCGAGTGCGAGCAGGAGCAACCAGTGCCACGGCGGTCAGTCAGCCTATTCGACAGTCTGGAGGTCTGCGCCGCCATCTTTTCGGTATTCAGTTGTGGAATGAAAATATCTCGTCTGCGATGTCGGCAGAGCTGATATATAACTGTGTTCCTGTGCTTCACCCTTGGAGAGTCTCACTGGTCGGTTATTACCCCGTGGGGCGTCGGTGGTGGTATGCCAGCGATCGATGCGACGACCGTATCGAAACAGTACGGGACAGAAATCGCTCTCGATAGGGTTGATCTGACCGTTGAGGAGGGTGAGACGTTCGGCTTTCTCGGCCCGAATGGTGCGGGGAAGTCGACGTTTATCAACACGTTGCTAGACTTCGTGACGCCGACCGAGGGATCGGTCGAGATATTCGGCCACGACTGCCAGCAGCAGGGTGTTGCCGCTCGCAAACGAGTGGGCGTCCTCCCGGAGGGGTACTCAGTCTTCGAGCGACTCACCGGCCGCCAGCACGTCGAGTACGCCATGCGGTCGAAAGACGTCGAAGCCGACCCTATCGAGGTACTCGACAGGGTGGGCATTCGCGAGGACGCCGACCGGAAAGCCAGCGACTACTCCAAGGGGATGGCACAGCGACTCGTTCTCGGCATGGCGCTGGTCGGGGAACCCGACCTGCTCATCCTCGATGAACCCTCGACGGGACTGGACCCCAACGGCGCCGCGGAGATGCGCCAGATCCTCCGGGAAGAAAACGAGCGCGGTGCGACGATCTTCTTTTCTTCGCACATCCTGGAACAGGTCGAGGCGGTCTGTGACCGCGTCGGTATCCTTCAGGACGGGGAACTCGTCGCCGTCGACACGATCGAGGGACTGCGCGCCTCGATCGGCGGTGGGACGAAGCTGGTCATCACGGTCGACGGCCTCCGGAACGGAACGCTGGAATCGATACGGAGCGTCGAGGGAGTCGAGACAGCGGTCGCGAGCGAGGACTCCGCTGACGGCGACGCGACAGTTGAGGTGACGTGTACGAACGACGCGAAGATGGATGTCGTCGTCGAACTACACAGCGCAGGCGTCGACGTGGTGAACTTCCGCACGGAAGAAGCATCGCTAGAGGATATGTTCATCGAGTACACGGGATCGGGGCGATGACGTGGCAAGTGATCGCCCGCCAGGACGGCTCGGTGACCGTCGGGTCCCGTTCCGTGAAGATCCTGCTCGGACTGCTCGCCGCGGTCGCCTTGCTCGCGGGCTATATCTACCCGATTGCTGCACCCGAACCAATCACGACCGCTGGATTCGCGCCGTTCGTCCTCGAAGGGCTCAGATTCGTGATACCGTTCGTCGCGGTGCTGCTGACCTACGGCGCGGTCGCGAGCCACCGGGAGTCCGGGTCGATACGCCTCTCACTGTCGCTGCCACACAGTCGACGGGATGTCGTACTGGGGGCGTTCGCGAGTCGAACGGGACTCGTGACCGCGGTGAGCGTCGCGTCACTGCTGGGTGCCGGTGCGTTGGTCGTCTACCCCTTCGGCGAACTCGTGCTGGACCGGTTCCTCGTCTTCGTCGGGCTGACTGTCCTGTTCGGTGCGGTCTGGTGTGGACTCGGACTCGCCGTCTCCCTGGTAGCCGCGACGAGGCGGCGAGCGCTGGTGCTTGCCTTCGCACTCCTGTTTCTGTTCGTGGTCGTCTGGGAGACGGCTGTTGCAGCGCTCCGACTCGGACTGAACGCTGCCGGGATCGTCGACGGGACGTTACCCGACCCAGCGCAGTTCCTCGTCGGTCTGGAGCCCAGTCTGCTCTTCGAACGCGCCACGACCGGGCTCGTCTTGCCCGGGGAGAGCGTTGCAGGGCCGTGGTACATGGGCGAGTGGGTCGCGCTTGGCTGTCTCGTGTTATGGGTCGTCGGGCCGCTCGGACTGGCCTTCCTCCGGTTCGACGGGAGTGATCTCTCGTGAGCTGGCACAGCGTGGCGTACAAGGACGTTAACGACGCCAGCCGCTCTCGTGGCCTCTGGGCGCTCTTTGTCCTACTAGCCGTCCTGTCGGTCGGGTACACGTTCGCTCACACGTATCTGGGTGAGAGTACATTTCATGCCTTCCTCGGCGGATTGGCGGGCGTGGTCGGTGTGACCTTGCCCCCGCTCGCACTGCTGGTCGGGTACAAGTCTGTCATCCACGAGCGTACCAGCGGGAGCCTCTTTCTCACGCTCTCCTTTCCCCACTCGCGCCGTGACTTCCTCGCCGGGAAACTCCTCGGACGGTCGGCGGTCCTCCTCGGTCCGACACTCGTCGCGCTCACCATCGCAGGCGCCATCGGTGCCGTCCGGTATGGGACCGACGGGGTCGTCCTCTTTCCCTGGTTTCTCCTCGCGACCGCACTGTACGGTCTGGCGTTCGTCGGCCTCGCCATCGGCTTCTCGATGGCAACGACGGTCAACCGATGGGTCACACTGGGCGCCCTCGGCGCTTACTTCATCCTCGTGACGTTCTGGGGTGGGTTACACTCGATGATCCTAGTGATCCTACACCGGTTCGACGTCTCGGTCCTCTCGAATATGCCCGACTGGGCGCTACTGTTCCGGCTTGTCGGACCGAACGAGGCCTACGACCGCCTTCTGCGGGCTGGTTTCGACGTTGACCTCGCAACACGGTACGCTGCCGACGGTGCTCCGGTCTACGTCGACTGGTGGATGGGTATCGTGGTCCTTGTCGTCTGGTTCGCGGTGCCGCTCGTGGTTGGTTTCCGTCGATTCGGATCGGCTGATTTGTAGCGATCGTCAGCCGAGTGTTCCACCGGTGTCAGTCCTTCACATGGCGCCCGTTTCGTCCGGAGAGACCTCGCCGGTAGCCTGATCGAACGTGCATCGCTCGAACCTGTGAGTCGACGCGGTCGAATAGGCGGAGGTCGCAGCCAGTGCAACACGCGTCGAACCGAATGCTGGTCTGGCAGTGCGTGCGATCGACGAGTGTGACGGAGCAATCGTCGACGCCCAGATTACCGGGCCGGCGACCGTCGTCGAGCGCCGCACCGAGCTGGCCGTGTTTCCGGTCGGCGCGCACGCGAGGTCGACCGGATTCTATCAACAGAAGGTACGTTGTCAGATGTCGACATTACCCGGACGCTGCGCGAGACTATCGAAAGGCTGGAACCGACGGACAGCGACGTATCACTGACGACCGAACTGCTCGAAGAAGCGCGGTTACGGACCGACGAAGAAACGCTACAGATGGCGGTCGAAACCGCGCTAGAGAACGCGGTCGAGCACGCAGCGTCGGCCGTGATTGTCGCAGTCGAGGACCGACCCGACGAATGCGTCATCACAGTCGCTGAGGATAGCTCCGGTATTCTGGAAGACAAACTCTTGCCGATCGAGGCCCAAACAGAGACGCGTCTGCAATACGGGAGCGGGCTCGGTCTCTGGCAACTCCGGTGGTGCGTGGATAGCCTCAACGGGGACCTATCGTTCGAGACCGAACCGAGAACGACCGTCCGTATCGCGGTGCCCGATCGACGTGAGTCGAGTCCCTCCGATTGACGGTGGGACTCTCTCGCGAACGGTAGTACCGTTGCTGCTGGCCAACGCCAGCCATCGAGCGACCGGGTTTCGACAGTAGCTGGGATGGCACGACTCACGGTATATCGCTGCGGCACTGGCGACGCAATCGCCACAGTGGTTACCGACGCCGCCGTCGCCACCGGGTATCAGAAGACCTTGTCGGCAAGGAAGCCACCGAGTGCACCGAACCCGGCATTGAGTGCGAGCGCCAGGAGTTCGCCGACGAGCACGATGCCGGCGAGGACAACGCCACCCGAGAGAGCGTCTATCGCGGCGCCACCGGCGACCAGCCCGGCAGCGAGAAAGACCAACAGGGGAACTGTCAGGGCCCAACCGACGAGTCCTGTCGTGGCGCCGATACGCAGAGCGGAGCCGTCCTCGTGGAGATACGCAGCCACGGCGCCGCCAGCGACTCCCGATCCGGGGACGAACGACACCAGCGCAGTTACGAGCGCGCCGTAGACGGCACTGGCCCAGAACGTGGCGGTCGTTCCGCCCTCTCTAGCGATCCGACGACGGGTCCGTCGGCGTGCACGAACGAACATCGCTGCGGCAGCGACCAATCCGAGCCCAGTCAAGAAGATCCCCACCGAGAACCAGTCGACAAACGGCACGCCGGCACTGATAGCCTCGGTGGGCGTGAGTCCGTCGATTTCGGTACTGTCGGCGGCAACGAACTCCGTTATCAAGGCCCGGTCGACCCGGGTGTACAGTCCGGCACCGACCGCGGTCAGCGCGAGTCCGACGACGGCGGCGAGGACGCTCAGTCCCCAGTCGACAGCCGCCGGGACCGGGTCACGGCTTTCGATCGGTGGTTTCGCGTCGGTATCACTGGAATCACGTACGGTCTGTGAACGTCCCATATTAGGAGCCAGACGCTGCCAGCTCATATACCGTACAGCCGGGTTGCAGAGCCAGAAACACTCGGAAGTGGGACACGAGTTCGCACGGAGCGTCCGCCTGCAACGTGTTTCTCTCTCTGAGACTGTCAGTACCGACTGAAGTGCCCTCCGCCCCGATATCGACCTGTGATGTCGTTCCATCGGACAGTCATCAGTGGTATTGCAGCCGTCCGGAGCGCGGTCAGCGCCGGTCGGCGCTCGCAACCGAGTCGTGACGACGGGACAGTGGTATGAGCGAACGCAACAGCGAGCGGCCTCTACCGCCAAAGCGGACCGGCCTACCGGTTCTGGGCAGTGCGGTCTCGTTCGGTCGTGACCCGTATGGATTCTACGAGGATGTCGCGAGTCACGGTGATATCGTTCGGTTCTCGATGGGGAACTATGACATGGTCGGGGTCCTGGATCCCAGTGCTATCGAGGCGGTCCTTGTCGAGAAGTTCGACAGTTTCCGGAAACCCGAACAGGCCGGTGGCGTCGACGTGCTCTCTGACGGACTGTTACTGGCCGACGGTGATCGCTGGCAGACCCAGCGGACACGCCTCCAGCCGATGTTTTACCGTGAACGTATCGAGAGCTACGCGGAGACGATGGCGACGTACGCGGCCGCGATGGCCGAGGAATGGGCGGCGACTCCGGAGGCTGTCGACCTGACGGAGGCGACGTCGACGTACACGCTACGGGTCCTCGGGAAGACGCTACTGGGGGTCGACACGGACGAGCACCGTCGTGCAGTCCGGGCAGGTGCCGAAGCGATCCGCGAGCGCAGCGGTCAGAATCCGGTGTCGGTGGATCTGCCTGACTGGCTACCGACACCCGGGAACCGTCGGTACCGCCGTGGCGTCGAGCAACTCGAGACCGTCGTCGACGACCTCGTCGCAGAAACCGATCCGGATGGGAACGGACAGGATCTCCTGTCGACGCTCGTCACGGCCGCCGAGCACCCGGACGAGGGTCCCACCGAATCGGAGCTACGGAGCCAACTCGTGACGTTTCTGTTCGCCGGCCACGAGACCAGCGCCACCGCGTTGACGTGGGCACTCTACGAACTCGGGAGAAAGCCAGCGGTTGCCGACCGTCTCTACACGGAGGTCGACGACGTCGTGGACGGTGCCACCGCGACGCTGGCGGATCTCCCCGAGTTGACTTACACCAAGCAGCTACTCAGAGAGACACTCCGGCGATACCCGCCATCCGCCGCCATCTTCCGGGAGGCCGACGAGGACGTCGTCATCGGCGAATATCGCGTGCCAGCGGACAGGTTCGTCGTGCTTCCACAGTTCCACGTCCACACCGACGACCGCTGGTGGACGGAGCCGGACCGGTTCGACCCCTCCCGATGGGACGACATCGCGGACCCGCCAGGTGACCGACCGGAGTACTCGTACTTCCCGTTCGGCGGTGGCCCCCGCCACTGTATCGGCATGCGCTTCGCACGGATGGAACTCACACTCGCGCTCGCGACCATCGCGGGGCATTGCCGGGTCACTCACGACCGGAACGACATCTCCGTGGACGTCGGGTCGACGGTTCACCCCGGCGACCCGATCCGTGCAGACTTCTCGAGTCGTGAGTGATACGTGGCCAGCGCAAGCCCTATTTTGATACGTGAGCGGATGTCCTGCCCTAGCTGGGTCTCTTACATACGCTGAACAGGCGCAATACCACGGCCTTCAGGCCGTGGATACGCGCTGTCACTTGTGCTAACAGTCCACCGTTCAAACGTCTGCCCCGAGTTTCCCACAGTGACGTTTAAGCGACAGGCCGCCCTACCGAGGAGTAGGAATCGGTCGGAACGGAGCGGATTCCGAACCGTCCTTCGGAGGTGGCCTGTCCACCCACGTAACGAGGCAGTATCCGAAAGGGCAGTCGGCGAACACACATGCTAGAAGCGTGTGCCCGTGCCGACTACTCAAAGCAACCCAGACGATACCCCCAAGTCCGGTGACGCTTGCCGGCGTCCCCGTGGCAAAAACAACACACGGACGCCGTACACCGTTAAGGATAGGCGTACCGGCGGCTTGGCACCGCCACCAGTCCACCAGTCCGATACCGTGGGACTACCCGTGCCCGAAAGGGCTGGTAGTCCGGTGATTGGACTGCAAACCTGAAACTCCCATCGCTCGGGATTCCTCCGCGTCTGCGCGGAGGAGGATGTCAAAAGTTTCGATAGCCCCTTACTGGGAGCTACCGGGACCACACTGACTGGAACGATGACAGCCGAAACACGGTCGTCGAGGACCGGCGTGCTGACGGTTCGACGTAGTATCTGGATCGTCGCCACGCTGTTTGTCGGCGTACTGTTCGTCCACGGTATCGGTGTGCGGCGATTCCAGGGCGCGATACTGACGGCCGACACGGAGATCGTCGTGGCTGTGGTCGGCGTCGCACTGCTCGTCCTCGTCGTTCGCGGCGTTGCACTGGGTGTGTTACTGAATATTCTCGGTTACGCGGTCCCGACACACCGTATCGTGAGCGCCTATGCGGTCACGACGGTCGTCAGTACAGTCGTTCCGGGTGGACGAACGGGCGGAGCACCGGTCAATGGGCATGTCGTCGCCCGTGTGGCAGATGCGGACTACGAGGACGGTGCGTAGCCGTCGTCGTTGCCAGTCTGCTCTCGAACCTCGCTGTCGGGGCGCTCGGACTGTGTGGGGTCGTCTCCCTGTTCGTCACGTCTCCAGACGGGGCCGTGACTCAGGTCGCTACCGTCGCCGTCGGCCTGTTCGGACTTGGAATGCTCGGTGCGGGCGGTCTCTGGTACGTTCGGGGTCGTGTCTACTCGAAAACAGTGGCCGGAGTCGTTCGCATCATCCGGGGAGCAGATCGAGTGCCGTACGTCCCATCACTCGATCGCGCGGCGGTCGAGCGACGGGCGAGCGCGCTCGCCGACGCAGTCACACGACTGCGCGAAGGGTCACAGCGACAGGTCGTCGTCGCCGGGATGCTGTTGACGGTGGCACATGGACTCACTGTCGTCGCACTGTGGTTGTCATTCGCCGCCGTCGGTCAAGCGGTCCCGCCCGGTATCCTGCTGGCGGTGATCCCTGTCGCCGTCGTCACTGCAGTCGTTCCGGCTCCAGGGGTGTTCGGTGGCGTAGACATCGCACTCGTCGGTCTCCTCACCGCAGGTACAGCGGCTATCGCACCGGTCGCTAGTGCTGCCGTCTTCGTTTACCGGACGGCGACCTCCGGACCAGCGCTCCTCGTCGGCGGTCCCGTGCTCCTGGCGATGGGAGCGTTCGGCTGGTTCACTGCGTCGAGTGACGACGCGGAGTGACAGGAGGTGTCGACCGAATCGGTCGTCGTCCTGTCGATTAGGAACGAACGGCGGGATCGGACGCTACCCGGAGACCCCCAGACGTGCGAGCAGACGACTCGACGTGGCGATGTCGGCGAGCGGGCAAACCGTCGGGAACGTCGGGTCTCGGCGTGAACGGTCAAACTATTTTACACTGGCCCCTTCGATTCTGTACTGTGTTTCAGTTCGACGCCCTGACGATTCTCAGGGTCGGTCCCCCAGCCGTGAGTGGCGTCGTCGCCGGGCTCGTGTCGGTGGTCGTCTTCCGACGCCTCCGCTTGCGGGGGGTCTACACGGGACTCGCCCGGCCGTACATCGTCCTCGCGGGAACGTTTTCGGTCTTCAGTGTCGCGTACGCCCTCCTCGGGGTGGGAACGTCCGTCAGTTCACAGTCGAGTTGGATCAGCTTCTTCCTGATCGTCGTGCCGTGGACGGTGTTCGCGACCCGGTACATCGGACTGGGACAGCAGGTCACCCGCCGGCGAATCCTCGCCGCGATAACCGTCGTGGCGACATCCGCGGGCCTGATTCTCGCGGCCCTGGTCCTGGAGGACGGCCCGGTGAGTGACGGGACAGTGCAGACGATACAGACCGTTCAATCGGTCTTCTCGCTCGGACTCGTCACCTTCGTGTTCGCACTCGTTATCGCCGTCGTCGTTACCACCTACCGACACGACCGACTGTCGGTCGCCCAGGGCATCACCGTCGTGTTGCCCATCGTCGCCCTGGTGTTCGCGTTCCAGACGACCCGTCCGTCGACGCCGCTGATAAACGACGTGTTGATCGGTGGCGCGTTCGTCTCGACAGCGGGGAGTCTCGTGCTGGGCGTGACACGATACGAACTCCTGTCACGTCCGCCCGGGACGCGACGACTCGGCGAACGAGCGGCACTCACAGAAACCGACGAGGCGATCGTGGTCCTCGACGACGAAGGGCGAGTTGTCCGCTCGAACGATTCGGCCGTCGAAAGCTTCGACGACCCCCAGCAGTTGGACGACGTGAGCGACCACTCGGTCGCCACGCTGACCGACCGCAAGACGATCACCTGCCGGACCACATCGGGACGGCGACAGTTCGAGCCGAGCGTCTCGCCGCTCGTCGACGAGTTCGGCGAGACGCTCGGCTACACCGTCACGCTCATCGACGTGACCGAGCGGGAGATACGCCGCCAGCGACTGGCGGTTCTCAATCGTATCCTACGACACAACGTCCGGAACGAACTGGATGTGATCCGCGCACACGCCGAGGACGCCGACCTCACCGAGGCGATAGCGGGCATCGACCGACTCGGGAGACTGAGCGAGGAGACACGACGCGTCCAGCAACTGATGGGGCGGTCGGTTGCCGACCGGACACCGACGGCATTGGGCACGTTGCTCGACGATGTCGTTACCGACGCAACGACAGGAACGAACGCCGACACGAGCGTCACTGGCCCGGACGTGACCGTCAACCTCGACGCGAAACTGTTCCGGTATGCGCTCAGACACCTCATCGAGAACGCCGTCGAACACAACGACACCCCGTCCCCCCGCGTCGTCGTGCGCTGTAAACGGGACGAATCCGGACTCCGAATCGTCGTCGCCGACGACGGTCCGGGCATCCCCGACGACGAACGGTCGGTGATCGAGACGGGAGAAGAGGACCCGCTCGAACACGCCAGCAGCTTCGGCCTCTGGGGGGCGAACTGGGCTGTGCAGGCGATGGGCGGCTCGCTCTCGTTCGAGGACAGCGACCTCGGCGGCACGGCGGTCGTGGTGGCCCTTCCCGACGTGATGATTCGTGACGCCGACGGATAGCCGTGATCGAGGACGTTACCCTGAGGGCCAGCCCAGGTACTAGGAGGCTGGCCTCTATCACAGCGTGTCATAGAACCGTTCACAGCCGACTCGATCCGGTGCAAGCGGGTAAAAGAAGCCGGAATATGTATCAAGTACACCGTTGGCCGCGCGTCAGTGGGATATTTGTCACTACAGTATCAAATATCTGCACAGCGACAGGACCGACAATATCAGTTCGCGACCTCAAGGAAGTCTTTCGGTGTCGTGCCAACACGGATGACGATGGGTTCGGACTCCTCGTTCGTATTGAATACGACACCGATCCTCTCTTCGTCCGTGTCGTCGATAGCCACTGTCTTACTTGCCTGCGAATTCTCTTCTATCGCCGTATTCGTGAGTTCGACGCTGACCGCATACTCGCCAGTGGCTCCGAACACGCCACCGCTATTCTGGTCTTGCTCGTGCTCTAAGTCGAACGTCTTCTCGAAAGTGGTGTCTCCGGCGGGATCAACTACCTCGATCGAGCCCTTGATCTGTCGGTCTGCCATGTTGAACACGTTTACCTCTTCGAGTGCCACATCACTCGTGGCATCTCTAACTGGTTTCAATATAGTATTGCACCCAGCTACCGAGGTCAGAAGGACTGTTCCGCTCACCGCGAGGACCTGCCGTCGGGTTGTCGACACTCCGTTTGTGTGGTTGCGTAACGTCATGAATACATCATAGTTTCCGTCAATATATAACGAGACTCGGAGTGTCTCAGGTCGAGCAACACGCCACATGGTTCTCCGGTCGCCCTGGTGACAGTGGCGTAGCCGGTAGTTGGAGGTGCTGTCGTGTTCTGCATCCACTGGGACGCAACAGACGCACCCTACATCTCGCAAGTCGGCACTGTCTAGATGAGCGGATTCTGGCGACGTAGTGTCTCACGCTGTATATATTGGAATCGAAACAAGTGCAATTCTCGAGTGTGCTTCTGAGACCCTCTACGCTTCGTTCGTGTACGTTCCAGAATTGAACTCTCTCTGAACGTCTTCCGTCTATCAGACAGTCGAAATCCACCGATTCGGCTCAACTAGACAGTGCAACTCCATCCTCTTTTCAGGATTATGATCGGAACGCAACGTTGCATATAGAGATTGTGGCTGAACGACGACGTTAGCACTCCACCCTCTTTTCTGCATTATGATCGAACCACGACGTTAGCTTTCGGCAGAGCTGTTAACCAACATTCTCGATCAAGCAGGCAGATTGTTGGTTAAACTTACCGATGCTCCTCTGCTTCGACGCACGCCAACAGGCCGAGGAATCCCTGTCGCTTTCGCCACCACCTCGCTATTCAGCCGATAGACTCCATCCACGAACCGCGGGGATCACCGACTCATCGCTCAAACAGTGGACTTCCGTGCTATTCCCGCCGTGAGGTCAGCTGTAACAATCACCGCTGTGGCAGCAGACGTTGCTCGTATCCACCCCGAAATGGGACCCAGCAGGGCGTCCACACCATTGGATTCCGTCGAGAGAGGGGTTATGTTACCGAATCGCTGAAATGCTTACAAATAACTGTCCAGATCCATCACTCGTGCCGCGACCTTACAGCCAGCTTACAGACAAGCTCATGCTCGGCCAGGTCTTCGACGAGATGGCCTGGGAGATCGGCGACCACCTCCGGGTCGAGCGAGAGGAGACCGATGTGGTCGGACTAACCTCCGGAACCGAACAGACAGGTGATCACGTCATTTCCGGCGATCCCTCGTCGCCGTACATCTCGACTCAAGGGATGAACGGCAGCGGTCACAACGACGGTGGCGCCTTGATATACGGCGTCTGGGAGATCGCCGACGACGAGACGGCACTGCTGTGGGAACTGAGTAAACCGTCCCACCGGTCGTGGCCCTGGAACGCCTACCGACCAGTCGTCCCGACCGTTGCGTCGGATCTGGGTCTCGAACGAGACAAGGTGCGGAGTCTACTGCTCAGAACGGCGGTCGGGCCGTCGGACCACATCGTTGCGGTAAGTTCGATCAAGACGTTCAGTGACCGACATCCATTAGATTCAATAGGACGAAATAGGATCTATGACTGCTGGTGAGCGCGAGCACGGTGAGACAAGGTCTGTTTCAATGGAAGCTGATGGTGGGTTGGACGGTGAGGAGGTCCTGAGCCTGGCAACGAAGAAAGAGCATGCAGACATCATCGCAGACATCGTTGGACACCCAGCAGGTGCATCGAGCTTTGAGGAACTTGCATACACGAATCCAGCACTCGACCAAGAGACAATTCGCCAGCGTCTTTCGGTACTGGCTGAAGCAGGCATCGTCAATGAACGACCGCGTGAACAGGAAGTCCAGTGTTCCGACGCCCCGGAGAAGTGGTTCGAAGTGACTGATACAGCTCGAGAGCTGTTCGACAACGAGGGGCTCTTTCCGACGGTGGCGTGGCGTCGAGAGTACCAGTCGGTCACCAAGACGGATCGGATCAAAGAAGTCGAACAGCTGCCGCGAACAAGCGAATGACTCAGGAACACATCGATAGAGGAGTGTCCTCCGTACCAATTGCAGACTGATTGGTGCAGCGAACGGTATTTCAGTAGTCTTCAGTCATTGCATTAGTATCGAATCCTTCGTCTATACATCCACTTGATTAACCAACATATAGGAGCGGATCTGGGGGAAATGTTGGTTAACCTGGTCAGTCAATGGTCGATTCGTTTTGACGACGATAATACCGAAGTCACAGATCTTTCACGACACGATTGTCGATCCGATATCTCGGCGTTTGTTCGGTTACGAAGGTGAATTTCGACTAGAGATTTGGCATCCGAATTCGTTCAGCAGAGTGCTTTTACTTGGGGATTACACTTCGATAGAGGGGTGCAATGTTGGCCTGAATGTTTATTGAGTAGACTGTGTGAATCCGGCGCAAAAACAGATCGATAGAGGGGTGCCCCTCAGTCGCAGAATACAGTTCCTTGGGACACCGCCACAGGAAACACATCGATAGAGGGGTGTGTACCGAGCGTCGAGGCCTTATTCTTGATTTTTCAGTTGGGCCGTGACAACAGATTCAACCTCGTCTCGCGAGATCATGTCGATCCGCGTGTCTTCTGCGAGGGTCTCCAGGATTGTCGTTGGTGACTCTCCGAACTGGAATTCGAGGAACATTCCGGAGGTCGGGCCGTGGCTGCGGCGTTCGAAGTCCACCAGCGAGTACGTCGTGAGCTCTTTCATCTTGTTCACAAATGTCTCCTGGTGGTACTGCTCAGCGTCGATCGATTCTGTGAGGTACTGATACACTTTGTACCCAATCGAACTCCGAGCAGCACCGGAGTCAGACTTCGCTGCGACGGCCGCCGTCGCGTAGAGACAGAGCTTTTTCTGCGTGCTGATACCACGAACCACTTCGAGGACGCGGTTTTTCTCGACCTTGTCCTGGGCCTCGCGGACATGATCCTCGAGGACCATATCGGCGGCTTCGCGTTCGGCAAGTTCGCCAGCGACTCTAACGAGATCGATCGCTTTCCGGGCGTCGCCGTTGGTCTGTGCCGCGAACGCGGCTGCGAGCGGAATGACATCGTCCACGAGAACATTCTCATAGAAAGCATCTTTTCGATGGCGAAGGATCGCTTTCAGCTGGTTGGCGTCGTAGTCGTCGAAGTGGACATCCTCAGGCGTGAAAGAGCTCTGCGCTCGACTGCCGACGGACTCCATCATTTTCGTGTCGTTAGAGATGGCGACGACCGAGATGTACGACTCCAGATCGCCGTTGCTGCCAGCTCGCGAAAGCTGGTAGAGGAGTCGCGAGAAGGCCGGCTCCTTCTTGTCGCGACGGCCGACGAGCATATCCAGTTCGTCGAGGACGAACACGACCGAATCGAAGTTCTCGTTGACGATGCGGAACAGTTCGTCCCATTTCTCTTTGGTCGAGACGCCGTGTTTGGGCACCTCGACAGGAACCCCCGCCTCGTCGGCGGCCTGCGTGACGAGTTCGTAGACAGCGACGCCGAGTGTGTCCAGATCCTGGCAGTTGACTTCGATCGTGCCGAAGCGAATGTCTCGAGTCTCGCAGATCAAGCTAATGTTCTTACAGACTGCCTTCGTGATCAGGGATTTGCCCGTTCCTGACGGACCGTAGAGAAAGAGATTCGGCGGCTTGTTGTCGCCGAGTGCGACACGCAGCATCTTCGTGACCTTCTGCAGTTGTTCGTCGCGACCGACGATGCGGTCTTCCTCGACGACGTGATTCGGATCGAGGAGCTCACGATCCCGGATGAGCCCGTCTTGTTCGTCGAACTCCAGCAACATCTCCTCGATCGACTGCGAAGCCGAATCATCGGAAGCCCGAGTGGATTCGGAGGGGTTTGTGGCGTCAGAGGTACTACCTGGATCGGGAGAAGAATCAATCGTATTCGCCCCAGAAGCGTCGGATTCCTCTGTTGTTGCCGTCAGATCAGCCTGCTTCGAATCGGTAGACTCTGACGAGCTGCCGTCGTCAAGATCTGCAACGGGATCGTCGGCATCCATGGGAGCGACCAGACAGGCAGTTAATAAAAACTTTACCCACCTCTATCGAAGTGTATATCTGGATTTTAGAGTTGCAAACGACAATATAACGGGATTTAGATGGCATAGTCCGATAATACCAGTGAGGGTGCAACGATGTGTTCAAATAAGAGCGTGCAACACAGACACCCCTCTATCGATGTGTTCGAGACGGGGGTGTGGGAGGGCGTTAGAAATTGAGATTGGCACACAAACGACACGATTAGAGGATTTAGCAGAAAGAACAACCGAGACGGCCTCCGAAGTCCGAATCGTTTTCTTCACTTCACTTACTTACTTTACTAGACTAGAACTAGGACACAGACACACCTCTATCGATGTGTTCGAAGTGTTCTAGTCGTCATTGGCTCTTTCACTCGATGAGCAATCTTCTTTTGACACTCTTCGTTGAGAGAAGTCGTCAGTAGCGACCTTCTACCGGCTTTTAGCCGCTTATTCCCTCTCATCTGTGATTCTTTTGCCCCTCGCACCCCTTCAGCAAGAACACATCGATAGAGGTGTGTCTGTGTCACCCTCGTCGAGACACTCCCCCGATATTAACCAACACATTCGAAATTCCGGACTGTTGTTGGTTAAACGAGTTGCGAACACCAACTCCATACACATGCATAGAGGTGTCCATGTTAGTTGAGCGTCCAGATTCACTCACTGTTTCAATCTGATCCGTTGGGATCGACTGGTCCCTTATATTTTGATGTCACTTTCTCCCCCTCGCGCCACTGCCAGTAGTAGTAGCGGTTATCGTTGATCTCTTTGATCGTGACTGTCGCTCTTGCAGGGACATCGTCAGGAAGATCCTCTGGGCGGGTGTGACTCTGGTCTTCCTCTCTATTTTCTTCCTCGAGGCCTGCCATGCGTTCCTTGTAATCCGCCAACTCATCCGAATAGCGAGATACTGCACGCAGCCGCTCTGGCGGGCAACCATCGAGGGTGTTGATAATCTCAGACGGTAATTCGGCCGGCGGTGTGGGTGGTTCGTTTGGCATTGATCGGCTCTTCGTATTAACCTACAGTGCTGCCAGCACGATTCATCTGTTGGTTAAGTTCTTATGCAAAGCTGCGGAAAGACCGTATTATTACGAATCAACAGATCTCCTGAACCCTCGATGATGTTGATTCATTCTTCTCAACTTCGGTGAAGGCAGCCAAGTTCGGTTCTCGAGTTTCTGCGATTTCGCGTTGAATATTTTTCGGATCCCAGCCAAGCGGTGACAGCACACTCTCGACAGCTCTGACGAGTTGCGCCTCGTAGTACGACGCATCGTACGAGTCTATCTCTTCGTGGGCTAACGCGACCTGCTCTCGGGGCTCTTCTCGTCGTCGACGACTACGTACTCGATGTCCTGTCCTGGGTGGACGGCGAGGTCCTGCTCTCGAGTCCTCTTCAGCGCCGCCACGTTCTGTGTATTCTGCGTATATCTCCTCCAGCGGCTTGGAGAAACGATTCCGTTCGACGAGCTGCTCGACCGGCACCGTTCCAGCGTGGAGGCGCTCGATGGCGTCCTGGAGACTGTCGAGTACGGCGTCCGGTGATCGAGTCGCGTCAAGCCGGTCGAAACAGTCCCGCTGGATGTCTTCGATGAACGGCGGGGTTGAGCGCTGCCGGGCTTCGATGCCTCTGATCTTGAAGTCGTCGACGCCGGCGTCCGTCGCCATCTCGTACAGAGTCGGGACGATCTCGCTCGTCGAGCAGACCAGGACGTCCGGATCGTGTGCGTCGAGCGCCCCCTGGACGGCGGTCAGGATATCTGTCGGCGAGCCGGTGACGGTGTCGCCGGCGACGGATAGTTCCGCGTAGACGTCGTTGCACGTTTCGGTCACCGGAACACTGAGCCGGAGTGTCGACAGTTCGCTCGCCGGCGTGGGATTGGTGCCGGTCTCCAGACAGTACCGGAACTCTCGCGAGAAGTCGACGTTGAAACAGGTGAGATCGGCGACTGGATAGTCCGACAGCTGGCGTGCCTGCCGGGCGAGTGGGGTGACGCGGTCGATGTGAGTAATGTCGACCACGAGAACGGCCTCCTCGTCTCGTCGAAAGCCCGGCCGTCGCGCAACCATCTCGGTCGCGACGACGCCCAGGTGCTGGTCGTACACCGACTGGAGCGTCGTGAGGTCGGGATCGGGCGCTGGGTCGCGAGCGGCGACGTAGAAGCATGGGGTGTAATCCTCGAGCTCGGTCGCGACGGCGCCGTCGGCGGTTGCCTCCCACTCCAGGACGCGACCGTCGTCGAAAAAGCCGATACTGAACGGCATCATCACGGGTTCGAGTCCGGTGGGGCACTCTCCTGGTTATCGCAGTCGGAAGGCACTGTCTAGTTGATCGATTGAGGAACGAGGTGGCCGTAGCGAGAAGTGCTCATGCAACTCGCTGACCTCCTCAGAGAAACGTCGAACGAGGACAGCCAAGACGTTTGGGAGAACGAGCGCACCCCGACATCCGTCCGGCGGTTTGGGGTGCGTCTCCACACGGTAGCGCTGTCGATCAGGGAGACGGTCGCCATCTTAGAGTTGATAGGTGTCGATCGTTCTCACGGCGCGGTCTGGAACCGGGTTCATACGCTGTCTGAAGCCCAGAGCGACCCGCCGACGGCGCACCATCGCGAGTCGCGGTCGACGAGAAACAGATCGAAGTTGACGGCGAAAAGAAGTGGTTGTTTGCGGCGATCGGCACCGACTCACTGAGAAACACGATCTCGCCGATACAGAGTTTCTCGTCGATGCTGGTGGCTATTTGACTGCCCTCGCCAGTCACGAATTGAGCGGTCGGCTTGACTATCGAATCCGGAACCACATCGAAAAGTGATTCCGGGCTGTCACCATGCGGATCGACCGCTTCCACTCGTTTTGGCGGGGGCAGTCAATCGAGCGCCAGACGGTGGTTACGACGCTCCAGACACCACTATAACCACGAACGGCCCAACCAAGCGCTTGACGGACGTACGCCAGCGGAGGACCTCCAGAACTAGACAGTGCCGATTTGATCGTTATCTCGGCACAACTGAGAATAATTACTGAGTCTTCCAGAGGCGGCTGTTTTCTGTTTGTGCCTCGTTTATTGGAGTATGACTACCGACGCGAGTAGCCAGAAACCGTCGCATCCGTGTTTTGCAATGGTCTACGATCCTGCGACGGCTCTTATAGAACGAACTCTGTTGCGCCCTCACCGTGAGTATCTCGTTGCCGATCTCGAGGGTGCTGTCCTTGACCTCGGCGCTGGTACCGGTGCGATGTTTCCATACTTTGGGGCTGTCGAGAGCGACGTGACGGAGTTTCACGCTATCGAACCTGACCCACATATGCGGCGACAGGCCGAGGAGCAAGCACGAACCCACTCCTTCGATGTCACCATCGACGACTCACCAGCAGAGTCGCTTCCATATCGTGATGATACGTTTGACGTCGTTATTGCATCGATGGTCTTCTGTACGATCCCAGACGTTGAGACAGCGTTGAGTGAGGTGTCACGGGTACTCAAGCCTGGCGGTGACTTCCGATTCTTCGAACACGTCGCCGATGATGGCTGGCGTGGGCGTGTGCAGAGGGTGCTTGCACCACTTTGGAAACAGCTAGCTGGGGGCTGTCACCTGACGCGGCAAACCGCGTCGCGATTCGCAGTTGATTCGACATTCGATATCGTTGAGGTTGAACGTCTGCATCTCGGTGTCACACCAATCCGTCCGTTCGTGCGAGGACTCCTTCGAAAACGGGCGTAGTCTCCTATCTGAGCTCGCTGATAAGGAGGAAGGTCTCCGGCCGGACGGCAGTATGCTCGATGTGAAATCCAGATTCGCGGAGGTTGTTCGCCGTTTCCGCACTACTGAATCGTTCATCAAGCGGAGGCCCGTGGTCCCCACTCCCCGTTGCCGCCCAATCGACGATAACCAATCGACCGGCGTCCGTTAGCACGCGAGTAATCTCATCCAGCGCTTCCTCACCAGCGAACTCGTGGTAGGTCATCGTCGAGAACGCAGCGTCGAGGCTGTCAGTGTCGAACGGGAGATCGGAAACGCCGCTCGTCACGAGGTCGACGTTCTCGGGGACCCCTTTCTCCCGGTAGTAGTCGTGCATCGCGTCTTGGATGTCGACGGCGTACACGTGCTCGACAGCTGGTGCAACGTCGTCGGTGTAGAACCCGGTCCCGCTGCCGAGATCCGCGACCGTCTCGTCGCCATCTGGTGACAGCGCCCAGAGCAGTTCTTCTGCTGAGAGAAAGCGGTACCGTTGCTGTGCATCTTCGAGTTTGTCGGCGCGCTCGGCATCGAACGTGTGATACCCCATATTAGAGGTTCGCGAATGCCTCGTCGACGAGTTCGCCGGTGTCGGCGACGATGTCTGTCATCTCCTCGTTGTCCGGCGCCATCCCGACGAGGCGTGCGATGCGCATGATGGAGACGTGGTAGACGACCTGCTTACCGGGTTCCTCTTCCCAGATGACGACATTACAGGCCATGAGCGCGCCGAGTTTATTGTCGGTCGCGTCGAGCGCATGGTCGGCCACCTCTGGGTTGCACGCGCCCAACACATAGTAGGGGTCGCGGCCAGCGTCGACCTTCTCGTTGAGCATCTCTGAGGGTGAGAACTCCACGGGGACGCCGAAGCCGGCGTCGGTGAACACGTCGCGGACGTGTTCAATCGCGTCCTCGTGGCTCATCTCGAGGGTCGCCTGTTCTTCGCCGATGTCAGCAGGGTCGATCTGACTCGGGTCGATTGGGAGCGTCATTCGTGTATTGTCTTGGGTTTATAGAACAAAGTCTCTTCGGATATATTCCCGAGAAAGTGCTGAAAACGGATATGAAAACGGATATCGAATCTCCTCGCACCATTCTAGGCTAAAATAGTATTGTATTATTCGGGAATAGCTTTAATCGTCTCTGCCACCCTATCTTCGGATATGGTGGCTATGTCAGTGCGTGAGGACCTCGAGCGAGACCTGGGATGTCTCGACCTCCTGGGCTGCATTCACGGGCTCAACGAGCGGGATCAGATGGTCTTTCAGCTGCTCCAACAGGCAGAAGAGGGTCTCACCGTCGATGACGTAGCAGACCGACTGGACTGCGAGAGATCTACGGCGTATCGCTCGATTTCTCGGCTCCACGAGACTGGCGTTGTCCGACAGAAGCAAATCAACTACGAGAACGGAGGGTACTACCACGTCTATTGTCCACGGGCCCCCGAGGAAATTGCTCACGATATGCAGCGATTGGTCAACGACTGGTATGCGGACATCGGACAGCTCATTCAGGAGTTCGAAGATCGATATAGTCGAGACTCGGACGACCAAGAGAACCAGCCGCTGCATTGGTGTTTCTGACTCCTGTTGTCTCGACGCTCTGGCGAGCCAGTATTGTGTGTTTTATACAAAAGCATAAGTCGATGCGGTTCGAACGGATACATATGACTGAAGAGATCGAGGAGATCCGACGACAGAAACTGGCGGAGCTTCGAAGCAAGGCTGAGACGGGCGGTGCTGAGGCGTCCACCCCGAAGAGTTCATCCGAACCGATCCATATCGAGGGCGGCGCCGAGCTATCCGATACTGTCGCCGAACACGATGTCGTGCTAGCCGACTTCTACGCTGACTGGTGTGGCCCATGCCAGATGCTCGAACCGGTCGTCGAAACGATCGCCGCCGAGACGGGCGCGACCGTAGCGAAGATCGACATCGACGCGAATCAGCAACTCGCCGCAGAGTACGGTGTTCAGGGGGTTCCGACCCTCGTCCTGTTCGCTGACGGCCAGCCGGCGGAACGACTTGTCGGAATGCAGGACGAAGCGCAGCTTCGATCTGTCATCGAAGCGCACGCGTGAACCAACGGTGACCGAGGAGTCTGTTGACGCGGATGACCATTCACTGGGAGATCTCGCTGGGTCCCTCGAATCGACACTGACGGCTGATATCGGTGAGACGCTGGTCGGCCGTGCGCGTCGCCGAGGTACATCAACTATCGTGGGCGTCCTGCCCGGAGTGGTCGCCGCCGGCTGTGCGAGCTGCGGTGCGGGCGTGCTCGGAGCGTTGGGCTTCGTCGGTGCGATGGCGGCGCTACCGTACGACGGCAACCTTCTCCGGGTAGGCGGTATCGTCCTGCTTCTTTTCTTCCTCGGGCGCGCGGGTGATCCGCGGACGTGCTCGATCGACCCGACGTAACCATGCGATGGAACAACCGACGACAGATGGCCGAGACGTGGAATGGTTCGGACGACCGAACGAACAGCACTCGACGACGGGAGGTGGGACAGTGACGGCTCTCCCGCATCCTCGGCTCGTCAGGAGCGCCGGCGTCGGCGTCGGGACCTTCCTGCTGTTCGGGGTCGTGACCGGGCTGATCCCGAACCCCTTGTACGTTCGAATGGTGGAGCGTACTCCGGCGGACTACCTCTTTTTGGTCGCTACGGCGGCGTTTGCTGCCGGCTTCGTCTATCACCGGTCGCTGACAGACGATCCGATCGGAGACCGCTACGCCGCTGGCGGCATCGTCGGCGGGTTCCTGGCGTTTGGGTGCCCGATATGCAACGCCGTGCTACTGGCGCTGTTCAGCTCCTCGGCGCTGATGACGTACTTCGATCCGCTACGACCGGCGCTCGGCGCGGTGAGCGTCGCCGCCTTCGGCGGGCTGCTCTACTATCAGCGACGGCGCTGTGAGGCGTGTGGCCGCTGACGGATCAGGCCTCGCAGCTTTCGCCGCCGGTCCGAAGCCGGCCAGGAGCCCGACGGTTACTCAGCACCTCCGCGCCGCGGAGCGCAAGCTGTTCGCGGCGCTGTTCGACCGTGCGGACGACGCAGTCGCCGAACCGGCTGGTCCGTGACCTTCGACGATACCTCGGAAGGGATCGCCTCGATACCTGAGGCAGCCGGTCGGGTCCTCGTCCCCGGTATTGTGGAATTCGCGAAATACTTTAGTTCGGGCCAGTCGAACCTACGGCTATGAGCGACACGTTCGTGGTAGTCGGCGGTGACGCCGCGGGGGCGAGTGCCATCGGTCCCGTCAGTGACCCGATTCTCACGGCGGCCAGAGTTCTCGACGGGGAGTTTGAGAGCGAATGAGCGACACGACTCCCGCCGAGCACGTCCGGGCACGCCGCGCGGAACTGATTTC
>Ga0207756_100156_pt1 | contig 48209 bp, 44 predicted proteins | sample A23M1SouthBayCA_FD_187748 | JGI IMG/M metagenome (GOLD analysis project Ga0207756, IMG submission 187748) | Aerobic enrichment media microbial communities from Eden Landing Ponds, California, USA - A23 M1 (3) (SPAdes) | ecosystem: Environmental > Aquatic > Marine > Unclassified | place...
CGCCAGCGCCTTCATTCTACGCTGGACTATCGCACGCCGGTGGAAATGCAAGATTATTTAATCCAACAACAAGAACAGGCTGCATGATCTGGCTTAACTCACTGTCCATTTTTTTGTAGCAATTCCATGCCTGCTTCTTCACAATTCTATAAACGTGGGCTTAATGCTAAGCAAAGCCGGTAGGCAATGGTCTTATTCTTCCGGCCAGCACGTAATAGTTTCCTCTACAGTTCCCAGGGCAATTTAACCACAGATATTTATACTAATTCAGTAGCTCTTTTGGGCTAGGACATTCAGAAATTGCAAACAGTAAAAACGTTTACTTGAATGAGGATTACTATGAAAAAAATAGTCACAACTATTATACCCCTTGTTTTAATCACTTTACTTGCCTTACCGGGCTGGGCTCAGCAACGGGCTGGAAAAGTAATGGCAAAACGGGCCTATGATCGTGATTATAATCTCAACACTGTTGAAACCATCGAGGGAGAAGTAGTAGATATAACCTACAATCCCAGCAAAAAGAATTCGACAATGATGGGCGTACACATGCTGGTCAAAACGTCGACGGAGACCGTGCCGGTACATCTTGGGCCGACCTGGTACATGGAGCAGCAGGAATCCATCAAAAAAGGTGATAAACTAGCTATTACGGGTTCTCGAATTACCTTTAATGGGGCTCCTGCCCTGGTTGCGGCTATTGTAATACGTAATCAGATGACGCTTCATTTACGCGACCGCAATGGATATCCGGCCTGGAGAGGCTGGCGCAGAGGGAATAGGTTAAACCGCTGATCCATTGCACGTTCAGGATGGGAAGAAAATATTATGTATTGAGACCGATGGTCGTTTACCGTTTATTATGCTGATCAGCTAAATAAATAGTATAAAGAAGGGACTTAACATCCCTGCTAGGGAGTAATATTAAGAGGGGGATTTGCAGGTGTCGGAGAATGCCAATAGGGTGATCATTTTTTCTCATGGGAGCTTAGCACCTGTTTGAGGAGTCTGGAAAACTAGAACAGGTCAAAGCGACTGGATTATAAAATAGTTGTACCGACAGCAGATAGATATTGGAAAAGATTATTTGGGGTAAAACAATGGAAAGAAAAAAGAAGGGACGCAATTTTAAGCAGGAACGAACACGTATTTTTGAGGATAATCGGACTGATACTTATCGCGAAAAGAAGAAATATAAAGAACCCACTCAGTGTTCCAATTGTGGTGCACTTTTCATTAATGGCAGATGGACATGGGAAAAAACTACGGATGAGATCTATGAAGCTGTTTGTCCGGCATGTCAAAGAATTGAAGACCGCTACCCTGCAGGTTTGGTAGAAATAAGCGGGCCTTTTTTTGAGGAGCATCACGCCGAAATTATTCACATGATAAAAAACCTGGAACGTGCAGAAAGTGAAGAGCATCCCTTGGAGCGAATTATGGGAATCAAGTCTGAAGAGGGTATAACCACAATTTTGACGACCGGTATCCATCTGCCCCGGCGCCTGGGAGATGCCCTGAAAAATGCCTATGAGGGAGAACTGGATATTTCCTATGATGCGGAAAACTACGTGCGCATTAGCTGGCATCGGTGATCAGCAAAAGGGAAATATGCTGCATATATTAGCTCTTCCCGGTTGAGGCAGTTCGACTTTTACCAACATTATTACAACAAGTCGGGCAGCGTTCTACTTTCCTGTAAAGCGTCGTGGCTTTTGTAAACGCCTCTTCGGCTGTTGCAAAATCGCCTAGTTTAACCATACCCTTTCTGATAGGCAGCCAAACGCAGTCGGCCCCGTGCAGTTCGTGTACGCCATACTTTTTGATATAATAGGTAGCCATTTGATTTTCTCTTCTGTTTGTGATGGTAATTTTTGAATGAAATGATCAGCTGCTCAAAAATTAATTCAAATAAAATTAAGGATACCTAAAAATGCTTTGGCAAAAAGAAAGCAGGAAGCTGTAAATTGATGTAGTGAATACCCTTATATCTAAAGGATTCTCTACCCTCCCATTTTCTGCCAGGCATAGTGGATTAACCCACGCACACATTATCTTAATCCCTTTCATCAAGTTCTCAGCTCATTATTTATAATAATAGTCATTATTTGATAGATGACTATTTAACAAGAGAGACGCCCGGGTGTCACCTATCGAGGAATTTCAAAGTTAATCGCGAATCAGGAATGGAAGAGCTGGATCAAATATCTCCCAAGGATAAACTGTCATTTAAGGAGCACTACTTTAAAATTCAATATGCTTTAGAAAAGGTATCACAGGGAAACGGTTCAAGAGATAGGGCAAAATCAAGTTCTTGCAGTCGAGATCACAGAAGATTGGTGAGGCTAAACGATATCTACTGAAGGTTAAACCCTAAATCGAACTTTTAAAAGTAGAATTATGACAAATCAAAAATCAGTAAAAAGTGTAACCAGAGAACGTATTTCGCCCTACAATGAACAGGAGCTTAACTATTTTCGACAAATTATCCTTAATAAACGTACTGAAGCTACCCTGGAGCTGGTCACCCTCAAAAGAGTCCTGCAAGAGGAAATGGACAATGCGACCACCAAGGTTACTACTGCATCAGAGATAGCGGATGTTGGAGCGAATGTTAGAGAACGGGATAAAATCTACATCCTGCTCAATCGTACGCAGAAATTTATCCGTTATTTGGATCGCGCGCTCGAGCGGATTGAGAATAGAACCTATGGGATTTGCAAAGTAACCGGTCAAAAGATAGTAAAAGGTCGGTTGGAAGCTGTGCCCCATACCCAGCTCAGCATTGAGGCCAAGCGGAAGCAGCATTAAGGCTTTTTGGGGCTGCATGCCAACCAGCTTAGCTTGTAGAGCGATATGCCTGGGTGAATACGTAGGTTGGAAACAGTAAACTAAATCTGATTGACGTAATAGAAGAAATGGATTCAATTATCATACACTCATTAGTATAAAAAGCCCATTTTCTCACTTCTGATTTTGCTGTAAGGGTTAGAGCAGAAGATAAGCCAGAAGAATATTCAGGGAGAACTAATATTCTACAGCCGATAGTCAAGCGGATCTAAAGTTATCAGGGAATTGGACTCCAAGCAAAAAAGTAACTATTGGTTGGAAATGTAAGTGAGTTATGTACGTCTCTTCCCTACACCAGAGATCGTCATCTCTCTGTATAAACTCAGTTCAAATTTCTGTTCATTAAAAGGCGTTGGGTACCAATATCAAATTAATCCTTAAATAACCATTTTAATTGTTACAATTTCATGAATACTAAAATAAAATCTACGGAACAATGTTTTGCCAAACTTGCAACTGATATTATGGGAACTAAACTAAAAACACCTGCAGGAGAAGAAGTAGGTGTTGTCCAAAATTTGATGATCGATCCCCAGTATGGCACAATTATTTTTATAGTTTTATGCTACGCCAATTTTTTTGGAAAAATGCACCGGTTTTTTTCAATTTCCAATGAAATGTTGACTGTTAGAAAGGGTAATAATTCCTCAATGTTTTTAGAGATAGATAAGCAAAGGTTGATTAATGCGCGTAGAAAATCAGAGCGGAACGAGGATCAGTATATTTATGAAATTTTGCCAGAGGAATCTAAAAATACCAAAGGGAAACAGAAATTATATGCCGTTAGCTAGTCCGAATTAATCCATGTACTGCTTTATAGAAGATAACTTATCCACAACGCTAGCCAGCGGTAAGGCTCCTATAGTTGTTGTAGGGACATCTTGTATTCGACTTAATTTCGTGGTTAAGTCGGGCCGGTCGCCAGCGAATCTGTTTTAATGACAAAACTATTTAACATGCTTGCATAACTATCAGATAGAATTGCCAATGGTGTAATCTTATACTTCCGATGGCAAACAAAGAGGTAATATTATGGATTCTAAAGAGCAATATATCGTTTCTGAAAATATGAAAAACTACGGTTGCTCTTTCATCAAGTCACTAGGGGATACGATACAAAGAGCCGATCCTCATAACTATCGGAAACTAAAAAATGCCTTCCCTGAATATTGGAAAAAGTATTATAACGATCGCAAACTTATGAATAACAACGGGGCAGAAAAGCCAGTGGAATAATCTAAGCAGATGAATTTCGGTTTCCATTCAATGCTGTTTTTTATATCTGTTGTTTGAGGGTACTATCTTTTAGTTGCTTTTCGACATATTGCTCGGCCGGCAAAACGAGAAGAGGTACAATACTCTCAAATCCAATGTTACGGGTATGGTCTGTTTCTCTCAGTTTTTGAAAGAATGTTTTCTTATATCGGGTTAGAACCACTAGCTGGGGACTCCGGGTATCCAGATAATTGAAAAATCCTTCATCAAATGATGGATTAAAAATCCGTTCAAAGGATAGCTTTTCATATTCTATAGTTTCTTTTGCCACCTCCTTGAATCCTCGGAATTTTATCAATTCCTGAAGGGAATCTTCAGTAAACAGATGCAGAACGTGCAGTTGAGCCTTGAAATACCTGGCCCACTGCAGAATTTCCTTTAATGCAGATAGATCCCCTTCATTGAAATCCGTCATAAATACAATATCTCCCAAGCCGGAATAAGAACTGTTCTCAGGAATTGCCAGAATCGGGACACCGGACTTAGAGATAACTTCCGTCGTTGTACTGCCCATAAACTTTCTGGCTCCGGATTTCCCTTTACTTCCCATCACAACCAAATCAGCCTTCACTTCTTTTATCTGTCGTAATATTGACGAGCCAGGATCGCCTATCTCTGTTATGGTATTGACTTTTACTTCACGGAATTGCTCTTCTGTTATCAATCTTTCCAAAATCCTCCCTAAAGTAATTGAGAAAGTGCTGGTCATGGAATGCATTATGTGCAGGTCAGCACCAAGCTTTTTTGCCATGGCGAGGGCAAATGAAATTGCTGTTTCCGAGCACTCTGAAAAATCGGTGCCGATCAGGATATTTTTAACATTCATGTTAACTGAGGTTTTTCGAGCTGTCGTTACTTTTCGGGAAGTTAGGCCAAAGCTTTCTAATTATATGTAGGTTATTTCACTAAACTCTTGTGAGTCAGAGGGCATTAAATAATTAACGTGAGTATCGACGAGATACGCATTTTATCTGGAAAGGGGAAACATGCTTTTTGAGTATGTACTACAGGTCATCCCCCAAGCCCCCTTCAGTTCTAGCTGAATGCCACGGTAAATAAAATATTGCCATAAGGGGGACCCTTTTTGTATTTGAAAGGAGTCTAATCCGGCATTAGAATCGCGGGTGTAGGCCGCAGAGCGGAGATTGAGCAATTCACACCGGTATGGTCAGTTTTGCAAGCACCCAGCGAGAAAGACCATGGAATTGGTCCCGCTCGAAGGATGAAACTGGGTCGGGATTCGTAGCAGGCGATTTTTTGGTATTTCCAGCTTTGCTGGTCCCGACTACTGTCGGCGGTTTGATCGCTTAAAAACAGTAACAAAAACAAACTCCATGGCATGGGAAAAAATAAATCCCAGGTATACGCGAATAGGAAACGTTAAGTTATCTGTATCTACAGTTATGCCGAACTCACTTTAATTAATTTCTGACAGTTGATTCGGTGAAAACGCCCACCTAATACAGTTTAGTCCCGGTGGAAGTGATCTTATCGCCATTAACCTAACAGCAGGCATTCAGCACCGGTTCACCAAAAATGAATTTCCTATTCCCAAAAAGATCTAAGCAAAGTGGGGAAGGTTTCCAATTTCGAAGAGATGTTATTCCGCATAAGCTTCTCAAAATCGACGTGATAAATTACTTTAGGTTAAAAATATCTTTTTGTCTTAATTACGATTAGTTTATCAACCGGTCATTTCTTTCTTCCCTTGCAAATCATTACCATTAAATAGACGTGGAGACGAAATTTGATACTAAAAGTGCCTAGCTAAGCTTCGGGAGTCTTCTCTTAAACTGCAGGAATCTATTGTTAAACCCAGGGAGAGCGAAAGCTACTCATTTAAATAGGATGTAATTTATAAATGGCTATTAAATCGGGATATCAAAATAAAGACCACATACTGCTGCCAGCCATTATTGCTGCTTGTGTTGCCATTTTTATCGTTGATATTCAGTTTCCACTGGGAGTGGCAGGAGGTATTCCCTATGAGATTTTCGTTTTGGCCACTTATTGGACCAAACGAAAACGCTATACGGTGGGTGCCGGGGCTTTGGCAAGTTTGCTTATCGTTATTGGCTTCATCTTATCCGAATTTTCGGGATATATTTTTATGGCCATTGCCAATAGGACGATGACGGTTATTGTCATCTGGATCAGCGTCTGGTTTGTCAACAACTATAAGGCTTCTCTTGAGCAGGTTCAGAAAAGTGAGAAACGCATTTCGGCCCTTTTTGAAGCGGCTACAGAAGGGATTATCATTTCAGACGTGAACGGAAAAATTGTGATGGTCAATGAAAAGACGGAAGAACTATTTGGTTATTCCAGAGAGGAACTGGTCGGGAAACGCATTGAAGCATTGGTCCCCCAACGCCATGCCTCTCATCACGAAAAATATCGCCGGCAATACTTCGAAAATCCTGAGCCCCGCCCTATGGGGCAAGGACGTGACTTATTTGGGCTTAAGAAGAATGGGGAGGAGTTCCCGGTAGAAATTAGCTTGAACTATTTTGAGAACGATGAAGGCAAATTCTTTATCAGTTATGTAGTTGATATTACCCAGCGAAAGTCGGCTGAGAATCAACTGCTTAAGGCGCACCGGGAGCTTAAGCAGAAGGCGATTGAGCTAAAGCAATCCAATGAAGAGCTGGAACAATTTGCGTACGTAGCTTCTCATGATCTGCAGGAGCCGTTGCGTATGGTTGCCAGTTATACCGAACTGCTTGCGCGTCGTTACAGAGACAAGCTTGATGAGGATGCCAACGATTTTATTGGCTATGCCGTGGATGGGGCAAGACGCATGCAGAAGCTGCTGAATGATTTGCTCCAGTTTTCAAGAGTGGGGACCAGGGCCAAGCCTTTTAAGCCCGTTGATATCCAGGAAGTTGTCGGTCATGCAATTCAAAATCTTGATTATTTCATCAATGAAAATAATGCTGAAATAATCATTAATTCCGACCTGCCCCGGCTTTCCGTCGACCAAACACAGCTTACCCAGCTGTTTCAAAACCTCCTGCACAATGCTATCAAATTTCGGGGCGAGACCCGCCCCCATATTCAGGTAAATGCTGAAGAGCAGGAGAATCATTGGCGATTCAGTGTGGCTGACAATGGCGTAGGTATTCCCGAGCAATACCAGGAGCGTATTTTTGTGATATTTCAGCGGCTGTATAACCGGGATGAATATGAGGGATCGGGTATTGGATTAGCTATTTGTAAAAAAATTGTAGAGCGTCATGACGGTAGCATTTGGATGGAATCAATCCCCGGCAAAGGCACGACCTTCTATTTTACCATTTCCAAAAGCCTGGAATCGAAAGAAAACAGTTTGGAACCCCTAATCGGAAATTAACAGTCAGCGGTATATAAATGGAAAAGTCAGTGGAAATATTACTAGTCGAAGACAATGAGGCCGACATTCGCCTCACACAGGAGGGTATAAAAGAAACCAAAATACACAACAATTTGCACGTTGTCCGGGATGGCGAGGAAGCGATGGACTTCCTTTATAAAAGAGGAGATTACCGGGATGCGGTTACGCCGGAGCTGATACTTTTAGACTTAAATCTTCCCAAAAAGGATGGCCGGGAAGTCCTGAAAGAGATAAAAAATGATGATGCCTTGTCTCATATACCGGTTGTTATACTTACCACATCAGAAGCGGAAAAAGATATCGTGAAATCCTATAAACTGCATGCCAACTGTTATGTAACCAAACCCATGGGGATCGATCAGTTTGTAGAAGTCATTAAGGCCATTGAAGATTTTTGGTTTTCGATCGTAAAATTGCCGACCGAAGAATAGATTATTATGTATTCCATAGAAACCCTGCAGATACTTCTTATTGAAGATAATCCCGGAGATTCCCGGCTGATCCAGGAATATCTCAAGGAGCCAACCGTTACCTTTCGGCCGGAGATAAAGGTCAGTAAAGATCTGCAAAGCGGAATTAACCGGCTAAGCGAAGACCAATATGATATAATCCTTCTGGACCTTTCGTTGCCCGACAGTTTAGGGCTGGAAACCCTGGAGAAGGTAAAAAGTGCTGCGGGATCGCTACCCATTGTGGTCTTAACCGGGCTGGACGATGAAGAGTTGGGATTTGAAGCGGTGCAAAAAGGGGCACAGGATTTTTTAATCAAAAAAGAGATTGATGCTACCCTGCTCAGCAGGGCGTTGTTATATGCCATTCAGAGGAGCCGGTTAACACGGGAACTTGAGGAAAGCAAGGAACGTCTTCAGCAGGCCCAGCAGTTGGCGAAGCTGGGTAATTTTGAACAGGATCTGAAGACCGGAGACCTTATTTGGTCGAAGGAACTTTTCCGCATATTTGATATGGATCCGGAGGGCGAAGAACCTTCCTTTGAGCAGTTATTGGATATCCTTCATCCCAAGGATCGCAATCGTACTATTTTTATGATAGAAAAAGTGCGAGAAGAGGCCCAATCCCAGTATCTTGAAGCCCGCATCCATACCCAATCGGGAAATAATAAATGGATACACAACATTATATACCCTATCAAAAATAAAAGTGGGGAGGTCGTTAAAATATTCGGGACGACTCATGACATCACCCGGCGAAAACAGGCGGAACAGCAACTGAGGGAAAATGAACAGCGTTACCGGATGTTGTTTCAGGCAGGTACCGATGAGATACTGGTTTTTCAACTGGATGAAAATTTGGATCCCCGCCCTTTTATGGAGGTGAATAATGTAGCCTGCGATATGTTGGGATACTCGCGCGAAGAGCTTTTGCAGAAAACCCTTTATGATATCATTGCAGCTGATAAGGAAGATATCAAAAAGCGTATCAGTGAGGTTGTTGCTTTTGGAGAGAAGACGCATGAAACCAAGCATTTAACAAAGGGTGGAAATATTATTCCCCTGGAAATAAGTGCACGCTCATTTTTATATAAGGGTCGGCAAACGATGATTTCAATTGGCCGGGATATCAGGGAACGACATAAGCTGGAGCAAGAGATTTTAAATATCAGCGAACGAGAGCGTCAGCGAATTGGTCGGGATATGCATGATGATCTTGGTCAAATGTTAACAGGCATCGGGATGATTACCCGAAATTTAGCCAACCAATTGAAGGCCAATGGATTACCCAAAGCCGAAAAGGTACTGGAGATTGCCAATATGATAAAAGAGGCAGATGAACATGCCCGGTCACTGGCGCGTGGATTGGTGCCGGTAAATGTGGAATCAAATGGGTTAAATAATGCCCTTGAAGAGTTGACCAGCAGGAACTCAAAAATATATGATATTGATATTTGCTATCTCAACGATCAGGCTGATGAAATTAAAAATAGTTCTTCTAAGGTCCATCTCTACCGCATTGCGCAGGAAGCAATCAATAATGCCGTAAAACATGGCAAGGCCACCTCTATTGATGTGGTATTTACAGCTGATAGCGACTATCTCATGCTAAGAATCAGAGACAATGGAAAAGGGTTTTCCGGATCGAGATCAAAAAGTAATGGTATGGGGCTTCGAATCATGAATTTCCGGACCAGCCTGATCGGTGGCAGTTTAGAGATCGATAGCGAAAAGGGTGTAGGGACAGAAATTATTTGTAAAGTCCCGCAAAAAGATACTCCCCAATAACGGGGTGCTAAAATTTTGTTGAGTTATTTCCGAGTCAATGACTGCCGGAGGATATTTGCCTTACTACGGGAATGGGTTTAAGAATTCTTGGGGGAAAATCCTACATCTCTTTAATTGTTTTCCTTTCATATGACGCAAATCCCTTTCTTTACAATGCTTGACCCTTTTGACAACAGCATGAATAGAGCTGTTGGGACTTAGCTCAAGCAGAGAGATTATAAAGAGAGGTATTTAGCTTTATCATTTTTATCCTTTTGGGTGGCATCATTAAGCATCATGGGAAGATAAATATGGAGAGGCATAGAAGATGCTTCTCCAATCCCTAAAGAGTTTTAACGTGGTCTTATGGAATCGCTGGAAAATTTAAATATCAGAATAGCATATGGCCGGAATATTGACAGCGTGTCATCCCGGGTCTTTTTCAGTTTGGAACCGACGCTGAGGTACGCCTTGATCAATTATCTGCAACGAAAGCATAAAGAGGAAGTTTCCGGCCTGCCCCTGCTTTATATGGCGGACTTTGAATTGGTTCGGTTATTTGAAGAGCTCGTGCAGCCTGATACCATCACACGAAAAAAAATAACGGAACTTCACCAGGCCATTACCGACTACCGGCTTATTAACTTTGCCCGCAGACACGGAAACAACAGCAGTACAATAAAAATGAAGAGCGACAAGCTAAAGGGAACGGACTACTATTTAACGGTGATGGAAACTGTTTTAAACACATTGCTGCACCAGGTTAATAATGACTCATCTCCCGATAAGAAGGGCAGTCAGCCCATATTGGCCAATAAGGCTTGTTGAGCCCACTTAATTTTAAACATGCGATATTATGAAAACCAGTTGCTGGGGTTATCTGAAAAAGAGGGTCTAAATTATAGGGACTGAAGGCATGAAATTGTTAAAGAACGATACTTGTTTCTGATGTTCGTTGATCCAACGAATTGAATTCTTTCAGATTCACCTATTGAATAAAAATCAAAATTTATACAGGAATATGAGTAACAATATTGAAGGAAAAGTAATAGTAATAACAGGAGCAAGCAGCGGACTCGGTGAAGCAACCGCCCGGCATCTCTCAGAAAAAGGCGCAAAGGTGGCTTTGGCCGCTCGCCGTACCAAGCGCATTGAATCCTTGGCAGATGAAATTAACGACAATGGCGGTGAGGCAATGGCTGTAACCACAGACGTCACAGTACGCGAGCAGGTAGAAGAACTCGTCGATAAGGCCGCAGACCAATTTGGCCGGATTGATGTCATGCTCAACAACGCTGGACTGATGCCTTTTGCTCCACTAGAACGTCGCAAGATTGATGAATGGGAACAGATGATTGACGTAAATGTCAAAGGCGTGCTATACGGCATTGCTGCCGTCCTCCCATATATGAAGGAGCAGGAAAGCGGTCACATTATTAATGTATCTTCGGTGGCCGGCCACAAAGTGATGCCCAATGGTACGGTTTACTGTGCTACAAAACATGCCGTGCGGGCGATATCCGAAGGACTGCGCCAGGAAGTGAAGCCCTATAATATTCGGTCAACAATCATCTCACCCGGTGCTGTAGAGAGTGAGCTTCCTGAAAGCAGCTCGGAAGAGGATATGAGGGAAACCGTGGAAGCCTTATATGAAGAAAATGCCATTCCTGCCGACTCCTTTGCCCGCGCTGTCGGCTATGCCGTTTCACAGCCGGAAGAGGTAGACATAAACGAGATTCTGTACCGGCCTACAAGTCAGGAGCTATAGGACAGCCGATTCTTCCCTGCCAGGTTAGGATAAGGCTAAATAGCAATTTGGCAGGATATTTAAATAATGTCAGCTAGTATGTTTATCAACAAAACCCCGCCTAATAATTAATTAGGCGGGGTTTTGTTATAAGTACGCCCGGAAGGATTCGAACCCTCAGCCTTCTGATCCGAAGCCAGTCCGATATATTCCTGTGCGTGAAATGAGCCGCGATTTTAGGATTTCATGTAGTACTTTTTGTAGTACCGAAGGGGAATGGTGGGAAACACTTTCCCGAAAATTATCTGCTCTTTAATTGATTTGTCTATCGATGAGCATCGTTTTTGACCTCAAATATCAGGGTAATTTTTTAAATGACTGAGCTAATAAATTTATATTGCAAACCGGATACCTGTGAAGGCATCCGGTGAAAAGGTTAATGTTGATTAATCGGATTCGCTATCCCGATCATTGTCTTCAAAGACCTTATCAAACGATCGTTTGATGGATTCATCGATAGCATTTGCATTGTCGGGATTCGTTGGGTCGAGGTCATTTCCATTTTCGTCGATGAACCACTTTGGAACATCAACAGTAAGGGTAACCTTTATATTTTGAGTATCCTCATTGATAGTCAACGGCGAAGCTAATTCTATTTCCTGAAAAGCTCAGGGACATTTTCGCTTGGGTTTCATCTATCCCAGTGGAACCGCATCCCGCAAGAGTCAAGGATAAAGCTATAGGGGCTAAGAGTAGCCATTTTGGTATCGGATATTTCATAATAGTCGTTTGTATGGTTGATGGTTTTAATATATATCCAAGGGAATAGGATACCCCTGGGACGTAGTTCTATTAGTTTGTAGAAGATGATAGCGCCTTTGGTTGCCTCTGTTAAAATTATTCTATTCTTTAAGAGGCATTATCTATGATTATCTTGAATTATAGGAAGAGTTTTCTGGGCAGCTATAACTTAGAAACTAATAGAGTCAAACTATGGGGATTTTGTATGCAGGACCTCAACATACCGCAACAGGAGAAGTTGAAATCATTGAGGTTGCCATCACAAAAAAGCAATTTCTGTTTTCCCATATTCCCAACAATTTAGGTTTGGTTATTAAGGCTAAAAAGTTGTTGGAGTTTAAGCCTCTCATCGAAAAAAGAATCTGATTTTAAAGGCACAACTGAAAATTTATTTGACCTTTCGTTTCCGAAAATTTTAGTATCCCTCCCTTAGAAACAATCGAAATGATTCATCAATTGTTTTAAAACTTCCCTCTTTCCGTTAGATTAGCAGGTTATAGAATCAACCTAATTTCATCAAAGTTTATGGCCAATAATCAGCTCGACACCTCTACCCTCGAAAACTGGCTTTGGAATGCCGCATGCAAACTTCGTGGGCCTGTAGATGCACCGAAGTACAAAGACTATATCCTGCCTTTAATTTTTATTAAGAGACTTTCTGATGTATTTGAAGACGAATTGGACAAGCTGGCTGAAGATTATGGTGATCGTGAAACAGCCGAAGCATTTGTAGAAGAAGATCATACCCTGGTTCGCGTCTATATCCCGAAAGAGTATCGATGGGAAAACATTAAAACCAAAAGCAGTGGTCTTGGAGAGTTTCTTACGGATGTAACCCGTGCTCTTGCCCGCGAAAATCCCCGCTTAGAGGGTGTGGTTAATATTGTAGACTTCAATGCAACCACCAGCGGTCAACGGATCATATCTGATGATGCATTGAAAAGACTCATAGATGTATTAAGCAAGCATCGATTGGGACTGGATGATGTAGAGCCTGATATTATTGGTAGGGCCTATGAGTATTTGCTTCGCAAGTTCGCGGAGGATTCTGGCCAGAGCGCGGGAGAGTTTTATACCCCCAAAGAGGTAGCAATACTGATGTCCCATATTTTAGATCCTGAACCGGGAGAAACTATTTACGATCCCACGGTGGGATCGGGTGGCCTGTTGATCAAATGTAAGTTGCGCTTTGACGAAAAGTTCGGAAAGGATACCGGCAAGAAGCCATTGCAATTCTATGGACAAGAGATTCAGCCCAGCACTTATGCATTATCCAAGATGAATACGTTCATCCATGACATGCAAAATACTACCATTAGGCTGGGCGATACCATGCATCGTCCCGGTTTTCTTAAGGATGACACTACCTTGCAGGATTTTGACATCGTAACGGCCAATCCCATGTGGAATCAAGACTTTGATGTGTCCACTTATGAGAATGATACCTATGGTCGCTTTAACTTTGGCTTTCCACCAAGCAATACGGCTGATTGGGGCTGGGTGCAGCACATGCATGCTTCGCTAAACAAAAATGGGCGTATGGCTGTCGTTCTGGATACGGGCGCAGTTTCAAGAGGTAGCGGTAATGTAGGGAAGAATAAAGAGCGGGATGTTAGAAAAAGATTTGTAAAAGAAGATCTCGTAGAAGCAGTCTTCTTGATGCCCGAAAACATGTTCTACAATACCTCTGCACCGGGAATCATCATGGTCATTAATAAAGACAAGCGACATCCTGAGGAGATACTGCTTGTAAATGCCTCTCACCTATTTAGCAAAGGAGACCCAAAGAACTATCTGGAAGACGAGCATATCGGAAAAATAAGTGAGGTCTATCTGAACTGGGAGGAAGAAGAGGAGTTATCAACTATTATTGGGTTGGATGAGATCTCTGAAAATGATTTCAATTTGAGCCCTTCACGCTACGTCTCCCAAAATGGCGGTGAAGAAGTTCTTCCACTGGAGGATGCTGTTGTTTTACTGGAAGAGGCAGAGGAAGAGCGGGCTAAAGTGGATGAAGAATTAAACAAAGTATTAAAGGAACTGGGCTTTTAGTATGGCAAAGGTGGATCCCACAAGATTAAAAGAATCGGAAACGGTTGAGTTCAAAGAGCGTTTCAACGACTCTGCTTTAAAAACGCTGGCTGCTTTTGCCAATACAAAGGGCGGCTCACTCTATGTTGGCGTTAAAGATGATGCCACGCTCTTATCTGAAGGAATTACTGATAAGGTACAGCAGGATGTCGTCAATAAAACGATGCAGGTGCTTGGTATTACGCCACAGGTAAGTTTGCATAAGCACGAAGGGAATGACTTCCTGGAAGTAAAAGTAAAGCAACAACGACCTCCGGTTAGCGTACGCGGCAAATATTACCATAGAGTTGGAAATACAACTCGTGAAGTTACCGGAGATGATTTAAAGCAACTCTTCTTGGAAGGCGAATCATGGGATGCCATTACCAATGGTCGATTCAGCCTTGAAGATATTGATCTTCAGGAGGTACTTAACTTTGTAAATGCTGCAGAAAAGGAAGAGCGTATTAATGTTAACTATGATAAAGACAGTCCGGAAATCGTCCTTGAACGCCTGGGACTTCTTATTGACGGAAAGCTAACCAATGCAGCTATTATTCTGTTCGGCCATAATCCGCAGAAGTACTTTCCTAATGCGGTAGTTAGAATTGGCCGATTTCGGGACCAAGCCACTATCGTTGCCGACCGTACGGTATCCGGCAATCTGTTTAAGCAAGTACGGGAGAGCGAAGAACAAATTAAAAGTCTTATTAGTCGTAGATATGAGATTTCTGATGAGTCATTTAAACGTCGTGATATATGGCAGTATCCCCTTTCTGCTATTCGTGAAGCCTTATTAAATGCTTTGGTCCATCGAAATTATTTTGAGATGAATGTAAAGATTCAGATTAAAGTATTTGATGATATGCTCTGGATCTACAATCCGGGAAAACTGCCGGGATCACTGCGAGTGGAAGACCTTAAAAAGCCACACTCCTCTCAACCTCGAAATCGACTTGTTGCAAAAACGTTTTTCCGTGCGGGACTTATTGAGGAATGGGGAACCGGCATCGAACGTATGACCGCAACCCTGAAAGAACAGGGCCTGCCCGAACCTGAATTTGAAGAGCAGGGCGATGGATTTGTGGCCAAATTGTTTGCTGATTCCTCTTTGGATACGAGAAAAGTTGACCTTAGTGATCGTCAGCAAAAAATTATTTTGATGGCACAATCCATGAAAGGGGGGTTCAAACTATCGGATATTGCTGCACGGTTTGAGGATGTTTCCAACCGAACTATACGACGGGATTTAAATGAACTTGTGAAATTAAACATATTGAAAGCTACGGGTGAAAAACGAGGAAGAGAATATTCCCTGACAGAAAAATAAATTAACGGACACATTAACGGACATTACGGACATTTATCGGACGTAAACAGGAATCACCGATGCCAGCAGAGCAGATATATCGGCATTTAGGTGGTCAAAACCTGCTTTTTGTGTACTAAAATTTATGGGACATTTTTGTGTCCCGATAGAGGCAATGGAGGAGTCATTCTTGGGGCAATTTGAATCATTTATTAGGCATTTATAAATAATAGTGATTAGGTAGATCATATATGCAAGCAGATGTAGCAGAAAAGAAAGAAACTGACATTGGGGATATCCCAACTGACTGGGAAGTATCAAAGATTATTGATGTTTGTGACACTACAGCAGGTGGCACCCCATCAAGGAAGAAGCCAAAATACTATGAAGGTGAAATATCTTGGTTTAAATCGGGAGAACTTAATGACGGTCTAATAAATGACTCAGAAGAAAAAATTTCACAAAAAGCTATTGATGAGTCATCTGCTAAGTTATTTCCCAAAGGGACAATACTTATAGCGATGTATGGGGCAACTGCTGGAAAGACAGCCAAGCTTGGAATAGATGCAGCCACAAACCAAGCAATTTGTGCGATTTTCCCTGATGAGACAAAATTAGATGGGGACTTTTTGCAATACAACTTAATTCATTCCAGAAATGAATTACTGAAAAACAAACATGGTGGAGCACAGTCTAACCTTAATCAGGGAATGGTCAAAAACCATCAAATTCCTCTACCAGCATTAACAGAACAGCGCAAAATAGCCTCTATCCTTACCACAGGGAGAGACGCCATCGAGCAGACTGAGGCGGTGATTCAAGCCACGCGGGAGCTCAAGAAATCAATGATGAAGCACCTGTTTACCTACGGCCCGGTACCGGTGGATCAGACGGATCAGGTAGAGTTGAAAGAGACAGAGATTGGGCCAATTCCATCTTCTTGGGAATTAGTTGAGGTAGATGAAGTTTTTGACTTCAGCAGAAAGTCAAGAAGCTTAGATATAGAAAAGGATGATGAAATTCCTTTTATACCAATGGAAAATATTTCAGAGGTTTGGAATGAAATAGATCTTTATCAAGAGAAGAAATGGAGTGAAATTAATAGTGGTAGCTATGTTGAAAAGGGGGATTTAATAGTTGCCAAGATTACTCCATCATTTGAAAATGGGAAACAGGCTATGCTCAATGACTTGCCAAATGAATTTGGATATGCAACTACCGAGATATGGGCACTACACCCAAATAAGGAAAAAAGAGTCTTGCCAGAGTTACTTTTTTTACTATTTAAAAAAACCTTCCATTAGAAATAGTATAGCTAACAAAATGGAAGGCTCCACCGGACGTCAAAGAGTGCCAAAGAGTGTTTTGAGAAATTTATTAATGCCATTACCTGACCTTGAAACCCAAAAGAAAATTGTAGACAACTTCTTGATTATTGACAATAAGATTAAACAAGAAAGTGACAAGATTGAGAGTCTGAAAAATTTATTTAATTCGCTGCTCGAAAATCTAATGACTGCAAAAGTTCGAGTCGTTTAAACTACCATCATTATGAGTCCAACCATTGGAAGTGAAGCTTCATCCGTCCAGGATCCCATAGTAGATTATGTAAGTGAGCCTTTGGAATCTGGTGCTCTTTATGAATTGGGATGGAATGAAGTATCTCAACAAGAGTGCCTGCGCTGCCGGGGTGGAGAATCGGGCCTGATCATGCAAGAGCTGTTCATTGAGCAGATGATGAAGCTCAATCCTGATTTCATGGACCGCTCCATGGCCGAAGATCTTATCGGCAAGATGGAACGTCTCAAAGCAAATGTTGAGGGTAGTCTTGAAGCCTGGGAGTATTTGAAGGGCTTAAAAACGGTATTTGTCCCTGAAGAAAACCGAGAGCGCGATGTTACCATCATTGATGCCGAAAACATCGATCGAAACGAGTTTATTGTCACCAAAGAATTTATCTACGACAATGGTACCAAACGCAATCGTGCGGACGTGGTATTTCTTATTAACGGCATTCCGGTCTTAATCCTTGAGGCCAAGGCCGCCCACAAAACGGATGGCATGAACGACGCCATGGCCCAAATTCGGCGATATCACCGGGAGACACCGGAACTGATGACCTTGAATCAGGTCTATTCGATCACGCACTCCATTCAGTTTTTCTACAGTGCCACCTAGAATAACTCCACCAAGTGGGTCTTCAACTGGAAAGAAGAACAGGCCGAAAACTACGAGGAGCTGATCAAATCGTTTTTTGATCGGAGACGAATTATCCGAATGCTCCGCGACTATATCCTTTTTACCCGCGCTGATGATGAGTTTAAAAAAGTTATTTTGCGTCCCCATCAAATGCGTGCGGTCCAGAAGATCGAAGAGCGGGCCAAACATGAAGAAAAAGATCGTGGCTTAATCTGGCATACCCAAGGATCGGGCAAAACCTACTCGATGATAGTCAGTGCCCAACAGCTTATAGAGAATGAAGTATTTGAGAATCCAACGGTTCTGATGCTGGTAGATCGCAATGAGCTGGAAACCCAGCTCTTCCAAAACCTGGAGGCGGTGGGCTTTGAACACCTGGAGGTGGGTAATACCAAGAAGCACCTACGCACCCTCCTGAAAGATGACCACCGGGGATTGATCGTCTCAACAATACACAAATTTGATGAGATGCCTGCTGAGATCAATACGCGGGAGAACATCTTTGTGATGATTGATGAAGCGCATCGTACTACCGGAGGCAAGCTGGGGACCTTCCTGATGTCTTCATTGCCCAACGCTACCCTCATCGGCTTTACGGGTACCCCAATTGACAAAACCAGTCAGGGAAGAAGTACCTTTGTTCTATTTGGCAAAGACGATCCGGAAGACAAATATCTGGATAAATACAGTATTGCAGAATCCATAGAAGATGGTACTACTGTAGAGCTCCATTACTCACTGGCCCCGAGTGAAATTCGGGTCCAGAAAGAGATGCTGGAGGAGGAGTTTCTCAATAAAGCTGATCTGGCGGGGATCTCTGATGTGGATAAGCTAAACAGAGTATTGGATGAAGCGGTTAATCTCCGCACCATGCTTAAGAAACCGGAGCGGATCCAACAGGTAGCCGAATATATGGTAGATCACTATCAGAAATATGTAGAACCGATGGGCTACAAAGCTTTTCTGGTGGGCGTAGACCGTGAAGCCTGTGCTTTGTACAAGAAAGAGCTGGACAAGCTGTTACCGGAAGAATATTCGGAAGTGGTTTACAGTAAGGGACACAATGATGAAGAGCTACTGGCAGAGTACCATCTTAGTGATGACAGAGAAAAAGAGATCCGTAAAAACTTTCGCAAACCAGATGGCACTCTCAAGATCCTCATTGTAACCGAAAAGCTACTGACTGGTTTTGACGCTCCAATCCTGTACTCGATGTACCTGGACAAGCCTATGCGCGACCACGTGCTTCTACAGGCCATTGCTCGTGTTAATCGTCCATACGAAGATGATACAGGTCGGAAAAAGCAATCCGGCTTAGTAATTGACTTTGTTGGTATCTTCGACAACCTGGAAAAAGCCCTTGCTTTTGATTCATCCGACATCGAGGGTGTGATTCAAGATATTGAAGTGCTTAAGGAACACTTTGAAGACTTGATGCAAACCGCACAGGAAGAGCATTTATCCCTCATAAAGGATAAAAAGCGCGATAAAGCGATCGATGCCATTGTAGAAGGATATCAAAACGAAGAGACACGGAAAGAGTTCTTCGAGTTTTATCGGCATGTCCAGGATGTTTATGAAATCATATCACCCGACCCCTTCCTTCGATCATATCTTGATCCCTATGAGAATCTCTCTCAAATGTATCGAATACTGAAGGAGGCTTATGAGCCAACTCCATTGCTCGATCAGGACTTTTTGCGTAAGACCAAGAAGCTGGTCCAGGAGCATACACAAACCAGCTCGATCAAACCGGATCTTGAAGTTTACGAAATAGACGGTGAAACGCTTAAAAAACTGGAGGAATCAGGACAAAGCGATTCAGAAAAAGTTATGAACCTGATTCGCAGCATCAAGGGAGCCATCTCCGATGAAAAGGATAAGAATCCAGTCCTTATATCCATTGGAGAGAAAGCAGAGAAAATATCGGAACGGTTCCGTCAGAAGCAGCTTTCAACCCAGGAGATGCTTGATAAGCTGCGAGAGCTGGTTGAAGAGATCAACGATGCCCGAAAACAGAAAGCAGAAAAGAATATTCCAGACGAAGTATTTGTCGTCTATTGGCTGTTTAAGGAGGAAGAGCTACCCAATCCTGAAGAACTGGCTAATGAGCTGCATGATACCTTCAAAGAGTATCCCTACTTTGCTGATGATGAAAACCATGAGCGAAGGATCAAGCAGGCCATTACACAACTATTGGCCAAAAAGATGAAAGGAGAAATGGAAGTCCAGGAGATTGTAGGCCTTTCTAAGAAGATTATGCAAGTGCTAAAGGAATCAGAGCGGTAAGATGATAACCTCAAAGGAATTCAAACAGGAAGTAGCGCATTGGGCCAATGAGATTGGTGTTCGGCCCAAAGAGGTACACATCCGATCGGACATGACGAGAAAATGGGGCAGCTGCTCAACCCGTGGCCGACTAACCTTTGCCAAAGACCTCTTAGAAGAATCGGATTCAAAGCGGAAAGAGGTTGTCATTCATGAGCTGCTACACTTAAAGTATCCCAATCATGGACGGATGTTTAAGGCGTCGCTGAAGGCGTATTTGAATAGGTAATAGACCTATCAAGTAATTTTTCAAACAAAACTCTTTCAGTCCTATAGTTTCTTAAATAAAAAGTCAACGTAATATTCACCATTTTGAACACACTATTCTACGCGACACTCGATAAGCAATGTTCATGACCTCGCGGAAATCAGGAAGCCTTATTAAAAGGATACAAGCCTCGGTCTGAGTTTCTGCTGTTTCGTTATAAACATCCTTGTTGCCTGCCGTGGGATTTCCAAAAAATGCACCCAGCTGTAACATATCCAGCAGTACGCCATCTCCTCCCAGGGTATGAGTTACCGATTTTACGTTTCCCGCTACCACCCGAAGCATGGTTGCGGAGTCGCCCTGTCGGTAAATCGTTTCGCCTTTGGAGTAGTGGTTAGAGGTAATTTTTTTATTTACTTCAACAAGCTGCTTTTCATCCATTTATTGAAAAAAGTGCTACTCCCAGCTTCTCCAGACGCAGGTCAACGGTGCAGTGATGCCCTGCCAGAGACGGACTGTTAAGCGGGGTTTCTCTTTTGTCAGACATAAATAATGTGTTATAAACTTAGATTTCTAACTGGATTCCTGTTTTTGAGGTGGCAGCAAATCTTCAAGGAAAAAAGCAGACAATTCGGAACGTCCCGAGAGTCCGGACTTCGTGTAAATAGCATTGGTTTGGGTTCGGACGGTTTGTACGCTGGTACCTCTAACCTCAGCAATTTCCTTATTGCTTAATCCCTTTAACAATAGAAAAGAGACCTCTTTCTCAGCCTCCGTCAAGTCCCAGCGATCAAGTTGGTTTTCTATTTCTACGCTCAGTCCCTTGACATATTTTTTGGACACCTGCCTCCATTTTTCAGCTTCCGTTTGCAGATCCTTCGAAAACTGTTGCTCTCTGGCCAATGAGTGTTGTAACCTGAATCGGCCTCGAACCAAATAAAAAACGCCGGCCAGTGCCACAAATCCTACGATAGCTTCAATCGAAATATGCCACTGGGCCACCCCTTCAAAATAATCATTGTAGATATCTATGGATGCTAGAACCGCTATTACAAAAAGGATAGCGGCAATGATCCATCGTTCATTATTCTTCATTTCAATATTGTTTAATCGTCCTCATGTTCTTCCTCATAAGCAGATTCGGAATCATGTTCTTCTTCATAAGCAGACTCAGACTCGTGTTCTTCTTCACCGAGGACCAACTCCTGACCAAAGAAATCCAATGTATTATTCGTACTGTCGTACTTTGAATATAAATAACCTGTCCATCCCAATGTAAGAATCAAAAATAATATACCAGCAAACCTTTTGGTATTAGTGATACCCGTCTTTCCTGACAGAGCATTCTTTTTACCGTCGAACATGCTCGACCACAGCGAATCTCGGTGCTTAATATGATGGAATATAATACCTCCCACGTGGGCGATGACTGTGATCAAGAAGATATTGGCCAACAGTTCATGCGTCTCTTCATAAAAATCGCTTTCATTGCCGCCCGTCATCATCACTCCCGTGATGGCTAAACCCGCAGCGCAAATAAACATGAGAATCGTAGCATAGCTGGAGGCCGGATTATGCCCAAGGTAGTTCTTGGTCTTTGAGACAATCGCGTCTTTAAAATATCGAATTAGTTCAATCGGATGTAATTCAAAAGATGAAAAACGGGCGTAGGTGGTTCCGACCAGTCCCCAGATAATTCTTAGGATCAACATAAAACCGATTGTCAAGCCTGCCATCATGTGAAGGGTAAAAAGCGGGCTTTCATCATCCGTTATTTCAACGATAAGATAGGCCGCCAGAAATAGGAAGGCGAAAAGCCAGTGAAAAATTCGTGTGGGCCAATCATAGAGCATGGTCTTGTTATGTTCATTCATATCCGCATTCCATTTGTTGAGGGTTAACAATCCAATATTTGGAATTGGGGTTAATTGCGCATCAAACAAATGATGTATAAAAACAGTGTTTAAGAGTTCATTATCTCTAAATCGGTTTTTATGAGAGCGATCAGTCGACATATCGATGGGAATTGCAGAATCATTATCGCCAACACGTGCAGATTATGAAGGGTCAGAATGATGAAGCAGAGCAGACAGTTAAATTGGGAATCCTAATGGATGCCAATACTGTCAAAATATCACTTGAGATACCTTGTGTTAAGCAAACCGTACAGCACAGCCACAAGAAGTACAATTTAGAGTCTCTACAAACCAGGTGAGATTTCATGCGTTATTTACCTTCGTCATATCTTGTAGTCAAGAAATGCTTTACCTTAATAAAAAGTATAGAAGAAACTTATATGCGTAGAAATGGCAAATGGACGAAGTAGTAACTCCCACTCTTTTTTGACCGCCCCCAAATTGTACGCTTGGCTAACCATTCTTTGCACTATTAGCTTGGCAACAGGATTTTTCGGATCTGTTTTTGGGCTTCTGAGTAACGATACTACCCGATATTTTTATATGGCAGCCTACCTGACGGGTGGGTATGCGGGTACGATTCAGAGCATTAAGGCATTGATCAAATTTAAAATAAATGTCGATGTGCTGATGATACTAGCCGCTGTTGGAGCTGCTATTATTGGCAACTAGCTGGAGGGAGCCACGCTGCTTTTCCTTTTTTCGTTAAGCAATACGCTCCAGGATTACGCTATGGGAAGAAGCCGAAGGGCAATCCAGTCTCTGATGAAGCTCCGTCCCGACACCGCGTTGGTTCGCCTTGAGGATGGAAGCGAAACCCGCCGTGCTGTTGAAGATCTTAAGATCGGCGACCTTATTATTGTAAAACCTGGAGAGCGCATTCCTATTGATGGGAAGGTACGGGAGGGGGTTAGTGCGGTAGATCAGGCCGCCATCACTGGGGAAAGCGCGTCTGTGACCAAAGAGCCGGGCAGCGAAGTGTTTGCGGCTACCATGAACGAGAACGGGGTACTGGAAATTGAAGTTACTCATCTGGCCGATGATACGACACTGGCCAAGATTATTAAGTTGGTAGAAGAGGCTCAAAGCAAGAAAGCCGAAACCCAGCGCTTTTTGGATGCATTTGAATCGCGATATGCTATCGGGGTTATTCTACTTACCATAGGATTAATTTTCATCCCTTATCTGGTGTTCAACCACCCCTTTGATCCCACTTTTTATCGTGCCATGACGATTCTGGTGGTGGCATCCCCCTGTGCCCTGATTATCAGTACCCCGGCCAGTATACTCTCTGCCATAGCCAATGCGGCGCGAAACGGTATTTTGTTTAAAGGTGGTGCTTTCTTAGAGCAGGCTGCAGATCTTTCAACGATCGCCTTTGATAAGACCGGGACACTCACCACCGGACAATCGGTCGTTACCGATATTATCATCTTTAATAGCGGCAATGGAACCAGTTCAAAGTCCGAGAACGAGTTATTAGCCTTGGCAGCATCCGCCGAGCAGCATTCCGAACATCATCTGGGGGCTGCTATATTAAGGGAAGCACACAAACGTGATATTAAATTTCCGAAAGCAGAAAATGTAAGGGCAGAAATCGGCAAGGGAGTATTGGCCCGTATTGGCAATGATGAGGTCAAGGTGGGCAATCGTAAACTGTTTGATGGAATTTTGGATCGGCTGGACGAAGATCGGCAGGTGACTATCAAAAAAATGGAGGAGAGCGGAAAGACAATCATTTACATAAGCCGAAATGGGGATCTGAACGGTCTTCTTGTATTTTCGGATCAGATTCGTGATCAGGCGCCGGGAACCCTAAACAAACTTCGGGAATTAGGAATCAAAAAATTTGTAATACTTACCGGCGACCTTGAGGGAGTTGCCCGAAGTGTTGCCACTGAATTGAGTATCGACGAATATTATGCCCAACTTCTACCGGAAGAAAAAGTGGAGATCATTCAGAAAATTGCCAAAGATGAGGCCGTAGCCATGGTAGGTGATGGGGTCAATGACGCCCCGGCACTAGCCAGCAGTCATCTGGGCATTGCCATGGGGGCTGTTGGTACCGATGTTGCGCTGGAAACAGCTGATGTGGTACTGATGGCAGACGACCTTGAAAAGCTTCCCTATGTGATCAACCTGGCAAGAAGAGCCAAAAAAGTCGTTTGGCAGAACATCATTTTTAGCCTGGCGGTTATTGTGATGCTTGTGCTTTCTGTCTTCTTTTTCAACCTGCCTTTGCCCCTTGGGGTTGTTGGACATGAAGGAAGTACATTAATAGTGGTATTAAATGGATTGCGCTTACTAAGGTCCTAGGAGTGGAATGATGGATATAAGGTTTTAGCATTTTAAGCCTTTTGAAGTATCTTTCGTAAGAGTTTATTAATGAGCTGAAAAGACTAGCTAAATCTATAGTATCTAAAAGGCAAGGTTCCATTCGGGTAATACCAGTCAGAGGCTTCCGGTATGTAGGGTTTATGTAATACTATTTGTAGTACTAGCTTGAGAAATTATTTTGGTGGAAGGAATTAAAATTACGATGGGCCCACGCAAAATGATGGACACATTGTTGAAAGTACGCCCGAGAGGACTCGATCCCTAGCCTTTTGGTCCGAAGGCAATACGAGAGTTTGCTGTGCGTGAGCTGGACCGTGTTTTTGGAATTTTATGTAGTACTAAAGGGGAATTGAGGGAAAGGGTTTTCCGAAGGGCTTTGGATAAAAAAACTAGACATATATTGATAGCTGATAAGGTATTGATCCAATAGATACTTTAGACCAAGTTCAATTGTAATAACCACGGACAAAGTACTAAATTAGATTTAGATGCATGTTTATGAACTGAATTAAAGATTGTAGAGCAACCCATTTTGCACTTTTGATATTAAGTTCCTTTCTAACTATCCTTTAAGGTGTTTAAAAGCAGTAAATATAACGTCAAAATTACCATTGGCCTGCTGATTGTAGCAGCTACTTTTTTCTGCGTACTATTTGGGCAAGGGGCTCACCTTCATGACTTAGGCATTCATATCAGTAGTCATTTTGATGTTCATGTCCATCTGCATGCCCATGAAAGTCATGATGAGCCCATGCAGGCTGATCACCATGAAGACGACCCCCATCAGCATGAGGTAAGTACGGCCAATGATATTATTGGGACGTTAACCTCCCCATATCAGGTGAGTCCAGATATTCATTCATTTATAGTTCTTGGCTTGGATGCTGCATCTGATGCTGTTAACCTAACGCTTCAGCAGTCTCCGACACTTTTTGATCTGCCGCCACCAAAACCGGTAGGTAATCAATATCATCTCTCTTCTTTTTCCCATCGTGGCCCTCCTATAGCGTAATTTCCCTTATCCAGGGACTTCCCTTTCCTAACTGTATCCATTAATTACAACTCAACCACCATGACAAGGTATATCCGGTGGACTCTATTGCTGGTATTACTTCCGGTGATGGTCCATGCACAGTCTACATCTATTTCACTTGATGAAGCCGTCGAGCTATTTAAACAGAACAGCCTCCAGCAGGAATTGGCACGATATGACCAAATGCGCAGGCAGGGAGAAGCTATCCGTTACAAAACGTATCCCAACCCGCAAGTCAGCGTTAACAGAGAGCAACTAAATGCTGGAACGGTTGATTACCAGGAAACGACATACATGCTCTCCCAACCAATCGAACTGTTGGGGCAGCCTTTCCTGCGCAACAAAAGTGCTTCAAAATCTCAAAAGGCGGCCGAACTACAATTTGAATACGACCGGCTCCAGCTGATCCGGCAGGTAAAATCGTTATATGCTGAGTACTGGCAACTATCAGAAAAGCTGGATGTTTATAGTCGTGCACTGGAGGTTATTCGAAAAGCACGTTCCGCTGCCAAGGCACGACAGGCGGAAGGCAGTTTCTCCGGCCTGCAGGTGCAGCGCTTCAACGTAGAACTCAGCCGATACCGAAAACAACGCGATCAGGTTCAACTGAACCTTCGACAAACAGGCAATCGGTTAGCTACTTATTTGTTCTCAGGACAAGAGCTGGATACCCAGATACAGGTATCCGATAGTCTAACGGTCGAGCCCATTAATTTTCAAGAGCAGACCCTGATACAATATGCACTTGCAAATCGGGCCGATCTGACCGCCCTGGAGCAGATGGTTAATGCCTCCGAGCTACAATACAAGGTTGAAAAACGGGACCGTTTGCCCGATCTGAACGTTAATTTCGGCTATAAAAATCAGTCTGATGGTGCCGAGGGATTTGTCATCGGCGGGTCCATCAAGCTCCCGATCTTTAACCAGAATCGAGGCAATGTAACCATTACCCGGGCCCAAACTCGATCGCGCCAAACCGAACTGACCTTAAAGCAACAGGCGGTACGCAACCAAGTTTCAACGGCGTACGAGCGAGTGGAACTCGCAATGGAGCAGTGGACCTCGATGCAAGAAGATTCGATGGACGGGTCCATGCTGGAAGCAGCACGGGCGGCTTACCAGCAGGGACGGTATTCGCTGGTTGAACTGCTCGATGCCACCCAAGCCTATGTTGACGGACAAACAATGACCTACGAAACGATAGCCGATTATAACCAGGCACTTTTTGAATTGGACGTACAGTCTGCAGGACGAATCTCAGAATCTCAAAACAACTAATAACTATGAAACGCTTACTTCTTATTCTATCAATCGCAGCAGGATTAACCATCACCGGATGTGGCTCGGATGATTCCGGACACAGCCACGGTGATGGGGCTGATCACTCTCATAGTCAGGAAACCGAACAGCAAGCTCCTCATAATGTGATGGACGAGGTCCATCAACATGAAAATGAGGAAGAACCCGGACACCCGCATGAAACGGCGGATAGTACAGATACACAATCTGAAAGTGCTGAGGAGCATTCTCACTCCGGTGAGTCAGATCACCAGCAATAGTTTCAGGTAACCCTGTAATACAACGTTAAATTTTCCGAAACATAAAATATTCAATTACTATGAAACGATTATTTATAACAACCTCTATTTTAGTCGGCCTGCTGTTAGCCGGATGTGGATCGGGTGACTCCGGGCATAGTCACGGCGAAGGAGCTGACCATTCTCATGGCCAAGAGACTCAAACGGAGCAGCATTCTTCACAAGAAACCCAAGAAGAGCACGGTCATCCCCATCCCGGTGAAGACGAAAGTCAACCAGAAGATGATGGCCAACATTCCCATGACGGTGAGACCCACGCAGATCACAACAATAATAATGAAACGGGCTCTCAAGCAGCCGTAGTGCAGTCGGAAGGTGCCGGTGCGGTGACCCACTGGACCAATGAGACGGAACTCTTTATGGAGTACCCTGAAATTATTGTTGGACAGGAAGCCACGTTTGCGGTTCATCTAACTCGTTTATCTGATTTTGCTCCCCTATCTAACTCTACCGTTACGTTTGCGTTGGAATCCTCAGAGGGAGCACAATTATCAGTTACCGAAAATGAGGTGCAGATCCCCGGCATTTATGGCCCGGACTTAACCTTTGAACAGGCCGGTCGATATGATTTGACCATTATGATCTCCGGTATGGTAAATGATACCATGCAGGTAAACGGTATTCCGGTGTATAACTCGGCTGATGAAATTCCACAAACGCAGGACGAGGAAGACCCCAACCTGATTACTTTCCTAAAAGAACAGCAGTGGGATATTCCCTTCGCCACTCAAGAGGTGCAACAGCGGACGCTTACGCAAACCGTAGATGCTACCGGGGAAATTATGGCCGCTCAAAATAGCCAGGCTGTTGTATCCGCTCCCTTTTCAGGCATCATCCTGTCCAGTCAAAACGGCAACCTCCCGGTCGTGGGTCAGCAGCTGCAAAAAGGAGCCTCCATGGCGGTGTTGAATCCCGCTATCCAATCCGGAGGGGGCGATAATTACGCCCAGCAATTTATCAATGCCCAATCGGAATTGGAGCTGGCCGAGGCCAACCTGGAGCGGTCAAAGCGTTTGTATCAAAAAGAGGCCATCCCACAGACCGAACTTCAGAAGGCCCGCATTGCATACCGACAGGCATTAACGCGCTATCAGACCATCAATGAAGTAATACAGGTAGATACCACAGCCATTGAAGGCTACGGCGAATCAGCCGAATCCTATCGGTTTGCACTCAAGGCTCCCCTCAGCGGGACTATTGTAGAGTCACAGGTCACACCCGGGATGCAGGTTGAGGCCGGTCAGCCGCTTTACCGAATTGCAAATACGAACAAGGTATGGCTTAAAGCGAATGTTCCTGCGGCTAAGCAGAGCCGCATTGCCAATGCCAGGAAGGCGGCTTTTCGTGTGCAGGGCGATGATCGCCTATATGAAGTTAGTAAGCTGGATGGAAAATTGATCAGCAAGGCCAACAGTATTGATCCACAGAACCGAACACTATCCTTGATTTATGAGCTCGATAACACCCAAAATGGGCTTCCGATCGGCATGTTTTCCACGGTGCATATTAATACGGAAGCCAAAGAGAATGTCATGGCCATTCCGCAGTCGGCGTTAATTGAAGAGGAAGGAAACTACAACGTGTATGTGCATGTCTCCGGTGAATCTTTCCGAAAGCAGCGTGTTACGACGGGCATTGAAGACCGCGGATGGGTGGAGATCACCTCCGGCCTGCAAGGTGGGGAACATGTAGTGACTGAGAATGCCTACCAGGTGAAGCTGGCATCGCTCTCGTCCGAGGCGCCTTCCCACGGGCATTCTCACTAAACCTAATCCTCAGTAAATTTTCTTAAATCTATTAAATAAGTACTGATATGTTAGATGCAATTATTAAAGGATCACTGAAACAACGTCTCGTTGTCGTGGTGACCTCTATCGTGTTATTTTTTGCCGGGGCGTATGTGGTTATTAACATGCCCGTGGATGTATTCCCCGACCTGACAGCCCCCACCGTGACGGTAATGACCGAAGCGCATGGCATGGCTCCCGAAGAAGTGGAACAGCTCGTCACCCTGCCGGTTGAAACAGCGACCAACGGTGCCAGCGGCGTGCGACGGGTGCGCTCGGCGACCTCTAAAGGATTTTCCATTGTCTGGGTGGAATTCGAATGGGGTACCGACATCTACCAGGCCCGCCAAATTGTGAACGAAAAGCTCTCAATAGTGAGCAATCGCCTGCCGGAAGAAGTGCCCCCACCGGTAATGGCACCTATATCATCTATTATGGGTGAAATTATGCTGGTGAGCGTAGAAAGTGACCGGCATTCGGAGCTGGAAATACGCACGGCTGCTGACTGGGAGATCCGGCGACGCCTGCTGGCGATTCCCGGCGTGGCGCAGGTGGTACCCATTGGCGGAGGGATGAAGCAATACCAGGTCCGCGTGGATCCCGACAAACTGAAAGCCTATGATGTAACCCTGGACCAGGTGATGGAGGCCACCGAATCATCCAACGAAAACTTTTCAGGGGGCTTCTTCCAGGAATACAGTCAGCAATATACCATTCGCGGGATTGGCCGGGCCCACTCGCTGGAAGATATCAAGCAATCGGTGGTAGCTGAACGCAATAACCAGCCGATCACTATTGGCGATGTCGCCAATGTAAGAATTGATGCTGCCCAAAAGATAGGGGATGCCTCCGTCAATGGCGAGCAGGCGGTGATTATCTCCATCAAAAAACAGCCGGATACCAATACCCTTGAGCTAACAGATCGGGTAGATGAAACGCTGGCACAGATTGAGCAGAATCTGCCCGAAGGGTTTACCATCAATACCCACATTTTTCGTCAGGCTGACTTTATCGACCTGGCCATTGACAATGTGATTGATGCCCTGCGAGATGGGGCTATCTTGGTGGTCATCATTTTGCTGTTGTTCCTGGGGAATATCCGTACCACCATGATCTCTCTCACGGCCATACCACTGGCGCTTATTAGCTCGGTATTCGTGCTGGAGTTTTTCGATATCACCATCAATACCATGACCTTGGGAGGAATGGCTATTGCCATCGGGGTGATCGTGGACGATGCGATCATCGATGTTGAGAACGTGTTCAGGCGGCTTCGGGGGAACGCCAGGCTCCCGGAGTCCGAGCAAAAGTCGGCCATGCAGGTGGTCTTTGAAGGATCCAAAGAAATACGGACCTCCATTATCAATGCCACGCTGATTATCATGATCGTCTTTATTCCGCTCTTCTTTTTGAGTGGCTTGCAGGGACGCATGCTGAAACCGCTGGGACTCTCCTACATTGTTTCCATTGGGGCGTCACTGGTCATTGCCATGACAGTAACCCCTGTGCTGTGCTACTACCTGCTGCCGGGACAGGCAGCGAAAGGCAAGCTGGAAGAAAGCTGGTTTACCAAGAAACTCAAATCGGGCTACCATCGCGTGCTGGATAGCGTCCTGCGCTATAAGAAAAGTGTGCTGACCGGTACGCTGGTCCTGTTCTTGGGTACATTGGTTATGGTCCCGTACCTGGGCAGCTCCTTTTTGCCCGAGTTTAATGAAGGCACGCTGGTAATCAGCGCGGTGACCATTCCCGGCACCGGGCTGGATGAATCCAATGAAATTGGAAAGCGGATTGAGAATATTCTGCTGGACCATCCGGCAGTTACCAGCACGGCACGACGGACGGGACGCGCGGAACTCTCCGAGCACGCCCAGGGCGTTAACGCCTCCGAAATTAATGTGGATTTGGACATCCCCGAAGGCACGACCAAGGAGCATGTCTTGGAAGAGTTGCGTTCTGATTTAAGTGTGGTTTCCGGGACTAATATCACGATTGGACAACCTCTTGGCCACCGTATTGACCACATGCTATCGGGTACCAGGGCTAATATCGCCGTAAAAATATTTGGGCCGGACTTGTACCGTCTGCGAACGTTGGCTGAAGAAGTTCGAGGTCAGATGGAGGGTGTAGAAGGTGTCGTTGATCTAGCCGTCGAACAACAGCAGAACGTCCCGCAAATCCAGATTCGTCCCGACCGTAGGGCTTTGGCGCGTTATGGAATGAATATCGGTGACTTGTCGGAAAAGGTAGATGTGGCTTTTGCCGGTGAGACGGTTTCGCAGATTATCGAAGGCGACCGATTGTTTGACCTGATGGTTCGCTACGATGAGGAACACAGGGGGAGTATTCAGGCTGTAAAAAATGCCGAGTTAACGCTTGAAGGCGGAACGGTGGTTCCCCTTTCGGAGCTGGTCAGTATCAAATCACGCAGCGGTCCCAATACCATCAGTCGCGAAAACGTGCAGCGTAAAATTGTGGTTTCGGCTAACGTAGCTGGTCGTGATTTGCGTGGTACGGTGAATGCGATCAGCGCTAATATCTCTGAAAATATCAACTTTCCCCAAGGATACTTCGTGGAATACGGGGGACAGTTTGAGAGCCAGGCGCAGGCGACGCGCACTATTTCGCTGCTGAGTATTGTCGCCATTCTGCTTATTTATTTGCTGTTATACCTCGAGTTCAGTTCCTTGAAAACAGCTCTGCTCGTAATGGTAAACCTGCCGTTTGCCCTGATTGGCGGTATTGTTATCGTCTGGTTTACCAGCGGCATCGTTTCCATTGCCTCTCTGGTCGGATTTATTACGCTCTTCGGTATTGCCACCCGGAATGGAATATTGATTGTATCTCACTACCAGTACCTGCGTTGGGAGGAAGGCAAGCCCTTTATGGAAGCCATCCGACAGGGCGCGATGGAGCGGCTGAATCCTATTTTGATGACGGCTCTCACCGCAGGTTTGGCTTTAATCCCGCTTGCGCTTGCAGCCGGGGAGCCTGGCAACGAGATACAGTCGCCTATGGCTCAGGTTATTCTGGGTGGGCTCATTAGCTCTACTTTGCTGAACATGATTGTGATTCCGGCCCTGCTGGCGCAGTTTGAGAGCAGTGAAGCTAAACTTGCAAACTAAAACACCACATTAAGACTATGAAATTCATCATCCTTAAATATGCGATTACAGCCTTTATCATAGTCTTGGTATCGGAAGTAGCCAAGAGAACCGATCGATTGGGAGCCTTCTTGGCTTCGCTTCCTTTTGTTACCATCATGGTGATGATTTGGTTGTATATCGAGGGTCAGGGAGATGAAAAAATAAGCAACCATGCCTTCTATACGTTTTGGTACGTCATTCCCACGCTGCCGATGTTTCTGGCCATGCCAGTGCTATTAAAAAATGGCATAAACTTTTGGTGGGCGCTCACTGCTTGTGTTGGGATCACCATTATCTGCTTCATTCTCACATCTGTGATAGCAAGTAAGTTTGGCGTGACCCTTATTCCGTGACACTGCAATGCATATGCCTATAATCATTTGTAGGTATCTCTGCTACCGATAAAGTGGAACAAATTTCACCATTCCGGGGAAGATAAACGTAGTCTAACGTAAGTTCGACATAAGAATGTTAAATGGAGTTATAAATTCGATATTAGCCCCGGGCTTCAGGACTAGAGCTCTTTATATCGAATTCACGTTATTTAAGTTTAAAAAACAATCTTACGCGGGCATCACCGGCGGCCGGAAGACGTCCGGTGCTTGCGGTACCTCGGTTCCGCGACTGCAAACCCAACTAGCAGCCATAAGCCGCCGACAAGAAATCCCGCCGCAATATCACTCGCATAGTGCAGGCCAAGCAGCATTCGGCTGAAGCCGATCAGGCTGATAAGAACGGCTGTCCAATAGATCATCTCGAAGCGCTGTCGCGTCGTTCTAAGTTCCCTGGCAACGATATAGGCAATGAAACCATATACCGCCATTGCGCTCGTTGCATGGCCGCTGGGGAACGATGACGTAACAGCAGTAACCTCCGTTACAAACTCGGGTCGTTGTCGCACCAACACATACTTCCCTGCCGAAGTGGTGATCTGCGATCCTAGAATGGTCAGCCATAGGGGAGCAATGATGTACCTGCGGCGGTGCGCCCACAGCAGACCGGTGGCCACAAGCGATACCGCTACCAGGGCGGCTGACCCTCCAAGATCTGTGATCCAGCTAAAAACGGTTATCATGCTCTCAATGCGCATCAAGTCAATTTGTTGATTAATATACTCATCGAGGCGAACGAGGTTGTCCGCTTCCAACAGTTCCTCGACCAGCCCACCGAGTAGGACGGCGATATAGAGCGCCGCGATCACAATAAGCGTCAAGGGAAGGCCAGTAAAGCGGTGCGGCGATAGTCGCGCTTTCAATAACCTGGTAGTCTTAGGAAATGATGAGCTGATCCAGGAACCAAGTTCGGTAATGCCTTTGCGAACCCGGTCTTGCTCGAAAGCCGTCACAGACTTGCTAAAAAGGCGGGAGACCAAGCGCAGCCCCCACCAGGCAGCCAGCCGAAGCGCGATGATCATCGCGACCATCACCAGTATGTATATCAGTGTCCTGGTCATTTATTTTTCTGCTTAAGTATACAGTGGCAACGGTGTAACCACGCCACAGCCTGCCTTTTCCGGCTAACGACACGCGGGATAAGCACCGCAATGCACTCTTTGAATCCATGAATATTAATTAGTAGCAAATTCTCAATTTTGAATCTGAGTGGGCAATTCAGGATGTTGGAAATCATCAACTTTTTTAGAATTAAGAGTTTATCACTACTATTTCGTTAAGTTGGAGGCGGTATTTTTTATTAATCCTAACGTGATTATCAAGATAAGGATAGTTAAAATAATAATTACTTTCCGGTATCGACCTATGTTTGATTCAAACTGGGCTTTTTTTCGGCGAAGTTGTAGGCAATCAAGGCCGAGAACAGATTCTTGAAGTATTCAAAACGTACAATACCTCTATTTGGCCGGCTCAGATTGTTGCTTGTCTGTTGGGAGAACTGGGTCTGAAGACATGATGAGATATAGCATTATACTTTATAAAGGTTGATTTTGAGGTCTCACATAACATCATATGTAACAGCTAGTAGGAAAGCTGGGAAAGGGTTTTATCGAAGATGCCTGCCTACTGATCCGTAATCTTTATGTGTTATTCCTGTTCGAGAAGTGGGCAGTGATTTTAAAAATTTGCGTAGTAACAAAGGGGAGTTCTGGGGAAAAATTTTCCGAAAAATCACTTTAGACCAAAATAACTTTAACACTTATCTGATGTAAGAAAATTTAATTCTACCGTTTTTTTGCTTTCCTTAAAATGTTTAGAAGGGTTGTATGAAAAATATACCGACTGTTAAGGGGTGATGTACTTATGCAAATCAAACATGTTGACCAGTTCTTTAGGGATAATCCCATCCCCATGTGGATTTTCGATCCCGACGATTACTCGATAAAGGATGTCAACCGGTCAATGGTCCGGCTATACGGATATAACAGAAAGGAGATGCTCACCTTTACGTTATTTGATTTGCGCCCTGATGAGGAGGTCCCGAAACTAGAAAAGTACTTAGCCCAGATGGATCATGGTAAGGTAGGTGATGAAGGGGTATGGAAACATCAGAAAAAGAACGGCGAATTTATTTATGTACATGTCATGACAAACCCGGTGACTTTTGAGGGCGAGGACTACACCTATCAGCTGGCAATGTATAAAGACATTACCAGCGAGCTGAATACTCAGCTAAATAATGACATGCTGTTCAAGCATAGCCTGGATGGCATTATGTTGACCAATCCCAACGGGGAAATCCTTGAGGCAAATCCTGCGGCTTGTGAGATATTAGGGATGACCGAGCAGGAAATTGTCGAACGCGGTCGAAAAGGGCTTGTAGTAAAAGACGAAAAGTTAGAGAACGCCTTAAAGGAGCGGTCTGAAACTGGGCAGTTTACAGGTGAACTCAACTTTATTCATAAGGACGGACACAAAATACCGGTTGACCTTACCTCATCGGGTTTCGTGAATTTTGCCGGGGAAAGGCGAACCAGTTTAGTATTTCGGGACATCAGCGACCGAAAACAACAGCAGCAGGCCCTGCGGGACGAGAAGGAATTTACTGAGATGGTCTTGAATAGTCTACCGGGGCTGTTTTACATCTTGGATGAAGAGGGCAAGGTGGTCCGATTTAATGATCGCGCGACAGAAGTATTTGGAATGCCTGCTGATAAAATAATCGGACTATCACCGGCTGAGTTTGTACATGAATCCGACCGGGAAAAAGTACCTGAGGAAATTCGAGCCGTTCTTGATGAAGGATATCGTGAATTCGAAATAACCTTAAGCACTATTGGCGGGAACACGGCAACCTACCAGTTTAATGCCGAGCGGCTGGAGCAGAACGGTCAAACCTTTATCATTGGTACGGGATTAGATATAACAGAAAAAAAAGAACTGGAAAATAAGCTGAGCTCGCTGCTGGAACAGGAGCATACTCAACGCAAGAAAGCAGAGGCCGATCGCGACAAGCTAAAAGAAATGTTCGAGGAGGCGCCCTCACCCAAATGTATGATAGAAGGCCCGGAACTACGCTATGTGATTGCCAACAAGGCATACCGGGAAGTGGTAGGGCAAAAAAATATTATAGGAAAACGAGTTGATGAAGTTGTACCCGAAGTCGAAGAGCAGGGCTATATCGACCTGCTAAAACGGGTATATGAAACGGGAGAGTCATATATAGGCCGTGGAGAACCGATATATATTGACAAAGATAACAAAGGTTCAAAGCAAGAATATATCTTTAATCTTCTATTTGCCCCCCTGTTTGATGAAGACGGAGAAGTTTATGGCATCTTTGTGGAGGCTTTGGATTATAGTGAACAGATTGCCTACCAAAATCAGCTGGAGGAATCGCTTAGAGAAAAGGAAACGCTCTTAGCCGAAATTCATCATAGGGTAAAAAATAACTTGGCCATTGTGACGAGTATGATGGAGCTGCAGGCTATGGATTCTAAAAACTCTGAACTACTGGATTCGCTTAGAGTAGCCCAACAGCGAATACAGACCATTGCTACTATTCACGAATTGCTTTATGGGGCTGATAGTTTGTCGCAGTTGGATTTTGGAGAAAATGTTAAGCAGTTGGTTCGTAATCTTGAAGATGTATATAGTAAAAGGGAACAAATATCAGTGAACGTTGATGCTGATTCCATTTCCTTAAATATAAATCAAGCTATTCCTTGCGCATTGTTGGTGAATGAAGTGATTACCAACGCTTACAAACATGCTTTCACAAATCAAAAGAACGGTAAAATCGATATTAAGGTAACTGAGGATAATGACAAAGTGATGGTGTTGATAAAAGATAACGGGATCGGTGTTTCTGATAATATTATGGAAGAGACCACCTCATCAATTGGGATGACCCTTATCAAGTTATTAGAGCAGCAATTGGAGGGAGAGGTTACCTATGCTAACAAAAATGGAACTGAATTTCGATTAGTATTTACCAAGACTGAAGTAAAAGGGATTGGTAGTAATCTAATATAAGCTTGTTATGTTGCAAGCTACGAAACTAAACCGGACTACCTACGTCTAGGCTAGATCCCCAATATTTTGCCAGTTCCAGTATCCCATACTGACCGGCAATATCTTCTGCCTCGGAATTGTAATTGGTATTGGTGTTTACATCATAGGTGTAAATCTCCCGATCTTGCCCGTTTCGGATAAATTCGATTCCCGCCACTTGTATATCATTTTCTGCTAAAAATAAGGTGGGTTGGCTCAAAGCTTAGGCTTACCGTTATCCACAGCATGATTGCTCTTCTTGAACCGGGGGACAAGGATTATCCCCATAGGAGCAAAATACGCAACAATCTCCCTGTTTAGGCTTTAATACCTCTCCACACTCCGGACATTCCCAAAAATACTGACAGGAATCGGTCGGCATGGTTTCGGTCGTTTGGTGTCCGCATTCAGGACAGGTAATGGTTGATTGGAGTGTTATTTCTTGGTTGGAATCATTCATTTTCTCAATTGCTTGCCAGTTTCATTTCTGCCTTCCAGTGCTTCCAAAATAGGACAATCGCCGGCGGGGCCCTCTTCTGAGCATGAATCGATAAGATTGGTTAATGTTTCCTTAATGCGCTGTAGGTCTTCAATCTTCTCTACCACATCCCGGTATTTTTCTTGGGCTTCGTTCTTGATCTCCGAACAGGTGGTATCCTCGTCCATCCGCAGCTCCAGCAGCTCTTTGATTTCACTAAGGGTAAAACCCAGCTGCTGGGCTCGTTTGATAAACCGAATCTGATCAATATGGCGCTGGGTAAAAATGCGATAACCCGAGCGACGCCGGTCGGGCTTGGGGATCAGCTCTCGTTTCTCATAGTATCGTACGGTTTCTTTATTAACATCAGCCCGACTAGCTACGTCACCAATTTTGTAGGTGGTAATTCCATCATATTTTTTATCCATGTTTTCAATCATACACATCACCTGCTGAACATAAATGTTGGAATTAGGTAAGCACCCGAGGCTATCCCCGGATGCTCATTTAATTTCATTGTTTCTTTACCATGGTTTTGCCGCAGCAACAGGTCGGGTTTTGTGTGCCCGAGCAGTCGCTGGGAGCACCTTTGGTTACGGTGACTTCACAGCCACAACTTTCATCGGGACATTGGTAAACTTCTCCTTTTTTGAGTGGCATAACAATAACTCCTTTATATTAAAGAATGCAATTCATCTGTAATATAAGGCCTGTACCATGGTCGAGAGTCAAGGCGTTTCTGAAATTATACATTACAGAGAGGTATGTTCAATCAGCTTGTTAAATATGTTATTTTGATACTTATAAAAGTAGTTATGAATAATCCCGAATGGTATTTCTTATCTTCGGTCGAAAGCTAATCAATAAAATAACATGTCCATTCTAATTGTGGAAGATGAACCCAAAACGGTCTCTTATCTTAAAAAGGGATTGAAGGAAGCTGGTTTTAAGGTAGATGTTGCCAAAGACGGGGAGCAAGGTATCGAATTGGCAAGAAAAGATACCCCTGATCTTCTGGTACTGGATGTGATGTTACCCAAAAAAGATGGATGGGAAGTAATTACTAATCTACGCAATGGAGGCTTCAATATGCCTGTCATCTTTTTGACTGCTAAAGATCCGGTTGAGGATCGCGTCAGAGGACTGGAGCTCGGTGCGGATGACTACCTCGTTAAACCTTTCGCATTTTCTGAACTACTGGCCCGCATTCGAACGTTAATGCGCAGAAGAAGTGGAGAATCTTCCGCCAAAAAACCGTTACAGGTGTCTGACCTAAAGGTGGATCCGATACGGCAAAAAGTATGGAGAAAGGGTAAGACCATTGATTTGAGTCAAAAAGAATTTCAATTACTACTGCTTTTCTTGCGTCACATAGGAGAGGTCCTTCCTCGTAATATGATTATTGAAAGAATATGGGATATGCATTTTGATCCGGGTACGAATGTGGTGGATGTAGCAGTGCGGAGACTGCGTAGCAAGGTTGATGAACCTTTTGAACCCAAGTTAATACATACGGTGCGAGGCGTAGGTTATGTTTTGGAAGAGCAGTAAAAGTCAGGAAAATGGAAAAGATATTGCCAGTTGGTCCATTACAATACGGCTGGTGGTCTTATATACACTGTCCGCTGCGGTAATTCTGACCCTAACTACGGGATTTCTATACTGGATATTGGAGACCAACATTGAAAATGCCGACCAGCGCTTCTTAAATGATAAAATAGAAGTGCTCAAATCCATATCCGATGAAACTCATCCCGGCTTTGAACGCCTGAAAGAAGAAGTACAGTGGGAAGTGGAAGCTTACCAATTCAACCGGTATTACGCCCGAGTGTTAAGTTCGAACGGAGAAATCCTGATAGAGACTCCTAACATGTCCTCGATCCTCCCGGTGAGCATATTTTCAAGAACAAAAGACGGGATACAATCAGCCGGTGACACAAGAGAATGGAAATCAGCGGATGGGGAACACTATTTATTGATGAGTGGTCAAGTTGCTCCCTCAAATGGAGGTGATGGCCCCCGCCTTGTCCAGGTGGCATTAAATGTAAATTCTCAACAGCAAATTCTAGCGGATTATTTTCATGCACTGCTTGTAGTCTTGGGTATTGCCATTCTGTTTTCAGCCGCCGCCGGTGCGTTTGTAGCACGAAAAGGCATGCAGCCACTGGCAGAGATTACCGAGACCGTCAAACATATATCCGCTACAAAGCTTCAGGAACGCACCCAACCAGATCGCTGGCCTTCTGAGCTTACCACCCTGGCCAGGGCGTTTGATGAGATGCTTGACCGGCTGGAGTCTTCCTTCAACCGGCTTCGTCAGTTTTCAGCTGACCTTGCTCATGAGTTACGCACACCGATTAACAATTTAATGGGGCAAACTGAAGTGGCTTTGTCAAAGACCCGTAGCGCGGATGAATACCTGGAGGTGCTTGAGTCTAACCTGGAGGAATATAACCGCCTTTCTATGTTGATTAAAAATCTGCTTTTTTTGGCCGAGGCAGACAACAACAGCCGGGAGCTTTCCAAAAAAGAATTGGCGGGAAGGGATGTACTGGAAGAAATTGTCGATTTTTATGATTTGTTAGCGGCCGAAAGCAACATCAGTATACAGATAAATGGACAAGCCAACCTATCTGCAGATCCCGGATTGCTTCGCCGGGCCGTTAGCAATATCCTGTCAAATGCCATTCAGTATGCTCCAGCTGATTCTACGATAAGCATTTCCCTTTACCGGAATAATGGGAGGGCACATATTGAGATAACGGATGAAGGTCCTGGAATTAATCAAGAGCATATCCCTAAACTTTTTGACCGCTTTTACCGTATTGATCCCTCGCGTTCCACAGAACTCGGGGGCACCGGATTAGGCTTGCCTATCGTGAAATCTATTATGGAGTTACACGAGGGAGACATCCAGTTGTCAAGCACACCCGATCAGGGAACCACAGTTTTGTTGACATTCCCTGCTAATTAGCCCTGTTCAGATTACAGAATTGTAATCGGGCTAAACCTTTGTTGTCCGTTATATTTAACAATCAAACTAACGGACAGCAAAACCATGGTGGTTGCCGGATGAAAACAGTATTGAAATCCTTTTTAGGGTATCTGAGACGCCTGTTGCTTGGTGCAGGTTTGGTAGCGGTTCCTCTTGTAGCGTGTAGTCAAGACGCAGGTATTCCCGATAGCTTGTCGCTTGATAAAGCTACACAGCTTTTTATTCAGAACAATCCTAATTTGGCGCAGTCGCGAGCTTCCGCCCAACGGTCGGCCAGCCAGGCCTACAGTTCTACGCTTTGGCCGAATTCCTCTCTGGATTTCGAGCAAGAGCAGGAAGACGCAGGTGCTTCCCAAACCTTCCTTCTAAACCAACCGATCGTAAATCCCGTGGAATACGGAGCTCGCAAAAAGTCGGCGAATGCCCAGAAGGACGCCTCCCAATCCATATATAAAGAAGAGGCCTCCCAACTTTATTTTCAGTTAAGGCAACAATATGTGGAAGCGCTCTCGGCCAAATCCCGCATGGGGGCGTTGCAAAATGTCACGGAAACCGTTCGCCGGGCGGTCAACATACTTGATGTTCGCCGGGAGGAAGGAGCGGCAGGATCATATGAATTAAAGAGACTGAGGACGGCACTGGCCGATTACGAAAATCGCCTGGCCCAGGCACGGATCGAACACAAAACAGCACGGCACAAACTAATTTCATTTATCCGGCCTGGGGCAGATACGGCTTCTGTAACGGGAGATACTACACTGGTACTTATCGATTCGCTGCGATATCAGCCGTCAAATTATCGTTACAAGGAACTACTTAATACTGCTTTGCAAAAGCGGGGGCTGCTGATTTCCCAGCGGTCGCGTGAACAAGCCGGAAAGCTACATCTACGGGCGGAGAAGGCGGCCCGGTTTCCGGATCTTTCTATCACAGGGTCCCTGAACAGGAAACCAGGTCTTCAACAGGAATACTATCCCTTTCTGGGGTTGAGTGTGGAGCTCCCCATTCTAAATAACAATGGTCCCCAAATCAGGGCCGCGCGTGCGCAGCTACGCGAATTCCAGGCCGGAGAGGATATCGCCAGGCGCAAAATCGAGGTTGAAGTACGTTCGGCCTTTAATCAGCTGCAAAGCTACCGGCAACGAATGGAACAGATTAACCGCGACATCCTGCAAAAAAACAAGGGGTTGCTGGAGGATGCGCTCTACCTCTATTCGGAAGGACAACTGACGCTTGTGGAGCTTTTAGATGCGGCCTCAGCAGCCCTTGACAGGCGGATGCTCCGGATTGAGCTGCTCACCGGGTACAGCCTGAGCCGTTATCAGCTTGAGCAGGCAATTGGGGTCCTGCCGCCGGGTTTGGATTCACCAAGCTCGCGGAAATGAGCGTAAAATTTGAACGACAGTTTATATCGATACAAACCCAAAATATTAATCCACGATAGGAAAAAAATTAACAATGGTTATGTCGAAAAAAAGGACGGATAACTTCCTGCTTCGGTACGTGCTTTATACAGGTTTGTACCTGTTAATCTTAAACGGGTGTGGAAAGTCAGGATCAACTCCTGGAGAAGCGCGCGAGGGGGAAACGGAAGAGGGACCTAAAACAACACTCACACTGAATGCCCAACAGGTTTCAAGTATTGGAGTCGAAACCGTCCCCGTCGCCGAGCATAACGTTGGTGTTCCTATTGAGCTACCGGGCCGGGTCATTCCCAAACCCGATCAGGAAGCCTATGCCACCTCCCTGGTAGCCGGCCGGATCGAGCAAGTACGGGTTAACGAAGGTGATCACGTACAAAAGGGAGATATCCTGGCAACGATTACAGGCTCAAAATTAGGGTCACTGATTGCTGATTTACAGAACACCCGACTTGAATACCGACGGCAACAGCGTCTTATGGATCGTGGAGTTGGAATCTCAAAACAGCTGCAGGAGGCACGCATTGCTTACACTTCAGCCCGCCAGCAGATGAGGGCCATTGGGTTCAGTGCGGATGAGATCGAAGAACTTGCAGCTGGCGAACAGGTTTTGGATGCCATGCCGCTTCGCTCTCCCATCGATGGGGTGATCCTGGAACGTATGGCGGTAGCCGGAGGACCTGTAGCCGATGGAGATAAACTATTCTATGTTGCTAACCTGATACCGGTTTGGGTCCAGGCCGAGGTATACGAACGGGATCTTGAAAAACTCAAAACCGGGCAGCCGGCAGATGTAACGACGGCCGTCCATCCAGGCACCACCTATTCCGGATCTATCAAACAGATTGTCCCGAAAGTTAAGGCAAACAATCGAACGGCTTCTGTGATCCTGGAACTGCCTAATAAAACCGAAGCATTAAAACCGGGCATGTATACTACCGTCAATGTATTAACCGGTGCCAGCCAACAACCGGCTATCCCTGCTCAAGCCGTGCAGGTGGAAGGCGAATCGACGTTTGTGATCGTGGCAGAAAATGATACCACCTTCAAAAGGGTATCTGTTTCGGCACCGCCGGACGGAGTGAATTACGTGGCGGTTCCCAGTCTTTCGGAAGGCACAAAAGTAGTTACCAAAGGAGCATTTCAAATCATAAGCGCCATGAAAGGGATTCAGGCCGATGATGATTAATGCTTGGCTTTCACCACTTTTGAACAATTCTAACTTTTCTAATACCAGTTTATGATTGACACGTTGTTGGAGAAAGTCGTAAAGAGCCGCTTGCTCGTATTAATATTCTTGATAGCCTTAGGCCTTTGGGGCGGATACAGCTACTATGACATTCCCATTGATGCCTTTCCAGAGGTAACCAATCAGCAGGTGCAGATCTTGACCAAGGTGCCTGGGATGTCCCCGGTTGAAATCGAGCAACTGGTGACATCCCCAATCGAACTCAGTATGGCCAGCCTGCCGAATGTAACGGAACGCCGGTCTATCAGTCAGTTTGGTCTGAGTTCCATTACCATCGTGTTTGAGGATAACGTGGACTTGTACTTTGCCCGCCAGCTTGTTTTTCAGCGGTTGAGCGAGGTGGAAAGTCAGCTACCGGACGAAGCGGAAACCGAAATGGGCCCTTTGAGTACTGGTTTGGGTCTTATCTACGAGTTTTTGGTTCGAGACGATACTACCGACAGCCGCAGCTACAGCGCTATGGAGCTGCGGACCCTTCTGGACTGGGAAATCGTACCTGAACTGCGGGGTGTAGATGGAGTGGTTGAAGTCAACGCCCAGGGCGGATTTGTCAAACAGTATCAGGCTGTAATCAACCAGGAAGCTTTGAAAAACTATAATGTGAGCCTGGAGGAAGTGTATAGTGCGCTGGCACAGAGTAATCAAAATACGGGGGGGCAATACATCGAACGCCAAGACCAGCAATTGATCGTACGCGGCATTGGTATTTTGGGAGCTAATAACAAAGTAATCAACGATATCGAAAATACCGTCATCACCAGCCGGGAGGGAACTCCCGTACTCGTAAAAGATGTGGCCCAGGTAGAGGTTGGACATGCCACTCGTTATGGAGCGGCCGTAGCCAATGGAGAAGGTGAGGTAGTGAACGGGACCATCATGATGCGCAAGGGCGCTGACGCGCGGAAGGTGCTGGCTGATGTGAAACAGAAGATGCAGACGGTCCAATCGGCACTGCCACCGGGAGTGACTATTGATCCCTATTACGATCGCATCCAGCTCGTGCGACAAGCGATCGGCACGGTTACCAGCAGCCTGCTGATCGGGGGTTTCTTGGTCATTGTGGTGCTCACGCTCTTTATCGGCGACTGGCGTTCGGCGCTGATCGTCAGCTTGGTACTCCCTTTTACGGCACTACTCACTTTTATTCTTATGAATATTTTTGGTTTCGGAGCCAATCTGATGTCGCTGGGTGGTCTGGCCATTGGCATCGGTATGTTTGTGGATGGGGCTATTGTGATGGTGGAAAATGTTTACAGGCTCCGGCAGGAAGAACCTGATCTGCCTCTCGGCCGGGTGGTTGTACGGGCCGGCAAAGAAGTAGCCCGTCCCATCGCTTTTGCCGTGGGGGTGGTCATCACGGTCTTTTTGCCACTGTTTACTCTTCAGGGATTTGAAGGCCGTATGTTTCGCCCCCTGGCCTTTACTATCAGCTTCGCCCTGTTTGCGGCCTTGGTACTGGCCCTTACCATGGCGCCGGCGTTAAGCAGTTATCTCATCCGGGGATCTTCAAAGAAAGGTGACGATTCAGATCCACTAAAAGAGGGTAATGCTCTGGTGCGTTTTTGTAAGCGCTGGTATCAGCCTATGCTGGACCGGGCCATAAAGCACCGGCGGGCTACTACGCTTTTATCCATAGTGTGTATTGTAATAAGTGTTTTTATTTTCAAAGGTATCGGTTCCGAATTTGTGCCGCAGCTCGAAGAGGGCTCGATCGCCCTTGAAGTTGTGCGTGATCCCTCTATTTCGTTGGAGTCCAGTATTGAAATTGAGGACAAGGTGCAGAAAATTGTCAAGGAATTTCCCGAAGTCACCAATATCGTAAGTAAGGTGGGCCGAGCCGTTGTAGCAACCGATCCCAATCCGCAGAGCCTTTCGGATGTGTTTATTGGCCTGAAACCGATGGACCAGTGGCGATTTGACAACAAGGAGAAACTGATTGGCGCCATGCGGGACAGCCTGGAACAGATTCCGGGTATTGCCATCAGCTTTAGCCAGCCCATCCAGCAGCGGGTAGATGAACTCATAAGCGGAGTTAAAGCCCAGGTTGCCGTGAAAATTTTTGGGCCTGATCTTAATACCCTTAAAAATTTGGGCGATCAGGTAACAGGCATTTTGCAAGATATCCCCGGTGCTGTAGGTGTAAAAGCCAGCACGGTTACAGGCTTGGGGTATTTAGAAATTTCAGTGAATCGTAAGCAGGCGGCCCGATATGGCGTTTCGGTTACAAAGGTTCAGCAAATAATAGAGACAGCTGTAGGAGGGGCGCGTGTAACTACCGTCCGCGAAGGCCGCCGACGATTTGATGTATTGCTGCGGTATGAGCAGTCTCAGCGCAATACCCCTAACGCAATCCGCGCTATACAGGTGAATCCTGGTACCGGCCAAAAGATTCGTTTGGGGGATATAAGCGATGTAAAAATCGTAGAGGGTCCGGCCGAAGTACGTCGCGAAGACGGCAAGCGCGAGCTTATTGTACAGCTTAACGTAACTGGTCGCGACCTGGTCGGCTTTGTCAATGAAGCACAAAACGCTATTCAGAAAAAGGTGTCGTTTCCTCCCGGTTATACCACAACCTGGGGCGGGCAATTTGAGAGCCAGCAACGGGCATCCAAACGCCTTAGCATAATTATTCCCATTACATTGCTCATAATTTTCTTACTCCTTTATATCACCTTTAGCTCAGCCAAACAAGCCACCTTGGTACTCTTGAATATTCCGCTTTCTATTGTTGGAGGTATTCTACTCCTTTGGATTACGGGACTTTATATGAGTGTGCCGGCCTCAGTTGGTTTTATTGCCGTCATGGGAATTGCCGTACAGAATGGGGTGGTGATGATTACCTTTATCAACGATTTGCGCGACCAGGGAAAAACGACCCAGTCTGCTATATTTGATGGAGCTATGCTTCGCTTGCGTCCCATCCTGATGACCAGTGCTACCACGCTTTTGGGGCTACTTCCCTTGCTGGCGGCCACCGGCATCGGTTCGGATGTGCAACGGCCCCTGGCTGCGGTCGTCGTGGGAGGTTTGTTTACTTCCCTGGCTTCGACCTTATTGTTGTTACCTGCTCTTTACCGCTGGTTTGCCGTGCAATCAGAGGATATTTCTTGAAAGTAACGAAAGATCTGGTAGCCATTGTAGTGGACAAAACCCGCCGGTGCCGCCATTGTACCATTAGTCACATCAAAGGTGCGCAAGAGGCAGAAGCCACCAAACAGGAAATCTCCGAGGCTATCATGGTGGTAGCACTTATTGCCAGCAGGACCCAACTGGCCTGGATGAAAGAAAATTACGAAGAGTTGTTAGGCTAGGACCCAGCTGAAGTTATTCTTAAGGTCTTAAGCTTACCGGTCTAAATTACCGGATTCCAAACACGCCGTTTATTGGGCAGGACAAGAGGTGGACAAACCAGTCTAATGCATATAGCAATTAGCTCAACCAAGGTATGAAAATTAAAGCCACGCTCTCGCCCTTCACCCCAAGTATACGGGGTACCATCATCAATGAATTTATTTTCCCAATAACTTTTAATCCACCGACGAATTTTATCTATAGGAAAGCCCAAAATATCAGCAGCATCTGGAACTGAATAAACTCCGGATCCAATTTCGGGTGTGTTTTTTGAAGGAGTCATGTTGATAGACCTCCTTGGGTGTCTTGGTGTTTGGTTGATAAACGAAAGGTAATTGAAAATGTTATGACCGCCAAAATGAGGGCTTTTAAGGCCAAGGCGCTCTAAAAAGGTAAATGTTTTCCCTAATTAGGCAAAAAACCAGACTAGTTACCCTTGTTGGAGAAACTGTCAATTACTCTTTGTTTCACAATTTCCTGCTGTGAAGCTGGTTGTCGATTAACATTGTCATCCGGATTGAAGTATTTATACATCAAAAGTGTGATACCTAATCCAGCTCCAGCGCCTACACCTGCCCCTGCAGCATTATTGGTTACAGCATGTCCTATAATCGCCCCTAATAAGGTTGATATTACACTAATAACAGCTCGACTTTGTAGCGTATCCTTGTCTAGCGCCTTTTTTAATACCAAAGGGAGACTCACCATCCCAGCAGGTCTTACATAATCTTCTCCTTCGGGTAATAGGGAATAGTTATGGGTAACATTCTGAGCCTGATTTACAGGTTTTTGGCCCTTATTAGGGCTAATATTAGCCCCATTAGGTGTATTAACCTCGGGATTTGACCGTTCTTCTGGTTTTTGCTCATCTCCAGAAACCAGAAATTCGGGAACGTCATATCTTTTAATCCGCCCGGAGTCATACATTACAGCCCACTCACCGACGGGATACCCGGCGCAATTGTATCCTTTTTTATTTTTTAACAGCTTCCGAGAGGGAGGGTGGTGAAACGTCTAACACTTCGCCCAGCTGCTTGTCATTTAAAAATATGCGATTGTCTGTAGAAAGGGTATCTGTAGTACTGGTAGTCTCCATAATTAGTCATCTTGGTTAAATAAATAGGCTAATAAGGTAACAATACCCCCTGTAAGAAGGGCCCTTTTTAACCCATTTATGAATTGCTGTTTTTGCTGTTCTCCCTTGGCTGCATCTAACCTACTTCGAAGCTGTATCATGGTCGCAAGTGCGAAATCATTAGGTTGGGCCGTACCACGCTCCCATTTTAGGACTGCTTGAGCCGTAACGCCAAAATATCGACCGAAGTCAGCCAGGCTCCATCCCAAACGCTTACGTAATTGTTTGATTTCTTTTGGTTCCATATAGATAAAACGTACGAAAAATCCTGATAAAAATCATCTAAGTTATTAACTAAGTTAATTAATGGCACTAAATTAACCCTAATTAGGCTAATTAGGTGCCTAATTAAGCTCAAATACGGCATTTTTATAGCAAATCTATTTTAAAAAAGTAGAGCTATGGGTAGGAGGTATTTATAAACTACCAGTTTCTAAATATAAATTAGGACAATAAATAACAGAAGGAGAGGACCAGGAATTTGAGATCAATTTTTTACAATAGCAGTAAAATTTGAAAAAGCGTTTTGCTAATTGTCTAAAGTAAGAATATAGTGTGGAAGTAATTATTAATGAGAAATGATGTAAGCCAACCAACGATCCCACGGATACCCTAAACAAAAAAGAATCAAAATATAACTGCTGAAATCGATCTTTAAGATTAGGTATACTCCTATATGCATTCCTATTATAGCAGTTGCTATATAGGGTCGCAGCCGGCGATTAAGCAAAAGTAAGCCGGTTATTTCCGGAATAAGTCCCAAACTGAGAATACCTGTGGCCACATAACCGTTATTAGCTACCAGATTCTGAAGATAGTGAACTTGCTACATTTTGGTGGACACCCAGTTAAGCCATAGATTGTCAGTTGCAATTTATGACAACTAACAATTATGAGTACAAGACGAACCTATAGCAAACAGTTTAAACTGGACGTCATTCAACA
>Ga0207756_100159_pt1 | contig 46534 bp, 44 predicted proteins | sample A23M1SouthBayCA_FD_187748 | JGI IMG/M metagenome (GOLD analysis project Ga0207756, IMG submission 187748) | Aerobic enrichment media microbial communities from Eden Landing Ponds, California, USA - A23 M1 (3) (SPAdes) | ecosystem: Environmental > Aquatic > Marine > Unclassified | place...
GGTCTCATCACCTACACCGAGGACGACGTCCAACGGCACCTTTCCGAACAACGCACCGCTTGTGAAGACAGAACTCCGATTCTTGTCACTCACACTCCTCCCTTCGGCATTCTCGATATCGGGAAGCGATTCGGGCAACAACATATCGGGTCGAAGGCCGTCAGGAGCTTCATAGACGACATCCAGCCCCCAGTCACTGTCTGCGGTCATTGCCATCAATTCGGAGGCAGAGCTGAAACCCTCGAGTACGGCACGGTGATCAACATTGCGTCCCACGACGGAGTAGACGACCCTGGAAGGTACGCACTCATCACCATCGACGCCTCGAACGAGTCTATCGAGTACGAGTTCTACGACACTCGCCATCTGCTAGGGAGCCGGCTGAATGATCTCGTCCAGGTCGGGAGAAACCGAGTGGAACAGTTCAGTGAGTTAGGGATCACTAGCCCAGATGAGATTACCGAAGAACGGCGTACCAAACTCGAAGCCCTCCCAGGAGCCTCGTCATGGCACGTGGACCGGTGGATTGCTCATCGACAGGCTTTCGAAAACGATGAGGTCGTGATTCTAAACAAGTCCGCCTTCGACGACCTTCACGATACGGAGCCTCTCCTCTTGGACATAGAAACGGATCTTCAGCAGGATCGGATCTGGCTAGTCGGTACCTACAGTTACCAGAACGATGCGTACCGACAATTCTTCGATCCGGACGACGAGTCAGCACTCCTTCAGGAGCTGTCTGAGTACCTTAATGATCATGGCTCCAAGCCAATCATTTACTACGGAGGGAACTACTTCGACGAACAGTGTCTCAGTCGGAGATTCGACGAACACGGCATCACTGAGGGGATCGACCATCTGGAGCGAGCACACGATCTCGGGATTACTGCCCAACAGGAACTCTTCGGGCCCTTCAATCGGCATAAATTGGACGTCGTAGCGAGCGCACTCTACTTTGAATATCAAGACACGACCGTCGATGGATTTGTGGTCGGGAGCAAGTACACACGATATCTCCTCGACGGCGAAGAACCAGACTGGGATCGACTCAAACAGTACAATAACGACGATGTAACCGCGCTGAGAACAATCGTCGATCACATCAGATCGTAGGTTCGGGGACATGCGGGGCCGTCAGCAGAATTACGTGAAGGCGATATCACCATGGATTCGGGAAGTCTTAACCAACAGTTGAGCTGCGATCCCCCGGACCGTTGGTTAATCCGACGATGCTGTCCGCCTTCCTCTCTGGAAACGCGGAGGCGCCACGGCGAGGCGTATCGGGACTGTGGTCACTAGTCGAGTGTGACATCCTCATCCGCCGAAAACGGCGGGGCTTCCAACACGGTTGGATTCCGGCCCTGCCACCGACGTAGCAAGTCCGGAGAGGTTTCAGTCCGTGAACGCCGTGAGTCTCATCTGCGAGGATCTCTCACTCGTCTCACGGTGGACTGTGGTGCTATCACGGGCGCTCCTTTCCGAGGCGAGTCATTTCCTGTCGGTTCCCAAGACAGACTGTCTCCCCACAGGTCAACGCGGCCAGCGATATTCGCCGCCGCGTTCAAATCGGCGTGGAACACTGTGATGTGGCAATCGTTGTTCTGGCACCGAAAGTCGTCGCCGTCCCGGGTTCCGATGTGGTCGCAGGCGTGGCACATTTGCAACATGTGAGCGGCATTGACGTACTCGACTGGGATACCAGCGTCTCGAGCTTTATTCTCGATACGGCCCTGCAATCGATCGAACGCCCATGCGTGGAGTCGTCTGTTCATCCACTTTCCGTAGTCCACGATTCGCGGATGTAGGTCAGGTTCTTCATGACGATTACGGGGTTCTCACACTCACGGGCATACTCGACGGCCTGCCGAGACACTTTCTCGATAATATCAGTGAGCGCGTTCTGGTAACAGTCGAATCGCTCGTCAATCCGCCAATCGGCAGCCTCTCGCTGTTGGAGTAGCTTGAGCGTCGTGTGCATCTCTTTCCGCAGATGCCGCGCTCGATTGCCACTGACAATAATCGGCTCCCGTGGTACATCGCGTTTCAGGGCACAGCCCGTAATCAACGCGCTCTCACCAACGTCGAAGCCGATGTACGTCGGTTATGCATGAACTCACGTTTATGTTCTGCATATATGGTACTCTTAGTGGAAGTAATAGAACGAGGTATAGGGACACGAGTCACCGCTGCGATGTCGTCGATTGTCTCAACGCGCCCATCTCAGTCAGGTAGCGTAAAGGCTTGCATTCACCAGAGCTTCGATCGATCGCCCCTTGAGGAGATCCGCCTCCTGAGCCTACCTGAAACGACGACACCCATTATCGCGGATCGTGTTCGGAAGTTCCAGCACACTACCCACCCGCAAAACCTCACTCAACCCTATTCCGAGATAACGTTCGAATTTATTTCCCCAGCGTGCCCGACTTCGTTCGCTGCCCAGCCGATTGACTGGGCGAGGCTTCTTTCCGGAAAGGGTGTTCCCCTTCGCATCGGTTCCGAAACTGATCTCGCTGGACAGGCCACGGTCGTGTCTGCGTTCGGTGAGTGATGGCCAATTCAATCTCGTCATCAGTCACGACGAACACTACGTCGTTGTTGACACCCACACGAACAGTTGTGAGAAACTCCACAGATTCCTTCGCAACTGGTAGCGAAGGTTCCGAGGCGTCTCAAACACCACTTACAGGGCTATCTAAACTCCTTCAGCCCACCACTCAACACCGACCAGTGGGTCGAGAAAATCCCAAGTACTGACTTATACAGATGGGGATAGGGAAAACAAAAACTATATAATAAAAAGGTATCTATTAATGGGATAGGGGTAAATGATAACATGAATGCGTCACATAATAGAAGGAAAATTTTGAAAAGTTTATCCGGTTCAATAATGGCAGCACCGTTTGTCAGCAATGCTGCTGCACAATCAACGAAAAATCAGGATATCACTACTTCTCGAATAATAGACATTGGAATTGAGCATAATATAAAAGACAACACGCAAGATCTGGCAATTGCAAATGTAGATAATATACCTGCGGATTATAATCAAAACGACACCGCAATTTTGGATTCAGAAATGAGTGATGTGAAAGTAGAAAATATCGAACAGAATGAATCGTTGATGAGTATAGAAAACAAGGCCATTCCCACAAGTAGTAAAAATATTCAATTAAGTGAATTATATCATGGTGTTAATATGGCTTCAATCGATACCAAGATACCGTCATTATTCAAGACACGTGCCTTAATACTTGAGGAAACCTATACTCCTGAGGCAGAGATTAATGTACATAGTAACCATATTAATGTCGAAACTAAATGGGGTAAAAGAACAGCCAGGGATGGAAACCTGATTAGAATACAATTACCTAAACAGTCGATAACAGTAATGAAGACAAAGAGGGGAGAACGTATACCAGAAGACCAACTTGTGAAGGGAGCTGTGGGGAAACCATATAAAACGAAATTAGAAAAAGCTGAAGTTACCTCAGAACCACATCTTTTAATCCAATATAACAATGAAGTGGATATTAAAAAAATCGATAACGGAGGTGACAATAAATGACGGTGGATTTCAAATCTCAGACAACATATGGCTATAATAGATGGTCTAACTATGTATTTGACGTGAATGTTATTGGATCAAAGAATGTATCAAATTCAACTATCGAAGCTGCGTATGATGCAGTAGTAGACGCTGCAGAACAACTATATGCGCCAAATTCTTCTGTCTATTATATACCTTCCGCACATATCTCTTGGTATACAAGTTCCTTCAATGAATACCAAGAGGGAGATCTCGCACCAAATGCCTATGACTTCCTAAATGAACATTCTTTTCCTGAAGGAGGTCAACATCTATTTGTGATAGATAGGGAAGAAAACTTTTCTGTGAATACTGCATGGGAAAAAACTGCTGTTGGCTTTGTTGAACATGATCGTCCCGGATGGTTAAACACGGCTATTCATGAATCACTACATCCTTATTTATTTGGGTATGGGGAATGTGGCCAGGTTAGCAATTATTCTGAAGGTTCTGACCATTATTTAGGGAAAGTTGAATCGATGGGATTCAACAATCCAGGTCTAAAGACGCCAATGCTAGGGCATTATGGAGAAAATAAAGCAAATCAAGGTGGTTGCTCAAACTGGGAAGATGATTTTGTATACACACCTAATTTGACCAATTGTACCATGAAATCGATGTGGTATTCATATGACCATGTCAGAACTGATGGTGAGCATGATTGGTCATCCCCTCCTTGGGAATAGCTCTGGTTAATCTCCGGAAGGCATCGTCTTCGATCGTCAGAACTAGTGGAATAAAGCGGGAAACCGTCGATGTACATATCGAAGATATCCCGCTTCACAAAGAAAGCGGTTCAGTTAGCTAAAAATGCTGTCGGTGGCCGAGGCGAAGTCGCCGCCGACTCCAGAGGGTGTCGGGACGGGCGTCACCGCTGGCGGCCACCGCCGATTCCTTACTGGATGCGTTGTCGGCGAGCGATACAGGCATCGTGTTAACTTTGGCATCGGTTCCACCAGACGGCGAATGCTTCGAGCCAAGATTCTGCTGTCGTCGGCTCGACGTTGCTGAACGTATTTGAGAACGAGGATGTTCGTCGTATTACCTCACGAAAGACACGTTCGACACTATTCCGATTTCCGTGGCGACGAACATGAAATCGGAGTCCAAACCGCGACAGCGCAGCTTGGAGATGGTCGGCGTCATCGATGAGAAACACCGCATCGTCGATGTCGTGTTTCTCACTGAGTTCACGCAGAAACACGTGTGTTAGACCTGAGTTCGTCGTTTGAAACAGCCGTACGTGGAGGAATTCGTTGGTCTTGGGATCAGCGGCGGCATACAGCCAGTAGCGCTCGGTCCCGAGCTGAATTACGGTCTCGTCCACCGCGACGTAATTCGACGATCTCGTGCCGGTCGGCTGTAGATCGGCTTTTTGCACCCAGTTATGGATGGCGGTGCGGCTGCGTTGGACACCCAACTTCTCAAGATGTTGTTTGGTATTCGAAAGCGACAAGCCAGCCAGATGCAACTGAATACCAACTTCAACGATCTCCTCGGGTGTCCGCTCTCGCTCCATAAACTCCAAATCGATCCAGTCGCTATCTCCGATGATGCGGTCGATTTCGGGCATAGAACATTCGAAACACCGACCGCCTCATCCTTATCTTAACACGACGATAGTTCGTTCCCCAAAATATAATACTGGATCTTAGGGGAGTGGTTACAGAAAGTATTTAACTTCTCTCGCATATAACTATTTCATATGAAGGCTAAAATCGTTATACTGTTTTCTATATTAATAATATTGTCAGGTTGTTTAGGAATAGATGGGATTAGCGGTAACTCTGATAACTCTACTATATCAAAGATGGAAACACAAGAAAATGTACCGGACATCGTCATATACAATGAGAGGCATTCAGAAACTATTATTAATATTAATGTGACCGAAAAGGGGTCGGGTAGAACACTGTTAAACGAAAATATAGAAATTGATGGAAACAGAAGCAAAACTTATCAACGGGTCTTTGGTGAGAATGAGAACTCCATCTCTGTTTCTACCAACGGTCTATATTCTTCTGAAGAATTCACAGGTACTGAACGACGAATAAGAGGAGTGATTGTATTTGTAGAAGAGAGTGATATAAGAATACTAACTGTTGTGCGATGATCTTTAATGGGCACAAAATCTCCTCCCGAAATATTTATTGGATATTATTTAGAATCAAACAATCAAGAGAAAAGGGTTCGGACATTGGTGTGAAGGAAGTAGTAAAGCTATAGTAATTTAGAGATCGTACAATACTAGAACGGAGTTGAGAGGGTAAGACGCCAAAATAGGGCCGTGGTGAATCGCTAGATTTAGCTTGATTTCACGCTGTTACGGCTCGCTTGATGCCATGAGCGACACACTTCAGGACGATTTCGCGGAACTCACGAAACCATGCTCGCGCACGCACGGCGTCGCCGAGCGTGCGCTTGATCGTGGAGAAGACGGTTTCACACGTTGATCGTTGGCGATATCGAGGCCCATCGATTCGCGCGTTTTGCGCGTGATCGATAGGCCGGAACTCGCGGTGTTTGATTAGTGGTCTCACGCCCTCTTCGCGGGGCTTTTCGCGTAATTTCATCCAGTCATAGCCTTGGTCGCCAGCCGAGCTGTGTGTCGTGCGTTTTCTCGGTCGTTCAGTGAACGTCCAGAATCGCGTGACTCTCTATATCCACGAGAGCGGTCGTTTTGAGCGTCTGAACGCGATAATTCGTCCGGCGGCAGTAGTGTTTGCTGGCAGTTTCGCGGTCGAAGAACGTCGCGTCGATCGCGGCGTGACCGGTCGGGTCGTGCAGCCGCGCCGACAGGCGCAGCAGCACTCGCCAGAGTGCTGTCTTGATCCTGTCAAACCACTTCACTAGCGTCGAGTGGTCGGGGAGATCGGCCTCGACGCGGCCGATCTCCCCGAATATTTGTGGCATCTCGCTTAGCAGGTCAAGGGCTTCTCTATACGATTTTTCTAAGTAAACACGCAGACAGTGGAGCGACAGCATCGCGTACTCAGCGAAGCCGCCACCCCTTTTGAGGGTGGCGGCTTCGCCTCGACCACCAACAGCGTTTTTAGCTAACTGAACCGCTTTCTTCGTGAATCGAGAGATCTTCGACATGTACATCGGCGATTTCCCGCTTCATCTTCTAGTTCTGACGGCCAAAGCCGACGCTTTCCCGCGGTTCACCAGAGCCGTCTTTTATATTGTCATAGTGTGATCTGTTCGCGTCATTGTTCCCCCCGATCTGAAATGACTGATCAAATCTACGATCCCTCACTCGTGATGTGGCAGTCAGGTACTTCAGCTCAATCGGAACGATGCTATCCTCCGTCCTAACGCCGATATCGGTTCGGTTTCCGTCGACCGCTTCCCACTCAACTGTTACCTGCTCTTCTCCATATCTCTGCAGAAGTTGAACCGCAAGTGAAAACCGAAATTGCTCTTCAACAGTGAATACTTGGTCAATACTGCTCATCGCTCCGTCAACATCGATCATAACTCCGAGCAAGACCCTCCATCACATAAATCAGGATGCCGAACTTCGATAAGCTCATTCTGGAAACGTTCCCTGAAACCGCCTATCTACACAGAAATCTCGCCGACTGAGTACACGTAACCAACAGTTTGGCTCCTTCCCTGAAACGCGGAAGCGCCACGCCGCGGCTTATCGGGAACGTAGACAACTAGTCGAGTATGGAAGAACACTCAACGTCGAACCGATTGGCAGTGGACCAGCCGACACGGGGGGCTGACCGCAATCGGTCCCTTGCTGACCAGGCCGATCCGACTACGGACGAGATGCTGCTGCCGCAGCTCGATGACGGGATCACGTTGCTCGACGTCGAGGGGGGTCGCGGCGTCCCGCTCCTGCAGTCGCTCGTACTCGACCATCTCCTCCTGCACGACGGGCCCGCCTTCTGGGTCGACGCAAATGGTCACGCGACGACGACACTCGCCCAGATCGCGCCCATTGACATCCTCCCATCCTTAGGGGAATGGGATTCCTCCGGTGGGGATATTGGCTATGCCGCACCCACGGAGGCAAGTTTCCCCGTGCGGGTACTCCGGTTTGTGCGCTCCTCGTTGGGACTGGCCCTCTCGGGAGAGCGTGATAACTCCGACCAGATATGGTCGTCCCACTTGAGGCGCACAGGCCGTGCCATCGACCCGACGTCCAGATTTACGCCAGCCTGTCGTTCGAGGAATGTCCGTGACGCACCGAGGTCGGCGTGCCCCTCATAGCCACACGAACAGCGGAACACGTCACCGTCTCGTTCCGTCATCTCTCGTTCGCCACACACTGGACACTCCGCCGTCGTGTATGCTTCTGAGCGGACTTCGATCGTGATACCGTACTCCTCGGCGGTCGTGGCGAGACGATCGATGAACGAGCGATACGCCCAGAACTGGTGGGTTTTCTCGTTTACTTCCGCGCTCCAGTAGTCCACCAGCACGTCCGTAAGGTCGCCGACGTACACCGTATCGACACCTTCGTCGTATAGTCGCTCAATCAAATTCCGCACGAGAGCGTCTTGGGCGTGGTCGCGGCGGCGCGTTCGCTTGCGGTACAGGGATCGAATCCGCTGACTGCTGTTTCGGTCCTCTTGGAGTTTCGATTGGAGCCTCGCGATTTCTTCGGTGGTTTCACGGAAGCGGGCGAACAGGTCGCGTCCTTCGTAGAGATACTGTTGGCCGGTGGTGGTGGTACAGGCGACGAGATTGTTCGCGCCCACGTCTAGAGCGGCTTCTTCGGAGGCCAGTGGTGAATCCTGTCGAGAATCCGGGACAGTGACAGGCTGAATGGCTCTGAACGTGTCGTCGATCTCGTCGAAGTACAGTTCCAATCGGCCCTGTTCGCCATCCCACTTGGGAGCGCCGCAGACTTCGAGCCGCAGGCGGTCGTAGTAGCCAAGTCCGTACTCATCTTTCAGGTCTTGGCCGACCGGGATTTCGAGACGACTCCGTTCACCAGTTTCGATGGTGTAGGAGTCATTACGGATGTACGTCCGCAACTCTCTACCGGCCTCCTCGTTGCCCCAGTAACCGGGAGGGGCTGTGTCCTCGCCATCTTCGCAGGCGGCGAAGAACGACCGCCACGCCTCGCTGTTCTTACGGATGACTTGTTGGGCAGTAGCGGACCCGAGGACACCGGCGTATTGTTTGCGGTAGTCGGCAGTATCCCATACGGACTCGCCGTCGAAGAAGTTCTGGCGGCGCTCGTAGTTCAGTTCGTTCCAGAGGCTGGCGGAGGCGTCCAACAGCTCGCGGAGCAGCTGCTCATCCTGCTCGGAGAGCGATCGCACCGCGAACAAATTGGTTCGCCTCACGACAACAGACATATGTTCCTGAATGTCTAAATGTCTTTTGGACAAAAGCGATGCGACCGAACATCGACATCTCGCACACACTGAATGGGCGGGTGAAAGACTACGCCGAACAAGAGGAGAAGGACCTCGAAGAAGCCTATCAAGAGATTATCGCAGCCGGTCTAGAGGCGGTAGAACATCCAGACAAGCCGTAGCACTGGATTGTGGGGCCGTGTTGTCGCTCAGACCCAGACTGAAAGGATGGGCCCACTCGCTACGAATCATCCGAACCAAGGTCATTCTGGAAGCCTTTTCGGAAATCTTCGGACGATTGCCAAAATCCAGCGCCTGAGTCCGATTTACCGCATTACTCAGTCATTTCTTGGAAATGCGGAAGCGACACGCCGCGGCTTATCTGGTACGTGACCATCTACTGGAGTATGCTCGACCGCTCCACATCGACGTCGAACCGATTGGCGGTAGACCAGCCAACACGGAGCGCTGACCGCAACCAGAATCTGGCTAATCAAGCCGATCCCGCGACGGACGGAATGCTGCTACCCTCCCTTGAGGACGGTATCACACTCCTCGATGTCGACGGTGATCGGGGTGTTCCGATCCTTCAGTCATTGGTACTCGATCATCTCCTCTTGCACGACGGGCCCGCTTTCTGGATTGACGCAAACGGCCATGCGACGACGGCCACGCTGACGCAGATAGCCCCCAGTCAACGGTTGCTCAACCGAATCCACGTGGCACGCGGATTTACCGCCTACCAGCACTACGGCGCCGTCTGTGATCTCCCGACGGCAGTGAACAAGTCGATCCAGATGTCCACCACCGACTCCGGGACGGCCCGTCGACGGGCAACAGATCGCGACGAGGACACGTCGCCCCACACACCCGCCCTCATCGTCGCGCCGGCCGTCGACGCCCAGTACCGCGCCGACGATACCCTAGGCGAGACTCACGCGAAAACCCTCCAGGCTCGAACTCTCGCCCAGTTGGCGACCTACGCCGAGGGATACGACATCCCGGTGCTCGTTACGCGAAACGAACGAAACGAATTCACCGAACCAATAGCGACGGCTGCCGACCACCACCTGGAGTGTGAGCAGACCCGGATGGGGCCACGGGTCGTCGGCGAGGACTTCGAGACGCTGGTCTATCCCGTCGACGACGGCGCGTACTACCAGACGACGTTCGCGTACTGGCGGCAGCTGCTCGCGGCACGCGCCACGCAGGTCGGCGTGGAACCGACGACGCCGGCGCCGTCGACGCCGACCCCGGAGGGTATCGGCATGGGGGTCACAACTGACGGTGAGACCGTGGCGGCGACCGCAGATCCCTTGCTCGATGCGTGGACGGCAAGCGGCGGAGGGCGATAGCTATGGGGCGTACGAACCCGACGTACCGGGATGCGCTGCGAGTCATCGAAGAGCGTTGGTCAGAGTTCCGCCGGGCACTGCGGCGTCGCGACCAGCCACGATTCGATCGGCTGTTCGAGTACGCCCGCGAGCACGCCGACGCGAGCGGGCTGTTGAACCACCAGAATCCGCTGCTGCCGGCGCTGCTTAGCATCGATCTCGAACAGGAGAGCCGCCTCGACGACCACGAAGAGCGACTGGAGAATATAGAACAGGCATTAGAACACGGCGATTTGCTAGAATCTGGAGAGGAAACTACAGAGCGTGAGAGCCAATGACAAACCTAGAGACGATTGCTTTCGATATTGAGACGACCGGATTCCAGACGACTGACCAAGTCACAGTCATCGGATTCGACGCCGAAATCAGCTCACGAGTGTTTCTGAATGTCGACGACCGTGGAGACCCCAGGACTCTCGAGGACCGAATTCACGATGAGATGAACCCACCCGTTGTTCTCTCAATACATGAAAACGAAGCAGTACTCTTGGAAGCAATGACTGAGTTTGTCGAATCGAATCTCACAACTCAAGAGATCAAGTTGGTCGCCTACAACGGCGAAACGTGGAAGGGCGGCTTCGATCTTCCGTTCGTCCGGACGCGGCTCAATGCTCACGATCTCGAATGGCCCTTCCATGGACTACCATACATCGATCTCATGGACGTTTTTGAATCGCGATTTAATACAACTGAGACATCTCTCACGGCAGTTTACGAGGAGTTGGTTGGCGAGGACCTGAGTAACCTTGATCCATTCGATGATAGCGGCGAGGCTGTCGATTCGTGGGAAAATGGCGATTTTGAACCGGTTGTACGGCATAATGTGGCCGATATCCGTCGGACGAGAGCCCTCATGGGTGTAGCTGAGCGGTACTGCTCGAAATCCGACTTCTCGATGAAATCGCTGGATCCCGTCGCCTGAAAGTGAGACATGCCCGTCGAAAATGCTGGAATGATTATATTTGGGGAAAGTACTGCAAGATATAGAGGGTGAATTCAGCAGCACTTGGATCTCTCTCCCAGCGTTGTGTATCTGAACGGTTGGTGTGTTCTTACGTTCAATAGACCTTTTTGAGTTGTGGGCGTACAGAGTCTCAAATGAAACACGAGAATTGTTGGGACGAATTCTTTCGTGAACGATTTGGCCATTTTCTCGTCCATCACAAACACGATCTTCAAGAAGCGTCATTTGAGGACTTTCCACCGTTTGATGATACTCCTTCTCAGAAGAGGAGTGCTCCGTTTCAGGCTGGACCCGGAGTTCATTTTCTTCGGAACGGAGAAGCTCTTGAACTTCCATTAGAAGCACTCCGACGAGTTCCTCGATATCTGCTTGCGATGACTCTGATGACGGATGTCAACGTTGTTGATTCTGGTCACTATGAATATTGGAGAGTAACAGGTGCAGCTGCAAGTTTGTATTCGGAGATAATGGATTCCCGAAAAGGGCAATCGATTCACTCGAACGGTTGGGCGATCAGTCGAAAGATGAGATAGAAGATTCCTTTGGCTATTCAATGAGCCAGCCATTTGATTTCCCGGAACTACATGATCTGATGGTATTGATTGAGATTGGCTTGCTGGGAGAACGTCAGACCAGTGATCCACCTCCTGACGTAGATCGAACTCTCTACAAGATTACTGACTACTGTTTTCAGATTGCCACTAGATACGGATTCCCGGTATTAGAATCTCTTGCCGATCATTTGGCCAAGGGAAATCACGATAAATTCCTGCCACGCATGAAGAATTGGTTAGAAAATTCACCAAATACCTCAACCCGAAAGACGCTGCTTGAGTTTGATGGTCTGGGAACCGTTGACCCTGAATATAATTCTCCAAGCAGAGATTTTGATGAGAAAGCAGATATTCAAGATCAACTTGGAGAGACTGAAAAGGTGAAAGAGTATATTTCAAGATTTGATGAGGACATTAGTTCAAATGAAATCGACAATCCAGAAGGAGAAATAAATACAGAAGACGGCATGCTTCGCAGGTTGAAGGAATATAGAAACCCAAGCCAACACGGTTGGGGAGATAAGATAGTGGACTTCGAAGAATATAATTCAAACAGGGAACAAGGAATTTACAGGATCCCTGCGGTAACCGTCATTACACTCTCTTCATTGGCATTCTGGGATGGAATCAAGGAAGATCAGTTCAAGGATATACGAAAACATCTTTCGCTATCAGGGGGAAGCTATCCGAATAATCCAGAGAAAATTCGCCTGAGTGAATGGCAGCCAGAAGATTTCTATTCTCGTTCAACATTATCTGAGTTCAGTATAAACGAAAATTGACATATTGATTCTGCATCCTCATGAGGATATTATATACTATCTTGGATTCATGAATCTTGCAGGCTGTGCACTCCTCTGTCTGTAAAACAACCAATCAGAATTGGCGTCATTTGCTGCTATTTCGCGTCTTGTATGCAGCAGCGCCTTTTCGACCTACTCAGAGTCTGTCAGAAGCGGCGTGCAAGATACAGAGGGTGAGTGCAGCACAGTGGTTTCAAATTCTCCTCGAGAGTAACGAATCACTTGTTTAGTAATTCTATGGAAACCTATACGAGATGGGGCAATCAGTTTCAACTGTGTTTGAAAAAGCGGTGAAAGGGGGAACACTCGTGGTTTTGCTTATCGGGATTGCTATTGCGGTAAACACTCTGTTTCCCTCGATTCGCGGGAATATTGCGATGGGGATAGCGGCGGGGTTACTGCTGTTAACGATTTATCGCCTCCGAAGCTTATGAGGATGAACCGCTTTCTCTCCGCCCCAATACGATAATTTGTACAACGCTCGGAGTGACCGATTTGCGCGCTCTATGCAGCAGCTCTTTCACCAACTGCACAATTTCTGTCAGTCTCGACCTGACCGATACAGAGGCTGGATACAGCGCGGTGTCCAGGTTCATTCCAAATTTCCCTCTGCTGAATCAGCCATGCTGTGGGACGTGCGAATCTACCAGGCAGTGAAAAAACATTTGCCGATTAGAATACAGTTTCTACGTATGAAACGGCGGGCCCTCCTCTCCACCGCTCTCGGGAGTAGTGTTCTCATGCCCGGGTGTCTGAGCCTCGGCGGAGCACAAAGTGGAGAAGGAACGACCGTCGAAATCATTCCGACGAACAGTACAGATCACGAGATTTCTCTCGATGTCGCTGTCTACGCGACGGATGGCTCCCTGCTACTCGAACACACGTACTCGTTGGATGCGGGTCATGCTGACGAATCGCAGGGGGTCGAAAATCGCGTTGACCATCTCATAGTCTCAATGAACGATGGAGAGCAACTGAGACATGAGTACGATCCCGGCGTCGAGATGGCCGAGTTCTGTTCACGTGATGGGGAAGACGTTCAAATATGGGTCGAACCGGAAGGTATCACGTTCACCTACTCGTGTTAACTCCACGGTTTGTCTGCCAATGCGTCCCCTCTCTGGTTACCATAGGACAGTGACCGACTCGCGCTCTCCATCTTGCACGTAATTCTTAACAATGAATATATTATTAGAGAGATATCTTTCAACATCACGATTTTTAACCAACAAATTCGCTGGACTCTCCACAACTGTTGGTTAAAGATAGATTCCGGAAGTCATCCTGGAAATGGCTGCAGACAGACGTATGGGGAATATATCCCGAAAGCAGAGCAACCAAAGCCGTTCTCCGAACTACGGAAACAACACGCCGCTGCCTTTCCACTACTGGATCGTTGAGTTTGAAGGAGGCTCAGCAACTCACAGATGCCATTCACCATCGATTTACTCAAAGACGGTCGCGTCCTGGAGTGGGAAGCAACCATCGACGGGGCCGTCGCAATCGAGCGCGATGACTACACCCCACGCTTCTACGTCGCCACTCGCGACCCAGAGACCGACCTCGACCTCACGACACTCCAGTCAGTGTACGATCAGCACCCGGACGTCGTCGCGACCGAAATGGTTGCGCAACGGCCGGGCTTTCGACGGGGCAAGGAACCAGTCCTCGCCGTCGACGTCGCCAACATCGATCGCGTCACCCCACTCGCCCGGCAGGCACGCCAGCTGTCGGACTATCCAGTCGGGGATCTCACCTGCTTCAACGTCGACTTCTCGCGGGAGTTCCGGTACTGTCTGGAGACCGGCGCCGATCCGACGCCTGCAAGCGAGCTGTCGACGCTTCGGCTCAGCGTTCCGGTGACCGAAACGAGCAACGACGTCTATGGGGAGCTGTCCGTGGCCGGCGACACCGTCACTGGCTCGCCGATGAAAATCCTGACTGCCGTTCAGGGGGCGCTCGACGCGCACGATCCGGACGTCCTGGTCTGCTCGACGAGCGAGATCGTCCCGACCCTGTACGAGATGGCGACGGATGCCGGCATCGACGACTTCTCGCTGAGCCGGTGGCCGGACGTCGACTACCAGCAGCTTGCGAGCCAGTCGACGTACTCGAGCTACGGTCGCGTCGGTCACTCTCCGGCGCGGTACAACGTCCCCGGCCGGGCGATCATCGACGAGTCGAACACGTTCTTCTACGGGGAGACGAACCTCGACGGCGTCCTCGACCTCGTGTCGCGCTCGAAAAAGCCCGTCCAGGAGCTCGCGTGGGCGTCGATCGGGAACGTCCTCACGGCGATCCAGATCTGTGAGGCCCACGACCGCGGCGTCCTCGTGCCGTGGAACTCCTGGCGTCACGAGTTCTACAAGCCGATGGGGACGCTCCACGATGCCGACCGCGGCGGCTTCATCTTCGCGCCCGAGGTCGGGCTTCACGAGAACGTCCACGAACTCGACTTCTCCTCGTTGTACCCGAATATCATCTGTACCCGGAACGTCTCACCGGACGTCATCCGGTGTGACTGCCACAGCGACCGCGACGACGTCCCCGGCCTCGGGTACTCGATCTGCGACGACCGGGGTTACCTCGTCGACGTGCTCCAGCCGATCATCGACGCTCGCGACGAGATCAAGGCGGCCATCCGTCGCGAGAAGGAACGAGACGACCCCGATGAGGATCGGCTGGCGGAACTCGAAGGGCGGTCGGGAGCGCTGAAGTGGATTCTCGTCGCCTGCTTCGGCTATCAAGGGTTCAGCAACGCGAAATTCGGCCGCATCGAGTGTCACGAGGCGATTAATGCATTCGCTCGTGAGATTCTGCTGACGGCGAAACAGCGGCTGGAAGCTGGCGGCTGGCGCGTCGTCCACGGCATCGTCGACTCCATCTGGGTCACCCCGGACCCCGACGTCGACGATGAGGACCGTGAGAATCTCGAGACACTCGTGACGGAGATCACCGAGCGCGTCGAGATCCGGCTCGAATACGAAGCCCACTACGAGTGGGTGGCGTTCGTGCCGCAGCGCGAGAGCGACGCCGGCGCGCTAACGAAATACTTCGGGAAGGTTGCCGGCGACGACGATTTCAAGATCAGAGGTATCGAAACCCGACAGCGTTCGACTCCACCGTTCATCGAGGATGTCCAGCGGGACTGTCTCGAACAGCTCGATGCGACCCGGTCGCCGGACGCCATCCTCAGTCGTCTTCAGGACGCTATCAATCGACTCCACGCTGGAACAGTGCCGGTCGAGCAACTCGTCGAACGAAATAGAGTATCCAAGCCACTGGAGGGATATACGCAGAACACCCAGAACGTGGCGGCGCTAAAGCGAGCTCGCGATCAGGATCTCGCTGTTCACCCTGGACAGGACATCAAGTACGTGGTCGTCGACGATGAAAAGACCTCGCGAGGGCGGGTCGCGTTGGCCCACGAAGAGATAGAGTCGTACGATGCGTCATACTATGAGACGCAGCTCGTCAGAGCTGTCGAGAGTGTGCTATCGCCGATGGGATGGGATCGATCGAAAATTCGTCGAGAACTCGCGGAGACGCGGGTTCCGGAGTTGACGGCGTTCGCGAACACGGAGAACAGTTAACCAACAAGAGAGTCTCCTGAGTTGGTTTTGTTGGTTAACCGGGATGCCAACGAGGTCAAACCCCCACACCCCGTGTGCGATATGAATTGACCACCTCCGCGTGAACGCGGAGGAATCCCACATGGGGAGTTAGTACGACCAATTAATTTCGCCCACTGTCACGGGATCAGACCGAACATCCCCTTCGAAACGCTCTCTACCGACTGATTTAACCACGCATACGGTCTCCTCACGTCATTGATTCATAAAACTGTCAGAGGCGGGGTAAGATAACAAAGTACGAAATTGATACAGAGCCTCGAATTCAGAAGTACCAGTCAATCCCAGTGAGAAGGTAGAGTATAGTGATGAACGTCAGATGTAATTGAGGAGTGATTGCGGACACAGGGGTGTGGGCACCGACGAATATCAAGCGAAGAAAAGCCGTCTAGTAATCACCGAGAGTCGGATCTTGTCTGGTTTGTATAGCATTGAAATCAATACTTTCCAGACGTGGGATTTCCTGAAGAACCTCGACGACGATATCCAGAGCAACCTGCAACTCAAAGTGCCATGCTGGTCCGCCTACGGAACCTGCTGCCTTCTTTTGAGCGTCGATGATTCCTTGCATATCAAGCTCCATGAGATGATCACGCATTCGTCGCTGTACGAGCTTGTCTGCATCCACTTTCTCGGCAATAGACTGATAGACACCATACACAGGCTTCGTCCGGACAGGTGTTTCACCTGCTTTTTCAAGAACAGTAATCGCAGCCAGAGCCAACTGTGCTTGTGTCGTCATCTCACGCATTGCTTCTGAAACCGTTTCCTTCTCAACTTGTGATTGAGCCTTGCGTACGGTCTTTTCGTCAACTATCTCTGCACCATTTGCATCAGCAATTTCTCCTGCCTTTCGGAGATACTTAATCGCTTGTCGAGCATCTCCTTTATCCTGCGCAGCGAACGCAGAGATCAAGGGGATGACGTCACTCGTGAGGACCTCACTGCGGAATATATACTCATGCCCGGAACCATCGATCTCAACAACAGTACCTGGATTTGATCCGAAATCACCGACATCTACGATTTTGCCATCTTCAACAGACACCTCAGCTTCTTCAACAGGAATTAGATCAGTATTTTGGAATGCCTTCGCGGCTCGTCGACGGAGAATCTGGCGTAGCTGATTTGCGTCATACGGAGAAAATAGGATTTGATCATCGTACAGCGAGCTTTTCACTTTTGAGCTAAGATTATCACGCCACTGAAGATCATTACTAATTCCAATCACACTCGGATAGACATGGTCCTCAACATAGTTTTGTGCCCGAGCTCTGGGAAGACTATAGAGAAGTCTGTCATCATCACCTAATGTATCGATCTCGTCAAGGACAATGATGATTGTTCCTCCGACTTCGTTCATCGCATCGAACATCATGTCCATGACAGTGTCCGTAGAGTGCCCCGTCGGGCGTTCATTTCCAGTGAGTTCCATATAAATCCGCGAAGCAGCACGGAAGCTAGTCGAGAGATCGTGACTTTCACACGAGATATAGAGGGTTTTTAAATCAAGATGATCAGATTCTTCTTCTGCGTGATATTCGAGTTCTGCAAGTTCAGTCTTGGCAGCTGCAGTCTTTCCTTGCCCAGCTTTGCCGTATAGGAACGCATTATTCGCTCCGACACCACGAGCAGCTGGCGAAAGAGACATGTGGAGATTCTCCAGTTCATCTTCCCGTTCGGGAAGTTCATCGGGACGATAGTCTTCGCGAAGAACCTCCTCACGCTCAAAGATATGTGATGTTGACGCGTAGCGTGATGGCATTGAGTTGTGAATGCAACCGAGAGTATATAAAACCCCTTCGTCCGTAATGTCGGTATAGTCCAGAATCCAGAAGAGAACACTCAAAGATATCTACACCCCCACACCCCACTGTCCGCAATTATCGAGTGAAGCAAGGGGGAACAAGAGAGTTGGCGAAAGAGTTTTCGAAGGGGTTGAAGGGCAATAGCCGCCTATAAGATCTTGAACTGCATAATTAGACAGATTCAATGGCCGTCTCTATAATATATAATAAATACTTTTCTACTAGGTAAGGTAAGTAGGCCTAACAGAACACTCAAACACTCATTTTGCGATTGAAAACACTCATAATACACTCTTTTATATACTCCTCTTCCGAATGTCCTTGAAAAGTCGTACTCTTTTCAACTGGAATTGCGGACATGGGGGTGTGTGTGGGGTTTATATAACCTCTTCATTCAGGGGGTGTCTCATCAACTCACCATGGTGAATTGCAGACAAAGGGGTGTGTCCTTATGGAATTGAATTGTCTATGTATTCACTCGAATTGCGGACGTTGGGGTGTGTGCCCCGCTTAACAATATCTCATAGTTTGGCTGGAATTGCGGACAGTGGGGTGTGGGGGATATTCATTCATCGTTTTAAGAGTGATCTTGTTAAGACACATCGATAGAGGGGTGTCTTCACTTTCAGCTAGAAGACGAAATCATATCGCACACGGGGTGTTTGGTTCCTCAAGAAAACGGCGATTGTCGCGCTAGCCGTCTGGATTGACCGGCCCTTTATATTGAGAACGGATCTTTTCACCATCTCTCCACTGCCAGTAGTAGTAGCGGTTGTCGTTAATCTCCTTGATCGTGATCGTGGCTTTCGACGGCACGTCGTCCGGAAGATCGTCCCGCTGCTCGTCGATCTCGTCGTCCTCCGACTTCTCCTCGAGACGCGCTTCGCGAGCTTTGTGCTTTGCCAGCTCCTCGGCGTAGCGTGCGACGTGCTCGAGCTGGTTTGGAGAGTAGCCGTTGAGTGTGTTGACGAGATCTGTCGGGAGTTCTGCCGGCGGCGTCGGGGGTTCGTAGGACATCAGCGGTCGCCTCGTATTAACCAACAAAGTGCGTATCGGCATAGATCTGTTGGTTAATCAGATACCGCGCCGCCACGGGCTAAAGAGTACGAATAGCAAACTATTCAGAAATAGAGCGTGCCGTTAGACGCCGTCTGGACGGGGAGCGTTCTCGTACTTGACCATCTTCTCAGGCTTGTCGGAAATCGTCTCGTAGATCTGCTGAAGGGTCTCCTCCGCGGCGAGCAGATTGTGCGCCGCCAGGAATTCCCGGCCTTCCTCTGTGAGTCCGTAGAACTTCCAGGGGTAGCCCTGCCGGCGCTGGTCGTCGTCCAAGGCGACCTCCTTGACGATGCCGGCGTCGATGAGCTTCTGGATATGCTTGTATACGGTGGTATCACTCACGCTGGGGTTGAGCTCCTCGAGTTCGTACATCGAGGGGAGCTGGTCGGGGTGCTGAAGGATGTTGTTGATCAGCGCGAACCGCGTCTGTTGGGTGACGAAGTGGACGAGTTCGCGTGGTGTTGTATTGTCATCATTGCCCAAACCGGTGCCCATAGCTGTGTGTTCGACCGAGAGTGGCAAAGTAGTTTACCCTAGAGTAAACTACGAGTTCCATCTGCCTTAACCAACAAATCCGTCCAATCGCATCTCTTGTTGGTTAATAGAATCGACTACCTCCCCACGACTGCTAGAGACGCATTCGCTACGTTGTCTCCCCGCAGAGACACTCGTGCCCCTGTCGAGACCGCCCGGTAACGTATGCATGAATCTCGGTGGCGAGTTCGTACATCGCTTCAGCACGCGCTGCTGAGGCGAGCCCATCCTGATAGTACGTTTTTGCTCGGTGGTCACGCCAGAGATCTGCGAGATCAGCCGCTATCGATTCTCCGAAAACACCGGCCACCGCCGCCTCTCGGTAGACACCAGGATGAGTTCCGGGGAGATCGTCCGGTTGCATCGTGCCGCGTTCGAGGAGCCGGAATTCCACGGTTCGCTCGATGGCGACGAACGACGCTTCAATGACGAGGGTGTAATAGCTGGCATCCTGAAGTGCTTCGGCGCCGGCGAGCAAGCGACAGGCCTTCCGCAGCTGAAGGAGGGCGGCATCCTCGACATCAAGCCCGGTCTCGATGTCTGTTGGGCGGCGGTCGAACGCAGCTTGCACGTTGTCGATGAGTTGCTCGATTCGCGTACTACTCATCGGCGACGACCTCCTTTCGGAGTGAGTCAAGGTGGTCGCTGCCGTACACCGTAATGCCCTCCGCGAAGATTTCGCGAAGTTTTGACCCGGCTCTGCGTGCGCTCTCGGCGGATTCAACATACGGCTCGAACGCGAATCGATCACCGTCGAAGCGGTCAGACTGGAGATCTGCAACGACGTCAGTAATCTGCCGGCGGGCTGTTGTCCGGTCGCCATCGACGACGACGAAACAATCGATGTCGCTCTGGCGGTCAGCCTCGCCCCGAGCGACGCTCCCGAAAATAACGATACCGAGGAGATCGTCGATGTCGTCGGCGTCAGTGAGCGTGGCTTGCACGCGGTCAACGAATGCCCGGATCGGTGCATGGAATTCCGACTGCGGAATAGCAAGTATCGGATCGTCCTTCTGGAGTCGGTCGGGGTCGATCGCAATATGGTTTCGTTGTGGCGTCTCTCGAATTTGAATAGCACCGACACTGTCGAGGAGGTTTACAGCCCGCCAGACCGTCGAGCGGGTGACACCCGTGGCGTCGACAAGTTCGGGGATCGTAAACTCTGTATCATGGGCGTCGGCGAGCAGTCGAAGGATGTCGTCTGCGGCACCGATACGAAAGATATCGGTATTCGGGTCGGGATACGCATCGATGCAGACCGTTATATCCTGTTTCGCCATTTCAGACACTATCTGATTTTGTGCAACGACATATAAATAGGTGGCGGCGTCACGAAGGCGGGTGCTCTGCTTCGCAAGTGATCCAGTTAGGACTCCGTGGACTCCAGCATGGCTTGCTCGACGTTGATTCGGAGGCGATACGTACTGTCGGTTGATCCGGTGTCGGGCCGCGTCGGGTCCAGTGGGGAATAGCCACTCGTGAACGACGCGACGAGTTCCTTGCGGGCGGGGAGGTCGATGCCGAGCTGGTCGGCGAGGTAGACGATCCGCTTGGTCGCAGCGCCGTTGTCGAGGCGCTCGAGGTACTCGCCGACGGTGTCCCAGGCGCAGCCCCGCTCGTCGGCGGTGCGCATCGCGGTCGCGAGCTCACGAAGGCCACCACAGAACTCGGGGTGGTCCGCGCAGTCGACCAGCGTCTTTTCTAGGTCGCTGACCTGAACGGTCGTGCCCTCGATCGATGTCGGCTCAAAGCCGAAGAATTTCCGTTCGGTGACTGTCGTGACGCGGTACGGGACACCGTGGATCTCCCGGCTTTGCGCTCGGGTCGGCGTGACGACGTACACCGTCCGGGGGACCTGTTCAGTCAGCCCGTGGTGGCTGAGGGCGCTGTAGTAGCCGATGTACATCGGCTCGGCGACGTGGGCGGCGATGAGGTACTCGTGGGTTGTGTACACGGCTTCCTCGCCGGCAGTGAGTGGAATGATGAGATACGTGCCCGGGAAGAGCCGGTCGAGCCAGCCCTTCTCGGTGAGTCGGGAGGCAATCTCGCGGGCGGTGTTTGGGGGGACCTCCAGCGTCGTCTCGATGTCGTCGACGGAGATGATCTGGTGACCCGCGCCGGCGAGTCGTGCAAGGAGTCGACTTTCTCGAGTCGAGAGGCCCTGGCGTATATTTTTCGATTGTTCTATAGCACTCATACCTGCGTTTCTTACATAGAGTATAAACACGGGCCTGCTTTAGCCTTGCGACTGTCGCGGACGACGGGGACGAGCAGACTTAACCAACGAAATTGGGGGGTAGAACCGAGCGTTGGTTAAGAAATCAGACGCCGTATTCGAGCACGTCGATGAGCTCTTCTGCTGTGGAACTGATCCGGTCGAGACGGTTGCGAACAATCTCGGGATCGTCCGACTCCCACGCGGCCAGGTAAAACGCCGACCCGCTGGTATCCAAGCCACAGTACTGCCCGACGACATAGGCGACCGCCTCGGCTTCGACTTCACGTTTCGACCGCTCGGTGTCGTCGATGTTGAAGTGAAGAAGAGCGTAAGTGTGCCCGTGGATCACTGTCTCTGCAAGATTGGCTACGTTTTCCCGATCACGTACCCCGACACGCGGTTGCATATCGACGAGACTCTGCTGCTCACAGATTTCCTTGCCTCGCCGTGGATCCACTCTTCTTCTGAAAAGATTCCGACCGTGACATCGAAGTCGGGAAGCGGCTCCCTCTCGGTCTGGAGGACACCGAACACGGTCCCGGGCTTTCTTGCGGACCTCCTCGATTCACCAACAATATTTTAATGTATGACCTTCCAGTCGAAACCAATTATGGGAGCAAAGCCATCATCTGGGGGAGATTTCGCTGGGGTGGAAATCGAACTCTGCTTCAAAGATAACCTGGATAATAGGGTAATCAGACTGGGGACGCAAAAAATCCCTCTTGGGAAACGATTAGAATTTTCAACAGAATGGATTGCTGACGATATTGATGATCGGATTGATCCTAGTGTTCTTGGTAATCTTGCTTTCTCACCAATAAAGCCAGATCCGGAAAATCCCACGGAAGAGGGTTCAATTTTAATCAGACATAATGGAGAACCTCATAGACTCTGGTCATTTCATAAACAAACTGCAAATGGGGAACCAGATGAAACCTACGAGTTCAAGGTGAATCAAGAAGGTGATGGAGAACTCATCATTGAGTTCCAGTCGTTTTTATATCGATCTGAAATATGATAGGTGAGGTGTGTGAAACGCGCTCCCTAATTGTGTATTGATAACCAATTATTTCAAGTCATAATTTAAGTTAGAGGGCGACACGTCACTTGATAAGGGGATGAAAAGCAGAATGGATCGTGTATGGGGTGGAGCCAGTGTGAACCGTATTCGGGCTGGCTTATATAGTGTGTTAATTATTCCAGTCCAACTTCTATCGTCTTTCTCAGGATGGGCATATGGTGTAATTATATCTTATCTCGTTGGGTTGCGGGATGACGGTGAACAACCTATTCTTCCCTTGATAGCTTGGTGGACTCTCTTGACGGCTTTCCTTCGGTTTGGGTTGTTTCACTCATACTGGACTCTCCAAGGATACTACCGCCTTCCCTCGTTATCTACCGCCCCTCTTCCCGTGCCTCTATGGGTCGTTAGTGGGGTGACTATCGCGATTCCGATTCTCTACCTCGACTGGATCGCACATCACCAGGCAGAAGATCTCCGGCGGTCGGCAAAGCTTATTGACGATCCAGATACGGAATCAGTCGGACAGAATCTCGATCTCCTTGTTGGTGACCGCCGCATCGCTACCGTTCGAGCCCTTGATGCCTTAGCCACAGTATGCCGAGACGGTGCTGCCGATGTGATGACAAATGCGGATGTCGACGCCTCATCTGTGGTATTAAAACTTCAGCACATTATTGAACACCCTCGTGGTTACAGCAAGGGAACTGATTACCAAGAGGATGAAATCTCGGCCAACGCGTTTACAGCGTTGTCTCATTTCTCGATAAGCCATCCACAGTCTGTTTTTGATCTTCGATACTCTCTGTTCCCGATACTGAAAAACAGAGGAAAGGAGGGTAAGAAAATTGCTCTCCGCATCTTCGAGAATATCGCTTCATCTATCTCCGAAGCCGATGAATTCCTACTTGAGAAAGCCGATGAACTTGCGAAGAACGGCAATCCGGATGAACGTATCTTCGCCTGTAATTTGCTGTCGCTGATTCATTCTACTGAGTCAATCTCTCGTTTACAGACTATTGCTCAGGGAGATTCAAATGCAGGCGTTCGTAATGTTGCTCAGGAAATCCTTGAATCAGTTCAGGCGACGACACAAACCAAAGAGCGGAAGACACAGCGAGCCACAGGCGGATCAACCAATCCACCGCATCAGCAATCACGATCCATGTCTCAAGATAACACTAAATCCGGACCTGACCCAGAGTTCATGGAGTCCCCCCCGGACCAGGACTTCGACGACGTAGCTGGCATGGAGGAACTCAAATCTCGACTCCAGAAGAACGTGATTTCTCCGTTCAAAGATTCCGACGTCTATGACAAGTATGGGGTATCATCCGATAGTGGAATTCTCTTCCATGGACCGCCAGGAACCGGGAAAACCCATATTGCGACGTGTCTTGCCGGCGAACTCAGCGTCAATTTCGCCAAAGTTGATGTTGGAGATATCCAGAGCAAGGCCCTCGGCGAGGGTGTTGAGAATATGAAACAACTTTTCGAAGAGGCTCGCCGGCATCAACCCTGTTTGGTCTTCATCGACGAACTTGATGCAATCGCCACTGACCGAGGTACTGCAAATCAACACGAGGATTCAAAGAGGATCGTCAACCAACTACTGCAGGAACTCTCGGACATCGATACTGACGATGATATCCTGGTTATCGGAGCGACGAACAAGCCGGACCAGATCGACAATGCGATCCTTCGGACGGGCCGGTTCGATTCCAAGATCGAGATACCGAAGCCCGATAATGAAGCGCGTATCATCCTATTTGAGCACTATTTCAAGCAGATCGATGCTGAGATTGAGTCAATCGATGGTTCATCGCTTCTTCAGGTAACGTCTGGCTTCACTGCTAGCGACATCGAGGAGACGGTCTCCCGAGCTGCCCGACGTGCTGCAAATCGAGAACGGGAATCAGGAGAGGAAGATCTAGTTCGAGAATCGGATGTACTTGAGGCAGCTGAGGCACTGTCTCGCGAGCAAGGTACAGTAGGGGAGTTCATCAACACACCACCCGATCTGGACTTCGGCGACGTCGCTGGTATGGAAGGCCTCATAGAGACTCTCCAGCAAAAAGTGATCGATCCCCTCGAAAATCCGTCACTCTACGATGAATATGGTGTTGATATCGAGCACGGAATTCTTCTGTATGGTCCACCGGGGACTGGGAAAACCCATATCTCGAAGTGTTTGGCCGGAGAACTCGGCGTAAATTATATTCACGCGAAGGCCAGCGGTCTCGTAAGTAAATACGTCGGTGAAGGCGCGAAGAATGTCGAGCAGATGTTTGCCGAGGCTCGGAGCAACGAACCCTGTCTAATCTTTATCGACGAGATCGACGCCCTTGCGGGCTCGCGAAGCGCACAACAGCAGACAAGTGAACGCCAGATGGTTAATCAGTTCCTTGAGGAACTCTCCCAGCTGAACAATCAACATCAAGATGTTGTCGTGATCACGGCAACTAACACTATCGAGGATATCGATGATGCGATGCTCCGAAGTGGCCGATTGACGGAGAAGATAGAAGTCCCACCACCAGATGCACAGGCTCGCCTCGAGATTCTGTACCAGCATTTGGATGCTCCCATTGACGCTATTGAGGATGAGAGAGTTGCTCAACTAACTGACGGGCTGGTCGCGAGCGATATGGAGACAATCGCTAACCAGGCGGCACGGATGGCACTGGAGCGCGCGCGAGGTTCGGAACGTCAATCTGGCGTAACTACAGCGGATATAGTGGAGGCTATCACTTCCGTCCGAAGATAGTCTTTTTTCAAGGACCAATCTCCCCGGAACTGTATTTTAGAACACTCGACTCGAATTCCTATGCATCCAGAATAGATAATTTTGTGGAAAATACATATGGTTTATTATGGTTTAAATATAAAATTATATCTAGAATACACTCATTCACGCCCACAGCGAAGAGATATAATAATTTTTAAATACCCTCACCTGAACAGCCCCTCCCGACGCAACCCACCTGAATGGTGCCCGTTGAGGCACCTCACCTGCGGATTGGGGGTGTGAGGGTTGAGAGTTGCGTCAGGAGTGACATCTGAAATGGGAGCAACAGTCTATTTCAGCGATCATCAAGAGCTCTTCTGCGAGCTCCATCCAGAGATATCCAAATCAGGGGCTGCGAGACAGGCATTTGATATGTGGCTCAAACAGGCCCAGGATATTGATCCGGATGATCTCCAGGAGGCCATGGAAACGGCGATGCAGGAAACAGGTGCGAATTCTATAGAACAGCTCACAAATGATTTCGCGGGGGAGATTTACTCCGCTGAAGGGTTCATTGAGGCTGTTGGAAACCTCGATTCGCAGGAAATAGAAAATAATGAGTAACGATTCATCTTCGTCGAAAGATCGTATCGAACAAAAGATAAAACGGTGCAGTATTTCGACCGGGTTTGTAGTATCATTCTTCATGGTGGCTACTCAGCCTGTTGCGGCACAGAGCAGCGGTGGTACAGCAAACTTCTGTGATATCCAGTTCGTTGGACCACTGATCAACTCCGCTTTCTCGATATTTGTCACGGGTGCCCTTGCTGTGGGCCTCTTGACGTGGGTCGTGACGAGTTTCACTGAGTCGCTGCCCTTGCCCCAGGACACGAAGAAATCAATCAAGAAACACCGGAACACTGGACTTGTCTCTATGGCTCGTGCAATCCTTGTTCCCGCATTAGTTCTGGCTCTACTCAGTGCCACAAGTATCGGCATCCCTAGCTGCATTAGCGTCCTTCCGTAAACCCAACTTCATCCTTTAAGTACAGAATCATGCGCCTTTCAGATCCACAGCGGGCTAATATCGCCCGGATTAGCGTCGTGACCAGTCTACTGGCTTCCCTGTTGATCTCTGGGATTGCTTTAGCAGATCATTCACACAAGGGGACCGATGCTGATCCATTTGAAGAACCAATCGCCCCGCAAGGAACATTCCCGAATGAAACTCTCCCCGTCCTAGTTGGTGAGAAATATTATGGCGTAAACGGGTCCACAGTGATCTGGTTTTGGAGTGGTGATTACGATTCTGAACCAAGAGATCGAGATGTTGGTGAAGATAGCGAGTATCCCTCGGATAATCTCAACCAAACTGAGCAAACGATGGTGATGCGTACCTTAGCGGGTCAGGATGATGAAAGGCTTATCCAGTATCCTTCCCCTGTAAATACGTGGAACAAATACAATTGGGGGGCATTTAGAGATAACGTCACTATATCGAACGATACCTCGTATTACCCCCCAGACGCGGAATTAGTTGATGATGAGTGGATCTCAGATGCACATGCTACGATCTTCTGGATAAATGGTTCTCGACAAGTCTACGAGAAATCGGGGAGAACGAGCCTTTGGTTGCCTCCGTCCTCCGACATTCGAGCACTGGTAGATTATCGTGTTGATCTGCCGGCAAACGATACCGAACTCTACCCTGACGGGAGCTTAACATATTATTCACTCACGTCGACAGAGATCACTGACACCTGTGTCCTTGGTTACCAATACGAAATCCGGGATTGTGATTCAGACCAAGTGATCGGCGAGGGAGATGGTGAGCACTTTTCAAACATCACGTATGATATGGGAGTCTCTCGCCCATGGTATATGGCATTTCGAGCGGAAATCAACACAACAGTCAGGGTGGATTCTCACAACTATGTTAATAAGGGAGGGCACTCCGAGTGGATAAACAATACGTACTATTACTCTGATCAGACTGTTCTAACGGAAGGAATTGACTTTGACGCTCCGCCAGAATTTGAGGCTGACGTACATAGAGCCGAGTATCCCAATGGGACTGTAGACTATTCAGTTGAGTTCTTCGGTACGGGACGAGATTTCTCACAGGCCTCCTGGCAAACTATTGGAGTTAATGGATCGAGAATAATGTCGAAGTGGCGGTTTTTTACAATGGAAAAAGACGGGTGGGAGACGATGAACGTTGCTACCGAAAACAATACGACATCAATTCATTCGACTGCTACGCCTGTAAGTGTGCGATCGTATCCAACGGGGGAAGTACAGTCGGAGGGTGGAGATGAAGGATTCAATCTTGTCCAAAACGTCACATACCGTCCCGAAGTTGAATCCCCGGGGGTTGCAGAGGGAATTTCGGCAAATATCAGTACCTCTAATGGCTCATATCGACCGTCAAAACGCGTACGTTTCCGACATGGGGCTGGAACAATCGTTCCTAGATCATATGACCCCAGTGAGGTAAAAATCGACGACCTCAATTTCACTACTGTAGGTGGAGGTTCGATAGACATTCGGAATGGATACAATCATGAAATTGAGACCAGCAATCTTCAACTCACAAGATCAAACGAATCGGGCTCACATTTCTCTGTTGAGATTCATCTAACTGATGATTCTGGGAACCCGATCAATCTGCAATCCCCAGAACGGGGTTACATAGAAATTGAAAATAAAATCGTGGAGACTGGCCCAAATGGAAGGGCAACCGTTCAATTCCCTATTGGGAAGATCGGCGAAGTGAGTGCCGAGTACCGACCCACTCCCTGGTACAATTTGGGTACCTCGGAGACGGCCTATGTGCAGGCTTCAGATAGCTTCTATCGGAGTACCTCTCGGGGACCGAGTGGATTCTTACTCTACGTTTTCGATGTGCTGTTTCTACCAGTCTTCTTATTAGTGTGCATATATGTTGCATGGAATCGGACAGCCCTGCTGAATCGCTTGTGATATCTCAGGACACAAAATCATGAACTGGATTACTGGGGATCTGGGGGAATTGGGTGATTCGATTACGGATGGGGTCTGCGTGGTGGCTCTTGCTCACTTTGCTAGCGAGGTCACGGATGCATCCAATCACATTACATGGGGGGTAAACGATGGTCTTCGGGATCGGTAATTTGATCGGCAAAGTTGTTGGCGCATTCGTAGATGGGATTTTCTCCCTCTTCGAAGCAATAGCGAATGCGATTGTTGGTCCGGTGAAAGATCAAATTGCCGAGCCATTTTTGGCAACGTTACTCTACACTCCAACTCCAAAGTATTGTCCCAGCGGTAATTCTGTCCAATCATGCGCGAACCCCAAACCGGCCCTGCTGACTAAACCCGAGAACAATCCTTGGGGAGAGATTTGGGACCTCTACTGGGGGAAATTCTTTGTCGCAGCTCTGTTTATTGGGCTAACTCTGTATATAATGACGAATTTCATCTCGTCAATTCCGTGGGTCAGTCCACAGCTACGTGAACGGCTTCGTGGTGGCTATCTCAAGTTGCTCGTATTACTCCCAATGGGATGGCCGATCGTCGCGATCGTGCTATTTTTGATGGACGCTATGAATCACCTGATCGCTCCCGATCCGGAGCGATTTGCGTTCCTCCTTAGCTCGATTATTACGAACATGGTTGCGGCGGCGGCAAGCCCGTTCGCAATCGTGACGTCACTTCTTTCGTTAGTCGATATTCTTCTCCTCCTCACAGCTTTTGCGTTGTTCTTCTTCCGGATTGCCTTCTTGGCAGTCGTCGTATTGATTTCGCCGTTATTGATTATGGGGCTCACGCTTGACATTCCACTGGCGAAGGATATCGGGAAAACGCTGTACAGCCAGTGGGTAAAGATTGGTATCGCCCCGATGGCTGTTGCCGGTTGTTACAAAGTAACAGCTCTGATGATTACGAGCCCGAATGGATCTGGGGGGTATACCTACGATGGGCTCGGGATTTGGGGGAATACCGGCCAGATAATCAGCTTGATGCTAGGGATGGTAATCCCTCTCGTTGGGTTGCTGGGCTTCTACTTCGTTTTGCAGGCGACAATGCCAGCTGGAGCTGGTCGCGCTCTTAACTCCATACAATACCGGACGCCGAGGAAGACAGTTGACGCTGGCGAGCATTACAACGAGGGGAAACAGTGGGCCAAAGAGAAGGGCCAGGGTGTAGCAACAGGGGCCTTCCACAAATATCGCGATATCCGGATGGGAGAACTAGATGACAACTCTGACCTTCCTGTGACTAGCAGTTCATACCCCAAAGGGCAAGCTGGTGATAATAAGGGTCCGGGGTGGCGTGATAATCCTGAGACGGCTTCTACTGACACCGATCAAAAGGTTGCTGCAGCACTGCATGCAGGTCCTGTTGGTAGTCATGAGAGCGGTGAAACCGCCGCCCTTGGTCGTGAGGAGGGTAATAGTGACTCCAGATTTGATACTGAAATAATTGAAGTGGGAGGCGAAGAAACCGAAGTAATTGACGTCGGTACTGGGGGATCCAATAATTTCTCACCAGACATGGGACTCGAAGATGAAAATATAGTAGAGAAAGAAGGACTCTCGTATGTTCCCTCGGCTCACTCAGGAGGGATCGAAAAACCGGTTGAGGGTGATGATGGAGTGGAGTTCGAGAGGAAAGAGACAGAATGGTCTGACGAGTCAAGATCGGCATCTCCTGCTACGGAAGATTCAGTAGGGAGTACAAGGCACCAGTCAGATAATAATCTGCAGGACGATACTGAATCGGGAAGTGACGGCAGTAGACGTTCTTCGGAGAAGAAGACGGACGCAGTCAGTAGTACCATCAACTCTGCAAGTAATTCAGAGAATGGGGATGTCGCGGATCGCAATGATTCTGATCAGGCAGATAGCACTGATGCCAGTGATGAAATTCACCCGGGCACAAGTGAATCGATCGCGAATGAAGAAGCTACACCCGCAGACGATGACGCATCGGACACCAGTAATTCCGGGGATAGCTCTGAGACTCGGTCTGTCCTCGATATCGAGGGGAATGGCGATTTCGAAATAACCGATGAAAGCATTTCAGCCGAGTTAGAGGATGACACTATTACCGCTGAACTCGACGATGAATCAGTCTCTGCAGAACTGGACGAGGACGATGTCTCTGTTGACGTAGAGGAGTCTGAAAATCGGAAAAACGTCCTTTTGGATGAGAACGAGTTTGACGTCGATAAGACCTCTGAGGGGGGTGAGGACTGATGGACCAGGAGTGGCTCACCTGTTTTTCCCATTCCGCATACAGACCGCGAGTTCCTCCACCCCCTGACAATTCATCTGGGGTTCAGTCGTGGGTGAGGGGAATCGAGGCAGTATAGACATCACAGATCACAACAATGGCAGCTCAGAACGACACTGCTCGCGTCACGCTCGAATCGTTGAAAGAACGCAATAAGATCCCCATCGTACAGTGGGACTCCAGGAACGTTTGGTTTGTCCTGGGAGCCGCAGTCATCGGTGGATTCCTCGGTCGAGAACTCGGCTTGGGGTTGGTCGGAGCAATTCCGTTAGCGGTCTTGTCGATGTATCTCGCGTACGATCTCGTCCGGAGCACGCCCCCGTATTACAACGTCACCGACTGGCTCAAGACAAATTACCGCTACCTTCGGCGCCCTTCGAAATACGCGAACACCGCCGAGGCACACCTCGAAACGGATAGTACACTCAGGGCGGCGATCGAAACAGAAGAAACCACCAGGAATCTAACTCATGTCAAGCGGTTTTACCCGCCGCACGGTATCGTTGAGCGATCCGATGGCAGCTACGCGATGTTGCTTCGGTATACCCCGCCGAACATGGACTTCGCGACCGACGAAGAGTACTTCCGCCTTATGAACACGCTGGCCAAGGGATACAACGATGTCATCGATTTCGATCTGAGCCTTCATGCGACGACCCGGCCTGTTGATATGGAGGAGTATTTCGAGCAACTCGCCGATCGGATGGACGACGCCGATGTTGAGAATAACGACATCTTTGCCGCACTCTTGGAGGAGATGAAGGATAACCGTCGTCAGATGCTGGAACGATCAAACACAGAAATCGTCCACTTCTATATCATCATCTCCGTGGATGAGGATGAAATCGCCGATGTCGTCGGAGGCGACGATGAGGCAACGGAACGATCCCGGTTGTTCGGTCTTCTTGGAGGGCGCCAAAGTAGCACCGACAAAGACGCAGAACGAGAGAAGGAGCGACGGTTGCAAAAGACGCTCGAGAATCGGGCTGGACAGGTAAGCAATCTTGTCTCAGGTGGTGGACGACGTCTCGAAGACGCGACGATAGAACCTGTTTCGACTACTGAGGCCGCTGCCGTTCTAGAAACCTACTGGACAGGGCGACGTGTTCCACTCACTCCAGGAGAAGAAACAGATCCCATTCCGGCCGGGGCCATGAGTCGCGGGCCCGAAAAGGGAGAAGATGCGGCCTCGGTGACCAGCGTTGCGGAGCTGATCGAAGAATGATACTGAATCCTCTCCAAGCAAAGCCGACGATACCGGCGGACCTATGGAACAACCTCTACTCATGGCTTCCCGGAATCGGTAGCTGTACGCAAAATGTGTGCGAGATCTCGAACTTCGGGACGGCCTTCTACATTCTCCTTGTGACCATCCTCGTGGTTACAACTCGCGAGACGTATCTTCGGTTCTACAAATCGAATGGCGGCGACGTAGATGGGAACTCGTCGGAGAAGGGCGACGATGACATTAACGCCGCTGAAGATGAGATGGCAGAGACAGCGAACACGGATCACTCATTCATGTCCCGTCTTATTGGGTTTCGCAGTGAAACCGAGTCAGAGGGGAAGTCCGAAAGTAGTGCTGAAGAAGTGACGAACTCCGAGGGAGAGGAGGGATCCTTCGGAGACTCAGATGGTAATACGCGCAGTATTCTTGCGCGGCTGTACAGTCTCTGTAGCATCGGCTCGAAAATTGAAGACGAAGAAGAGGACAACGAGGAAGAACCGATTGTAGGTGATGGACAGCTGCGGATCACGCCTGAATTCAGTGATATCCTTGATGATGAGGTTGCTGAGACACTCGTAGATGAAGACTCGACGGTTTCCCAGGACTTTTCGCTGGATGAATCTCATTTACCTCCCCACCTCGACGAAGGCGATCACGATCCTGATGCGTTCTTGAGTCGAGTTGAGCGTCTCCATCAACGACAGATTGCACCCGATGAAGTTGAAAAAGATCCGGCTCACTACCAGGTAGGTGACCAGCACCGCCGCGTCCTATACGCACACAAGCAGCCGGATGTGACCCAACTAGCGGGATTAAAGAGCGTCGTCGACGATCCTACTCTCCACTTTGACCTCACGGTTCACTTCCACGCGCAGGATAAGCAGAGCACATTGCGATCTGCCAAAAACCTCTATAATAACCTCGAAGCCAGCGTAGGGGTTGAATCTGAAGGCGGGAGTGCGTTAACCGCTGGAGACAAGCAGCGACGCAAGGAAAAAGTGCGGGAATATCGAGACCATATCAAGCAACACGACGAGCGTCCGGTCGCGACGTCGATGTACGTCTCCGTCCACGACGAGGACGAAGAACGACTCTTAGAGAAGGTTGATGAACTCCGAGATGAATTCCGGACAAATTCGGATATTCGCTTGAAGACGTTGGAGCGTAAACAGAAAAAAGCGCTCGTATCAGCGTCTCCGATCGGACTCGATACAATCCACTCTGATGACCCGGATCTCAATCCCACGCATCAGATGCTTGGCCGCTCGTTCGGCGCGATCATGGCCGGCATGACCCAGAGCCGGAAGTTCGAACCTTCCGGTCACGAGTGGGGAACCCACTCTGTGCAAGGCCACCCGATCGTCAAAGACCCGTTCCAGTCCCAACGGAACTACAATATGGTCGTCGTAGGGGAGTCTGGATCCGGAAAGTCCCTAAATACCAAACGGATGGCTCTCGCGACGAAGGCTGTTCGCGAAGATACGTTGATCATCATGCTCGATCCGCTCCAGGGATTCATGGGGATGGCTGAAGCGCTGGACGCAGAGAAGGTCACAATCGGTGGTCAGCAGCACCTTAATCCGATGGAGATTCGCAAACCACCCAAGGAACATATCGAATCCGAGGCGTGGGACGAAGACAAAGACCCGCTGTCGGCGAAAGTCGATGACGTGATGGCGTTCCTGCAAAATTTTGTCGCCCAGCAGCCGGGCCTCGAATTTGGGGACGAATCACAGCTTCTTCGATCGCTCATTCTCGAAGCCTACAAAGAGAAGGGTATCACGCACGATGTCCGGACCCACGACATCGAGAGTCCGACGCTCAAGGACGTGTTACGACTAGCAGACCACGCTCACGAGAACCCCGCAGAGTGGGCAAAAGGACCACAAGAGCCTGAAACCATTCGCGAGCAAGCGTCCGCTCTCGGGACGATCCTCAGAGAGTTCTCTGAAGGAGGACAGTACGATAATCTCGCCCAACCCTCCGAGGAAGATGTCTTCGGCGATAACGATGTGATCTATCTGGATCTGTCGCAGGAGGAAGCCAGTGGTGGTGGCGGGACCGGAGTGATGGGCCAGCTGATGTTCTCGCTAGCCTACGAGAAATGCAAGCAGTATCCTGGCCCTGCAATCTACATCGTCGACGAAGCACGGTACCTGTTCCGCGAGGCTGACACACTCGAATACCTAGCTCAGCGGGTTCGTCATTCGCGTCACTACGACACGTCAATCCGGTTTATCACGCAGGAAATGGACGACTTCTTCGAGTTCGATCAGGCCGAAGGAATCGTCAACAACTCATCGTTCCAAGTAATTCACCAATCAGCGGACGTCGACGGCTGGGGCGACCGATTTGGTCTCAAAGAGCCACACAAGCAGTTCGTGAAAACGGCCGCAACAGGGACCGATAAGCCATATTCGCAAGCACTCGTTCGATTCCCGGAGAAAGATCAGTGGTTCCCACTGACGATCAGACTCGGTGAGCGAATGCTTGCGATTGCCGATTTCGACGAACAGGAGGATAGCTATGCTGATCTCCCAGGTCAGGGTGAGACAGCAATTGAGCAGTCGCCAATTGCACGGGAGATGGTCGCCCGGATTCGGAACGGAACTATCTCTCACCAAGACGCACTTGAGGAACTTCTCGAGGAGTGGGAGCGGCCGCTATGGGAGATGTTGACCGAGGAGCGGGCAATGGAAGCTATCAACCAAATCTCGAATGGCCGCCATCCGCGCGACGTTCTCTACAGCCAGGCGCTCGACCAGGTCCAGTGGGTAATAGATAGTGCGGGTGGCGATGACATCTCTGAACGACTTGTTGAGCGATTGAAGTCGACGATCCAGCAGCAGTACGCCCAATCCTATGGGGCATCTGCGGGTGACGAGTCTACTGATTCTGATCTCGAAGTCAGCCAGACTCACACCCCGGACGAGGGAGACTGGGCTGAAGAATACGCAGAAACAGACGACTGACCGACTGTAACAGCTCTATCCATGACTGACAATCCAAATTCCGTTCGTGAGTGTGTTCGGGTCACACCGACGACTGAAGCGCCGAGCTCTGAAGCTGTTTCGAAACATCTGGGGGGCATACATTCCCTTTCCCCTGAACGTGACGATGAAAAGGGGGTGCTAGGCCGTCTTGCGTCGAGTGTGGTCCCAGACGGGTACGTCCGAATCGAGTGTCTGGTCATTTCTGAGGGGGAAGACGAACCCGTCGAGGTCTACTATACCGCTGACGAGCAGCTATCCGCGCTCGAACGCGGGCTGAAAAACCTCTACCCCTCGTCGTTTGAGTTCGAACGGACGACGATCGATCTCAGACAAAAACTCATCCGTCCCGTGGAGTTCGACCCGGATGGTTTCGTTCAGCATCTCGAAGCGGGGACGCTCCGTGCGTCCGTCGCCGATCTCAAAGCGCCTGATCAAGTGGCCGACGAACGGGAGGATGTCGCCGACGATCACTCATCGTCGATGTCGGTAGAGCCAGATCCCGATGAACCAGTTTCTCAGAGTGGCGACGATGAGGTGGCCTTGCCGGTGACTCGGGAGGCCGTCAGTCCGTCGCTGCCTGTCCCGCAGAAAAACGGGACACTCGATCCACAGAGTGGCTATGGACTCGTTGACGATACGATCATCCAGATCGGGACTGCCGAAAGCATCCCGACCGAAGAGCCACTGACAGCACTCGAACAGCCGGCGGCAATTTCGAATGACCGGATCCTCGCCCGGCCTGCAGTCTCGGAAGTCGAGCCGTACGCGGTGCGTTGGAAGGGCAAAGAGGAACGTTCTGGTGACTGGATGACCGCCGCGAAGACGAGTACTGCTGTTCCTGACGAATACAATAGTTGGAGAACCAATCAACAGGACAATTTCGAACCCGAACCCCTGGTGACGGTGATGGAGCGGGCAGTCGAAGCGTCCGCACCGACGGCGTTTCAGGTAGTCGCCGAGCCAAAGCCGAATTGGGAAGGCGAGGCCGATCGACGGATAGAGAACCTCAACGACGGACGTGACCATACGTTCCGGAAAGTCCTCGGGACAGAGCGCGGGCACGCACTCGAAAGCGAACAAGAGCGGATACAGCTCATCAAGGCCAAACATTCCAAGCGCTCTTTTGAGGTAAACGTTCGCTTGCTGTCGATCCATACGCCCTATTCGATCGGTAACGAGGACCTCTCAAATGCGAAGACGGTTCGCACCGACTCGGATGCAATCTCCCGATTCCACGACGATATGGAAACATTGCTTAATCCGATTGACGGTGAGTTCTACTGGTTCGTCGGCAAGCGAGCCAACCGATCGAGTGGCCGGCTGTCGAACAAATCGGAAGCAGAGATAGTCTGGCAGCGCTTCCGGGAACGCGATCTGGTTACTCGCGCCGACGAGGGGATGGCAAAGAGCATGAATCCCATGGCTCGCACTCATCCAGAGTTGATTTTGAGTCCGCCGACACTTGCGGATTTGATGATTTTGCCGTCGGCTCACCAGTTCTCTGGCGATCTCTTCCGGAGTACTGGCGCCCACCACCAGGACCGGTCGCCCCTGCCAGCGCCGAATCCGCATGCAATCCAGCAGTTTCAGGAGGGCGCGACGGTGGGGTATCCGATCACAGAAGATGGTGATTCACGCTCGGAACCAGTGTCGCTCCCGAAACGGCTCTTACGGCAGCACTTTGGCGTGTTCGCCGGTTCGGGAGCAGGGAAATCGATCAAGATCGCGAACCTACTGCTTTCGCTGCACGAGGAGATACCTGGCCCGGAGATTTTGTTCGAGCCCAAAGGCGATCAGATGTGCGAAAACTATCTCCGGGCCTATTACGAGCGGTACGGCGACCTCGAGGATGTTTACTTCTTCAACGTCCCAGAGCAATTGCCGTCGGTGGCATTCTTCGACATTCGACCTGCACTATCTGCCGGTCGCGACCGATCTGAGGCGGTCCAGGATCGGATCAACCACTTTCACTCGATCATGGAAGTGATCATGGGTGAGGATCAATACAACGCAGCGTACCTCGCCACGCAGATCATCTCGTATCTGATTCGCACTGAGTTCGACGAGGAATACGGGTCGGACGTTTTCACTGTCGACGACCTGTACCAGGCTGCAGAGCAACTCTACCGTGATCAATCCGTCCCGCGGGCGTCCCAGGATGTCGAGGATACCCTGTCGCGGTTGCTCGAAAAACCAGAGCGGGATTTCGACCAGACGATGTCAGCCGTGTTCACCCGCCTGGACAAACTTCGGGAGAACGAGCACATTTACGAAATGCTGAACCAGAATCCCGAGTGGGATTCTCACCGAGAGCGCTACGCTGATGAATGCCTCTCGTTCCGGGAACTCGCTAACCGTGATGTCCAGCTATTGTTCGACACGGGTGCGCTTCGACCAGAGACGCAGCAGGCGTTCACACTGATCCTCCTGAGCACGCTGTGGGACGACATGCAGTGGCGGCGACGACAGGACGACGATGCTAACGAGTCGCAGGTCAACCTGATTATCGAGGAGGCCGCTGGGATCGCGTCGAAGCCGCTCGTATACGAGCAGCTGATCCCGCAGGCACGGTCGTTCGAACTTAGCCTGGGATTCGTGATGCAGTTTCCCTCACAGGTCCGTGACGTGGGCGGGGAACGGGCGTACAACGAGATCATGAACAACGTCCAGAACAAGATTTACGGCAAAATCCAACACCCGGACGCGTATCTGGAGTCGTCGATCGCTGTCGACGAGGTCGTGCCAGAGCAGATTGCGAACAAGCTCAAGCACATGCGTCCGGGGGAGTGGGTCGTCGACTTTTCAGCGCGATTCGGCGACGAAGTGACGACACCGTTCTCGATCGAAGCGCTGCCCATTCCGGATGGCCATCCGGAGGGTGATTCACCTCTTGAAGAGACACCGGAGTTCAAGCGTGAATATCGACGCTGCATCGGTCAGACGGTATCCTCATTCACGACAGGACCATACGAGCTCGATGAGATCCTTAGTACCCCCTCTAGTGATACTCAGTCAGTCAGTTCCACTCCCACCGGTACAGAGCGGACACTAACTAGTAAGCGCTCGCCAGCAACGACTGACAATGCCGAACCAGCTAACAGATCTGCGCAAGATACAGAAGCGCTCTTAATCGATAACAGCGCCAAGGATGAGGAAGAGCCACCAGTTACAGGTAAGTCTGCAGGACCAGCGTCTTGTGACGAGTGTGGTAACTACATACCGCAGGGTGTAGACCTCTGTGAGAAATGCCGTCAGACGGATACCCAGGAAGATAACGTGACGGGTTCAACGGATGGATCTGACCAATCGGACAGTTTGACTGACACCGGCATGGAGGAAGCAATGCTTGAGGAACAGCCAGCGGCTAGTTCTGGTGGTACTCACGTCGAGGATGTTCCGATGGACGGCGACGAGGTCGACGTCGATGCGGCCTCAATCGAGACGATGGCCGACGTCAAGCGGGTCGCCCGAGCAGTTTATCAGCACCACTCAGGATTCACAGAGGGTGAAAGTACGGCGTTATCGAACAACACGCCAATATCGCGGACATCGACACGTGCAAACGCGAAATCAGGGCACTGGCTGAAGAAGCAGCAGCGTCGACAGAGGACGGCGGTGCAAGTAACTCGCCGGCATCGACGGACACCGAAGAAAACGAGGGTGTCGAGGTTGAGTCGTCGGTGAAAACCCAGGAAGCAGACCAAGGGTCAATTCAATCAGCGCAGTCAGAGAGTGCAATCGATCCTGAGCACGGTGTTCAAGACGGACTTCAGCAGTTCGATGTTCCGATAGATGGAGACCGTGTGAACGTCGAGGCTGCCCCACTCCGATCGGAAGCCGACGTCAAGCGGATCGCCAACGCCATCCATGCGAGCCCTACCGACCAGTCGGAGACGACGCGCTCTCTCAGACATCTTCACAGCCGAGCTGTCGGTGCTGGGATTGACGTTTCTTTCGCTGATCTCCAAAATCTCAGTACGGATCCAAACGAGGAGAGTACCAACTCGGAAACGGCTGAGGTTGACAGTACGGCCGATCAAGTTGATTGTGGAGCGGATTCGGATCTATCTTCCTGTGATGATGAGTCGGTACGGGATGATGTCGACGGTGAGACGGTCTTCGATCAGATCCCTGAGACTCACGCTTCTGTCCGGCCAAGCAGGCTAGAACAGATGGGATTGACGCGGGACGATGCAGACCTCCTTGGATTAGTCGCGAAAGCGTACCACCGCGAGCTCGACGATTACTCGCTGTTGGAGAGCATGACATCGTTACGTGATCGGGCTGGCGACCCCAATGTTGACCAGCTAAAAGAGTTAGACTTGATCGAGCGTGCATCGAGTCGACGTGTATACTACTCTCTTCTTCCCGATGGGTGGGACCTGATCAACCGAACGCAGCACACTGTGGGCGACTGGCGAGAGAAGACACCACATCGAGTGGGTGTAGCTATTACTGAAGAACTGCTTGCCCAGCGTGACGACGTCGATCGCGTTGAAACCTACCACCAGTGGGAGGGGGATTCTGTGTTTGATGTCGTCGGCTTCGATAGCACTGATTCTCTCACATGGGTCGCAGAGGTCGAATGTCTCAGTGGGAACTGCGAAGCCGTTAGAGATGACTACGAAAAACTGGCCGAGGTGGATGCATCGACACTCTGGGTGGTTCAGTCCCAGGAAACGCTTGAACACGTTCTGTCATCGCTACGAAGTGGCGATCTTGCCCCAGAGAACCTGTGTTGGAAGTCAATCGCTAATCTAAGCGCGCTTCAAGACCGATTGGACAAAGCCGAACTTGACGGAATGGACGAACTCCGAACGTTCTCTTCAGCACGGAGTGAGATTGACCGATGACGTGGAGACAAGCGACGCGCGACGAGCTTCGAACCTTCTACCAACGTGAGTTCCCACATTACTTGGGTCTGTTACCAGATCACGTCACTTCGCAGGGGCCGAAAGAGATCGGAATCGCGTTCGATCAGTCCTATCCGATCAAAAAAGACGATGCACCACCACGGGATTTCATTCGTCGAGACACCCGACTGGGCTCGGACGGCGAACGCGTGAAGCCAGCGTTCACAGGGATGACTGAAGGGTCCCGTCCGCTTGTTGAGTTCATCCAGACACCAGCGGCGGCCGATCCACTCGGTGACACCTCCTACGGGTTGGTTGATCCAGCGCTGACCGACCAGCAGGCACCGTTACCAGCTGCGGTATATCATTCGCTGGCTTGCTGGGAACGATCGCATATCGTCGCGATCGACATCGATGCGAAAGATATCGCCTACGAACGGGTCACTCAGAACAAGGATCCCACTGGTACAAATCGACAATCCATTCTTCAGAACAGCGGTGTGATCGACGCACCCCCTGCTGGATTTCCGTATGCATTCGGGGATATCAACCAGGCACTCCGTGATGGATTCGCAATTCGGGAGATCCTCGAGGACGACTTTGCTGCCGATGAGACTCTGGTCGTCTACTCAGGACAGGGTTGTCACGTCTACTTGCTGGACGACGACAGCGAGCACCGCTATGATACGCAGAGTCGGGATGTCCTTGCGACGCTGTTGACCGAGCAATACGGCTTCACGATCGATCGCCAGGTCACCGTTGATTCCGAGCGGTTGATCCGGCTGCCCTACAGTCTGCACTCAGAGGTCTGTCGGATGGTTCAGCCGATCCAAAGCCCCGATTTCGAGTATCGAACGAAAGCCAGACCAACTTTCCTGCAGGAGGTCTCCAATGCATAGTGATCCGACGGACGACGAGATTGCTGCATTCCGTATCGCTGCTCTCCCTGATGAGTTCTCAGAGCGTCGCCGGCGACAACTGTTTGAGCGTGGCTTCAAGTGTCGCTCACCCGGCGGCACACTTGATCGCGAGGCCCAGGTCGAAGCAGTCGAACAATGGGGACTGGCTGCCTGGAAGCCTGCTGTCCGCAGTGGACACTCTCAGTGTCCGCTCGTCGAGGACCCTGGTGAGGCAGCGGTTGACGCCGCCCTTGCCGCGATTTGTATCAAAAACCACCCCGAATTAGTGGACCTGGAGGCCGACCAACTCCAAGGAGTGGCGAATCTCTGTGAGCTATATACGAATACGATCCAGGAGTTACTCGTCCAGCGCGATGATCCCACACTTCTCCAAGAGCTAGCCGAAGTTCTGTATGCGAAACCGCCGGAGGACGGGACACCCCACCCTGGCCGCGTGTGTACTGGTGTTCGGTCAATCCCCGAATTCGATGACGATAAGACGTATATCGAGATCCCCGTGGTAGCAGCTTCGGAGACGTGCCTGGCACGAGGAACATCCGAAGGTTGGGGAGGATCATTTGATCTCGATGACGGTGCCGTTGATGGTCGCCTCCGTACCCGTGTGAGAGATAACAGCTTGTATATCCCAACTGGCCACTGTATCCACTTGCTCGAAGACCGGCTCCAGAATGGTGGCTTTGGCGTCCTCGTCACAGAATTAGAGACGATGCTCACTGACGAACAATTTGGTTGGATTACCGATAGTGCAGAGGCGATCACAAACCGCATAGATCGGTTCGAGCGTGCCAGTCAGTACGATGCCCTCTACACCAACTGGAATCCTGAGAAACGGCTTTACTCGTTCATTCACGATGCTGTCTCCGAACACGATGGGGTTGACTCAGATCAGCCACTCACTGCGTCGGAGGTCTTCAGAGCTGTCGACGTCTATGATCCGACAGGCCGCTGGGAGAAAAAGCAGACGTCGCGATTTTCGAGTCCACGAGCAACCCAATCGACGTTAGAGAATCTCGTGGAGTCTGACTACGTTCGTGAAGCCGAGGCATCGTCAGACGGGACGCCACAGTTCCGGATCGAACGGCGGTCGTCGACGCTGTCGATCACGACACTTGAGGATCTTTTCGAATTGCCGTGTATGCAGAATATGGACCAGCGACTACGGGAGAAGGGCCCCGTCCGCAAGGACCTGTTTAACTTCGCCCGGATGGTGATGTGGCTCCCACAGTACCAGGATGCATCGCGAGAGACGATCATTGAAGACCTCATGGACGTCTTCGAGCGGTGGCCGTGGTTCGATCCTGAGGAGACGCGCTATCAAGTCCAATACGAGTTCGACCATGGTGAGATCGAGGGGGAGACACCATTACCGATGAACTGCGATAACCCGGACATGCAGCGACACTGTATCGGGAAGGAAGCCTGTCCGTACTCGATCTACGGGAGTCTGCCCTTCCCAGACGAGATGTACGACCAGCTCAACGGGGATGGCACACAGCTTCAATTCTAATAGGGTGTCATAGATCAGTTGAGCCTGTCATAGAAAGCGTCACGTACGAAGCAGCAGGGTGCGGAAAGTGTGTCCAGCACAACCGCAACCCTGCAAGATGTGGGTTCGGTAGACGACTTCTTGAATGTCGCGGCTACCGAGACAGTACCGCTGTTCGAGTACCTTGAGTTTGAGTTTCTGCTGGAGTACGACGTGTTCGCCCCCGCTTCGAGGGGGCGAACACGAGTGCACCGGCCACCGGATCTCTTTCGCGGCTTTCTGCACTGCTACTACGAGGATGTCTACGGCACACGCCCGGTTACACGAGAACTTCACAACGGCCTCGTCTGGTACTACTGCGGGCTCGATAAACCGCCATCCAGAGACACGATTGATCGCTTTCTCACCGATCTCGAACATGTTATCGACGATATCTTCGACAGACTCGTCGAGCAGGCCGCCGCCCGCGGCCTGCTCGACTCCACGTACTCCATCGATTCGACCCACGTTGAAGCGATCCAACACAACGACGCTGCCTCGTGGAATTACGATCCAACAGCTGAGGAGTACTACTACGGCTTCGGCTGTACAATCGTCTCGACCGGCGCAAAGATCCCGATAGCAGCGGAGTTCACACAAACCAAGCAAGCGGATCAGGAGACGGCGATGCGCGTCACGCGTGACGCGCTCGCCGTCGATACACCGGTCTGGATGCTCGGAGACAGCGCCTACGACATCCTCGATTGGCACGACCACCTGCTAGCCGCAGGGATCGTGCCAATCGCTCCATACAATCCGCGAAACACTGACGACCCGAAAGACATCGAGTACAGGGTCGAAGACCGAATCGAGGAACACAGCGAGGACGTGCAGCTGAAACAATCCATCTTAGAGGAGACGTACAACAACCGGACAGGAGTCGAACGAACCAACGACGCAGTCAAGGACTGCGGCCTCGGGCACGTCCGCGCCCGAGGCCGCGTCCACGCACGGACAGAAGTGTTCCTTGCGCTGTGTCTCCGACTCATCGTGGCCATCACCAACTACGAGCGAGGAAACAATCCGGGCTGTGAGAAGCTATGAGATTGATTCTATGACAGGCTCGTAGAAGCAAAAATCCAAGAATGGCGACTGACCATTGATTCGTCACTCGATACATATCCCTCATCCCAAGATACTACGAGATACTGACCACTTAATCCGGGTGGTAGCCGAGCGGATGTTCAGTCGTCTCTTACACCGTACCCGACCTCGAGTGTTCAGTACTGGGGATCGCCATTTAATGGGATCCATTGAATCAGTCCGCCGAGTCAGGGTGTTCGTCGATCAGAACATCAACACCGTCTGGCGTCACCGCAAGTCGAATGCCTTCCACTGTAATCCGTACTTCAACGTCCCCGTATGATGAGCGCAGGAGTTGCTCGAGCGCCTCAACGTCGATAGCGTCGTACAGCTGGTACTCGTCTCGATTCAGCCCACACGCTTCGAGCGTCTCGATGATGTCGACAACGAGATCAGGCGATGCCCCTGGCCCAGATCTTGATGAGCAATTCATCTTAACACTCGGGGGTTAGGATAGCTGGCGTTTAAAGGATTTGGAGTCAACTATGGTTGCTTGAAGCTTTTACAGATGACTTAGCGCGTTCTGGATAGCGTCGGCGCAACCACAAGCGATTATGCGCTTTGACGCCGACTGGATGTCTCGCGCCGATGACCGCATTCTAGAGCATCTCTCTGAAGCCGGTCCCGATACCCCGAAGGAGATGGCGGACAGCGATCGGGTTCGTTTCTCCCGTCAACACATCAATGCCCGCTGCAAGACGCTCGTCAAATACGGACTCCTCGTCCACCTCGGCAACGGCGTCTACGACATCACGCGAACGGGAGAGCAGTATCTCGCCGGCGAACTTGACGCTCGTGACCTCGAAGCTGACTGAACCTACTCCTCCAGGAGCGCGACTAACTGGGCGACGTACGGGCTGTTGTCCCAGCTCCGGTGGGGGCTGATCACGCGAAGTAGCGTTCGCGTCTCCTCGTGGGTCATGTGGCCGTTCCGGGCGTAATCACAGATGAGACGCGGTGTCGGGACGATACGCGGCCCTTCGAGCACCGCGTGGATGAGCGGGAAGTTCGTGCCGCCAAATTCGTCGGTGAGAAAGCCGTCGACGTCGAGCGCGTTCGCGAGGACGATGCCATCAGTTTCGCCGTCATCGAGCCCGAACGTCGGTCGCGCGGCCGGGGTATCCTCGCGCGCATACGGATCTTCGACCGTATAGTGGCCACGGGCCGCGAGGACGTTACTCGCCGCAGCGGCGTGGATATCCTGATACTGCGTGATGTCGCGGAGTTCTGCAACCACTTCCGGAGGGACGACTACGTCACAGGAGGTGAGCAGGTACTGGAACGGGTCCGGAACGTCGGACCCGACCGCTGCATCTGCACAAGGCACGGCGAGACTGACAAGCGCGCTCGTGTCAGCGACGACCGTTCGCAGTCGCTGGCCGCTCATCGATCGTCGTCACCGGTCTCGACCGTCGTCACATCCCCTTCGTAGACGTCGACGTCGTCAGGGGCAGCGAGATCGAGCGGCTCGTCCTCGAGATCCGCTTTGAGGAGACGGAGTCGCTGGGCGGTCTCGGCGCCGACCAGTTGCTTGACCGTCTCGAACTCGAGCTGGTTGTCGTAGTACTTCGTCGCGACCAGCTCTTGGAACGTCTCGCTGTCGGCCGTGTCTTCGATGTACTCGCGGATGGCCTCGACGAGGAGATCTGTCCGATCCTTGTCGAAGAGGTCGGCGATGGCATCGAGCCGGTCGACGAGGTACTCCGGCGACTGGAAGTGAACCCGCCGGGGATCGTCACTTGCGCTCATTCTATGTGCAAGTTCTGCACATAGACGCATAACCGTTTCGGCGTTTGCACAGCGCTTGCACATCAGTGCTCGGGAGACGGGACTCGCTCACGTCGGTTTCAGTCGTCGTCCTGTGCGTTCAGTTCGTCGAGGAACTGGCCAGCGGTCGTCCCGACACGAACACCGTCGACGTTGGACATTTCGAGGCCGTGAGTAGCGGTCCGGAAAGGCGTGCCGTCGACGAGGACGCGGTGAACGACGGTGCGGAGGGGATCGGTCCCGTACCTGTCGACGACAGTCGCCATCATCTCGTCGAGATGTGCATCCCGGTGCTCCGTCCGGGGATGCTGTGCGCGTTCGAGGATGAGTTCGACCACGTCATCAACTGATGCGTGCTCGGGATTCTTGGTTCGTTCACAAACGTCGTAGAGAGCGTCGTTATCGGGCATTTCTGTTCACTTCAAAGGATACTCCATGGTGTCAGGGCTCCTTGAGCAATGAGCGAGCTCGCTGCACGTAACTGTTCGCGCCCCAGCTACGGGCGTCGCTAATCGCATCGAGGAGCAGCCGCGCATCGGCAGCTGATAGGTGTTCAGTTCGAACCAAAACCGAGAGCAGCGTTGGTGTCGTGACGAGTCGGGTATCAGCGAGTGAGGCGTGGATCAAGCCAAGTTGGTTGAACTCGTCACAGAGGAAGAGCGCAGCATTGAGGTTATTCGCGAGCGTGACCGCCGCGTTCTCACCGTCATCGAGGGGGAACTCGGCATCGAGGTCCACCGACTGTGTCGTGAATGCATCCACCCGGTCGAGGACGGCGGACGCGGCGTGTCCATGGACGTCATCGTAGGAGGCGATCTCTCGGAGTTCATCGATGACCGCCGTTGGGACGACGACCTCGTACCGGGAGAGACAGAGTGCGAGTGGATCGGGATCGTCGTCAGTAACGATCCCGAGACTCACGAGGGCGGAGGCGTCTGCGATAAGCCGCGACATCTATGCGTCGGCGACCTCGTCGACGAAGTCCTCGTCCAGTTGCTGTTTCAACACTCGGAGGTTTGCCGCCTCCTCGGCGCCGACGAGCGCTTTGAGTTGCTCGAAGGTGATCTCATCGTCGTAATAGGCGGCGGCGATCTCCTGGGTGAGTGCGTCGTCGTGAGCGGCGTCTTGGAGGTACTCCCGAAGCGCGGTCACGAGGACGTCTGTTCGGTCTTCCCCGAGGACTGCGGCCAGTGCGTCGGCCCGGTCGATGAGCCGATCGGGGGCCCGAAACTGCACGCGCTTCTTATCGGTGCTCATAATGTGTAC
>Ga0207756_100160_pt1 | contig 46328 bp, 44 predicted proteins | sample A23M1SouthBayCA_FD_187748 | JGI IMG/M metagenome (GOLD analysis project Ga0207756, IMG submission 187748) | Aerobic enrichment media microbial communities from Eden Landing Ponds, California, USA - A23 M1 (3) (SPAdes) | ecosystem: Environmental > Aquatic > Marine > Unclassified | place...
CCCCGCCTTCGGCATGCACCCCTACCAGGCCCGCAAGGCCGTCTACGACGCCGGCGTCGATCAGGACGTCGCCCGCGACGTGGCTGGCGTCCTCTCGACGCTCTACGAGCTCTGGGACGACAAGGACGGTAGCGACGCCGAGATCAACCCCCTGATGGTCACGGCAGACGGCGAGGTGATCGCTGCGGACGCCGTCATGAACGTCGACGACGACGCGCTCTTCCGTCACCCGGACCTCGCCGAGATGGAAGACGAGGCCGCCGGCGACGACCTCGAGGCCAAGGCCAACGAGTACGACTTCGACTACGTCCGCCTCGAGGGCAACGTCGGCATCATCGGCAACGGCGCCGGGCTGGTCATGACGACGCTCGACCTCGTGGACTACTACGGCGGGGAGCCCGCGAACTTCCTCGACATCGGCGGCGGCGCGCAGGCCGAGCGCGTCTCGAACGCCCTCGACATGGTCTTCTCAGACGACAACGTGGACGCCGTCGTCTTCAACATCTTCGGCGGTATCACCCGCGGCGACGAGGTTGCCCGTGGCATCAACGAGGCCCTCGAACAGTTCGACGAGATCCCCAAACCCGTCGTCGTCCGCCTCGCGGGGACGAACAGCGAGGAAGGGATGGAGATCCTGAACACCGACCTCGTCCAGGTCGAGGCCACGTTGGAGGACGCCGTCCAGGGTGCCGTCGCCCGTGCCGAGGAGGTGACCCAATGAGCGTCCTCGTCGACGACGACACCCGCGTCGTCGTGCAGGGGATTACCGGTGGCGAAGGGAAGTTCCACACGCAGCAGATGCTCGACTACGGAACGAACGTCGTCGCTGGCGCCGTCCCCGGCAAGGGCGGCCAGGAGGTCGCCGGCGTGCCGGTCTACGACACCGTCGACAGGGCGGCACGCGAGGAGGACGCCGACGCCGCCGTCGTCTTCGTCCCCCCGGCCTTCGCCGCGGACGCCTGCTTCGAGGCGCTCGACGCACCCGTCGACCTCGTCGTCGCCATCACGGAGGGCATCCCGACCCAGGACATGAGCCGCGTCTACCGCCGCCTCCGCGAGACCGACACCCACCTCGTCGGTCCGAACTGTCCCGGTGTCATCACGCCCGGCGAGGCGAAACTCGGCATCCTGCCGGGCAACATCTTCTCGTCGGGCAACGTCGGCCTCGTCTCGCGCTCGGGCACCCTGACCTACCAGGTCGTCGACAACCTGACCGACCGCGGCCTCGGCCAGTCGACCGCCATCGGTATCGGTGGCGACCCGATCATCGGGACCGACTTCGTGGACGCCCTCGAACTGTTCGAGGACGACCCCGACACCGACGCCATCGTGATGTGCGGCGAGATCGGCGGCGAGGACGAGGAGGAGGCCGCCCGGTTCATCGGGGAGTACGTCGACACGCCGGTGGTCGGCTTCATCGCGGGCCGAACCGCGCCGCCGGGCAAGCGCATGGGGCACGCGGGCGCCATCGTCTCCGGCTCGGGCACCGGGACTGCCCAGAGCAAGATCGACGCGCTGGAGAACGTCGGCGTCCCCGTCGGCGACACCCCCGAGGAGGTCGCCGACGAGATCGAGGCGATTCTCTAATCTGCCGACCCGATCGGTACACTGCCGGCGCTTTTCTTCGATTCGACGTGCGTCCCCAGCAGACCGTGCGACAGTCGCATCTCGATGCAACGCCGTCACCGTCGTCGGCCGCCGATCGCCCGAGGACGGGCCGGTCCCGTCGACGCCGGTGGGGTTTATGAGTATCCCGGCGGTAGTGGCGGACCACACATCGCAATGGTCGAGCGACACGGCTCCCGACGCCTCCCGGCGGGGGCGACTCTCTCACTCGCCGAGTCGGCGGGGTCGTCGGCCGCGTCGGCGGCGACCGGGACCGACGGGGCGTCGACGTCGCGGGCTTCCTCGTCCGCCACGCTCGACGACCCAGACGACCCACTCGACGTCTGTGTATTGAGCTATCGTAGCGACCCCTACTCCGGGGGGCAGGGGGTCTACGTCGACCAGCTCAGCCGGGCGCTGGTCGAGCGCGGCCATTCCGTCGACGTTATTTCCGGGAAACCGTATCCCGACCTCGACCCGCGCGTCGACCTCGTGAAACTGCCCGGCGAGAACGTCGTCGACGAGGTCGACCGCCTGGGGGCCTTCGAGGTCTCGTACCTCCGCGACCCCCGGAAGCTCTTCGAGTGGGCGAGCGTCCTGACCGGCGGCTTTCCCGACCCCTATACCTTCGGCGAGCGGGTCGTCGACTACCTCGACGACCGCGGGGGCGCCTACGACGTGATCCACGACAACCAGAGCCTCTCGTACGGGCTGCTCGACCTGCTCGAGCGCGACCGCCCCGTCGTCGCCACCGTCCACCACCCGATCACGGTCGACCGCGCGATGGACCTCGCCGACGCCGACGGGCTGACCGACCGGCTGCTGGTCCGCCGATGGTACTCGTTCCTTCGGATGCAGCGCCGCGTCGCCAGCCAGCTCCCCCACGTCGTCGGCGTCTCCGCGGCCACGCGCGACCGGGCGGTTGCGGACTTCGGCGTCGACCCCGAGGCTGTCTCCGTCGTCCACAACGGCGTCGACACGGAGCGGTTTCGGCCCCGGCCGGACGTCGAGACGGTCCCCGGGCGCGTCATGACGACGGTGAGTGCCGACGTGCCGATCAAGGGGACGCGACACCTGCTGTTCGCCTTCGCCACCGTCCGCGACCGCCGACCGGACGCCGAACTGGTCGTCGTCGGTGGATTCGACGACGGTGGCACCGCCGCGACCCTGGTCGAGGACCTGGGCATCGGGGACGCGATCGAGACCCACTCCGAGATCAGCGACGAGCGGATGGTCGAATTGTACGGATCGGCGGCGGTGGCGGTCGTCCCGTCGCTGTACGAAGGTTTCGGGCTCCCGGCGGCGGAGGCGATGGCCTGTGGCGTTCCGACGGTCGCGACGACCGGCGGGGCCCTCCCCGAGGTGGTCGGCGACGCCGGGCGACTCGTCCCGCCTGGCGACGCCGACGCGATTGCCGACGCCGTCTGTGCTCTCCTGGCGGACTCGGCCGAGCGCGAGCGCCTGGGGACGGCTGCCCGGGAACGCGTCTGCACGGCGTTCGACTGGGAAGACGCGGCCCGTGAGACGGTGGCCGTCTACCGGGAGGCGATCCGTGCACACCGTTGACACCGAGCAGATCCTCGCGGCCGGCGATCGCGTCCTCGACGTGGGCTGTGGGAAGGGTCGCCACACCCACGCCGCCGCCTTGGCGGACGTCGACGTGGTTGGTCTCGATCTTGATCGCGAACGCCTCGCCGTGGCTCGCGAGGGGTTCGAGGAGGCGGTGGCGGACCTTGCGGAGACGACGCCCGGGTTCGTCCGCGGTGACGCCGTCCGGTTGCCTTTCGCCGACGACACCTTCGACGCGGTGGTCTGCTCGGAGGTCCTCGAGCACCTGCCGGATTACCGCCGGGCCATCGACGAACTCGACCGCGTGCTCGCCCCCGGCGGGGACCTGGCCGTGAGCGTCCCCCGGTACTGGCCCGAACGGGTCTGCTGGGCGCTCTCGGATGGGTACCACGCGGTCGAGGGCGGCCACGTCCGAATCTTCGAGGCCGGGGAACTCCGCCGGGCGATCCAGGGGCAGGGACTGCGCCTGGTCGACCGCGAGTACGCCCACGCTTTCCACGCGCCCTACTGGTGGCTGAAGTGTCTGTTCTGGGAGCGCGACGCCGCCGGCGATTCCCCAGGACTGCTGTCGGCCTACGAGCGGTTCCTCGACTGGGCCGAGTTCGAGTCGCCGCCGATCGTGGGGCGGGTCGAGAACGCGCTGGACCGCGTCGTCGGCAAGAGCCTCGTCATGTACTTCGAGAAGCCATGAGTGACACCCAGAGCCGCCCCGCGACCGTCGACGCCTGGCGGCTCCGGCCGGCCGTCGATTACGTCGCCCGGATGCAGCGGCCGGACGGGCTCATTCCCTGGTACGCCGGCGGCCCCGCGGATCCCTGGGACCACGTCGAGAGCGCGATGGGGCTGACCGTCGGCGGGCGCTACCAGGCCGCTGCGGACGCCTACCGGTGGCTGGCCGACGCGCAACTCCCCGACGGGAGCTGGTGGGCGGTCTACGACGCCGCGGACGGCGGCGAGGGGACCCACCGCGAGACACACCGGGCAGCCTACGTTGCGACCGGCGTCTGGCACTACTACCGCGTCACGGGCGACCGCGCGTTGCTCGAGGACCTGTGGCCGACGGTCGAGGACGCCCTCGCGTTCGCCCTCGCCCACCAGAAATCGACCGGTGAGGTCCGCTGGGCGGTCGACCCCGACGGCGACCCGGACGACGCGGCCCTCGTGACTGGTTCTTCGAGCGTGGCGTTCAGTCTGGCGTGTGGCCACCGGATCGCCCGGGAGCTCGGTCACGACCGGCCCGCGTGGCGGCGGGCGCGCGAACGGATCGCCGACGCGATGGTCGCCGACGCCGCCGCCCTCGACCTGGGCTGGCTGGACAAATCGTCGTACGCGATGTTCTGGTTCTACCCCGTCCTCGCCGGCGTCCTCACCGGCGACGAGGCAAGCGCTCGCCTCGACGACCGCCTCGGGGAGTTCGTCGAGCCAGGGCTCGGCTGTCGGTGCGACGCCACGGAGCCCTGGGTGACCGTCGCCGAGTCCGCGGAACTGGTCCTGGCGCTCCTCGCGGCCGGTCGCCGGGACCGGGCGGCGGAGATCTTCGACTGGCTGTACCGCTGGCGCGACGACGCGGGGGTCTTCTGGACGGGCTACCAGTTCGTCGACGACGAGATCTGGCCGGCGGAGCGACCCACATGGACGACCGGTGCAGTCTTGCTCGCCGCCGACGCCCTCGGCGGGCTCACGCCCGCGGCCGACCTCTTCGTCGACCACGGGTGACCGGCCCTGGCTGCCGCCCTCACCGGTAGCCCAGGTCGGCCAGGCGCTCACGGGGGTCGTCCGTTACCGATTCGTCGGCGGTCGCTGCGTCCGGCAGGTCGGGGTCGGCGGTCTGGCGGTCGGTGCCGTCGAACCCGAGCCAGGGGACCGCGCGGAGTGCCGGTAGGTGGACGGCCGGCGGGTGCGACCAGACGCCGAACTCCCCGGCTGCGTTGCCGTGGTCGCTGGTGATCGCGATGCGCCCCTCGCAGTTCTCGGCGAGCCGTGCCACGTCGGCGAGCACCCACTCGAGGTTGTCGCGGTACGCCGCGCGGAACGCCTCGGCGGGTAGGTCGCCGTCTCTGCGTCGCGTCCAGGGGTCCCGGCCGATCACCTCGTCGGCGTCGAGGGCCGCCAGGAACTCCCTCGTCTCCTCGTCGAGGTCCTCCCAGCGGACCGCCGCATCGGCGTCGTCGTCGCTGCTGTCCAGCGAGCCCCAGTCGCCGACTTCGGCCGTCCCGAGGAACCAGTCCGGGCGACTCCGGAACGGTGCGTGGGGCTGCATGTAGTGAACGATCACCTGGTCGACGCCGAGGGCCTCGCGCCGGCGCCAGGCGGCAATCGCCGCGTCAGTCAGCGGCCCGGGCGGAATGGTCGAGACGTCACCGTCCCGCCAGTCCGTCCGCCAGGCCTCGTGGAGCCACCCGAAGTCCACCGGGGCGAGGGGAAGGGGGTCGGTGTCGACGGCCGTGATCCCGTCGCCGGTCTGGGCACTGAAGGGGTTGCCCGTCACGTACGCCGTCCGACGCATCTCGTCGGCGTGCGAGGCCTCGAACGTCCGGGCCATCCACTCCGCTGACTGCGAGCCGACGGACCAGATGGACTCGACTGCTCCCGCGGGCGGGAGAAACTCGTAGTCGCCGCCGGCGGCGATTGTCCGGAATGTGTCGAGCCGGCACCCGTCGAGGAGGACGAGGACGTCCCAGTCGCGCTCCCAGATCGGCGTCGGCGTCTGCCACCGCCGGTAGGCTGTGCTGACCGTCCGGCCGACGGTTCCGGCGACGGCCTCGTGGCCGCTCGCCCGCAGGGCGCGTCGCGGCGGCTGTTCGCGCAACCGACGCCAGGTCCGTCGAAGCCAGTCTCGCATTGTCGCGTTCGAGTGACGGTATCGCGGCCGAGCCGAAAGGTGTTGGCCACGGCCGGCCGGCTAGATCGTTCCGTCCGAATCGTGTTTCTCGGCCATTCGCGCCGCCTCGCTGGCGTAGCGCTCGCGAAGGTCGGTGTCGGAGACGGCCGCCAGGTCGGCCTCGGAGACCGTGAGCGACACGCTCGTCTCGCGGGAAGGCCCGGTAAAGCTCGTCAGCGCCCGCTCCTTGCGGTACTCGAACCGGCCGTCGGGCGTCGCGTAGGTCAGAATGATGAGGTTCTGCTCGTCGTCCGAGTACGTGCGTTCGACCAGCCAGACGCGGTGCTCGTCCGTCATGGTGTGCCCCACGGGCCGGCCCCGCAAGAAGGTGTGTCGTGATCACGAGCCGGTGAGAACGTGACGGAGTCCCGGCCCGGAGATCCGCTGACCGACCTTCCGGCAGGGGTTCACGAACGTAGTAGACGCGGCACAGAGGCCGTGAACATTCCGGAGTAGTTTTACCGGGGGACGGAGAAGTGACAAATTATGACCGTCACCTGCCGGGACTGCAAGCGGACCTTCGGGTCCGAGCTGGAGCTCGCGCTCCATCGGGACAACTGCGAGGAGGGGCAGCTGGTCTGTCGGGCCTGTGGGGACCGCTTTGCCGAGCGATCCGGAACGGAGGACGGCTGGCACTACCGCTGTCCGAACGACGACTGCGACGGCGCGGGCATCGGCGAGGACATCCGCCGGGTTGCGGATGTCCGCCTCGAGGCGACGTAAGGATCGACGTGTTTGCGGACGCGTGATCTCCCCAGCGACTGCTTCGACGGGGCCGCCCCTGCCGATTATCACCTGCATCAGTTCGGCGCCAAGGTATACGTAAGTGGGCTCGAAACGGCCGGGCGATGATCGACGCACGGGGCCTGCGCAAGGAGTACGGCGGCTTCGTCGCCGTCGCCGACTCGACGTTCTCCGTCGACGCCGGCGAGGTCTTCGGCATCGTCGGCCCGAACGGTGCCGGCAAGACGACTACGCTGAAGATGCTCGCCGGCCTCCTCGAACCGACCGCCGGCGAGGTCACCGTCGCCGGCCACGACGCCGGCGAGACGGCGATGCGCCGCAAACTCGGCTTCCTCCCCGAGGAGTCGCCCCTCTACGAGGAGATGACCGCCCGGACCTACCTCCACTTCTTCGCCGACCTTTATGACGTCCCCCGCGGCGTCGCCGAACGCCGGATCCACGACACACTCGACGACCTCGACCTCGAGCACCGCGACCGGCAGCTCGGCGACGTCTCGAAGGGGATGAAGCGCAAGGTCGCTATCGCCCGTTCGCTGATCAACGACCCCGAGGTGCTGATCTACGACGAACCCGGCAGCGGGCTGGATCCGCTGACGACGAACTACATCATCGAGTTCACCGAGCGACTCGCCGACGAGGGCAAGACCGTCGTCTTCAGCGCCCACAACCTCTACCACGTCGAGAGCATCTGCGACCGGGTTGCCATCTTGAACGAGGGCGAGATCGTCGCCCGCGGGGACCTCGAGGAACTCCGCGCGGCCCACGGCGAGACGCGGTACCACGTCTATACGACCGTCGACGTGCCCGGTGCCGTCCAGGAGAACGACCGCTACCGCCGCGTCGTCGAGAGCATGGACGCCGTCGAGGAAACGCGGGAGGCTGTGGCCGCAGCCGGCGGGAGCGTCGTCGACATCCGGACGGAGGAGTCCAGCCTCGAGGAGGTGTTCCTGAACGTCGCAGAGCCGGGCGGGTCACCGCGGTCGGAGGCCTGACGTGGGGCTGCGCTCGCTCCTGCGGATCGCCCGCTGGGAGGTGACGAAGAACGCCGGCGGGATCGACCGCCGGACCGTCCTCGTCGCCCTCGGGGCCATCGCGCTCCTCGGTCTCGTCGCGCCGACGGTCGCCAGCGGCGGCGTGGGCCTCGACGACGGCATCTACCGCATCGGCGTCACCGACGACAGCCGGTACCACGAGGTGGCAGCCGACGACGACACCTTCGCGATCAGGCCGGACGCGACGGTGGAGGACGTCCGCGCCGGCGACGTGGAACTGCTGGCCAGGGGCGGGCGCGTCGTCGCCGTCGACACCCCAAAGGGCCAGGCCGCCCTCGAAGAGTTCCGGACGGCCGTCGAGCGGTACAATCAGCGCCAGCTCGGTGGGGAGGACAACCGGACGGCGGCATTCCCGGTCCACGTCGTCCTCACCTACCAGTCCCAGGCGAACGTCCAGCCCGCTTTCGGTGGCGACGGCGGGAGCGACGGTCCGAGCGAGGACGGTAGCGGATCCGGCGACGCCGACGGCGAAGACGGTTCGGGCACCGCCGGAACCGGGGGCGCGAGCGGTGGATCGGGTGGTGGTGACGGCGGGTCTGCCGGTGGCGCGCCGCCCGGTCCGGACGAGGTGAGTGGGGGCCTCGGCGGGCTCGGCGTGGGCCTCGGTCAGGGAGGGGCCTCCGGGTCGCCAGCCGACATCCAGCCACCCTTCCCCTTCCAGTCGCTCGTCCTCGCCTTCCTGTTCGTCATCCCGCTGAACTTCGTCATCCAGGCCTACGGGAGCACGATCCTCTCCGAGCGCCTGAACCGCCGGGGGGAACTCATGCTCGTCTCGCCGGTCACCCGGTTCGACATCATCGGTGGCAAGACGCTGCCGTACGCGGCGGGCGCGCTCGCCGCCGAGGCGGTCATCGCTGTCGGCCTCTCGTATCTCGTGACGGGCGGGGTCGGCGGGCTGCTCTCGATCGTCGCCGTCGTCCCGCTGGTGTTGCTCTTCCTGTCGGCGACGTTCCTCGGGGCGATGTTCGCCCGCTCGTTCAAGGAACTGACCTTCGTGACGGTCACGATCACCGTGACACTGACGAGTTACGCCTTCGTGCCCGCGATCTTCACGAACGTCGGACCGGTCGCGCTCATCTCCCCGCTCACCATCGTCGTTCGCGACCTCCAGAACGAGGCCGTCACGCTCCTGGAGTTTGCCTTCTCGGTGACGCCGCCGACGCTGACGGCGCTGACCCTTTTCGGCCTCGGTGCCGGCCTCTATCGGGAGGAGGACATGTTCACCCAGCGCCCGATCCCGCTGAAGGTGCTCGACGCGCTGGCCGGCCCCATCTCGCGGCCCTGGCACGTCGGCCTCGTCACGGCGGTGCTCGTGCCCTTCGTCTTCGTCGCGGAACTGCTGGCCGTCGCGCTCCTGTTCGCCCTCGGGGAGCTGTCGATCCCGCTGATCCTCGTCTTCGTCGCGATGATCGAGGAGGTCGGCAAGAGCCTGCACGTCTACGCCAGCCACGCCCACGGGCGGTTCGACCGGGGGCTCCGGACCGCCGTCGTGCTCGGGGCCGCCAGCGGAATCGGCTTCTTCCTCGCCGAGAAGCTCGCGGTCCTCGCCCAGGTCGTCGGGCTGCCCCAGATCCCGGCGGGCGAGGCGATGCTCGATCCCGTGGGCTTCTCCGGTCCGCTGCTCCTCGCCTTCCTCCTCGCGCCGCTCGTCCTCCACGTGGCGACGGCGACCATCTCCGCCGTCGGCGCGGCGCGTGGCCGCCGGGCATACGTCGGGGCGCTCGCGGTCGCGATGGTCGTCCACCTGCTGTACAACATGGCCGTCCTGGGGGTGCTCTCCCTTGGCTGACGCCGGTAGTGGCCGGGGCCGCGACCCGCGAATCGCCATCGGCCTGCGCGACCTCGCGTCGCTCAAACGGGAGAAGACCATCGTCCTCGCCCTGCTCATCCAGCTGTTCGTCGCCGCCTTCTCGTCGTTCCTCGTCGTGGGGCTGACGTCGCTGTACGACCCCGGGAGCGTCGGTGACGCGGAGATCGCCGTGGGCGTGTCGGGCGAGGTGCGCGACGACCTGCTTGACGCGACACGCGAACACGACGGCGTCGAGGGGGTGCAGTTCGCGACGCCCGGTGAGGCGCTGACGGCCTTCGACGACGGCCGGGTCCAGGCGGTGTTGCTCGGCCGGTCGGTGTCGACCGATACCGGGACGCGAATCGAGGTCGAGGCCATCGCGCCGGCGGAGAACCTCCGGACGACGATGGTCGTCGTCCAGTTGCGCCGCGTCCTCTCGACGCTCGAGGACCACGAGCGGACCGAGCGCGCGGCCAGTCTCTCCTATCGGCCGATCGAGCCCCCCGCGAGGACGGACGGGAGCCCCTACTACGGGTTCACCTACACGATTCTCGTGCCGCTGCTGGTCTTCCTTCCGCCGTTCATCAGCGGGTCGATCACCGTGGACGCGATCACCGAGGAACTGGAACAGGGGACGCTCGAACTGTTGCGCGTTGCCCCCGTCTCCCTGACGGACGTCGTCGACGGGAAGGCCGCCGGGATGATTCTGCTCGCGCCCGTCCAGGTGGTCCTCTGGATCGCGCTGCTGGCGGTCAACGGGATTTCGGTCGACAATCCGCTAGCCCTGCTCGTGCTTGTTTCCGCCGTCACGACCGTCGTGGTGGCGGTGGGCGTCCTGCTGGGGCTCGTGATGCGAACGCGCCAGCAGGCGCAGTTGCTGTACTCGACGCTCGTCCTGGCCCTGTTCGGGCTGGCCGCGCTCCTGCCCGAGCACCCGGCGACGACCGTCGCGCGGCTGGCCGTCGGGAGCGGCACCACCGGCACGATCGCCCACGTCGCCTTCTTCGCGGCCGTCGCGGTCGCGGTCGCTCTGGGGACGCGCCGGTACGTCGGTGGGATCAACCCCGAGACCCTCGACTGAACCCGGCGTCCCAGGATCCGTAACGTTTCCGTGCGTTCCGTGCCCGTACCACACATGGAGTACACCACCCTCGGCGGGACCGGTATGGAGGTCAGCGAACTCTGCCTTGGCTGTATGAGCTTTGGCACCTCGGACTGGCGCGAGTGGGCCCTCGACGAGGACGAGAGCCACGAGATCATCGACCGGGCCATCGACCTCGGGATCAACTTCTTCGACACGGCGAACTTCTACTCGCTGGGCGAGTCGGAACGCATCCTCGGCGACGCCCTCGAGGGCCGGCGCGAGGAGTCGGTCGTCGCCTCGAAGGTCTACTTCGAGATGGACGAGGACAACCCCCACTCCGGCGGCCTCTCGCGGAAGGCCATCGAGCAGGAGGTGGCTCACAGCCTGGACCGCCTGGGGATGGACACCCTCGACCTGCTCCAGATCCACCGCTGGGACGACGACACGCCGATCGAGACGACCCTGCGGACGCTCGACGACCTCGTCCGGCGCAACCAGACCCGGTACGTGGGCGCTTCGTCGATGTGGGCCCACCAGTTCGCCGACGCGTTGCACGCCAGCGACCGCCTCGGCCTGGAGCGCTTCGCGACGATGCAGAACCACTACAACCTTCTCTACCGCGAGGAGGAACGGGAGATGCTGCCCCTGTGTCGGACGGAGGGCATCGGCGTCATTCCGTGGAGTCCACTGGCCCGCGGATGGCTCGCGCGACCCCACGAGGAGGCACGCGCCACCTCCCGCGGGGAGACCGACGAACACGCCCATGGACACCCGTACCTGGAGGGCAACGGCCGCGAAGTCAACGAGCGCGTTCAGGAACTCGCCGACGAGGAGGGACTCACGATGGCCCAGGTCGCGCTGGCGTGGCTCCTCGACAAGGACTACGTCGACGCCCCCATCGTCGGGACGACCAGCGTCGAACACCTGGAGCAGGCAGTGGCGGCCACGGAGGTCGACCTCGCCGACAGCGACGTCGCGTGGCTGGAGGAACCCTACGAACCGGTGCGGGTCAGCGGCCACGACTGAGTGACCGCCGCGTCGGGTGGGCTCACTCGGCGACGGCGGCGACCGCCTCACGGATCACCGCGACCTCGTCGTCCGAGTAGCCGATGAACCGCACGTCCGCGAGCGTCTCCGGCTCGTAGTCGTCGATCTCCGCCGCGATGATCGCTACCCCCTCCCGAAGGTCGAAGCCGGCGACGCCACAGCCCAGTGCGGGGATGACCAGCGACTCGGCACCCAGGTCGTCGGCCCGCGCCAGCGCGTTCTGGGTCGCGTCGGCGATACTCTCGCGGGTCGCCTGACCGTCGCCATAGTGGGGCATCGCCGCGGCGTGGATCACCCACGTCGCAGTGAGGTCGTAGGCGTCCGTGACGGCGACGTCCCCGAGGTCGACCGGCCCCGCGGCCATCGCCTCCTCGTTGATCGCCTCGCCCGCGCCACGGCGAAGGGCGCCGGCAACGCCAGATCCCATCTTGAGGCTCGTCCCGGCGGCGTTCACGAGTACGTCCGCGGACTGGGCCGCGATGTCGCCCTGGATCACGGTCAGATCCATGCCGTCTGCTACGATCTGGCACGCCATAGTCCTCCCGCCGCAACCCCGAGGATTATGGGTCGGCTGGCCCGAACACGAACCAATGACCGAGGAAGCGGACGCCGACACCCCCCGCGAGGGATCGACGGTCGCCGACGAAAACGGTGGGCCCGACCGTGCGGACGATGCGGACGATGCGGGCGACGACGGATCCGACCGTGCCGGTACCACCGACGACGTGGCGGCCCCCGTCGACACCGAGACGCTCGCAGCCAAGACCACGGAGCGCCGGTCCCTCTCGCCCCGCGTCCAGATCGTCTGGGGCCTCCGGATGCTCTTCGGCGCGGTGATCCTCACGTTCGGCATCTCGTTCGTCTCGATGACGGTCGACCCCATCCCGTCGTGGACCGGCGCGGCGGCGGGGGCCGTCCTGCTCGCACTCGGCGTGGTCTGGGTTCACACCCGGTACCGTGACTGGACGTACGAGGTGCGCGCCGACGCGCTGTACCTCGAGCGTGGCGTCCTGACCCACGTTCGGACCATCGCGCCCTACGTCCGCATCCAGCACGTCGACACGCAGCGCGGCCCCCTGGAGCGGTGGCTCGGCCTGTCGACGCTCGTCGTCTACACGGCGGGGACGCGCGGCGCGGACGTGTCGATCCCCGGGTTGACACGCGAGGAGGCGCGGGACCTCCAGGGACGGGTGAAGGAACTCGCCATCCACGCGGAGGGTGGTGACGCCGTGTGAAACTCCATCCTCTCTCGATTCCCTACCGGATCCTCCAGAGCGGCGTCCAGATCCTCGGCGGAATCGTGCTCGTGGCTGCCACGTCCGCGTCGTCCGGCGACGGCTTCGTCGCCAGCCTGGGACTGGTCGGACTCGGGTTCGCGGTCGTCGCCATCTTTGCGGGCTGGCAGGTGCTGTACTACCAGCGGTTCGACTACGAGGTGACGGCGGACACCGTCGACATCAGTTCCGGCGTCCTCTCCCGGCGCGAGCGCGAGATTCCCTACGGTCGCATCCAGAACGTCGACGTGGCCCAGAACGCCATCCAGCGGGTGCTCGACATCGCGGAGGTCCGCATCGAGACGGCTGGCGGCGGCGAGACCGAAGCGCAACTCCGCTACGTCAGCCGGACGGAGGCAGACCGCGTCCAGGAACTGATCAGCGACCGCAAGCGGGACGCGGCGGTGGACGCCGGCGCTCCCGACCCCGAACGCGAGAGCGAGGAACTGTTCCGGCTGGAGCCGCGCGAACTCGGGATCCTCGGGCTCGTCTCCGCCGACTTCCGGGTGCTCGGGCTGTTGACGATCGTCGCCTCCGGCTTTGCGCCCTCGATCGCGGAGGCCTCCCCACCGGGGACGGAAATCCTCCTCATGCTCGGCCCGGCCATCGCCGTGGTCGCGCTGCTTGGATTCTGGGTGGTGAGCGCGGTCCGGTCGGTGCTGCGATACTACGGCTTTCGCCTCTCCCGGCACGGCGACGAACTGCGGTACGAACGGGGACTCCTCCAGCGCTACAACGGGACGATCCCGCTGGAGAAGGTCCAGACGGTCACGATCCGGGAGAACGTCCTCGCGCGCCCCCTCGGCTACGCCACCCTCGTCATCGAGACGGCCGGCTACGCCGCCGGGGGGTCGGCCTCCGTCGAGTCGGCGGTCCCGATCGGCCGCCGCGACCGGGTGCTCGCGCTCGCGCGCTCGGTCGAGCCCTTCGGGGACCTCGACTTCGAGCGGCCGCCAAAGCGCGCCCGGACGCGGTACGCAATCCGCTACGCCCTCGCCCTCGGCGTCGTGACGGCACTCGCCTACGCCGTCGACCGGTTCACCGGGCTGGCGATCACCTGGTACCTCCCCCTGGCCTTGCTCGTCGTGGTCCCCGTGGCCGCCCATCTGACCTGGGCCAACCGGGGCTACGTCCTCGGCGAGGACCACGTCGTCACCCGGAACGGCTTCTGGCGGCGCCAGACCGCCGTCGTCCCCTACGACCGGGTGCAGACGGTGATCGACTCCCGGACGATCTTCCAGCGGCGCCGGCACCTCGGCTCCGTCACCGTGGACACCGCCAGCAGCGGCGGCCTCTCGTCGGGCGACGCCGTCGCGGTCGATCTGGACGCGACCGTTGCTGCCGACCTCCGCGAGGCGGTGGCCGACCGACTCCAGTTCGCGCTCGGTGCGGATCCAGAGCGGGACCGCGACCGCCGCCGCGGCCGGTCCACGGACTGACATGGACGCGGACCGCCTCGGACGCGCCAGCGGCGTCGCGTCGGTCGTCCTCGCGTTCGGCGCCACGCTCCTGGCGACGGGCCTCTCCCCGTCGTTCACCTGGACCGAAAACGCGCTTTCGGACCTCGGGGTGGCCGGGAACGACGCCGGGACGACCGCGACCGTCCTCCTGTTCGACGGTGGCCTCGTCCTCGGCGGGCTGGCGGGTCTCGCCTTCGCTCGCTTCCTGGTGGGTACGGGGGTGGATCGCCTGGACCGCCTGGCGGGCGGGGCCTTCGGCGCCACGTCGGCGAGCATGGGTGCAGTCGGGCTGTTTCCCCTGGAACGACGCTCCACGTCCCCGTCGCCGTTGCCTTTTTCCTCGGCATCTCGATCACGGCCGCACTGGCAGGTGTGGGGTCGCTCCGACGCGGCGTGACCGGCTACGGGGCGGCGAGTCTCGCCCTGGCCGTCGCGAACCTCGGCGCCTGGCTCGCCTGGGCGCTGGCCGGCGGGCGGGCAGCAGTCGGGCTGGCGGTGCCGGAACTGTGGGGATCGCTCGTCCTCGCGACCTGGGTCCTGCTCACTGTGCGTCGGTGGCCACCGGCCCTGTGACGGCCGTGTCGGTCCCGGTGTCGGTCCCCGCCTGTGCGATGAAGCTGGTCACCGCTCCGTCCGGCCCGGCGACGATGGCCGCGTCACCCTCCCGGAAGCGGAACTCCGGGTCGAGCCCGGTCTGCAGGTCGCCGTCGCGCTCGACGGCGACGACGGTCACGCCCGTGCGCTCGCGGACGGCCGCGTCCTGGAGACTCTTGCCCGCGAAGTCGCCGACCGGGACGCGGACGACGGCGACCTGCTGGTCGTAGGAGAGCATCTCTTCCCCGAGGATCGTCGAGGCGAGCATCCGGCCGCTGACCGTCGACAGGGCGAGGACGTAGTCCGCGCCCGCCCGGTAGAGTTTCCGGACGTTGTCGGTCTCGTTTGCCCGCGCGACGATCTCGACGTTGGGGTCGAGCTGGCGGATGGCGAGCGTGGCGAAGATGGCGTCGGTGTCGTCCGAGAGCGCGAGGACGACGATGCTCGCGTCCTCGATCCCGGCCGCCCGGAGGGTGTCGACGTCGGTCACGTCCCCCACCACGTCGACGCCCGGCCGCTCGGTTCGATCGACGCCACGGCAGTCGAATCCGGCGGCCGCGACTCCCTCGCGGACGGTGCTTCCGACCTCGCCGAGGCCGGCGACGAGGACGGGTCCGCGGCGTAGGTGGCGCTCGTCGGAGAGCGTCAGGGCCTTGAGCCGCTCGAGTTGCCGCTCGCGGCCGGCGACGAGTAGCACCGTCCGCTCGTCGATCGTCGCGTCGGGCGACGGCGGGCTGACGAACTCGCCGCGGAACCACGCGCCGACGACGTTGACGCCGGTCCGCTCGCGGATGCCAGACTCGGCGATGGTCCGGCCGGCGAGTTCGGACGCAGGCTGGACCGGGAGTTCGACGATCTCCAGGTCCTCGCCGATCTCAACGGCGTCCCCGACGCCCGCCTCGACGGAGGTCGTGACCTTGCTCGCGAGGCTCTCGCCGATGAGCGTGCGCGGCGTGAAGACGTGGTCGGCGCCCGCGTAGCGGTGGTACTCTGCGGCGTCCGGCTCCTCGACGAAGGTGATGAGCTGTGTGTCGGCCCCGGTTCCCTCGCTTGCGGCCAGGGCGATCGAGGCGTTGGCCTCGTCGTCGACGTCGGCCACGAGTGCCCGCGCCGCCCCGAGGTTGGCGTCGGCGAGCGTCTCGGCCGCTTCCGGATCGCCGTGGACCACCGCGACCCCCTCGCGGTGGAGGTCGAGCGCGCGGTCGCGGTCGGATTCGACGACGACGGTCGGGACGTCGACGAGGCCGAGTTCCTCGCGGAGCATCTCCGTCCGGCCGGTGTGGGTACAGACGACGACGTGGTCCTCGAGGTCGACCGTCGTCGGCGGGGAGGTCGAAAATCGCTCTTCAAGCCACGGCGAGGCAAACAGCGGCAGTGCCATGAACAGGAAGAAGACGGCCGTGAACTGCATGGCGACGAGCAGGCCGACCGTCAGTGCCGACGTCCACACCCCCGCGTCCGTGCCGTACCCGATCGTGGTGAAGGTCTCGATCACCACGAGCAGCGACCGCCAGATCGGCTCAGGTTCGTTCTCCACCGCCGCCATGGTGACGTTGTAGACGACGGTGTAAAATCCCACAACGCCGACGAAGGCGCCGAGGTACAGGACGAGTCGTCGCTGCCGACGTTCCATCGTGCGTCGAGTGACAGCGAGGGGATTTAAACCCTTTATGCAGCCGGGCTCCCCGCTCGCGATCGGGTCCGTCACCGACGCGGGCGGTAGCTACAAGTCGGCCCGCCCCCACCCTCCGCCGTTCGCATGCCCGCCGTCACGACGGAGGCGCTGACGAAGCAGTACGGCGACGCGACCGCCCTGGACGGGCTCTCCCTCTCGGTCTCCGAGGGCGCCTGTTACGGCCTCCTCGGGCCGAACGGGTCCGGCAAGACGACGGCCATCGAGATCCTGACGGGCCAGCGAGAACCGACCGCGGGGACCGCGTCCGTCCTGGGTGTCGACCCGGTCGCCAACCCGATCGAGGTGCGCCGTCGGATCGGCGTCCTCCCCGAGCGGGAGGATCCGCCGAGTTTCCTCTCGCCACGCGAGTACCTCCGGTTCGTCGCCGACGTCCGCGGCCTGGACGACCCGGGCGACCGGATCGCGACCTGGGCGCGCCGCTTCGAGTTCGAGGGCGTCCTGGACTCGCTGTCGGGCGACCTCTCCGAGGGTGAGCGCCAGCGCGTCATGCTCGCCGCCGCCTTCGTCCACGAACCGGACCTGGTCTTCATCGACGAACCGCTTGTCAACCTCGACCCGCTGATGCAGGAGACGGTCACGGACCACCTCGCCGACTACTGCGACCGAGGACACACCCTCTTTCTCTCGACGCACTTCGTCCCCGTGGCAGCCGACCTCTGCACCGAGGTCGGCATCGTCGTCGACGGCCGCCTCGTCGCCGCGCCCGATCCGGCTGCCCTCGACGGTGACACCCTGCTGGAGACGTTCACGGCGGAGGTCGAGGCTGCCGACGGGGGGTCGGACCGGGCGACCGCTCACGCCGGTGACGGGGGACCGTCGCCGGGCGATCCGAGCGACGGGGGGCGCTGAGGGTGGGCCTGTTCGTCCGAATGGTCCGGGAGGAGTACCGGCTCCACGCCGACCTGTTCGGTTCCGGCCGGTTTGGCGCCTTCCCCCTTTTCGTCACGCTCATCGTCGGCGGTGGCGGGTGGCTGCTCGGCCAGACCGGGGTGAGCACCGGTGCCGTCATCGCCGGCGTCCACGCCCTGGTGGCCTTCTTCGGCCTCCAGGTCGGGACCATCGGGCTCGTCGGGCGGGACGCGATGCGGGACGTTCTCGGCGACGTGACGCTGCTGGTCTTCTCGGCCCGGACGCTGCCGATCACCTGGCGGCGCCTGCTGGCGACCTTCCTCCTGAAGGACCTGGTCTACTACGTCGCGCTGTTCGTGACGCCGGTGGTGGTCGGGCTCGCGCCGCTCGTTCTCGCCTCCGGCGGGACGGTACCAACGGTGGCACTCCTCTGGGTCACCGTGGCCGGAACCTTCGCCCTCGGCGCCGCCGCCAGCCTCACGCTCACTGGGTTGGCCGGCCGGTCTCGCCTCCTGGTGGTCGCACTCATCGGTGGCATCCTCGCCGTCTCCGTCGCTGGCGTCGACCTGGTCGCGCTATCGCCGTACGCGCTCGTCGCCGATCCGCGGCCCGCCACCGCACTGCTGGCCCTCGGCCCGACGGTCGTCCTCGCGGCCCTCGCGCCCCTCGCGTTCGAACCCGGACAAGCCAGCGGACGTCGCGTCCGGCGGGTCGACGGCGACACCTACGATCGTCTGGCGGGACTGTTCGGCGACGACGCCCGCGGCAGTCTGACCGCACGCCCGCTCCTCGAAGTGGCCCGGTCGAGCGGGTCGGTATGGAAGGTCGCCTTCTCGCTGGGGGTTCTCTTTGCCGTCGCGGCATTCCTTCTGGACCGCGTGGCCGCCGCGACGACGATCACGGCCTCGCCCGGACTGGCCTTCGGCGCGCTGCTCGGACTCGGCAGCTTCACGACCTACAACTGGGTGACGTCGCTCGACGACCCGCGGGAGTACCTGCGGTACCCGGTCGGCGGGTCGGCGGTCCTCGCCGGCAAGCAACGGGCCTATCTCCTGCTCACCCTGCCGACGGGGCTGGCGTACCTCGCCCTCGCTACGGTCTGGTACCGGCCGACGGCGCTCGCGCTCGGCGTGGTGGTCTTCCCGCCGGTCGCCGTGTACGTCTACGGCCTGACGGCGTCCCTGACGGGCCTGTCGCCGAACGACCTGCTCTTCGACACGCCGCTGTTCGGGGTCTTTGGCGCCGGTCTCGCCGTCGTCGCCGTCCCACTGCTGGTTTGTGCCCTCGCTGCGGGCCGGTACCCGGTCGTCGCCCCCGCGTTCGGTGTGACAGTCGCCCTCCTCGCAGGCGTCGTTGGCGTCGGTTTGACCCGCCGGAGCGGTCCCAGGATGGACGCTCGTCTCCGCCAGCAGGAATAGGCCGGTCTATGGCTCGGTGAGCCGGTGGATCGCGCCGCCCGACTCGCCGACGCCGGTGCTGTCGCTCGTACAGACGAGTAGCTCGCCGTCGGGGTCCCGGCCAAACGAGAGGAGGTAGGCCCCCGGCGAACCGGACTCGATCGGTGCCGTCGCCGTCGGCCAGAGCCCTTCCTCCTCCTCCTCGCGGGCGACGAACAGGCGCCCCCGCGCTTGCCAGTCGCCGAAGACGTAGAGGCCGTCGAGGTCGGGGACGGCGGTGCCGTCGTAGCGATAGCCGCCGACGACCGCGAGGCCGCTCACGGCCGCCCCGTCGTGTGGATACTCGACGATGGGTGGGCGCAGGCGCTCGCCGTCGGGCGTGACCGTGGGGCACTCGTCGGCACCGTAGCAGGCCGTCGCTTCCCGGACGTTCCAGCCGTAGTTGCCGCCCCGCTCGACCAGATTCACCTCCTCGAGGCGGTTCTGGCCGACGTCGGCCACGTAGAGACCGCCGTCGGGACCGAACGAGAGTCGCCAGGGGTTCCGGAAGCCCCAGGCGTAGTGTTCGTCCAGACCGCCCTCGTCGACGAGCGGGTTGTCGGACGGGACGCCGTACGGCCGTGGTTCCGCGGTCGCGCCGCCCGCCTCGCCGACGCCGATCCTGGTCGCACCGTCGCCCTCCGCGTTGACGTCGATTCGCAGGATACTCCCGAGTCGGTTCTCGGTCACGTCCTGTCCGTTCCCACCGGGAACGCCGTCGTACCAGTCCTCGACGTGCCCCTCGCCCCGATCTCCGGCCCCGCCGCCGTCGCCGAGGGGGACGTACAGGAGGCCGTCCGGCCCGAAGACGATGTCTCCAGCGTTGTGGTTCGACTGGGGTTCCGGAATCTCCAGGATCGTCCGCTCGGAAGCCAGATCCGCGGTCACCTCGCGCGGGTCGACGGCGAACTCCGAGAGGACGAAGGTATGAGAGTACTCGTCGGGCGTCCCGGCGCGAGGTGGCGCGCTGTACCGGACGAACAGGCGGCCGTTGTCGCCGAACTGCGGGTGTAGCGCGAGTCCGAGGAGCCCACGTTCGTCGTATCCGGAGACGTCGACGACCCGCGAGCGCAGGTCGAGCAGGACCGATTGCTCGTCGCCGTCTTCGACGTGGCGGATCCGGCCCGACTGTTCCGCCACGAGGTATGACCCGGCCTCGACGGCGACCACGGCGACGGGCGACCGGAGGTTTGTCGCGACGGGTTCGGCCCCGACCGCGACTGACAGCCCCTCGCTAGACTGGTCGGTCGGAGTCCGGCCGTTCCCCGTCGATTCGGCCCCGTTTCGACTCCGTTCCGGACAGCCCGCGAGCGCGCCGACCAGGCCGACGCCGCTCGCCAGGAGCGCTCGCCGGCCGAGCCGTCGTTCCATGCCCGCCACTGCGGGATGCGAGACGAAAACGCTTGGGCCGAGTCGTCAGGCGCCGGCCACCCCCTCAGTATACCAGCCCGACCGACAGGAGCCAGAGGCCCAGCCCGCCGGCGAGTGCGAACCGGTTCGCCCGGGGGTTGGCCGACGCGAGGACGTTCAGCGATCGTCGCTCGGTGGAGACCGGCCAGAGTGGATAGACGCCCATCGGCGTGAAGGCGTCCGCGAGGACGTGGAGCGCGACGGCGAGGAACCCGACGCCGAACCCGAGGGTGGCGCCCGTGGTTGGCTCGACGGCCAGGGCGGTACCGAACAGCACCGCGAGGAGGGCCGTCCCGGCGCCGACGGCGAGTGCGAACCACACCGAGTGGGTGCCCCCGCGGTGGATCGTCCAGGACAGCCACTCGTCGACGTCCGGGAGGGGCGAGAGCCCGACGAAGAGGACACTCGCGACCACCGCCAGTTGGGAGAGGCCGGCGACCGCGAGCACGAGGACGAGGCCCGCGGCACCCGCGAAGCCGAGTCCGACGTGACCGGGAGAGTGCACGTGGATCGCTCCGTCCGGGCTGGATTTACTCGCTTCGGCCCGGCGACCGAACCGGGACAGCCGACGATAACTCTAATTAGATTATTGTGGTCGATACACTTTTAGTTTAGACTAATCTAAACCATGTATGCTCAGCGCGAAGATGGAGGACTATCTCAAGACGATCTACGAACTCCAACGCCAGGGGGAGGCGCCGGTCGCGACGTCCTCCATCGCGGAGACGCTCGACGTGACGCCCCCGACGGCAACCAGCATGATGCAGACACTGGAAGAGGGTGGCTTCGTCGAGCGCGAGAAGTACAAGGGCGTCATGCTCACGCCGGAGGGCGAGACGGTCGCCCTGGAGGTCCTGCGCCACCACCGCCTGCTGGAGACCTACCTGGCCGAACAGCTCGGCTACGACTGGACGGAGGTCCACGACGAGGCCGACCGCCTCGAACACCACATCAGCGAGGAGTTCGAACGCCGCGTCGCCGCGGTCCTCGGCGATCCAGCGGTCGACCCGCACGGGGACCCGATCCCTCGCGACTCCCTCGAGCCGGTCGAGGAACCCGTCGGCACCACGCTTGCCGCCCACGACGAGGGGGATCGCCTCGTGGTCCGTCGCGTCCGGGACCGCGACCCCGACGAACTGGCCTATCTGGAGGACGTTGGCGTCACGCCCGGCACGACGGTGACCGTCGAGGAGGTCGCACCGATCGGACTCGTGACCGTTCGCCTGGCGAGCAGCGAGACCGTGTCACTGCCCGAGAACGTCGCCGAGGCAATTCGCGTCGGCCCGGCAGACGAGTCGGGGATCGAGAGCACCAACGGGGTGAGCTGACGTGCCCGGCGAGCGCGAGGACGCGGCCGACCTGACCGTGTCGCTGGCCGAGCGACTGACCGACGCCGTCGCGGACGACGCCGCGGTGAGTCGCCGTGCCGTCCTCGGCGGTCTCGGCGCCGCGGCTGCTGGCGGTCTCGCGGTGATCGGCCGTGGCGGGGCCAGTCCGGGTCACGACGGCGGGGAGAGCCCCCACGGCAACTTCGGTCCCGTCGGGGAGTTCCAGACCGCGGACTTCGATCCCCACACCTTCCTCCGGGAGTTCAACACTGGCCACGGTGGCACGAGCAGCATCGACGCGGACGCCCAGCGCGTCTACGAGCGCGACGACGGCGAGGGCGGCACGGAGACCGTCCGAGAGTTCGACGTCTACGCGTCGCTCCGCGAGATCGAGATCGCCCCTGGCGTGATCTTCCCGGCGTGGACCTACAACGACCAGGTTCCCGGGCCAACGCTCCGCGTCACCGAGGGCGACGTCGTCCGGATCAACTTCGTCAACGGCCAGGCACACGGCCACACGATCCACCCGCACGTCAAGAACGTGAACCCGCGGATGGACGGCATTCCGCAGAACGGGCCGGGCGTCATCGACCAGGGCGACTCGTTCACTTACGAGTGGAAGGCCCAGCCTGCCGGCTGTCACTTCTATCACTGTCACTCCCTCCCGCTCAAGGAGCACATCCACCGTGGCCTCTACGGCGCGATCATCGTGGACCCGGACCCAGAGCGCGTCGCCGACCCCGAGCATACCAGGGAGTACGTCAACTACCACGGCCCGATCAACGCTGACTTCCGGGCCGACCTGGTCGAGCGGGCCGAACGGCGCAACCACGAGTACCGCGCCGACGAGGTCGACGAGCAGGTCATGGTCATGAACGGCTTCGACACGAACTTCGACGGCGACAACGAGGTCTATGCCGTCAACACCCGGGCATTCTGCTATGGGGTCGCCGACACGGACGGCAAGGGCGAGTGGTCGGCCGGCGAGACGATTCACCCCATCCGGATCGACCGCGAGGAGACCCAGCGGCTCTACGTGATCAACGCTATCGAGTTCGATCCCATCAATTCCATCCACACGCACTCGCAGTTCTTCGACTATTACGACCACGGGACAACGCTCCTGCCGACGCACAAGACGGTCGACACGATCATGCAGTGCCAGGCCCAGCGCGGCATCGTCGAACTGGACTACGGCGACCACGAGCCGGGCCTGTACATGTTCCACGCTCACCAGTCGGAGTTCGCCGAACTCGGCTGGATGAGTTTCTTCGAGGTGGTCTGAGATGGGCGAGACCGAATCCCGGCGCTTCGATCTGCCCCGGTGGCTGGGCGCCCTGGTCCCCGTCGTCGCCCTCGCACTCCTGATCGGTCTGTTCGTCGTGGTCTCGCCGTTCGCGGGGGTCCAGAGCGGGGCGGCGCTCCCCGACATCACCGTGAGTCACGTCACCCTCCCGAACGAGGAGACGCTCGTCCTGCACGTCACCAACAACGGACCGGAATCCGTGACCGTTTCGCAGGTCCTGGTCGACGAGGCCTACTGGAACTTTCAGGTAGGTGACGGGGGCCCAGGCGCCGCCACGCTCGCCCCGCTGGAGAGTTCGACCGTCCGGATCCCGTACCACTGGACCCCCGGTTGGGACCTCGGCGTGGATCTCGTTCTCGCGGACGGCGCGACGGTCGGCCACGAGATAGTCGCCCCACAGCCAAGCCCGGGTGTGACGCCCGGCGTCCTCTGGACGCTCGCGGTCGTCGGCCTGTTCGTCGGCGTGATCCCGGTGGCGCTGGGCATGCTGTGGTTCCCCTTCATGCGAGACCTGCACCCGTCGCGGCTGCACGCCGTCCTCGCGCTGGCGGGCGGGGTCCTGACGTTCCTCGCCTTCGACGCGGGATTCGAGGCCTTCGCCATCGCGGACTCGATTCCAGGTGCCTTCGAGGGGGACCTGCTCGTCGTCACGGCGATCCTGGGGACCGTCCTCCTCGTCGGGGCAGTCTCGGCTTGGACGTCCCACGGACGCGAGGTGTCGCCGCTCGGTCTCGCCTACCTCGTCGCCTTCGCAATCGGGTTGCACAACCTCGCCGAGGGACTCGCCATCGGGAGCGCCTTCGCGCTCGGTCGCGTCTCGCTCGGGGCCTTCCTCGTGATCGGGTTCATGATCCACAACGTGACGGAGGGGCCCGCCGTCGTCGCGCCCGTCGCCCACGGTGATCGCCCGGCCCTGTGGCACTTCGGCGCGATCGGCCTTCTGGCGGGCGCGCCGGTCGTCCTCGGGGGGTGGATCGGGAGCGTCGCCTACTCGCCGACGGTCGGTGCGGCGTTCCTGGCCGTCGGCGTGGGGGCGATCCTCCAGGTGAACTGGGAACTGGCCGCGATGATCCGGCGCGACGGCCGCCTGGCCAGTGCCGCGAACCTCGTCGCCTTCCTCGCCGGCCTCGTCCTCATGTACGCGACGGATCTCCTCGTCGCGCTCTGACCGGATTTAGAGGATGACCACTGCCCCGTCGAGTGATCGGGGGACGGCGACGCGCGTCGTAGTGCTCGTCCCGCCACGGGTCGTGATCGTGACACTCGCCATCTCACCGGGTTCGAGCGGCGTGCCGAACTCCCTCGCGCCGGAAACGTCGTCGGGCCCGAGGTCGAAGGTGAGGACGAGCCGGTCCGACGCCCCGTCGAGTACCGGTGCCCCACCACTCGGATCCTCCCGGGCGGTGACCTGGAACCCGCCGTTCCTGTCGGCGGACTCGTGGTGGGTCACGCTGTAGGCTCCGCTTGGTCCGACCCAGCTAACTGTCGCGTCCCGGAGGTCGATCGGGTCGGCACCGGGCGCCGTCGTCACCGTGAGGTTGACGACTCGCACCGTCTCGGTCTGGAGGACGGCACCGCGCTGTGCGATCACGCGGACCTCGTCGGCCGACGGGCCGTCTCCGTTCGTCACCCTGTTTTCGGACGCGACGGCGTTGATCAGCACGCCAGCCGCGATGGACGCGACTATCACCATCGAGACGAAAACGACCACCGTCCCGAGACCGACCTGCCCGCGCACCGCCTGTGTGTCCGCCGTGCCCATGTCTGCGCAGACCAGTTGCGTTGGTCTCACCAGTGCGGAGGGTCGCATAAAGGTAGGCCGCCAGTTATCGGCGGTGAGAACTGCCTGCGAGCCGGCTAGAGGCCGACCTCGCTCGCCTCGGCCGGCGGATCGGATGGCACGCTCACCTGCCGGGCTACTGTCTCACCGGTGGGCGTCACGAGGACGACGGTCGCCGTCTCGCCGGCCATCAGTCGGTCGCCGAACTCGGGGACGTCCGCGACGTCGTCGCTCCCGAGGTCGAACCGGAGGCTCCCCCGGTCGGTGGCGGATTCGAGCACCGGCCCGCCGCCGTCGACGCCAGTCACCCCGTACTGTCCGTCCCCGCTTCCGGCACCGACCGGGCTGAGATCGAACGTCTCTTCGCCGATCCAGACGGCCGTCCCTTCGCTGAGGTCGACCGGTTCCCGACCCGGTTGGGGAGAGACGACAAGCCGAACCGCGCCCACGGTCCCGCTCTGTGCGTCGACTGCTTCCCCCCGAGCCGCGAGGATCGAGAGGTCGTGGTCGGCAGTGGCAACCTCGTCGGTGTCGTCCGGTCTTACATCGATTCCAGCCACTCCGAGCACCGTCGGTGCGATCAGAACCAGGGCGACGACCAATACGACAAAGAGCAACAGCCGATCGAGCCCCGACTGTCCTCGTGTCCACGACGTTCCTGTCATCGATGCTGACCGGTCCTGAGGCCGGTGGTTCGTCGCAAATTCCCCCGGGGTCGGCTTAAACGTACGGGCCGCTTTCGGTTTCCGCGTTCCAGTTCCTCCTGGCTACACACGACTCCTCTCGGTCGCGATACGTCTCCGTCCCCGCACTACGGCCGTTCGGGAAACTGGCAGACGACGTTGATCCGGGCGGTCAGTGAGTGTGGCTTCTCCTCGAACCCCGCCGTCTCCGCGTTCTGGCACCGGCTAGCCCCGCTTCCGCAGCCTACGGCGGAAAGCCACTCGGCCCGACAGGCACTGGGTGCGCGTCTCTTCTCGGCCTGGGTTGCGGACGTAACCGTAGCAAAGTGACGACCGGACGGCCGGAGAATATCCAACCGGAATCCCCAGAGCGTCGACCTAACGTCCTCGTCTTGCGAAACCGGCCGTCCTGGCTCGTCTCCCGGCATCCCTGGTCACGTGCGATCTATTCGCCCATCACCGGTCAAATCTCGCTCACCTCGCCGACCGAGCCGTGCTGGTCGGCCGTCGGGTCCTCGTTCTACCGGGCGGCGCCGAGAATCCGGTAGTCGTCTTCGCCACATTTGCAATGGCCATCCGTGCCGATGACGCGAACGGACCCCTCGGGCCTCACGCGCACGACGTGACAGGTGCCACAGTGTTCACAGATCGCCGCGGCACGTTCCCCTCCGTCGGCTGCAGCACCGGAATCACTCGGTGCGGATTCGGTTCCGTCGTCGTTCACGTCGGATTGCATGTGACAAGGGATGCTGCGGATAGCAACAAACGCCGCGCCTAACTCTTTAATGTGGCCTGCCTGTCGAGAGAACGCACCGGTCTGCCTCGCGACGGGCGTGGCGGGATTCGAACCACGGTCGGACGTGCTCGCCCTGCTGCGCGCGCCCTCCCTGATTCGAATCCCGCCATGCCGGTTCGCTCAGTGCGTTCGCTGCACGGGCGTGGCGGGATTCGAACCGGAGGGAGACGGTTGTGGCTCGCTCACTCCGTTCGCTGCGCGCACTGCGACTCCCAGGGTTCGAATATCCGGGCCGTTTCACGCCTCGCTGTCGCTCGGCGGAAACGGGCGTGGCGGGATTCGAACCCGCGATCGAGGGGTTAGGAACCCCTCGCCCTATCCGCTAGGCCACACGCCCTGCCCGCTCTCCGCACGCCCGGCGAAAAACGCTTACGAGAGTCACGATGGAACCGTCGTTTCTACTCCAGACCCCACGTGGTCACTACCTGGACGGTATCTGGCGCGAACACTGCGTTCACTTCCGCCGCGGTCACCAAACCCACTTGAAGGCTCGGCCCCGAAGGGGCCGTGAGACCCGAATGTCCACGGGCCGGAAGCTACTGGCGGAGGTCGAGCCGGAGTTCGATCCGGCAGCCGCCACTATCGACGACGAGAGCGTCCTCGAGCTACTGGACCCCGTCGTCCGCGAGTGGTGGGTCGAGCAGTTCGGCGAGTTCGTTCCTGGCAACGAGGGCTTTTTCACGCCACCGCAGAAGGAGGCCATCCCGCGCATCCACCGGGGCGAGAACGCGCTCATCTGTGCCCCCACGGGGAGTGGGAAAACCCTGGCGTCGTTCACGGGCATCATCAACGAACTGTTCCGCCGGGATCGCATCGAGGGACTCGACAACTCGGTGTACTGCCTCTACGTTTCACCGCTGAAGTCCCTGGCCAACGACATCCACCGGAACCTGGAGGTGCCCCTCGAGGGAATCACGGAGAAACTCGACGAGCGCGGCGACGAGGTGTCGGTGCGACACGCGATCCGCCACGGCGACACCGACGACACGGCGCGCCAGCGGATGCTCGAGGAGACGCCACACATACTCAACACCACGCCGGAGACGCTGGCGATCCTCCTCAATTCGCCGAAGTTCAAGGAGAAGCTCTCGACCGTGGAGTACGTCGTCGTCGACGAGATCCACAGTCTCGCGGCCAACAAGCGCGGGACGCACCTCGCCGTCTCTCTGGAACGCCTCGAGGCACTCGCCGAGGGGTCGCCGACGCGGATCGGCTGTTCGGCGACGGTCGAGCCGCTCGACACCGTCGCCGAGTTCCTCGTCGGGCGAGACGAACCAGGCGGCCCACCGCGGGACTACGAGATCGTCGACGCGCGGTTTGCCCGGGAGTTCGACGTCGAACTGACGACCCCGGCGGCGGACCTCATCCACACCCCCCGGGACACCGTCAACGAGCGCTTCTATCACGACCTCCACGAGATGGTCCAGGACCACACGAACACGCTCGTGTTCACCAACACTCGCTCGGGGGCCGAGCGGGTCCTGCACAACCTCCGCGAGCGCTTCGACCACTACGACGAGGGCAACTCCGGGTGTCACCACGGCAGCCTTTCGAAGGAGCGCCGCCAGGGCATCGAGGGGGCGCTGAAGGACGGCGCCCTCGACGTCGTAACCACGTCGACGAGCCTCGAGTTGGGCATCGACATGCCCCACGTCGACCTCGTCGTCCAGGTCGGCTCGCCGAAGTCCGTCGCGGCCTTGCTCCAGCGGGTCGGCCGTGCCGGCCACCAGCTCGGCCAGACCGTGGCGGGTCGCGTCGTCGCCCTTGACCGCGACGAACTGATCGAGTGTGCGGTCATGCTGGAGAAGGCCGAGTCGGGGTTCGTCGACCGCGTGTTCGTCCCGGAGAACGCCCAGGACGTGGCCGTCCAGCACGTCTACGGCATGGCAATCAACGGGCCACGGCCCGAGGACGAGATCAGGGCCATTCTCACGCGGGCCTATCCGTACCGCGACTACGACGACGCCGACTGGGAGCAACTCATGCGGTACCTCACGGCCGACTACCCCGGCCTCGAGGACCGCAACGTCTACGCGAAGGTCTGGCGGGACACCAACGACGAGCCCGATGGGGAGCACCACTACGAGGAGTATCCGGTGGGGGCGAACCTCGTCGGCAAGCGCGGCCGCCTGGCGCGGGTCATCTACATGACCAACATCGGGACGATCCCCGACTCCTTCACCTGCGACGTCTACACGAGGGGAGACGACGACTGGGTCGGGCAACTCGACGAGGGCTACCTCGACACCCTCGAGACGGGCGACGTGTTCGTCCTCGGCGGCGATCGCTTCGAGTTCCGCTACCGCCGCGGCTCGAAGGTCTACGTCGATCGGACGAGCGCCCGCCCGACCGTCCCCTCGTGGTACTCCGAGCGTCTCCCCCTTTCCTACGACCTCGGCCGCGAGATACTGGCCTTCCAGCGGGAACTCGTCGAGCGGATGGCCCACGGCGGCAAGAGCGAGGCGCGGGTCTGGCTCCGGGAGTTCCCCCTCGACGAGAACAGCGTGCAGGCCATCACGCGGCTCTACGACCAACAGCTGAAGTACGCCGGGCCGGAGAGCGTCAGCACGGACGAGCGCCTCGTCATCGAGGAGGAACTCGACCACGACGAGTACGAGCGCCGCTACTACGTCCACTCGAACTACGGCCGGCGGTTCAACGACGGCTTCTCGCGCCTGCTGGCCTACCGGATCGCGCAGGCCGCTAACGCCAACGTCTCGGTCGCCGTCGCGGACAACGGCTTCTCGCTGTCGCTCCCGCTCAACCGCAAGATCGACCTCCAGGGGATCCTCGCGGACGTAGCCCCCGAAGACGCCCGTACCGACCTCCGCGCCAGCCTCGAGGGGACGGACCTGCTGGATCGGTACTTCCGCATCAACGCGACGCGGGCGCTGATGATACTGAAGCGCTACAAGGGCTACGAGAAGTCCGCGAGCGAACAGCAGGTCAGCAGCGACATGCTGCTGGGCTTCGCCGAAGACCTCGAGGACTTCGCCGTCATCGAGGAGACCTACCGCGAGATCATGGAGGACAAACTTCACGTCGCCGGCATCGAGGACGTCCTGGAGTCGCTCCGGTCGGGCGAACTGGACGTCACGACCACGCGCGTCACCTCGCCCAGTCCCCGGGCGTTCGGCCTCGCGACGCTCATGGCCAGCGACGTGGTCCTCGCCGAGGACGAGTCGCGGGTCCTCCAGGAGTTCCACCGTCGCGTGATCGAGGATATCGAGGGCGAGGACCCCGTCGACGAGGGCGCCGCCTGGTCGGACTGACGCGCCTCAGTTCTGACACTCGTACCGGCCGATGGTCCGTCGGTGGACGGTCCGGGACCCGTCGAAATCGACGGGATCGGTGACGTGCGAGATCGTGATCGAGCTCAGCGTGGTCTCGTGGGTCGCGTCCCACCGGGCACAGCGGTAGTCCGCGAGGTGCGGCCCGAGGACCTCGATCCGGCCCGGCGTGCGAACGTCCTCGAAGTACTTGCGCCAGCGAGCGGATAGGAAAGCCTCCGGTTCGTCCGGCGGTCGGTCCGGGGAAATCGACCCACCGTGGAGGGCGTCGACCCGTGCACCCGATTCGAGCGTCCCGGTGACGCTGTTCCAGTTCGTCGTCTGGGGCGGATTCGGAGCGAACATGTTCCAGTGGGGGTCGCCGTCGAGGTAGTCCGGACCGTCTGTCGGCCCGAAGCCATCCTCGAGGATCGCCCCGGCGTTGTAGGTCAGCATGACGAGGATGGCCAGGCCAGCGATCGCCGGAAGCAGATACCGTCGTGCGAGTCCGGCCGCATCACCACCCACTGCCGACGGCTGGGACGGGAGACGCTGCCACTTCGCTGCCATTTCTTCGACGTCTGGGAGGCGCTTCTCCAGGCGCGACACGAATCTGTCGTCGACGGCGTCCCAGACGACCGCCGGGAGGAACGGCAGGAGCGCCACGATCGAGACGAAGGGAAAGACGTCGAGGCTCATCGTCGCGGCCATCGTGAGGTGGGCCCCGACGAAGGCCGCGACCAGGGCGGCACGCGGCCACCCCCGGAGGACGACGAGCAGCCAACATCCCGTGAGGAGCCAGAACCAGAGGCGGCCGCCGACCGAGAGCGCGACCGGCATCTTTGCGAGTGCGTCACCCAGGAGGACGGTGTACTGATCGAGGTGGAAGATGTACTCCGTGGCGGTCCCGTCCTGCCAGACGTCGCTTCTGTGTTTGAGGACTGCGTTGACGCCGTAGACGACCAGGACCTGGAGCAGGATGCCCGCCGTGGCCAGGCTGGCGACCCGCTCGCGGCCGGATTGCGACCGCCGAGTCGCGTCGACGGCCCACCGTTCGTCGAGCGGGAGGAGCACGCCCCAGAACAGCAGGTGCCGGAGGAGGATGTCCCCGCCGTTGAGCACGAGCGGATTGCGCCCCTGCACTGAGAGGACGAGGACCAGGGAGACGAGCGTCGCGAGCGTCGTCCGGTAGCCGACGATCATGCAGATGGCCGCCAGGGCGGCGACGGCGAACAGGACCGCCTGGGCTTCGGCGCTCCCGAACAGCGCGTGGACGGACAGCGTCTCGGCGACCGGGTAGAGTTCGGCCAGCGCCGACCGCGGGAGGACTCCGGCGTCGGTGTAGAACGCCCGCAAGTTCGTCGCCCGGAGCAGCGTCCCGCCGAGGAGGACTGTGCCGAGACCGGTCCGGAAGGCGGCCAGCGCCCGGGCGTCGATACCGAGGTGCGCCCGGAATCGTCGTTTGACGGCGGACCTGACCCTCGCCGCCGCTCCCTCTGTGCGACCAGTTCCCGATTCTCTCCCGCGCTCGTCGTCGGGTGTGCCGGGGACTCGTTGGGAGCCTGGCCCCATCGCCGGTGACCTATCGCCGGGCCGTAATAACGTCACCGAGGTGCGGTCGTTCAGGTCAACAGCGTGTTCAGCGCGTCTGGCACGACGAGCACGTCGCTGTTCGGTTCCACCGCGTCGGCCACGGTCGGCGCCGCGTGCATCAGACAGTCCTCGACGACGCCGGGATGCTCGCTGTTCGCGATCCAGACGTCGTGGTCACGGAGGGCCCTGGCGACGACGAACGCACGCTGTGCACCCGGTTCGTAGCCCTCGGCCATCTCCTCGTAGAGCCCCTCCGCGCTGTCGGCGGCCGAGAGCCACTGGTAGAAGCGCTGTTCGCCTGTTCCCTCTCCGGCACCCTCGGGGAGCGCCGCGGGGACGACGACCCGCCCGCCGTCCCGGAGCGGATTGTTCGCCCCGAGGAGGACGTACGTCGCGGCGCGGGTCGCCTGGTAGAGGTTGGCGTCCTTCGGCGCGCCGACGCCCGCGACCACCGCGTCGTAGGCCGTCGACACGTCGACAGAGAGGGCGTCGACGGCCGTCGCTGAGAGTTCGGCGACGACCGCACGAGGCTCCCCGGCGGCGGCGCCGAGAATCCCCTGCGGTCCGTGGGTGACGTTCACGCAGAAGTCCGGGCCCGCGAGGTCGCCCGCGCGGTCGATTACGTCTCGGAAGGGGTTGTCATCGACGCGGCCGAGCCGGACGCCGGGCTTGCCCAGCAGATCGGGACCGTGGGTGTAGCGAATGAGCGGTTCGCCGCCGGCACCGATCACGACGGTCTTGGCTCCGCCGGAAAAGCCCGCGTACTGGTGCGGTTCGACCATGCCCGTCGAGAGCACGAGGTCCGCGCTCGCGACGCGCTCGTGGACCTCGATGGGCACCCCGTCGACCTCGCCGACAGTGACGGTGGCGTCGGGATCGTGGTTGATCGCGAGGCCGGCGTGGCCACCGAGCGCGTCTGCGATCTCGTCGTCGGTCATCGGGCGGTGGAGTCCCAGGCCCAGGATCACCGTCACCTGCTCGCGGGCGATCCCTGCGCGTTCGAGCGCGCCGACGAGGACGTCGAGGAGGACCTCGTCGGGCGTGGCACGCGTCACGTCCGGGACCACTATCGCGACGCGGTCGTCAGGGTTGGCGATGTCGGCGAGCGTCGGGCCGTGCGGGTCGTCAACGGCCGCCCGGGCGGCTCTGCGGACGTCGATAGCCTCGCCCCCCGGCGGCTCCGCGACGGTCACGTCGCAGCCCGGGAGGTCGACGGTGATCGTGCCCGACCCCAGCGGCACGTCGACTGGCATTGGCCGGACTTCGACGCGGGCCTGAAAAGGGATTGCGGTGCGGTGGCGAGGGCTCGCCGTCCTCAGCGCGCCCACTCGACCATGCGACCGTAGGTCTCGTCAGTCGAGAGCGCGTCGGCGTCGCCGACGAGCACGAGGGCCTTCTTCGCCCGGGTCAGCGCGACGTTGACGCGGCGGTAGTCCTCGAAGATCGGCCCGTCGAGGCTCCCCGTGGCCACGAAGGAGACGACGATCACCTCCTTGCTCGACCCCTGGAATCGGTCGACGGTGTCGACGGCGACACCAGCGGGGACGCGGCGCGTGATCTCCGCGACCTGCGCGCGGTACGGCGCGATGACTCCCACGTCGCCCGGGTCCACGCCAGCGTCGAGGTACGCCGTGACCACGTCCGTGACGGCCTCGGCCTCGATCGGGTTCGTGTGACCGTCGGTCGCGCCGTCGGGGTCGACGAACGCCACGCCGTCCTGGAGGTGGGCGGGGAGCGAGCGCGCGTCGACGCCCGGCAGGTCGCCAATGGTCTGGCCGGCGACGTCAGCCGTGGCCGGCCTGAGGCGCCCGTCGTAGAACTCCCGCGAGGCGAAGGCCTGGATGCGCTGGGCCATCCGGTACTGCCGGTCGAGCATCACGGCGGCATCGGGATGTGCGTCGCGCAGGCGCTCGAACAGCGACGTTTCGAGCGCGGGCGCGTCGCGGACGACCGGCGGAAGTTGCTGGTGGTCGCCGACGAGGACGAACCGATCCGCGAGCGCCGTGGCGGCGAGCGTCGCGGGTTCCGTCAGTTGCCCGGCCTCGTCGACGACGGCGGCGTCGAAGGACTGCTCGCGCATGATACGCGACCCGCAGGAGGCGGTGGTCGCCGCGACGACGGGCGCGTCCTGGAGCGCGGCGGCGCGCTCTCCCGGGTCGCCGGCGGTCTCCAGTCGATACTTCTGCATGTCCTCGCGAACGCCGCTCTCCGTGCCGATCCTGACGACGTCGGTGAAGCCCTGATCTTCCAGGGCCTCGATGGCGTTGTCGACGGCGCGGTTGGTGAACGCCGACAGGAGCACGCGGTCGCCGCGGTCGACCAGCGCGCGGACGATCTGCGCCAGGACGTAGGTCTTGCCGGTCCCCGGCGGACCGTGGACGAGTGCGAAGTCCTCGGCGCCGACCGCGCGCCGGACGGCCTCGTCCTGGGCCTCGTTGTTGTCGACGAAGGTTCCGTCGACGGCCCGGAACTCGGGGGACCGCCGACCGAACAGGACGTCTTTCTGCTCGGGTGGCTGGGTTAGGACCCCGTCGTGAAGCGCCGTGAGCATCCGATCGGCGAACAGTTCGGAGGGATAGACGTCGAGGCGCCGGAGGTCGACGGGTTCGTCGGCGGTGACGACGATCTCCTCGCCGCTCACGGCTGCGCCGTTCGCGCTGTTGCCGGCGCTGGGCGCCGCCCCGCCCAACCGTTCTACACGGGCGATTTCCGCGTCGCCCTCGATCGGGTCGCCGTTGCTGGCCAGCACCAGGTCGCCCTCGCGAATCTTCGAGACGGCCCCGGTCCCGGTCGCGCGCAGTTCCCAGCGGCCGCCGTCCAGTTGCGTCTGGCCCGTCGGCTCCAGGTCGACGAGCGCGCGGTCGTCGTCGGCGCGCTCGGCGGGGGACTGCTCCCAGAGCTTCGCGTACTCGCGGTGCACGGCCTTGCGTTCGCGTTCGATGGCGTCGTAGAGCCGCTCGATGTACTCGCGTTCCTCGTCGGGGATCGCCGTCCCGACCTGGCCGGCCTTCGACTCCTGGTCGAGGCGGCCGGAGACGGCCATACACGTGTCCTGTTCGAAGCAGTACTCGCACTTCGCGTTGGCCTCGTAGCCGGTGGGCACGCCCGAGTCGAACTCCATCGCGGCGAGTTCGTTGCGCTTCCGGAGGACGAACTGCAGGAGGCCGGGACCGATGGTGAAGTCCTTCGCGGGCGAGAGGTCGCCGCCCTCCTCGGTGCGTTCGACGGCGGCGTTCTTCGTGTACAGCAGCGTTCCCGTGTCGGGGGCCTCGCCGGTCCGCTCGCCGAGGACGAGCGCGTAGCACGTGGCCTGGACCTTGTCGTGGAAGCGCGGTTCGCGGCGCGTGTTCTTCCCGGTCTTGAGTTCGACCGGTGCGCCGCGGCGGACGGCGTCGGCGCGCCCCTTGATGCCGTATCGCTCGCTGACGAGCGTCTGCTCGGAGCGCCACTCGTCGCGTTCGGTGAGGGTCCCCTGGCTGAGCCAGCCGTCGATGGCGCTCGCGTGCTGGCGGACGGTCTCGGCGGTTGCCGCGCGGTCGGCCCCGAGGAGTCCCAGTTCGAGGCCGGCCTCCTCCACGCGGGCCGCGACCGACTCCTCGACGTCGCGGCCGCGGAGCAGGTCGCCGAAGACCTCGTGGACGATGGTCCCGGTGATTACCGGTTCGGCCAGCGGCGTCCCGCCGATCTTGTTGAGGTAGTACATGCGGGGGCACTGGACCCAGCCGCGGACGTCGGTCACGTCGACGAGAAAGTCCGGTTCGACGACGACCATCGTGTCGCCGTCGGTGCTATACTGGGTCTCGCCCTGGTACTCGCGCTCGGTCGCGTCGTAGACGGCCAGTTCCATCCCGACTTCAAGGTAGTCGGCGGCCTCGCTCCAGTCGCCCCACAGCGTCACGGTCACGGCGTCGGCGTCGCCGCCCTCGGGGCGCACCTGGACCTCACAGAGGTCGCTCTCGCCCCGGCTGGTAGTGACAGTCCGGCGCTCGCCCACCGCGACGACGGGCCCCCGTAGATTCACGGTCGGGCAGTGGTGCGCGGCTGGGAAAAGCGTGCTGACACCGCCCGCGGATACCCGGTTGCTGGGTCACGCTCCTGACCGGGCCGTCGGTCGAGGCCAGTGGTTCTATCGATGCCTATATTCCGCCGAGGACCTAAGCGCTGGCACCATGCGGGTGCGCGACTGGCAGGACATACTGACGGACGTCGTGGAGAGCGACGCCGACCCGGCCGGCTGGCGTGCCGTCGGCGGGGACCGGAGCGGTGGCCTCGGCGAGGACCTCTTCGTCGGCCACCCCGATGCCGGGGTCTTCCAGCTCAAGACCTACGCGAAAAACCCCTTCCAGGTCGAGGGCGTGGGCGCCCAGGTCGCCCGCCGCATCGACGACGATATCGACCCGCTCTTTCCGGCAAAGGAGGGCACCCCGGGCCTGTTCGGTGTCCAGGAACCCGTCGCGGACGAGGACGAGGCCGAGAACGTGGCAAAGGAGGTCGGCTCCGTCGTCGAGGCCCACGCCGACGCGCCGACCACGCCCCAGGACCTCTTCGACGACGTCATGGACGCCATGGACAGCCCCGCGTACGGGCCGATGGACTTCGACCAGTACGACCGGCCCGACACTCTCGACGACCTGACCGAGACCTTCGAGGAGGCCGAGGAACTGCTCGACGCGGAGTTCGAAGACGTCGTCAGCGAGGACGTCGAGCGCGGCTTCCACTGACGCGGGGGCGTCGCGCCGCGGTTCGGCACCCGTCTCACAGTCGCTTCGAGACGTACGGGCCGTCCTGGTGGTACCCGAGCTTCTCGCGGTAGTACTCGCGGACGCCGATGCCGCTGAGCACCGCCAGCTTGTCGAAGCCCGCGTCGGCCGCCAGGTCCTCGGCCTCGCGGAGGAGTCGTCGGCCCCACCCCTGGTGCTGGTGGCTGCCGACGGTCGCGTCGGCCTCGCCGAGGGCGGAGTCGCTCCCCTCGCCGTTGCCGCCGGCACCAGCGTTCCCGACGCCGACTTCGCTCCCGTAGACGTGGAGTTCCCGCACGACGGCGGCGTTCTCGAGTTCGCGTCGCACGGGGTCGTTCGGGAACCGGAGCCGGCAAAAGCCCACGAGGACGTCCTTTTCGAAGTCCTCGACGCTGAGGAAGTGTTCCGTGCCGCCGCCGGACTCGTAGGTGATCGCATCGAGGTCTACCGACTCGGGTTCGGCGTCGTTATGCCCGACCTCCCGACAGCGGATGCACTCGCAGATCCAGCCGTGCTCGTCCATGCGCTGGCGGGCCAGTTGCCGGAGGTTCGACTTCCAGACGCCGCCCTCGATGAAGTCCGCGGGGATGTCCCGCTGGACGCGCTGGAGGCGCGTGTAGCGCGGGATGTCCTTCTTGATCCGGGCCACGAGGTCGGCGGCCTCCTCGTTGCCGAGCGGTTCGAACTCGCCCTCGTGCCACGAGTCGTAAATCGCCGTGCCCTCGACGACGAGGGTCGGATAGATCTTCAGGAAGTCCGGCCGCCAGGCCGGGTCCTCGAAGATGCGCCGGAAGTCCTCCCGGCACATCTCCCTCGACATTCCCGGTTGGCCGGGCATCATGTGGAAGCCGACCTTGAACCCAGAGTCGCGGAGTCGGCGGTTGGCGTCGATGGAGTCCTGGGTCCCGTGACCGCGGTGCATCTCGCGGTTGATTCGGTCGTAGGTGGTCTGGACGCCCACCTCGACCTTGGTCGCGCCGAGGGCGAGCATCCGGTCGATCTGTTCGGGGTCGCACCAGTCGGGCTTGGTCTCGAACGTCGTCGCCACGTTGCGGACGTCCGCGGTCTCGTTGCGCGCGATCACGTCCTCGAGGTACGCGAAGTCGTACTCCTCGGGGTCCTGAGCGAAGCTCTCGCCCTGTGCGGGCTCGGGATCGCCGTCCACGTCGTACTCGTTCATCGCCTGGAGCGCCCGCTTGACGAACCACTCCTGGTAGTCGTGCGAGCGCGCGGTCATCGTCCCGCCCATGAGGATCAGTTCGACCTTGTCGACGGGGTGGCCGATCTCCCGGAGCTGGTGGAGGCGCAGGCGGACCTGTCCGTACGGGTCGTAGTCGTTCTGGACCCCACGCGCGGCGGCGGGCTCGTGGCCCGTGTAACTCTGCGCGGAGGAGAACTCCGAGTCCGGCCCGCCGGGACAGTACAGGCACTTCCCGTGCGGACAGCGCTCGGGCGAAGTCATGATCGCCACGGGGGAGACCCCCGAGGCGGTTCTGACGGGCTTTCTTCGGAGGACCTGTTCGAGTTCCTCGCGCGTCCCCTCGGGCGCCCGGTCGAGAAGCTCCGAGTTCTTGGGTACCTTCGGCGCGGAGTACTTCCCGCAGACCTCGGTCTTGGCCGACTCGACGTCGTCCCGGCCGACTTCCCCGGCGAGGATGCGGTCGATCAGCTCCGCACAGACCTGCTCGAAGACGTCCTCGGTGGCGGGGGTGTCGCTGCTCATCGCGCTCGTTGTCGCTCCAATCTCTCCGCGTCGGGCGAATAAGGGTGTCGCTTGGGGGAGTACCGGCCCGACCGTCCCCTCAGGCCGCGGCGACCGAGGAGAACTCGTTCCCCAACGCGCGGAGGACGGCGTCTCGGACGGCCGCGCGCTCGCCCGAGAGGAACTCGATGCGGCCCTCGCGGGCCCCGCTGGGATCGAGGCCGGCCTTCGGTGCGTCGTCGGTCGCGGCCGCGACGACCTCTCGGACGTCGAGGTCGGCGTCGGTCCGGACGTATGCCTCGTCGGTGCCCAGCCCGACCAGGGCGTCCCCGGCGTCGCGCTCCTGGCGCCAGAGGACGTCGAGCAGGAGCGGCGTCGGCGGGAACTCGTAGCGGTGGGTGTAGGCCTTCGTGTCGAGGACGAGGACGGTCGAGCCGTCGACCTCGCGGGTCTCCAGGTTCGCGAGGGCGGTGTCGACCGCGGTGTCCATCCGGGTCCGGTACTGCTCGCTGACGTGGGCGGCCAGGGTCTCGTCTTCACCGTCCGCCCCGCCGAAGAGGAGGTCGATGATCAGTTCGCGCTTGTCCTCGTAGGACTGGTAGAACGCCTTCAGGGCGATGGCCTCGCGGAGTTCCCGGACCTCGCTCTCGTCGTAGCTCGCCTCCGCGGCCAGGTCGACGTAGGCCTCGGGCGCGTCCTCCCAGAAGCTCACCGCCGGGAGGTGCGCGAGGTCGTCCCGGACGTCCTCGTCGACGTGGGCCGCGACGTTCGCCGCGAGGGCGGCCGCAGTCGTGTTTGCGTCGTCCGAGGGCGGCGAGACCGTCGTCCCGACAGCCTCGCGGACGTCGTCGTCGACCGTCGCAGCCTCGAGGACGAGCGTCCGCGCGCCGTAGACGTCGAGCAGGTCGTAGCTGTCCAGGGACTCGCGCGTCCCGCCGGCGCCGACGAAGACGAACAGGGGGACCTGCTCGTCGTGGCGCTCGGCGTTCGAGAGCATCGTCGTCACGTCACCGGTGGCGTCGTCGAGGTCGTAGACCGTCCCTTCGAGGGGACGGCGGTCGAAGTAGTGGTACTCGGCGTCGGCGTCCTGGTGCTCCTCGCGGACCAGCGGGAGCGTCGCGCGCTCGAGGGCAGCGCCGCCGACGTAGCCGTCCACGCTGGCGGCGTGGCGGACGACGATCGGTCGGCCCTCGATGACGGCCCGGCGGACGGCGGTCGCCGCGTCGCGCAGCGAGTCGGCGAGGGACTCGACGGCGCCGTCGTCGGCGAGGGGGTCGACGGCCTCGGGCCGGGCCCGCTGGACCATCGCGTCCTCCATGCGCTCCTCGACGGCCGACCGCTCGTCGTCCTCGAGGACGACGAGGGCCTCCGTCTCGACCTGCAAGTCGCCGCGGCGGCGCTCGACCTCGCCGTCGAGTCGGACGACGTCTCCCTCCCCGACATCGGGGTAGGCGCGGACGCCGGCCTCCTCGAAGGCGGCACAGTCGACGGTCCCGGTCTCGTCGCGCAGTTCGAAGACCGTCGGCCCGCTGGTCTGGCGCGCGCTGACGATCTCGCCCTCGAGGCGCACGACCGTCCCGACGAGGTCGTCGAGCGCGTCGACCGTCGCGGACTCGGGATCCGACTGGGACGCACCGTCGGACGCGTTGCTCGTCTCCGACTCAGGATCCGTCCCGCCGTGCCCGTTTCCCGACGCGGCCTCGGCCTCCTCGCCAGTCTCTTCCTCGTCGGCCGACGCGTCTCGCTCGACGGCTGAGGGCGAGATCTCGCTCCCACCGTCGTTCGCGGACTCTGCCTCGGCGTCGTCCGCCTCGCCGCTCTCGTCCTCCTCGGCGAGCAGTTCGGTGTCGGCGTCGGGGTCGTCGATGAGCGTGCCCCGGAACTCGGTTTTGCCCTGCCGGATCGACCAGCCGAGGTCGACGTTGCCGTTGTCCCGGACGTTCTGGACCTGGACGAAGACGGTGTCGCCCGGGTCCCAGTCCAGGCTCTCCAGGCGCTGGTCCAGCTCGCTTTTGTGCAGGAGACCGGTCACTCGGTCCCCGATGTTGACGAACACGCCGAACTCCGCGAAACCGTCGACGGAGCCACGGTAGAAGCGATCGACCGTGAGCTGGTCCGGGTGCGACCCCCGGAACTCGAACACGACGTCTTCTTCGTGGATGTCACAGATTCGGCCGTCGACAGACGTTCCGCAAATGATACACGAACCCATTGGAGGGTGAAAGTGGGTCCGCCCTAAAACGGTTGTCGAATCACTGCGGCGAGCCGCGGACCGATCCTCGCTGCGTGTCTGCCCCTCCCGCGGGCGTCACTCGAGGATGTCCGTCTCTTCGGTCAGGTCCGCCAGGCCGTCAGCGACCGCCGTCGCGTCGTCGGGGAACAGGGCGACCTCCACCTCGTTGCCGTCCTCGTCGGTGAAGGCCAGTTTGACGCGTTTGTCGCCGAAGGCCCGCACCTCGACGTCCTCGACGTCGTAGAGCTTCGCCGTGCCGGTCCGGTTCGACGGGCCGACGTGCTTTATCGCGCCGTCCTTCAGTTCGAACATGAACTCGTCCAGGTCGAGACTGAGCATACCGGACGTCGGCGCGGCGTGTGGATAAACGTGCTCGTCACGACTCAGGCAAGGCCCGCCACGGTGCCGGCGAGCAGTTCGCCCGCCGCCTGGAGCGCGCCGATGCCCCAGAAGCCGTACCCGAAGACGAGCACGACAGGTACCGCTCCGACCAGGAGCGCGACGGGCAGTCGTACCTCGTGGACGACGGCCGTCCCGAGGACGTACAGCCCCGCGCCCCAGCACACGAGGATGGACCGGATCCGGGGGTCGGGGACCCCCGCGAGGACGCAAGGTGCGGTGGCGTAACAGATGACCTGGACCGTCTCGCTCACGCCCGCGCGGTCGGGAACGACCGCGATCAGGATGAGCGTCTGGACGGCGGCCACGAGGTGGACGACCGCCGGGGCGACGAGGACCACGGCGACGAGGGTCCACATCGCAGCCGAGAGGAGCGGCCGGTCGCCGACGACGGGATACGCGCCGGGGACGAGCACGTGGCGGATCCCCTCCTCGATCAGGACGACCATCGCGAGGAACGTCAGCCCGGGCGCCTGGTCGCCGGGCGCGACGTTCGAAGTGAAGAAGGTTCGCGGCCGCACGAGGATTTCAGTCCACGCGCGAACGATCGCACGCGGGCCTCGCGGCCGTCCGATCCCCGAATCGCCGACCCAGCGCGTCACGCCAGGCCGTACTCACACCGCGGGTATGACCGTTGTGACTCGCCGACCGACCGCCGACAGCCCCCTCAGTGGGAGGCGCCCACGTTCTCTTCGCTCTCGAAACTCGCCGGGTCCGCCTCGATGTTCGCGAAGCGCACGGCCTCCTCGCCGAGGGTCGCCACGCGCTCGGCGACGCTCTCGTCGACGATGTGGCCGTCGTCGACCTTGCCCGAAGCGCGCGGGATCGCGGCCTGGTGGGGGATCACCCAGGCGTCGAGCGCCCGGCAGACCGATCGGAGGTGCTCCAGGGCGGTGATCGGGAAGCTCCCGCCGGCGACGCCCAGGAGCCCGACGGTCTTCTTCTCGAACTCGTCGAACCCGCAGTAGTCGATGGCCGTCTTCAGCGGCGAGGCGTAGGAGCCGTGGTACATCGGCGTACCGAGAAGAATCGAGTCGGCCGCGCGAACGCGTGCGCGAAGTTCCGGCGCGTCGCCGGCGTCCTCCGCGTCCGCGTCGAAGACCGGGAGGTCGAACTCGCGGAGGTCGAGGAGTTCGGTGGACGCGCCGCGGTCGGCGGCAGCGTCCAGGGCGTGTCGGAGACCAGTGCGGGTGTGGCTCCCGTCGCGGAGACTGCCACAGATCGCGACTAGGTGGATCTCGGTCATGCCGGAGGAGATTCACTCGACCGGCTAAATCTCGTTGGTTCGGTGGCCGAGAGAACCCTCCGCTCGGCCGAACGACAACGCCAGATGCGGCCCGACGTCTACAGCACTTCGTCGAAGCTGACGTCCTTGCCAAACTCGTTGGTACTGTCATCTATCACGCAACTGTCCAGCAGTCTGGCCGAGGGTAGATGACCACTACCGCGGCGATCCCGGCTCCACACACTGTTCCCATTGATTCCCCTGTCGTCCCACCGCCGGCTTCTCCTTCTCCATCGGTGGTGCCACTGGAGTCACGTCCCCGGACTGACCCTCGGTTTTTCCGTACCCGCGAAACCGTTTGTTGCACTGAAAGCGGCCGCACCGATCGCTAACCGAACAAATCGCGCCGAGAGACGCCCGTACCGGCTCTGACCATGTCACCTTCCTTCTAGCAGCCGCGTTCTCTGGTGGCCGCATTCGCCGGCGGGACGGTACGCGCTCGAATCTGATTGAACAGGGGCACGAAACGTCCGCCACGCTAATATCTTAGCGAGGAAGTTGAATACGGAGCAAGAATAGTGTCAATACAATGGTATCGGCGGGTCGAAACAGTGACAGACCAATCGGACTTCCGACCCGCTCTGTCGCGAATCGAGGCTGGCTATGGACCCATGATGGAAAACGGGGTGACGCAGGCGAATGGATGTGAGCGAGTCCTGGCGCGGGTCGGACGGGGCGAAACTTGCGCTCGCAGCTGTGCTCGCTGTCTTCTTCGTGCTCGCCTTTGGCGGCGGGGTGAGCGCGAGCCCTGGAGTCGTCTCCACGAGTCAGGATGGGATGGCCGCCATCGGCGACGGTGGCGGCGTCGACGCGTCGATACAGGCCAACCACGACCGCGATCCTGACCCAGTGGCCCGCTGTACCGTCTCCGAGACGTCGGTCCAAGTCGGCGAGCGGGTGACGCTAGACGCTTCGGGGTCGGAGAACGTCGCCAATTTCCAGTACGACAAGTTCGGAGGGAGTAGTTTCAGCGACTACACGAGCCAAACGTCGCAGACGGTTTCCTACGGCGAGGCCGGGACCTACGATCCCCGGGTCAGAGTTTGGAACTATGCAGACGGGGAAGAGAACGACGTCGGGACCTGTGGCACGATCACTGTCACCGACGTGACGCCGACCCCGATGCCGACGCCGGAACCGTCACCGGTCGCCCGGTGCACCGTCTCCGAAACGTCGGTTCAGGTCGGTGAGAGCGTGACGCTGGACGCCTCGGGCTCGGAGAACGTCCACGACTTCCAGTACGACAAGTTCGGGGGGAGTAGTTTCGGCGACTACACGAGTCAAGCGTCGCAGACGGTTTCCTACGGCGAGCCCGGGACCTACGACCCCCGGGTCAAAGTCTGGAACTATGCAGACGGTGAGGAGACCGACGTGGTAAATTGTGGCACGATCAGCGTCGCCGAATTGACGCCGACTCCGATGTCGACACCGGAACCGTCACCGGTCGCCCGGTGCACCATCTCCGACACGTCGGTTCAGGTCGGTGAGAGCGTGACGCTGGACGCCTCGGGCTCGGAGAACGTCCACGACTTTCAGTACGACAAGTTCGGAAGTAGCTTTGGTCAGTTCACGAACCGGGAATCGCGGACGGTCGCGTACGGCGAGGCCGGGACCTACGATCCGCGCGTGAAGGTCTGGCGCTACGGTGGGGGCGAGGAGACCGACGTGGCCACCTGTGGGAAAATTCGCGTCACCGCGACGACGGCGACAGCCACGCCAGAAACGGCGACGGAAACCACAACTGCAACCCCTCAGAAAACGCATACCCAGGCTCCTTCCACGTGGGTGACGGCAGAATCGACGGCGGACGCAGACCAAACGCTCCCGAGCGGTGACACGTCCAGCAGCGGAAACCGGGACGGCAACGCCGGGACAGCATCTCCCACCGGACCGTGGTTCGAGTATTCGCCTGCCGAGCCGTTGACTGCCGAGTCGCTCGATCTCAGAGTCGATACCTTCGACGGACGTGACGACGTGGCGGCCTACAGATGGGACGTAGACGGGGATGGGACGACGGACGGTTCCGGTCGCACGATGACAGTCCCGGTATCGACCGTCGGCGAGACGACCGATGTAACGCTCTTCGTCGACTGGGAGAACGGATCGACCGACGCGATCTCGCGGGACGTGCCGGTTGATCTGTCGCTTTCGCAGGGCGAGTCCGGACAGGATGGCGGTGGCATCAGTCCGCTTGTCATAGCCGGTGTCGGGTTACTGGTCGTCATTGTTGTCGGTCTGCTGGCAGTCGCCGTGCTGGGCCGACAGTCTGGCGACAGCGATTGAAGCGGTCGGCCTTGGGCCGCCTCAGCCATCACCGCTGGAGACTGACGACAGCTTCTTCGCCCGCTCCACTATCCTCGACCACGACCAGTCCGTCGTCGGCGAGATCTTCGACCAAGTCGCGGAGCCTGTCCCGTCCGTATTCGCCGTTGGGCGCGTAATCGACTCTGACCCGTGGGCCGAGGTCGTCGAGCGGGAGTTCGTCGTACTCGCCCAGCGTACGGACGACTCTACCGCGCATCTGCCGGCGACTCCCCTCGAAGGACGGTTGGGTCGGGACGTCGGGCGCGGTGAAGTCGCCGATATCGTAGGCGACGCAGACCTCCCGCCACGGACAGGCCGCCTCGTCACAGGCGGGCGTCTTCTCGCAGGCCAGCCCGCCGAGTTCCATGATGGCGTTGTTCCAGGCACGGGACTCGCCCTCGGGCATGAGGTCACTCGCCGCGGCCTCGAAGGCCGCGTCGTCGTCCGGCACGTCGAAGGCCCGATGGAGGACCCGCTTGACATTGGTGTCGACCACGGCATCCCCCTCGTCGAAGGCGAAACTCGCCACCGCGTTGGCGGTGTAGGGGCCGACGCCCATCAGGTCCTGGAGGCCCTCGGGCGTCTCGGGGAACTCCCCGTCGTGGTCGTCAACGACCTGGCCCGCCGCCTCGTGGAGGTACTTCGCGCGGTTGTTGTACCCGAGGCTGTGGTCGGTCCAGAAGCCGACCACGTCCGCCCGGTCAGCGTTGGCGAGGGCCTCGACGGTCGGCCAGCGGTCGAGGAAAGCGTGCCAGGCGTCGACGACGCGGCCGAGTTGGGTCTGCTGGCTCATCACTTCCGAGACGAGAATCTCGTAGGGGTCGGTCGTCTCCCGCCAGGGGAACTCGCGGTGGTGCTCGTCGTACCACGACAGCAGGCCCTCGCGAACCGCCGGCAGGTCGACGTCGGCGAACGGATCCGCGTCTGCGCCGTCCTCTGCGTCGCCGTCCTGTTCCCTCGTCTCGCCCATCGTTGGTCGACACGGCGTAGCGCCGGCCGGGGCTTACGTATGGCGGTCCCGGTCCCGAACAGTCGGGGCGGTCGCGGGAGCGAAAGCGGTTTCCACGCGCCGACCCTCCCGTCGGCAATGAGCCTGGACGACCTCTCGGAGGACGTGACGGACCGGTACGCCGAGATCGGCGACGAACTGGCCGTCGACCTGGATCGGGAGACGCGCAACGAACTCGCCATGCTGACGACGGCCCTCGAACCAGAGGACGCGGACGAACTGGTCCGCCGCGCGGTTCACGTGCTCTTTCAGTCCACCGTCGAGACGGGGTCCCTGGACTTCCACCTCCGGAGCGGCTACGACGTCACCTACGACGAGTACCTCTCCGGGATGACCTTCGACGAGATGACCGGTGCGGACCAGTTCCCGCAAGCCGCCCAGGACGACGACCGCCGCTACCAGTTCTGAATCGGGGGTCAGCGGCCGGCCGTCATCGGAGCTGCGTGGATGGAGCCCGTCTGTTACTCCGCCCTGCGATTCGGGCCGTCACCGGCGCTCGCGCGTTCCAACCGGGCGCCGTCCCGTGGACAGTACTCGAACTCGTCTCGTCGCGTCTGGAACTCACAGCGGGGACACCGCCGGAGCGTCGGCTGTGCGTCCGGGCGCTCACCGATTCCGCGACGGAAGAGGATCGGAACGAACGGGACGAACAGGAAGAAGAGAAGCGAGTCGAAGTACACCCAGGCGGCGATGCTGCCGAGGAGGCTCAGCGCGAGACCGGCGACGGCGGTGGCGAGGCTGGCCCGGCGCATTCACCGCCTCAGTCCTCGACGTACTGGGATTCCCACTCGCTCCGGGCCTCGATCTCGCGGCGTCCGCGGCGCGTCAGGCTGTAGAAGTTGGTTCGTCGATCGCGCTGCCCTTTCTCGACGAGCCCCTTCTCGACGAGGGTGTCGAGGTTCGGGTAGAGCCGCCCGTGGTGGATCTCCTTCTCGTAGTACTCCTCGAGTTCCTCCTTGATGGCGAGCCCGTGGGGCTCGTCCTTGCCCGCGATGACGTACAGCAAGTCACGCTGAAATCCTGTCAGGTCGTGCATCGGTAAGATCTGCCTGCCTTTTCTTGTCGGAATATATTAAATATGTCGTTCCAAATACGTGCGGCCGTTCGGGGGAGATATCGTCGCCCGGGAACTCACGTCCCATCGGCCGGTGCCACCGACCGAACCGCTCTCACGGTGGTGCTGGGACGGTGTCAACCGTCCCTTGAGTGGCCAGTCGGGGGTGTATTCACCTCAATGCGTCCCGAGTGAACTCGCCTGGAAATCGGTCGACACCCCTTCAACATCGGATTACACGCGTCGCGGTCTTTCAAGCGTCCGATACGACGTGACACGACTCTCTTCGAGTAAGTGCCGTGGCCGCGGGGAACCGACTGAAAGCTTACACTCGTCGTGCGCCGTGTTGCAGTGGCTC
>Ga0207756_100161_pt1 | contig 45958 bp, 32 predicted proteins | sample A23M1SouthBayCA_FD_187748 | JGI IMG/M metagenome (GOLD analysis project Ga0207756, IMG submission 187748) | Aerobic enrichment media microbial communities from Eden Landing Ponds, California, USA - A23 M1 (3) (SPAdes) | ecosystem: Environmental > Aquatic > Marine > Unclassified | place...
GAGCCGATGTACATCGGCTACTACAGCGCCCTCAGCCACCACGGGCTGACCGAACAGGTCCCCCGGACGGTGTACGTCGTTACGCCGACCCGAGCGCAAAGCAGGGAGATCCACGGCGTCCCGTACCGCGTCACGACAGTCACCGAGCGGAAATTCTTCGGCTTTGAGCCGACATCGATCGAGGGCACGACCGTTCAGGTCAGTGACCTGGAGAAGACGCTGGTCGACTGTGCGGACCACCCCGAGTTCTGTGGTGGCCTTCGGGAACTCGCAACCGCGATGCGTACTGCCGACGAACGGGGTTGCGAGTGGGACACCGTCGGCGAGTACCTCGAACGCCTCGACAACGGCGCTGCGACCAAGCGAATCATCTACCTCGCCGATCAGCTCGGCATCGGCCTCCCCACCCGCGAGGAACTCGTCGCGTCGTTCACGAGTGGCTATTCCCCACTGGACCCCACGCGGCCCGACACTGGATCGACCGACAGTACGTATCGCCTCCGAATCAACGTCGAGCCAGCCACGCTGGAGCCGGCGGAGTCCTGATCGCGATGATCATTGACATCCTCCCACGGCTGAAGCCGTAGGATTCCTCCGGTAGGATGGTGGCTATGCCGTCCCCACGGAGGCAAGTTTCCCGTCACCGGTACTCCGGTTTGTACGCTCCTCGTTGGGACTTGCCCTCTCGGGAGAGCGTGATAACTCCGACCAGTTGTGGTCATCCCACGTGAGGCGTACGGGCCGTGCCATCGACCCGACTTCCAGATTCACGCCAGCATGTCTTTCCAAGAATGTTCGCGAAGCCCCAAGGTCGGCATGTCCCTCATAGCCACACGAACACCGAAACACGTCGCCGTTCCGGACTGTATCGTCGCGCTCGCCACACACCGGGCACTCCGCTGTTGTGTATGCTTCTGACTCGACTTCGACCGTGATGCCGTACTCCTTGGCTGTCGTCGCCAGTCGGTCGATAAACGAGCGATACGCCCAGAACTGGTGCATTTTTTCGTTCACCTCTGCCGACCAGTGTGCCGACAGCACGTCCGTGAGGTCGCCCACGTACATGGTGGCAACGCCCTCGTCGTACAGTCGATCCATCAAGTCACGTACGAGCGTGTCCTGTGCGTGGTCGCGTCGTCGTGTTCGCTTGCGGTAGAGGCGTCGAATCCGTCGGCTACTGTACCGCCCCTCACGGAGTTTGGACTGCAAGCGGGCGACCTCCTCGGTCGTCTCGCGGAAGCGGGCGAACAGGTCGCGTCCCTCGTAGAGAAACTGCTGGCCGGTCGTAGTCGTACAGGCGACGAGATTATTCGCGCCCACGTCCAGCGCAGCCGATTCGTCGGCTAGTGGTGAATCCCGTCGAGAATCGGGGACAGTGACGGGTTGAAGGGCCCGGAACGTGTCGTCCACCTCGTCGGAGTACAGTTCCAACCGACCCTGTTCGCCCTCCCACTTCGGGTCGCCAGCGACTTCGAGGCGAAGTCGGTCGTGGTAGCCAAGCCCGTACTCCTCTTTGAGGTCTTGGCCAACCGGGATTTCCAGCCGCGACCGCTCGCCGGTTTCGAGGGTGTACTGGTCGTTGCGGATGTACGTCCGCAACTCTCGCCCCTCATCCTCGTTGCCCCAGTAGCCGGGCGGGGCGGTGTCCTCGCCGTCCTCTTGGGCAGCGAAGAACGACCGCCACGCTTCGCTGTTTTTGCGAATGACCTGTTGGGCGGTGGCGGAGCCGAGGACGCCGACGTACTGTTTCCGGTAGTCGGCGGTATCCCACACCGACTCGCCGTCGAAGAACTGCTGACGGCGCTCGTAGGTGAGTTCGTTCCACAGGCTGGCTGAGGCATCCAACAACTCGCGGAGCAGTTGCTCGTCCTGATCGGAGAGCGGGCGCACCGCGAACGTGTTGGTTCGCCTCACGACAATAGACATTTATGCTTTTTCGTCTAAATGTCTTTTGGACACGAGCGATGCGACCGAATATCAACATCACCCACACGCTGAACGGGCGAGTGAAAGACTACGCCGAACAGGAAAACAAGAGTCTCGAAGAAGCCTATCGGGAGATTATCGAAGCGGGGTTGGAAGCGGTAGAACATCCAAACGAGTCGTAGCGCGTGGATTGATGGGCTCACCGTTGATCTGAACGACGGACTCCCGGACGAACAACAAGAAATGATCCGCCACCAGTGGGAGACCACGCTGCCGGATCTGACCGGTGATCCGCCGGCGTTCGAAATGGTCTGGGAACAGTTGGACACGGTGATCTCCCAACAGGGATCGCCGTAGGCAACGGCCGATGACGGTGTCGATGACCGATGAGTGTCGCATCCGGAGCTCTGGGATTAACCAACAATTCGGGATATCTGGCTGGTGTGTTGGTTAAGTTTTTGAGCGCCCGCCGAGGGGTGGAGGCGCATTCCAGCCTCATCGAATCATGACAGAGCGACATCTCAGAGCCGTTCTGGCAGAAGCGGAGCGAGTCGCAGAGCAGTACGACCAGATCGCCCAAACCACGAACTCCCCTGCACACGAGTATCTTCGGTACGCTGTACTCCGACTCCTCGAAGGCGACGCCAACGCGATCCCCGAGGGGGTCCCGCAGGTCGATGGCGTGACGGTCGGATACGGCCGAGATCAAGCGATGTACGACAGTTGGGGGTCCGACGTCGAGTGGTGGGACACAGTACCGCCACAGGACAACTGTACGCGCTTTCGAGTGTTCTACCCTGAGGACCAAACACCGGTTCCTCGGGGCATCCTCACTGTGATGGCCGCGCTGGGGGCATGGCGAGTCTGGGAAGGGAATGCCGCCACCTGTGGCTCTTACGACCATCGAGAGCGACGAGAAGTTCACTTTCTCTGGCCGGAGGAGAACCTTGTGGAAGCACTCTTGGAAAACCGGATTCAGGAGATTGGAAGCGCTGTCGCTCCAGACGGCGGACAGGCGGGAGACGTTCGCGACCGAATGCTCGTATCAGACGGCTCCACCTCGGCCGATGATCTCGAGCCACGAACGAAACGCGCTGTCGAGGAAGCGATGACCGTCTCTCTACTCGCCAAGGGTGGTCGCTACGAAGTCGAAGCGGCGTCCGGAAATCGATACGAAGTCGATATCATCGGGCAATCCTGTACCTGTCCCGATTGGCAGCAGCGCGCTCCAGACGGGGGCTGCAAACATATGCGTCGCGTCGATCACGAAATCAAACAGGGGCAGGTCCCACGTCCAGATGGTCAGCTTCCACCACAGGCGTAGGTCCTATCTTGCTCCTCAATCTTTCCTGCTCAGTAGTTTACTCTGGGGTAAACTACTTTGGCGTACTCGATTGAACACACCAATATGGACGATGGCCTTGGGAACGGTGAGAACACGGCTCCACGGGAACTCATCCATTTCGTCACTCAGCAGACGCGGTTTGCCCTGATCAACAACATCCTCCAGCACCCCGAGCAGCTTCCTTCGATTTACGTACTCGAGGAGCTCAACCCCAGTGTGAGTGACGCCACTGTCTACAAGCATATCCAGAAGCTGATCGGTGAGGGCATCGTGAAGGAGGTCGCCCTGGACGACGACCAGCACCGACAGGGTTACCCCTGGAAGTTCTACGGACTCACCAAAGAGGGTCGGGAGTTCCTAGAGGAACACAACCTGCTCGCCGCTGAAGAGACGCTTCAGCAGATCTACGACACTATCTCCGACAAGCCCGAGAAGATGGTCAAGTACGAGAACGCGCCCCGTCCGGATTAGAAGTGATTGTCAGAGGAGAAGGAGGGATAGTCTGTCGTTAGCCCCGGAGATCAGCCACGGACTGACCGACTTCACGGACGGAGTCGCTCCGCTCCAGATCGAGTTCTTCGGCGAGATAATCGACGGTCTCCTTCAGGTCCATATGTCGTCGATCCACCCATCGAGTTTAATCTTGGTGTAGCGTTACCGGTCAGTTGATTCAGCTCGCTGGTACGTATTGAGCCGACCGCTACGATCGACGATGATCTGTCCTTCCTCTTCGAGCTTCCGGAGTTTGTTGTAGATCTGGTGATCGGGGAAATCTAGCTCTTCTCGGAGGTCTTCGATTGTTTTCGGGGCGTCCAACGAGACGAGTAGCGCGTTCTCGAGACAGTACGAGACGAGCCGGTCCGTGATTGGCGCGACAATATTGTGTCGCTCGTCGAGGACATCGAGGGTATCGAGCACAGCAAACGAGAAGAATTGGCCAGTGCGATCTTCCTGGGTCTTGATCTCTCGGAAGATGCTCTCCCAGTCGAGGTCGGCTTGTCTGGCGATCAGTGCGGCATCTTCGAGATCGCCTTCGCGTTCCGTAATCGATTTGAAGACGAAGATATCGGTCAGTGAGAGCAGATGTACGTGAAGATCGCCGTACTCGAATGATTGGTCGCACCGCTCGATCATCGCCGGCGTCAACTGGAGCTGGCCGGCGACCGCCTCCACGAAAATATCCCAGCGCGGAAACCCTTCCTTCTCCAGCACAATACTGGGATCAAGCTGGTTGTATGCCGCTTCCAAGTCACTACGCTCCTCGTATCCCAGGTCCTGAAGCGCTTCGGCGATTGCAAAGAACGTCTGTCCGTCCTCAACGACGATGTCGACGTCTTTCGTCGAATCTTTCAACCCACGCAGAATGAGGTTGCCGCCTCCGAGAAGATACACGTCGACAGGCGTCTCCAGGTGGTCGCCAAGCTCTTCGAGCCCCCGTCGAAGGCTATCTTCCGGATGTTGGCCGCGCGGATAGACCCCATAATCGTTCGCGAGATCGATGAATTCCTCCCACGGGAGAAAGAGCTCATCGTGGTGGACCTCCCGCTGGTCGATGTATGCAAAGAGATCTGCCCATTTCTCGACGCACTCCCACCTGTTTGCGAGCCGCCACAGGTCGCTGGCGTCGAGGCTCGCGCGGTGGGTCAGATAGAATACGCCAGCCATCGCCATCTGTTTCTTGTTCTCAGCGACGGTCACCGCATGGATCAGAACCTCCTCGAGTCCCAGCGACCGATCACCTTGATAGACGTAGGTCTTCGCTGGGTGATAGTCAACACCGTAGCGAGTGAACGCCGAGAACGCAGTCGGCGTCCCATCGACGGTGTCCTTGCTCGTTGCGACCAGTCGGTCGCTGTTCGCGCGATATTCGGTTTCGAACGGTGTCGTTCGGGTTCTCGCTTCGAGGAACGACCGAAGCGTGTCATCGGTGATAGCATACCCGTCGTCCGTGTGTGCGATCGCACCCGTCTCCTGGATCTCGTTCAAATGCTTGTAGAGCGTGGACTTGGCGAACCCCTGTGTTTGTAACTCCGAAATCGTCTTCGGACCGTCGAGCAGCGCACCCAAGATGTCTTCTTTCGTCCCTATCAGCACGTTCTCGAGTGCGTAGCGGTCGAGGAGCTCGGCAAGCAGTGATGCTTCGTATGTGGGGGCTAGTTGGACGCCGTCAGTTCGGTCTACAAGATGGGCGTTTTCGAGGTCGCCAACGACCTCCGACGTCCAGCTCTGACTTTTATCGATGGCATCGGCTAATTCGCCAACAGAGTAGGACTGATCCCGCAAACAGTCGATTACCCGTAGCTCCGCTTCTCTCATATATTCCAATTCCACCGATGTATTTATAACTATATCGGTGAGTATGGAATACAGATACCGGACGCTCAGTGTGGGTCGTCAAATGGTGAGGCGTTTGCACAAACGTATTTCGGAGAGACAATTCGATCTGCGAGTCGAACTACTCGAGAGGTGACGTGAACAGGCGCCGATACTCATCGAGCCACTCGATCTCGTGGTACGTCACGTCATTCTGAATGTCGTATTCAATCGGGAGTGGATCCGAACGCTGGGCTGTAAACGTGAGGTTGATCTCGATACAGGGCCCATGCTCTGAGACGCACTCGAAGCCATCGTCAACGGGGTAGACAACGCTAAACCAGCGAATCTGGAACCCAAAGTGGTCACACACATCTCTGACGACGGCAGCGTCACAATAGAGCGTGTGGACCCACAGTTCCCCGCCAGCGTAGGCCTGATCTTTGACACACCAGACTGCATCAAGGGAGCGGAGAAACTCGGCAGCGCGATTGTAGTGCGCTTCAGTCAGGCGGTCCCACCAGTGGTACTCCTCGACGTCGTCAACGAGGAACTGGAGGCAATCTCCACACACATCATACGCCCGCTCACCAAGAGAGACTTCGTGGAGTTTGTCGTACTGGGTGGTGTCACATGCATCGCACGGCGGGGAAGCACCACTTCCCTGGCATCCAGTGGATGATCGCTGTTCGGTGTGGTTGGAACACCCGCTGTGTGCACTCCCTGGCTTCTGAGATTCGTTTGAGTCGGTATTCTCGGTCATTGGTATCTAACCGAGAACCGTCAGTCACGCCGTGTGACTGGGCTCCCGGCTAGCACCGGACCGGCGATCGGCCACTCATCTATCGCCACAGAGAGCAGGTTGGTGTAAATAGTTTCTGTGGGTCCAACCGAGAACACCGGCCAGCGTCCGGCTATCGACGACAGCCAATGCTAGGACATTAAACGTCGTGTGCAACCGCATCTTGGAGTGTGACTGGCGTGTCTGTGGGTAACACACCCTGACTAATTTTAATACAATTGCCACGATATTCCAGCCTGACGTCCGATACACCCCTCAAACCGAGAGAGTTCAACACGATGATCATCACTCGCCTCACCCCGCGGCGTGCTCGTTCTCGCTTAGCCGCGGGTCCCGTGTTCGGCGAGTGCCTACAAGATCAGCGTGCGAAGAGCCCGGGCGCAAACCGCCGGATCCACGTCGACTTCGAATACGAGAGTTCGACGCAATCCGGCGACGGCCGGACACTCTCACCCGCATAACTCGGCCCCCATACGGACTACCCGTCACGGGTCGGGGAACACGGGATTGCCGCCTGCCTGTGCCCAGTACTCGCTCAGGACACAGCCTGATGCGAGTGCGGGATGCCAGGCTCGCGGCTGCTTGGTTTCCGTTCGTCCCGATACAGGAGCGAGCGGACTCCGTCCGCGCTGAGCGTACGGAACTCGTTAGCCAACAGCCCCGCAGCGAGAGCTGCGGCTACGTCGAGCCCCGGAGTCTCCGCTGGCGAGGGACGCCGGACTTTGAATCCGGAGGTCGCCGGTTCGATTCCGGCCGGGGCGACTGCATGCCGACGTGGTGTAATCCGGCGAGCATACGGTCCTGTCACGGCCGTGATCCGGGTTCAAATCCCGGCGTCGGCGTGGATGCGTGGCGTGGCCACGTGGGGATACCCATCGAGGTAGGCAGCCCGTTGGTGCGATCAGCTGGATCGTTCCCACGATGCTGGGCCCAGCAGGGTCTGCAACCTACATGAGCCGGTGTGGTATTCCCGGGAACACCCGAAGTACGCCCCCGCGATGAGACGCGCAACCACGACTACTCGGTCGCGGTTGCGCAGCTGGAAGGTCGTACAGATAGATAATCAGCTGCCGAACGCTCGGCAGTCCCGTGAGCCGATGGTCCAGCGGACGGCGATCTGTGCCTTGGGCGCACAGGACCGAGGTTCGAATCCGCGTCGGCTCACTGTGCCGCGACTGGGTATTGGGGAACCCAGCGGCCTGCTATGCCGTGGCCGTCTGCTATCGGTCTCCCGGTTCGAATCCGGGTCGCGGCGTCATGACAACGAATGTCTGCCCTGCCTGCGAGGAGGAAGCGTTCCGTCACGTCCCGCTCGGTGAAACAACGTCCATCGACACGATTGGAAGCGTGGAAATCTGTGTCACCGAGGACGGCGCATACTTCCACGGAACGAGGTGACCGCCATCCATCCACTGGCGGACGATCCGTTCCAGACGAGGCCACCGCGCTCCAGTGGAGTAGCGGCCAAACTCACGGCCCTCTCACGGCCGAGCCCCCGGTTCGAATCCGGGCTGGAGCATTCTCCAACAGTCCGAGACCTCTCACTTCCAGCCGACGAGACTGAGAGACGGACAGCTGTGGAGAACTGAGAGATGCCCACGAGTGGGTTCCGAATTGTGGTGCTGCGGGATAGGGTAATGGCAGTCCACGGGGCTCATATCCCCGAGGTCCAGGTTCGACTCCTGGTCCCGCAATGGAGGACAACAATGGGGCTATTCGATACAGTCGAACTCTACGACGACGTCCACCTACCGGAGTACCCCGACGGGCTTGCTCCTGCCGAGGACGTCGACTGGCAGACGAAAGGCATCGATCGACCGACTATGACCACATTTCGGATTACGGCGGACGGTCGGCTCCTCGAAGAGGAGTGGCACACCGAAGCGGTCCCGCCGGAAGACCGGCCATACGCGAGCCGTGACGACGTCGGCGAGGAAGATCTCCTCTACATGGCCGGCTGTCGGAACCGAGTCCACGACGGCTGGATCGAACGAGACGATTACCACGGCCGTTTTAAGCTCAAACACTCCTTCGAGGATCTCGATACACTCGTCACGTATCAAGTGACGTTCACGCACGGGCAACTCGAGGGCTTCGAACGCCTGCGATAATCCGTGGGTGTCCACCGCACCTCAGCGCTTGATTTCTTCCCTACCGCGCTCCCGGAGTCTCCGTTGGCGAGAGACGCCACCTCTTCAAGGTGGAGGCCAGGGGTTCGATTCCCCTCGGGAGCACTCGGGGAGACTGGCCCTGACAGCGTTTTTCCGTGGCTGACATAGCGGGCAGCCACGGATCCGTGACGCTGTCACGGTCGGCTTTCCCCAAGCGTGTGGTCGTCCAGGTGGTGCGTTTCTTCGCCCGCAAAGCACACCAACGGGAGTCATAGCCCGTCGCACCACCGGTTGCCCGACCGCACGTGGCGACCGTCGAGTCGGAGCGTTGCTTCGCCAGGTACTCGCAGGTTCAAATCCTGTCGGTGGCGCAGTCCATCGAAAACATCCCGGACAAAGAGCGTACGAGAGGACGCTCGACACCGGTTCCGCTCTGACAGTTTTCCGGTCGCCGTGTCGCCAGTGGCCGTCGATCTGGAGCGCTACGTCGATGGCACATTACGGGTTCGAATCCCGTCGTTCGCTCCAGAAATTGTCCGGCCACTCGTGTTCCCGTAGCTCAGTCAGGACAGAGCACCGTCAGAGTGAACTCTGACGAGCCCTCGTTTGGGTCTTCGACCCTCACGAGGACACCGGCCTTCGAAGCCGGGTGTCGCACGTTCGAATCGTGCCGGGAACGTCCAGCCGACCGATGCGAGGCTGGTTCGGGACGTTTTGCTCCCGAGACTCGTTGCTCACAGAGCGTGTGGGCAGCCGCGATCGGAGTCGCCTGTTGCGGCTCCGGGTGAGAGTATGGAATTCAACACGCCAAAGCAAACGGTCGCGGAGGCAACGCGGACCACCAACTACGAAGGTGGGGAAGCGTTCGAGCCTGCCGACCCCCGACTCGCACTGTACAAGCGCACGATCAACCAACTGCTGGAGGGCTCGTTCTACGAGACCGATGACGAGCAGCTGGCTGCTGTCGTTCGCCAGTTCGATGCCGCCGCAAACGACAACCCGGAGTTCGTCCTGAAGCTCGCGGCCTATGCGCGCCAGGAGCTCTACTTGCGGGACATCCCACAAGTACTGCTCGTGCTGGCAGCCAACGACGACCGATTCAAGGACGACTCCCCCGAGTCGCTCATCCGCGAATGGGCGCCGGCGATCATCCAGCGGATGGACGAGACGGCCACCGCGCTCGCGGTCCACGACCAGCTGTTCGGCGGGACTGCGCCGTGGCCGCTTCGACGCGGGATCGAGGACGCGCTGGTGGAGATGGCCGACGCCTACACGCTGGGCAAGTACGAGCTGTCTCGGCGTGAGGTGACGCTGCACGACATCTTCAACCGCGTCCACCCTACGCCCGTCGACGCCGAGCAGGAAGCGCTCTTCGAACAGTTCATGCGCGGCGGCCTCGACGACTATCCCGACGTCGACCCGTTGCCGGCGCCGAACACGTGGGAGACGGTTATCTCCGAGCGCGGCAACACCCAAGCCGCCTGGGAACTGCTCATCGAGGACCACGAGTACACGCTGCCCATCTTCGCGTCGATCCGGAACCTCCGGAACATGCTCGAAGCCGGCGTTCCAGAGGACACCGTCGTGGATCACCTCGACCTGGAGGCCGTCCGCCACGCGCCGCTGTACCCGTTCCGGTACTACCAGGCCTACACCGCGCTGCAAGACGCGGATGTCCAGGCACCGGCGGTCGAGCAGTGGCTCGAAGACGCAATTGATGTCGCTGTCGAGACGGTGCCTGGCGGATTCGGCGATACCTTTGTCGCGGTCGATCTGTCGGGATCGATGGATCAGCCGCTGTCCGCGAACAGCACGCTCCGACTGAAGGAGATCGGTGCGTTGTTCGGTGCGATCCTGGCCGACCAGGGTGCCGAAGTCGGCGGGTTCGGCGACGACTTCCAGACCGTTCCGATGCACGTCGACACGCCAGTACTACAGCGCCAATCGGCGGTGTTGGCGATCGACGAGAACGTCGGGGACTCGACGAACGGTTGGAAGGCGATCAAGCACCTCCACGACCGAGGGGATGCTGTTGAACGGATCGTCGTCTTCACCGATATGCAGATCTGGGACAACACGCCGTTCACGGCCCGCGATTCCCAGACGGTCAAAGACGCGTTCGATGCGTATCGAGACGCGGTGTCTTCGGACACCGCGCTGTATCTCGTCGATCTCGCGGCCTACGGCGACCTGGTGACGCCAGAAGGCTACGAGAACGTCTACAACATCTCGGGGTGGTCGGAGAACGTCCTCTCGTTTATCGAACACGCCGAGAAGCCGAAGCAGGTCATCGATGAAATCGAGGCGTTCGAGCCGACCTAGCCCTGTCCGTATTTTTTGTTTGAGGATGCGCGAGTGGTAGAGTTCGGAAACACGCGGTCGTGCCACGTCCGAGACGGGCGTTCGAACCGTCCCTCGCGCATTCGGAGTACAGTTGTCGAACATCTGGCCCGTGAGACGCGCCTCAACGGAGATGATAGTATGGCAGTATCCAATACCACCGACCCAGAATCGACGACAATTGCCGTCGTGACGATTCGAATCCCCTGCGGCGCGGATGGGGACCTCGTCACTGACGCTGAGAAGCGTCTCTCGCGGCCCGAAACTATCGATGACGTCACGATTGACGAACTGGATAGTATCGAGCCACAGCTGTCGGCCACACTCATTACCGTCGAAATCACGGTCCGGTGGGCTACGGCGATTGGCGAGGAGGAAGTCAGAGACAGACTGGCTGGTGTCCCGGGACTTGAGTCAGTCAGACGGATTGCATAGGCCGTTCAGAACGGCATAGCCGAAAGTGTAGTAATCTATTTGACTGTTCCCAGAATATTGGCACCTATTAGATGTACGAACCGTTTGATGAGACTGCTGTTAGAGTGTTGCTCGCAGTCAATCCTGGAGATTCGATCCGAACGGTAGCCCAACATCTCCACACCCCCTACGAAACGGTTCGACAAGCAGTCAATCAACTAGAGGATGCAGGGTATCTTCGATATGATGATGGACTGTTCGTGACCGACGATCGCGTCCGGAAGGCGGCACGAGACCTGCTGGCCACGAGTGCCGCCGTGAATCCACCGTCCATCGAAGAGGCGTACGTACTCCCACAGTTCGGTGACTGGCCCTTCGCCTTTACACAGGTGGACGCCGTCTACGTGTGGACCCAAGGGGGCTATCAGGTTGGTCGCGAGCCCGGAGACTACCCGCTCTTTCTTGCCGTCCTTGAGAAGGACATCGACGCCTGGCAGCGTTTTTTCGAACGGTTTGGAATCCCAACAGGATTTGAGCGACAACCGGAGGAATCATTTAAAGGTCCTCTCCAAGTCGTCCTCAACGAGCGTTCGGTGCTCAACCCCGACCACGTCGAAGGATATCCAGTCATCTCTCGGCGCGAGACGATAGAGTTCATGCGGAAGCATTATGCGACGTTTCAGTCAGCACTCGCTATGGTCGATCGCATGTACGACGATCTCGATCTCGACGTTTCCTACCGTGAGTCAGAAAGAGAATGCTCGTGAGTTTCACAGCAGCAATTGAATTATCGACCGCCTCCACGGTGAGGTTTAATTAATTGCCGTTGGTTTGACATCGACAGCGTTCCCGGGTTACTATTTTTGAATAGTTTGCTATTCATACTCTTCAACCCGTGCCGAGTCGATATCTGATTAACCAACAATTCTATGCCCATACGCACTTTGTTGGTTAACACGAGGCGACCGCTGATGTCCTACGAACCACCGACGCCGCCGGCGGAACTCCCGACAGACCTCGTCAACACGCTCAACGAGTACCCCTCTGAACAGCTACAACACGTTGCCCGCTACGCTGAAGAGCTAGCTGAGCACAAAGCTCGCGAGGCACGTCTCGAAGAGGATTCAGATGAAAGCGAAATCGAAGAACGCCCCGACGATTTGCCGGACGACGTCCCGGCGAAGGCCACGATCACGATCAAGGAGATTAACGACAACCGCTACTACTACTGGCAGTGGCGAGAAGGAGAGAAGGTGACCTCAAAGTACAAAGGACCGGTCAGTCCCGACGAATAACCGGTGGTGAACCGTAGCCGGGTGTTTGTCAAGCGCAATTAGTAGCGTAGCAGAGAACACCCCTCAGTGTGAGTCACCTTCTCCGTCCCGAAGGGCGGAGCTTGTCGGTGGACTCCCGTTCTGACCACTACGTAGTGGTGGGCGTATATACGCCGTTCACGTTCAACGACCCCGACTTCAGGGCAAGGTGACTGCTTGCCCCTCCAGCACCAGACTTGTGCCAGTGCTGGAGTAGTTTCCGGGCAATATTCTTCGCGGCGTTGTAGTTGGCGTGGTATTCACGCCCGCATTCGAGACAGCTAAACTCGTCGCCATCTCGGTTCTCCTTATGTGTGAAGCTACAGTCAACGTGACTACAACGTTGACTCGTGTACTGTGGGGCGATTTTCTCGACAGCAATACCGTACTCAGCGGCTTTGTACTCAGTATATTCCTGGATACAACGGAAGATCCACTGCTGGAATTTCGAAGCGTTCGAGATTCGCTCTCGAATGTGTTCTAAATTCTCGAATGCGATGTGTGTACACTCGTGAGCGAGTGCTTCTTGCACAAGTGCCTTCGAGATACGGTGTAGATAGTCTTCGCTCCAGTTAGCGAATCGCCCACCGAGTGATTTTATCGTCAGGTGAGCTGACCGAGTACCGGTCTGTTGCATCTGTCCACGCCGCTTCTCGTATTCACGCCGTTTATGATTGAGATAGTCGGCGTTGCCAAGGAACGCGCCTGTCGAGGTGACGACGAGGTGTCCGTCCACATTCAAGTCCACACCGAGAACCGTTCCGTTCTCGGCATCTTCCGGCTCATCGTCTGTCTCTTTCACGACAGCAATGTGGAGGTAATAGTCGCCATCCCGGTGTTGCAACGTAGCTTCTCGTTTCTTCCAGTCGTCCGAAAGATAGATCGTCGGAGGTACGTCCTCGTCAGGTAGGACGTACTCGGCTTCGATACGTCCGTTCACGGTCGCAAGTGTGGCATACTCGTCGTAGTACGTGATTGCGTTCAGATTATAGACAATCGAATCCGACGTGAATTGAGGCTTTGAAGGATTTTTGCCGTCTTTGCGTTTCTCAGCGCAGGAGTCGAGTGCGTCGGCAGCTCGATTCCGAGCTGCACACACGAGGTCAGCGTTGAGTTCATTAGTCGCTTCGCGCACGGTATCATATGTCCGGTCGTGAAGCTCAGTTTTCGACGTGACAATATAGCCGTCTTCAGTCCCGTTCCAGCCGTCGTTTACGACCATTTGGGCGGCTTGTTTGAAGCGGTCTATCGTCTCTTGGAGAAGCTGGTGAGCATCGTCGTCGACGTCGAGTTTCACGACGGCAGTACGGCGAAGCTCCACAAGCAGCATATTGGTTTCCGACAGTGAAAATAGTATATCTATAGTCACGTGGTAGTGGAGAAGCCGGCTCTGCTGTACTGGTGGACTGTCGCATGGAGTTTACAAGATTCTCGCCCGATGTGATCACCGAAATCCCCCTCTCTAGCAAGAGAGATCCGGTCAGTCCAAACAGGTAACACTCGGAGGGAAGATACCCACCCCACGTTTCCGTCGTAACCGGAGGTCGGTGGAGGGAACGCAGCCACGATCGAGGGGATCACACCCCCCACGTTTCCGTCGTTTCGTCACCCGGCCAAAGTCGATTATTGGGAGTAGAAGACGATCTCGGATCACCCACCCCACGTTTCCGACGTATCGAGAGATACACTCGTGATCAGGGGTGTGGTCAGCGACCGAAACGGGAGCTAAGCCAGGTCTTCCAGCCGGCTATCCCGGAGGACAGATTTCAGCACGATACCGGTGTCCTGAACCAGCCGGTGCTCGAGATAACTGCCTTCACCCCGGCCACCCCCGGTCCGAGTTGATTCAACGACGCCGAGGAACGCCTGCTCTTTCAACAGTTCATAGACGCGGTGCTCGCTGAGAGTCTTCGCATCGGCCTTCTCTGTCGTCGCTTGATACCGTTCGTAAATCTGGTTGGTAGAGAATCCATCCTCGTTCGGATTCTCTTCGGTGAGCAGCGCGAGCGAATAGAGGATGAATTTGACCTGGGTCGTCGATCCACGGAGCAGCTCCTCGAACCGATCGATTTCAGCCCACTCCTGAGCATCACGAACGTGTTCCTCAACGACTGTGTCGACGTTTTCTCGTTCGGCTAGTTCGCCGGCGTGACGAAGAATTTCGATGGCCTTTCTGGCGTCACCGTGTTCTTGAGCGGCTAGTGCCGCCGTCAGCGGGATCACATCATCCGAGAGAACGCCATCGTGGAACGCGTCCCGTCGGTGCTTCATAATCTCGCGCAGTTGATTCGCGTCGTAGGGTTGGAAGACGAACTCCTCCTCGCGAAGACTGGACTTGACGCGTTCGTTCAGCTGGTCGCGATACTCGATTTTGTTGCTGACTGCGATGACACCCAGGTGGCAATCTGCTTTCCCCGATTCGCGTGCCCGCGAGAGCTGCATAAGAATATCATCGTCATCGAGTCGGTCCACCTCGTCGAGAATGATGATGACTGACTCGTAGGCAGTATCCAGAATCTCCCAGAGATAGTCGTAGTATTCACCGCTGCCAATCCCTGCGCGTGGAATATCGAAGTCAGTCTCGTCCGTCTCGTTGAGTGAACGAGTTACCGTCCTCGCGACGCGTGTCTGTGTGTTGTGCTGCGCGCAGTCGACGTAGACCGTGCCGACGGACACACCGTTCGACTCCGCGGCTCGGCGGGCTCGTTCTGTGACGTGACGGGCAACGAGCGACTTCCCGGTCCCCGTTTTGCCGTAAATAATCACGTTGTTGGGCGGATCGCCACGAACGATCGGCCTGAGTTCAGCAGCAACGGCCTTGATCTCGCCATCCCGGCCGACGATACGGCCGCTTTCAGGGACGTGGCCAACCTTCAGCAGTTCCTTTCGAGCGAAAATGTTGGCTCGGTCGGGGTCGTCTTCATCAAAGTCAAAGAGGGGATCGTCAGCGGGATCCTCGTAGCGGCCGTCGAAGTCAGAGAGTTGGGACGGTTCCTCAGCCATCAATATCAGACATCGCGGATGGGACCTACTTAATGATTTGGCTACCTCGACCAGAGTGTAAATCGGGCTATGGTCGTCTTCTGATGTTTTGTCGCTGGCGTATCATCCTCACAAAGGGTCGAGTCGGTCCCGAGTGAAATCGGATTCCGAGCGAGAGTTACTGACGGAGACCGGCACCCCCAATCCAGAGTGAAAACGCCGGACTGGAGCGGGTTTGCCACACCCCTGGTCAAGAGTGAATGACATCCTCCGCGCCATGAACGGCGCGGTTTCCCGAGCGTTGGGATATTATGGTTCGCGGGACACCTGCTCTTGTGGGGCTACTCGCCCCGTGGATTTGTCGAACAGGCGCACCGCTGGCTGTGCCATCCAGCCGTTATCCCTATCTCCCCCATCACAGGCGAGATTCGGGAGTACCTTCTGTCGGATGTTCTCTGCCCCGTTCACGTCGGCGTTGGCGACCAGCCCACACGCCTCGCAGACGTACAGCCCACGCTCGACGCGCTGGCCATCGTCGGTGGTTCCGCAAGACGCACACGACTTCGAGGTATCGCGTTCGTCCACGCGCTCAACGCTGATGCCACGCTCGTAGGCTTTGTATTCCAGCATCTCAATGAAGCGATCGAACGCCCACCCGTGTAGGTCCAGATTTCCGTGGTCGCTCCAGTTAGTTCCCTCACGGATGCCCGAGAGGTCGCCCACGGCAATCGTCCCAACGTTTCGGGCGGTACACTCGGCCACCATATCTGCTGAAACAGCGTGCAAGAAATGCTCACGTCTGCCCCGACGCTTGTGGTCCAGTCGTTCCGCTTTGTGGGAGTCGGCGTCGTCGCACTTCGCTCGCTCTTTCTGGAAGTAGTAGTCGTCCTCTTTGAGTGCGCCACCGGGGTATAGCAACGCCTCGTCTCCGACCGCGACGGCGGCGAAGTTGCAGATGCCGAGGTCGATGCCCGCCACCCGATCGCCGGGCGGCTCCGGGTCGCCAGTTTCGACGCGACAGACGATGTGTAACTTCCATTCGTCGCCGGCCCAGACCGCCCGGATCTGCTGGACATTTTCTACGTCCACGTCCGGGTCAGCGGCGTATTCACAGAGTACAAAGTCCGACCATGAGTCTTTGAGATTCGCCCCCTTTGAAAGTCGAATCCGGTTATGGTCGGGATCGTGCTTGAAGCCGTCCTCTTTGAACGTGACTGTCGAGCGAGGGTGGTCGTCGCCGTACTTGCGGTAGCCGGGCGGGTTCGCATCCTCGTTACCGTTCTTGCGGTGAGCATACCACGACTCGAACGCTTCAGCCAATTCTTCGAGAATTGCCTGACTGGATTGTGCGTTCAAATCCGCGTAGCGTTCGTGACTCTTGAGGTACGCTTTGAGTGTACTGTCGTCTGGAACCGTGCCGGTTTCACTCCAGATGCGGTCGCAGGTCCACCGGGCGACGTTCCAGAGTTTTGAGGCGGCGAACCCGAGCGAATCGAGGTCGTCGCACACCTGCCGGTGGTTGCGGATGGAGGCAACGTAGGTGCGCGTGGCCCAATTCGCCATACAGAGGCCGTGCCGGGCTGGCTACATAATGGCTCGTGAACCAGAGTGGAAGTAGAATATCCGGCCGGGCTGTCTCGGGCTGACTGTTGAACTAAGTTTACGCGATTCACGCCTGGCCTTCAGGCCGGGATTCTCTCGCTTAATCAAAATAGCCCTCCACCCGGTGAGCAAAGTACTTGGTTGAGACGACACCCCCCATCCAGAGTGTATCTCCCGAACCGGGTAATCAATCATATCGATGAGAGGACACATCGGCCCTAGACGTCTGACGCACGGCAGACATCCCTCGTCCAGAGTGAAAGCGCCGGTGTGACGAGCTGGAGTGGAGTGTGAACCTCGAGTGATGGTGACGAGCGTTTATCGGCACCCCCAGTCAAGAGTGAAGACGCAGGTCAGATCTCCAGCCGAAGCAAAGCAGGGTACAATCGGAACTGTCGGGATTGGGTGTCTTGATTCCGATTGATGAGGGAGATCGGGAGATACCAATCACGATTTCGGTTTTGACACCGCTTTGCTGGTTGGCGAATAGTCAGAATGACGATTGTTCCTTCAACGTTTCACAATACATGGACAACGAAATCGAACCCCCACACCCCTCGTCCAGAGTGAAACGCTACGAGAGTCCCTCGGTTGACCCGGCGGAAACCACACGACGAGTCGGCTGGAAAGTACCGAAATCACAAGACGTGAGACGTGTATCCATCTAACAGCGGCCGTCGCACAGTCGAAGATCTCTAAACATACCAATTTTCATAGTATTACCTAGAGGTTTTATTACTACCTACCTCTTACCATTCCTCAAGTGCATTCAGCACAGGGAGAAGGACGAAGGCGGCATTCGTCCGGGTGGTTTCGAACCGCTGCTCGTGTTTGCTGTTCCATTTCTTCCGTGTTCTCCCGTCTCAGGCAGTCTTTCCGTGATTCTTGCTGATCCCCTCCCACGGGAACCCCCGTTTCCCGTGGACCTCACCGCACTCTCCTGATTGGTTTTCACTCTGGACGAGGGGTGTGTGGGCGAGGTATTCTCTCCAACTCCCTTCCGTGCCTCCACTCAGTATTAACCAACAACTCTCCCGATACCTCGATAGTGTTGGTTAACCTCTCTCAATCTCGGTGAAGGCGGCCAAATCCGTTTCCCGAGTTTCCGCGATCTCGCGTCGAATCTCTGTCCGATCCCAGCCAAGCGGTGCCAGCACACTCTCGACAGCCCTGACGAGTTGCGTCTCGTAGTACGACGCATCGTACGACTCTATCTCTTCGTGGGCCAACGCGACCCGCTCTCGCGAACTCTTCTTGTCGTCGACGACCACGTACTCGATATCCTGTCCTGGGTGGATGGCGAGGTCCTGGCCCCGAGCCCGCTTCAGCGCCGCCACGTTCTGCGTGTTCTGCGTGTACCCTTCCAGCGGCTTGGAGACACGATTCCGTTCGACGAGCTGCTCGACCGGCACCGTTCCAGCGTGGAGGCGCTTGATTTCGTCCTGGAGACAGTTGAGGACGGCGTCCGGTGACCGCGTGGCATCGAGACGGTCGAGACAGTCCCGCTGGACGTCTTCGATGAACGGTGGGGTCGAACGCTGCCGGGCTTCGATGCCCCTGATCTTGAAACCGTCGTCGTCGGCGACCTTCCCGAAGTACTTCGTTAACGTGCCGGCGTCACTCTCGCGCTGCGGCACGAACGCCACCCAGTCGTAGTGGGCTTCGTGTTCGAGCCGAATCTCGACGCGTTCCGTGATCTCCGTCGCGAGCGCTTTGAGGTTCTCGCGGTCCTCGTCGTCGACGTCGGGGTCCGGGGTCACCCAAATAGAGTCGACGATGCCGTGGACGACGCGCCAGCCGCCAGCTTCCAGCCGCTGTTTCGCCGTCAGCAGAATCTCCCGAGCGAACGCGTTGATTGCTTCGTGGCACTCGATGCGGCCGAACTTCGCGTTGCTGAACCCTTGATAGCCGAAGCAGGCGACGAGGATCCACTTCAGCGCGCCCGACCGTCCCTCGAGTTCCGCCAGCCGGTCCTCGTCGGGGTTGTCCCGTTCCTTCTCGCGACGGATGGCCGCCTTGATCTCGTCGCGAGCGTCGATGATCGGCTGTAGCACGTCGACGAGATAGCCCCGGTCGTCGCAGATCGAGTATCCGAGGCCGGGGACGTCCTCGCGGTCGCTGTGGCACTCACACCGGATGACGTCCGGCGAGACGTTCCGTGTACAGATGATGTTCGGGTACAACGAGGAGAAGTCGAGTTCGTGGACGTTCTCGTGAAGCCCGACCTCGGGCGCGAAGATGAAGCCGCCACGGTCGGCGTCGTGGAGTGTCCCCATCGGCTTGTAGAACTCGTGACGCCAGGAGTTCCACGGGACGAGGACACCGCGCTCGTGGGCCTCGCAGATCTGGATCGCCGTCAGCACGTTCCCGATCGACGCCCACGCAAGCTCCTGGACGGGCTTTTTCGAGCGCGAAACGAGGTCGAGGACGCCGTCGAGGTTCGTCTCTCCGTAGAAGAACGTGTTCGACTTGTCGATGATTGCCCGGCCGGGCACGTTGTACCGCGCCGGCGAGTGGCCGACGCGACCGTAGCTCGAGTACGTCGACCGGCTCGCGAGCTGCTGGTAGTCGACGTCCGGCCACCGACTCAGCGAGAAGTCGTCGACGCCGGGGTCCGTCGCCATCTCGTACAGGGTCGGGACGATCTCGCTGGTTGAGCAGACCAGGACGTCCGGATCGTGCGCTTCGAGTGCCTCTTGGACGGCGGTCAGGATATCCGTCGGCGAGCCGGTGACGGTGTCGCCGGCAACGGACAGTTCCTCGTAGACGTCGTTGCTCGTTTCGCTCACCGGGACGCTGAGCCGGAGCGTCGACAGCTCGCTCGCCGGCGTCGGATCGGCGCCGGTCTCCAGACAGTACCGGAACTCTCGCGAGAAGTCCACGTTGAAACAGGCGAGATCCCCGACTGGATAGGCCGACAGCTGGCGCGCTTGCCGGGCGAGTGGAGTGACGCGGTCGATGTGGGCGACGTCGACGGCGAGGACTGGTTCCTCGTCTCGTCGAAAGCCCGGCCGTCGCGCAACCATCTCGGTCGCGACGACGTCCGGGTGCTGGTCGTACACCGATTGGAGTGTCGTGAGGTCGATGTCGGACGCTGGGTCGCGAGCGGCGACGTAGAAGCGTGGGGTGAAATCATCGCGCTCGGTCGCGACGGCGCCGTCGGCGGTTGCCTCCCACTCCAGGACGCGGCCGTCGTCCAGGAAGTCGATGCTGAACGGCATCGTCACGGGTCCGAGTCTGATGGAGCGGCCTCCTTGTCATCACGTGCTGCGACCGCGGCCTCGAGTTCCTCGAGGCGTTCCTCGTGGTCGTCGAGGCGGGCCTCCTGTTCGAGATCGATGCTGAGCAGCGCCGGCAGCAGCGGGTTCTGGTGGTTCAACAGCCCGCTCGCGTCGGCGTGCTCGCGGGCGTACTCGAACAGCCGGTCGAACCGAGGCTGGTCGCGACGCCGCAGTGCCCGGCGGAACTCTGACCACCGCTCTTCGATGGCCCGAAGCGCATCTCGGTAGGTTGGGTTCGTACGCCCCATCGCTATCGGCCTCCTGTCCCGGTCGCAGTCCACGCATCGAGCAAGGGGTCCGCGGTCGCCGACACCGTCTCACCGTCAGCGGTGACCCCCGTGCCGACACCCTCCGGGGTCGGCGTCGACGGCGCCGGCGTCGTCGGTTCCACGCCGACCTGCGTGGCGCGTGCCGCGAGCAGCTGCTGCCAGTACGCGAACGTCGTCTGGTAGTACGCGCCGTCGTCGACGGGGTAGACGAGCGTCTCGAAGTCCTCGCCGACGACCCGTGGCCCCATCCGGGTCTGCTCACATTCCAGGTGGTGGTCGGCGGCCGTCGCGACTGGCGCCGTGAAGTCGTCGCGCTGCGCCCGGGTGACGAGCACCGGGATGTCGTATCCGTCGGCGTAGGTCGCCAACCGGGCGAGGGTTCGGGCCTGGAGGGTTTTCGCGTGAGTCTCGCCAAGGGTATTGTCGGCGCGGTACTGGGCGTCGACGGCTGGCGCGACGATGAGGGCGGGTGTGTGGGGCGACGTGTCCTCGTCACGACTTGGTGCCCGTCGACCGGTCGCCCCGGCGTTGGTGGTGGACATCTGGATCGACTTGTTCACCGCTGACGGGAGATCACAGACGGCGCCGTAGTGCTGGTAGGCGGTAAATCCGCGTGCCACGTGGATTCGGTTGAGTAACCGTTGGCTGGGCGCGATCTGAGCGAGTGTCGTCGTCGTCGCGTGGCCGTTTGCGTCGACCCAGAAGGCGGGCCCGTCGTGCAGGAGAAGACGGTCAAGCACGAGTGACTGCAGGATCGGGACGCCGCGACCTTCCTCGACGTCGAGCAGCGTGATACCGTCGTCGAGCTGCGGCAGCAGCATCTCGTCCGTAGCCGGATCGGCCTGGTCAGCGAGGGACCGATTGCGGTCAGCGCCCCGTGTCGGCTGGTCCACCGCCAATCGGTTCGACGTTGCGTGTTCTCCCATACTCGACTAAATGTCCACATTCCCGATAAGCCGCGGCGTGTCGCTTCCGCGTTTCAGGGAAGGAGCCAGACTGTTGGTTACGAGTACTCAGTCGGCGAGATTTCTGTGTAGATAGGCGGTTTCAGAGAACGTTTCCAGAATGAGCTTATCGAAGTTCAGCATCCTGATTTATGTGGTGGAGAGTCTTGCCCGGAGTTATGATCGATGTTGACGGAGCGATGAACAGTATTGACCAGGTATTCACTGTTGAAGAGCAATTTCGGTTTTCACTTGCGGTTCAACTTCTGCAGAGATATGGAGAAGAGCAGGTAACAGTTGAGTGGGAAGCGGTCGACGGAAATCGAACCGATATCGGCGTTCGGACGGAGGATAGCATCGTTCCGATTGAGCTGAAATACCTGACTGCCAAATCACGAGTGAGGGATCATAGATTTGATCAGTCATTTCAGATTGGAGGGAATCATGACGCGAACAGATCTCACTATGATAATATAAAGGACATAAAACGTTTAGAAAACGTCGTAGCAGAGAACGGGGGTTATGGATATTTCATTCTGTTAAGTAATATTCCGAATTACTGGAGCGAACCCAGCCGCAGTGCTCTCCATGATGAATTCCGAATCTATGAAGGAAGAACGCTTGAGGGGGAATTAGATTGGAAAGACTATCGACCCTGGATGGAAAGCCGCAATAGAGATCAGCCGATTGACCTTGACGGAAAGTACCAGATTGAATGGAGCGATTTCTCGTACCGAGACGATATTGAAGTATCTGGTAGCCCGAACTTTCGATACCTCGCAGTTCAGGTCGATTAGTCTCCTCGGATTCGCACTCCCGCTGGTTCTATGAGGAGTACACGAATTTGGTTCATGAAAACCAATCTGTTAACCAACACACGGCCTTCCAAAACTCGCGGTGTTGGTTAATGCTCGGTCGAATCGATACACTTGCTTGCTCGCTGACGAATTTTTTGGCCAGTCAGAAAATCGCGTCAGCGTTGCTTTGTGTCCAATTCGTATCGTAGCTTGAGAAGACTGCGGCATCGAAAATACATGGGAGAACCCCGGCCGTTGAACAGCTCTCTTGGACGATATCGGAAATAAAGTGGTAGTACTCGCGTTTGCTGAGCCCGGAGCCGGAGACGCGATAAGGCAGATCAAGATTGGTGTTTAGCCATTTCGTGATACGGGAGTCAAGAGGAATCTCGAACCGCGTCAACCCGAGAATCTGGAGGATATTCCGTGCCTGCTTTGAGCCAACTCTGTGGAATCCTTCACCAGCAAACCCTTCAGACAGATACGTCGCTACTTCTCTCTCCACCGCGTAGTCGCTGTCTCTTGGTTTACGCTTCCGTATCTCAATTAGCTTTTCAAGTTCACCCCACAGTTCGTCCCAACCATCAGTATCCAATCGTTCGAAATTTCTCTCACAGGCTTCGCCGATATTGTTGTAGTATCGAATCCCGCCGTGCTCCTCGAGGATCTCGGAGACGTATTCGCCGATTCTCTCGGCGTCCCGACACTGGTCAAGACTCACTGACTGAATTTCTTCTTTTAGAAACTGCGAAACATGGCTTTCTGGTCCCGACCGCTGCTGAGAAGTTAGCAATGCAGCCAGATGAGCGTTCCAGAAGTGATCTGCAGTAATACTGACTTCCGCTTCTACAACGTTCTGGTCACGCCGTTTCTGGACGAACGGGTTGTTCTCTTGTTCATCGATAATCCTTCGAACGTTACTGATCTCTGTTTCAGAGAACTCCCAGTTGACCTGCGCCATATACCTCGGTTCTGCGGGCGGTGGAAAAAGCTGATGTGGAGATCCGCTGAGACACCAATTCAGAGACGCCTGATCGAACAGCGAACAATTCACTGCATCGGCGACGCGGCCGCCGAATCGACAAGCGAGTACTCTCGGTCCCGACTCGTCCCCTCCGCCTCGAGGAGGTTGTACTGCTCCATCTTCGAGAGGTACGTGCGGATTGTCCGCTTCGTCCGTGGGTCATCGACGTCCTCGGTATAGCGCTCGTGAATTTCGCTTGGCCCGATCGGGCCGTGTTCGCGAACGATGTCGTAGACGACGCGCTGGTGCGGCGTGAGCGAATCGAGGCTCTTCTGCTTGATCTGGGCCCGAGCATCCTCGGCGGCGTCCAGGAGAATATCGTCGGTGATGCGCTCGTGGTTCTCGCGATCTGCCTTGCCGGCGGCCGTTCGGAGGATGCCGATTGCGAGGCGGGCGTCGCCGGCGGCTGCGTCGGCGATGCGGTAGAGTTGGTCGTCGGTGATGACGTCTTCCTCGAGCCCCCACTTCGCCCGAGCACTCAGGATGTCGTACAGCTGCTCGTCGTGGTACTTGTCCATCCGGACGTGCTCGCTGGAGCGCAGCCGGCTCACGAGGCGGTCGTCGACGCGGCTGAACAGCTCCTCTTCCTTGTTCGCGATGCAGATGATCGCGAACTGCGGGAGGCTGTGGAGGTCGTAGATGACGCTGGGGTCTTCGAGCTGGTCGACCTCGTCGAGGATGACGACCGTTCGGGGACCGTCGTGCTGCTGGAGCCGGTCGACGAGTTCGTCATGCGGCGTCGACTGCCGGTGGATGTCGATGGTCGCGCCGAGGTCGTCGAGGATTTGATAGAGCGTCCGGAATCTGGTGTAGTTGCGCCAGCAGTTGACGTAGGTGGTCTCGACGTCGAGGACCTCTTCGCGGAGCCGTTCGGTGACGAACTTCGAGATGCAGGTTTTACCGGCGCCGCTGGGTCCGGTGACTATGGCCGTGTCGGCGGGTTCGCCGTTCGTGATTGGTTCGAGGATGCTGGAGAGGTGATTGACTTCGGCGTCGCGATGCTCAACTTCTCGAGGGACGAATCCGGCGCGAAGGACACGAGCATCGCGGATCATCGTTGCTTGATAGACAGGTTTTCTGGCTAGTACTAAAAACGTGATTGGGTTGTTTCCGGAAACCATCTATTCAGTTCCATATTACTTGTCGTATCCCCCTGCTGTCGTGCGGTCCCTAATTGTGGAAAACCAAGTTTTCCGGGAATTTCCGGAATCGGCTCACTAACGGGAGAACCTCTTTCTCGTATGCGCATTCTGTTGCCGACAGCCTGGTACTCGATGGAGTCCTGATTTCGTGACCGTCCGTGCGAGATCCCCTGTTGTAGAGGGGATTGACCGTCCAAAAAGACGAACCAGCCACATTACTACAGAACGCTAATCAAACACCTCTTCGATACGTCGAATATGGCAGACGACAGAACCGAGGGTGTGATCGTCCACCTCGTGGACAAGCACGGGGAGGGCGAGATCGAGCGCGAATACGACGACTGGGAGATTGTGGACGAGGGATGGATTAGGTGCATCGGCCCGTCGCATGGTGGCGAACTCGACAGTGGCCATGTACCCGTCTCGTACTACCCACCAGAGCGTGTTGTCTCCGTCGACGTCTACGAGAAGCCTTCACGAAAGTCGGTCTGACGCGCCGGTAGCGAAGCGCTCCCGTCCAGCTCAGGAATCGATTAGACCGGGAGAGCAAAGCAAACGTTCTCCACCTCTGGCGCAAGTGAGATGACCCGAGCCTTCCGCTGCAATTCTTGGCGTCGGTCTTCGATACGTTGCTCAAGTTTGTTGAGCCGTTCTTGTTGACCCCGGATCGCGATGTCCATATTCGACCCAGCCTCTGCTTTCCGCTCATAGTTCTCGATGAACTCCTCGATCCGCTGGCGTTCAGCCTCCGCATACTCCTCGAGGTCATCCAGTTCTTGCTGGGTCTCCTCTCGGCGGCGCTCGTGTAGTTCTTCCCGCAAAGACGTGACCTGCTGGCTGATGTACCGGTCCGCGGCTTCTCGCAGCTGATCCTGACTTTGTATCAGCGATCGCACACGGTCCGCGTCGGGCGACCCTTTGATACTGTCACCCTGAACAACGCGCTGACCCATCTGCTGCCGGGGGTCATGATGGCGGGCATCGACATACACAGGGATCATATCTTCCCGAATGACCTCGCCCGTCCCATCCTCGAACGTTACACGGTAGTTGTACGCAATCCCCGGTTCGTCGACGAACGGGAGGAGCTTTAGCCCAACATCTCCGTGCTCACTATCCAGAATTTGCTGCATTAGCCGCTGGACCAGATCATCATCGGGTGAGACGTAGTCGATACCATCGTGGTCCATCGCGAAGTCTCGGCTGAACGTGAACGGCCCGTACTCCTCGTCCGTTCCTTGCCGTAGAGAGCGTGGCAGCTGGGCCCTGTAGAGGTTGCTCCCAGCTTTCTCGACGTCGCCACCAAGCGCCTCGACGCCGCGTTCGACGAACTCGTGGATGTCGGCCTCCGTCCCGTAGACATCCTCGGACTCGTCCATCACCTCCTGAATCTTCTCCCGGCTCTCCTGGTCAAACGTGCTCGTGTCGATGAGGCTGCGTTCGTACCACTCCTGGAGCGTGCGTTGACGCTCGTCGATGAGCTCCTCGAGTTCCTCCTTGGTTGCACTAGCCGGTTCGTCGTTCTGGATGGACTCCATGATGAGCGAGTCGACGTTGATGTCGTCGAGCATCCCCAACACGTCAGCCGTGTTGCCGAGTTTGCCGCGGATGTTCTCGACCTTGTTCTGGAGCATGTCGAAGATCTCGCCCTCACGAGTGTCCTCAAACGTGAAATTCCAGACCTTGACCTCCTTGTCCTGCCCGTAGCGGTGGAGCCGGCCGATCCGCTGCTCGAGGCGGTTCGGGTTCCACGGCAGCTCGTAGTTCACCATGATGTGGCAACTGTGCTGGAGGTCAATCCCCTCGCTCGCTGCGTCGGTCGCAAACAGCAGCCTGGACTGGCCGTGGTTGAACTCCTCCTCGATGCGGGCGCGTTCCTCCTTGTCGACGTCACCGTGGATGACGAGGATCTCGTCGGCCCAGGGTTCGTCTTTCACGAGGTCGAGGAGGTAGTCCAGCGTGTCCCGATACTCTGTGAACAGCAGGAGTTTCTCGTCGGGTTGCTCTTCCAGCAGCTGTTGGATGTAGCGGCGGACCTTCTGGGCCTTCGAGTCGACGGAGATGCCCTCGGCGAGGGAGACGAGGTCGCGGAGCGTTTCGATCTCCTCTTCGAGTTGCGCATCGCTCTCGGTGACGGTCAGCGCGGAGAGTTCCTCCTCGGCTCGTTGTTTGTCCTCTTCGTCGAGATCTTCGCCGTCGAGATACGCGGAGGCTTCTTCAGAGAGACTGGTGGAGATCGACTGCTCATCGACGAGGTCGCCCAAACGACGACTCAGCGTCGCTTGGATGGCGCCGATGCTGCTGACAAGGCGTTTCTGCATCAGTGCCATCGCGAACCCGACCGCTGGCTCATTCAGCTTCTCGGAGCGGTTGTAGACGTTCTGGACGTAGTCAGTAACGGCCCGATAGAACTGCCGTTCGTCGTGGGTCATCTCCACGGGAACGGTGTTGACCTCACGGTCGGGGAAGATGCGCTCGCCGTCATCGTCGTACAACGTTTGCTTCCCGCGACGAATCATCACGCGGTCGACGGCCTCCTTCGAGAGGTCTTGGTCCTCAGCGACGAGGAAGGGATCGATGTACTCGACGAGCGAACGGAACGCCTCCCCTTTGCCGTCGTGTGGGGTCGCGCTGAGCAGCAGCAAGGAGTCGGAGTTGCCGGCGACCCGTTCGACCATCTTCGACGTCTCACTGGGCGACTCACCCCGTTTGGCGGCCTTGTGCGCCTCGTCGACCACCACGACGTCCCAGAACGCTTCATCGAGGGCAGGCTGGAACTCGTCCTGTCGGAGGAAGGCCTGACTCGTGACCATCTGTTGGTGGTCTTGGTCCCAGATGTTCGCCTCCTCGCCGAGTCGGCGGCGTTCGCCCTCGACCCACTGTCGGTCGGCTGGCGTGAGGTCGATGTCGAAGAAGCGGTCCATGTCCCGAATCCACTTCTTCTGGAGGTGGGCAGGGACGACGAATAGGACGCGGTCAGCGCGGTTGCGGGCGGTGAGTTCTTTGAGGATGAGTCCCGCTTCGATGGTCTTCCCGAGGCCGACGTCGTCGGCGATGAGCGCACGTTGGCGCAGCTTCTGCATCACCCAGTTGACTGCGGCGAGCTGATACGGTTCGAGGCGGACCAGCGAATTCGAGATACTCAGCAGCTGCCCCTGCTCGTGGGCGATCTGTAGTTGGAGCGCCTGCGAACGAAGATCGAACCACTCGGACGAGACAGCCTCGTGGTCTGGATGTAGCTGTTCGGCTGACGCCGAGCGCAGTTCCCCAAGCTGATCGCGTTTTGGTTCGACCTCGACATCGTCGATACAGACGGTTTTCACGCCGGCGTCTTCGACGTAGGCACGGAGATAGTCGAGATCGCCGACGGAGTAGGTCTTAATGACCTCGGCAGTGCGTCCATTGAGGAGGACCGTATCACCGGGATCGAAGTTAGTCATAAGCGGTCATTCCTGCGTGATCGTGACGAAGTTGAGCACGAATTCCTGTGGGAGAACCCCACCGTGGTAGAAGCGAGCATCGGGAATTCCCTGATTGCGGAAGCGCTGAATTGGATCAGCGAGGACACTAATTTTCGTGTCATCGTCAAGGTAGCCGAGATGAGTGTTCTCATCGAGGAGGACGCCAGGTGCATCCTCGTCGATGTCTGTTCCGGCCACCCAACGGCGGGTCACCTGCTCTGCCTCGTCCGGTGGATAGATGCCATCAAGGTCGATGTTCTGCGGAAGCGAGACAAAACCGTGGTCGGCGAGTATGTAGGCGCGGTCCCACTCCCCCTGATCGAGCTTCTCACAGATGATGTCCGAGATTTTCTCGATGCGGTTGCTGAACAGCGCCTCGAAGTCGGTTAGCTCTTTTTCACCGGCCTTGTCGAGGTCGTTCCAGTAGTACGCGACGCGGGTGTTGCTCCACCCCGACTCGTCGTCCTCGCTCTGCATAATGTAACTCCAGCCATCGTCCTTCAGCATCTTCTCGCGCTGGTAGTTAGTGATCTCGCGGCCGTTGCGTTCCGGAACGAGTTCCCCGTCGTCGAGTTCGATGTTGAAGCTGAACTTGCTCCCGGGTGTGAGTGCTGCCTTCCCAAACTCAGTATCCGAGGGGAGTGTTCCGACCCACGCGGTCTCGTCGACTTCGAGGCTAGGAAGTTCAAGACGGACAGATTCCGCCAGTTCGTGGGCGAGGTCGAAACGCAGCGCGTCGACGATGAACAGCGCAACGCTCTGGCCACTCTGGAGGTGTTCTTGCTCCTGGTCGAAGAACTGGTGGGCGTAGTTTTCGCCGACGAACGGTGAGCCTGCCTCGATCTGGTCGACGACCAGGTCGCCGAGGTCGCTGAGGTAGTCGAGGTAGCGTGACTCAGTCAGCGACGTGCGCAGGTCGTCGAGACTCGCCGTCGCGGGATGCTCCTCGGGGAGCCCGCGCTCGGGCTCTCCCGAGATGATGAGATTGAACACGGCGTTGTCGATCTGCCAAGTCCCATCGTCGACGTCACCGTAGAGATCGACGACATCGGTCGTATCGCCACGCTCCTCCCATGTTTCGAGTTCGTGTGCGAGTTTGGCGACCTCGACAGCCTGGTTCCAGACGCTCGTCCACGGGACGTCGCCGTAGGTCGTTTCAAGACGCTGGTAGCGCGTGGCCGCTCGGGTCGTACACGTCTCGTATTCGCCGTCGTGGAACGCTTGCAGCCACTCGTTCCAGAGTTCGTGTTCGAGCGAGGCGTCGACGGGACAGTCGGCCAGTTCCCACGGGTCGTCGTAGGACCGAAGAATGTCGTGCCAGAACTGGGCGTCCGGATCGAGGTACACGTGCGCCAGCTCTTCGGCACGTTCTGGGTCGACTTTGCTCAGTAGCGACTGGAGTTCAGGTCGGGAGATCCCGAGTCCCGAACTGGACTCGGGTCGGTATTCGGCGTCGAGGAGCGACTTGTCGAGTCCTTCTTCGACGAGCCACTCGGCGACCGCCCAACGTCGTGTTCGTGTCACGAGCACGTCCTCGTCGGTGACGCCGTCGATGGCCGCGACTCCGTTGCCGACCAACAGATCGCGAATCTGTAGCAGATCGCTGGTCTCGTCGGGAAGGTTCTCGGCGCCGTGTTCGAGAACAAACTGGACCGGGTCTTCGTGGCCATCGAGGACGATCTTCGTCTGGAGGCCCTGGAGCGTCGGGAGGCCACCCTCGCCGTTGAGCTCCTGGAAGAGCGTCTTGGCGACCTGTTCGCGGTCGCCTTCGCCGACGTCCTCGTAGGCCGTGCGGATGGAAGCCGCCTGGATGCGGTCATTCTCGAAGCAGCGTGCGGCAAGCTTACCGATGTGCGCTTCAACGACCCCGCCGGTGTTCTCGACATCCTTGAACCAGTCTACGTCGTCGCTGTGGGCCTGTGGTACGTACCAGACGGTTCGGTCGCGTGGCGCGTCGGCGCGTAGCTCGAGTGGCGTCTGCTTGGCCGCGTGGAACTCACAGCCCAGCGAGTGGCTGACCTCCTGTACGATGTCGCGAAGGTAGCCACCGTCGTCCCACCAGAGCACGACCGGATCTTCGTCGGCCGCTTCTTCGATGGCAGTTTCGATGGCGTCTTCAGCGCACTGTGGGAGGGTTTTGGTTGCAGGCATGGTTACAGGACGTCATCGTCGACGGTTTTCGGGACAATCTCGGCGTCGGCGAGCGGTGTGATGTTGATCTCGACGCCGTGCTTGTGGCTGGGTCGATACCCGGCTGTGGTGATCTCTGAGAGCGCGCGATCGGACCACTCAGACGAGATTTCCGAAGAGAGTTCCTCACAGTCCTCAGAAATTGCCTCTCCGAGTTCGATGTACTCATCCAGATCACTCGCAAGCTGCGAGATCAGTCGCTGCCTTCGGGAGATGCCGGCGTCGTCAAGCCGGGCCTGATCGGCCTGTTCGAAGTTGTCGAAATAGTACGTCATATAGAGAATGCCATTGCTCGCGAAGTGCGAACTCCCGAGGAGGTCGTCGGTGTAGTAGTTGAACAGGTCGTACAGGTGTGCTTCCACGGGCTGCTCGGGGTCCGCCGCGTATGCTTCGAATGCAGTCTCGAGGCCGTCCAGCGTGTCGATCCACTCGTCACGCTGTTTTTCAACTTTCTCGTAGAAATTTCCGGTGAACAGTTCACCTATGTCGACGTCTTCCATCGCGGCGAGTTCGTCGACAACCTCGAGACGTTCTTCGGTGCGACGGCGGAATTCGGAAACACGCTCGGCGGCCGCGTCGGCGGTCTGTTGCTCCTCGGTCGACCACTGTCGAGGCTCGGACTGTGCCAGTTCTGCGAGTCGATCCTCGAACACTGCGATCTGTTCGAGCCCACTCTCACACCGGGCGTACTCCTCCGCGGCCTCGGCCTGTTCGCTTGCCGAGAGCGAGTCATCGCTCCTGCGGCGGTTCGCGGCGCTGCGGCGCTCGCGAAGAAGGTTCTTCCGTGGTTCGAGATAGTGGTTCTGTAGCCGGTCGAATACGCCTTCGTCCAGTTGGTGGTAGTCGACCAGGCAGCCGAACCCTTCGCCCTCGGGATCCGAGACGAGCCGCTCGGTCGTGAACCGCCAGAGGATGGGCGTTCGGTCGAACGTGGAAACGTGGTAATCGAACAGGTCCTCATCGAGCCACGCCCGGAGGTTGGGGTAGGCCTCCTCGGCGGCGCTCTCGCTGCCGAGTACATCGTCGACCTCGGCGAGGCGTTCGTTGGCATATTCGCCCCACACACGCTCGAATTCCGTCTCGACGTGGTCGAGGAGGTCATCCTCGCCCTCTACGTCAGAGAGCGGAATGATGCCATCATGGTCTCTCCGAATCGCTCGAAGAGAGAGGTACAGGAGCAGGTCCTTCACCATCTTCGGGAAGTCTTCAGGATGTTCCGGCACGTCTTCCGGATCCGGAACTTGTCTGTCTTCTGGTTGTTCAACCGTTCGAAGCCAGATTTCCTGTTTCACTTGGTCGCGCGTCTCCTCTCCGATTCCCAGGGTTTCGCAGACCTCTTGGTCAATGCTCTCCGCAAGGTCCTCAATCTGTTTCCGATTCTCTCGACTTGCTCGCTTTGCCTTCAAACAAAGCTCTAATAGGGAATCTTCCACGCCCCCTGTGTCAAATAACTCTTGCGCGTCTTTTGAGAGCGTCTTAGTATGCTCGTGTTCGTCGTAGACGAATCCTTCTGCGGCCGATTGTGGAAGGAGTTCCGGTCCGATGTAATAAGGGCTTCCGACGTCGTGAACCCGCTGACGAATAAATGTCCGATGCTGCTCACGCACTTTTCGCTCTATTGAATCGCTCTGCTCTAAGTCTCTGAACCAAGGTAAGCGGGCGATGTATCCAGATTCCCACCGTCGTTCCGGCGTGAGACAAAGCATCAATGCGTGAAAGAGATCGGAGTTCAATGCTCCGAGTAAAAGCCACAAAGACGGTCCTCCATCGGTGAACAGCATATTGCTGGCGTGGCCAAAGACACTATTTTCGGGATAATATCCGACTCTCCTCCCCGTCCTTTTTATGTATGCCCAGGTCAGCCCGCTTTTGCCGTAATACTGCGAGTTCTGGAACCTTGAGCTACTGTTTCGACGTATATGCTTACCGTCTCCCCTCCAGTCGATTACTTCGTCCACTTGGGGGAGGACCCATACCTCTCCGCCGGCGTTCGTGAACGGTCTGTACGGCGAATCCGCAGCCTCCCAATGTTTCCGGATGTATCTGTCATTGTTCCCGGTCTGCATTCCAACCTTGACATCGGCAATTCCCTCCCCATCAATTCCGGGAAGATCAGGGTCTAGCTTGAGGTCTGTATTATGAAGGGACCGAATATCCGACGGTAAGGAGTAGCAGATAGGCGTACCTGGGACATTCTGGAATTCTCGAAGGGAAATCTGGAAGAACCGCTCGATTTCGTCCTCTGTTTCATTGAAGGACGAATTCAGATAGACATGCTCTTTCTCCCCTTTCTCAACGTCATGGAGCCGAATGAATGTCCCAGCAGTGCTCTGCTGCGCACCTTTGCGGACGACCGTTCCTGCTGTTCCGACTGTGGCATTATCCATAATACCGTAGCCGAATTCGGTAAGAAAGTCGAATGACCCGCCATCACCGACGAAGTCGGAGCGAAAACTCTCCAGAGTCTGATTAAACATAAACGACCGAGGAACCAACATCCCAATCCGGCCGTCATCTCTTACGCTCCGAGTACAGGATTCGAAGAAGTTGATATAATATTCCGGCATGTACTCGAACTTCTCCTCAACGTAGTCAGTCACGTCTCCCGGCATCCGCCCTCGTGATCCGTACGGCGGGTTCATCAGCGCCGTATCGTACTCCTGCGTCAGTACCACCAGCAGATGGAGGAAACTCCGAAGGTTCTGCTCGCCGAATGAATCACTCGTCTGCTCCGCCACTGCCCGTCGAAGCGCCTTCAGAAATGAATTCAGCGACTGGTGTGCACTTCCGTTGTAGTCAGTGAGTTCGGCCTGGGTCTTACTGGCGTCGAATGCTTCTTTCAGCGTCCCGCTCACGTCCAGCAGACTCCCGAGAGCTTCGGTGTGCTGGAACGTCTCGATCACGTCGTCTAGTGCTTCCCGCAGATCGCTCCCTTTGCCGGTGATCTCGTCCAGCACGTCGGTCGCCTCCTCGATCTCGGCGACGCGGGCGTCCGCGCAGACGATCCCGACATTCGGCATCTCGAACTGCCCGTCTTCGGCCTCGGTGCGGGTCCGGGCCTTGAGATAGAGATTGAACGCCGAAAGCTGGCAGGAGCGCAGGTCAATATCGACGCCGTAGAGGTTGTGCTCCAGTACCTTCGCGGGAATCTCCGTACGGTCGAGGTTCGTCTCCTCCCACCAGATACGCTCCAGAATATCGAACGCATAGAGGAGGAAGTGCCCGCTCCCGCAGGCGGGATCGATGACCCGAAGCTCTCGTGGGTGGTCGAAGTCCGGGGCGTCGCCAGGCTCTTCGTCTGGGATGAGGTACGTGCAGAGTTCCGGAACGCTGGGGGCGTCCGCCGGCGTGACTAAACGGTCCTTTCGCTCTTCCGGGGAGAGAGCTTTGGGGTCTGGGATAGCATCCGCTTGGTCGGTCGCTTCGAGATAGAGCTTCCCGAGGGAGTTGTCCGCGAGCATCCGAACGACCCAGTGGGGCGTGTAGAACTGGTTTGCCGGTCCGACATCCTCCGGTTTGAGGGTGTTTTTGGCGTCCAGGGCCTCAACTACGGGCCGGTTGTAGTACTCATACACCCACCCGAGCACGTCGTCACCCCGCCAAACCTCGTCCTGGACGGAATCCAACATTCCGCAGAGCTCCTCGAAGGTGTCGTCGTCGGGGTCGATCAGACTGTACGCGGATGAGCGGTCGAAGAGAATCTCAATCTCCTCGGCGAGATCGTCGCAAGCGTTGTGGTAGGCCTCCAGAATCGCTTCGTCCTCCAGGAGGAATTCCTCGTGGACCAACGTCTCAGCAGCAGGCGTCAGGCCGTTCTCTTTGAATACGGTAACCTCTTCGCCAATGAAGTCCCGTACCTCCATACACCGCAGCGCTGCGAGACGATTGACGATCGTATAGCCTACTCCGGTAACGTACTGTTTGAACGCCTCCGACCAAGACTCGTCGTCCGGAGCTTCGAGTTCGATGGCCTCGACGAGCTGTTGAATGTCTTCGTCCAGTGCGTCAACGTCCTCGGGCTCGTCCTCGAGCCCTTTCTGTGTTAGCTGGAACTCGACGTTGTCCTCGACGCGCTCCCGCATCTCAGTGACGACGTCTTCGAGGTGTTCACGTTCTTCCTTATCCAATTGGGCCTTTCGCTGGGAGAGAGAATCGCTTTCCATAGGAGGTAATGTGTATGCTATGTCCGAATCACACAACCACCATTAATGTTGCCGAAAGGTGAACTCGGAGATGGCGCTTGACTATTGAGTCGAAACTTTTCCCGATGGAGATAATCGCCTGCATATGGACTTGATTGACTCCCTCCGTATCTGGGCACCCATTATTCAGGCTGGAGCCGTTGTTGTTGCGGTTGGAACTGTATTTTTGACATATCGGCAGGTCAAGCTTCGAAAGGAACAGGCGACAACCCAGTTCGAAGATGAGCTCTCTCGTGAATACAGAGAATTGGCCCGGGAATTACCGGTAAAAGCACTCTTGGGGGACGAATTGAGCGACGAGGAGTTCAAAGAGCAGTTTCCAGATCTCTACTACTACGTTGATCTCTCGAACGAACAGGTGTTTCTGCGATTTGAGGAGCGAGTTAGCAAGGAAACGTGGGAGAACTGGCAGGATGGCATCGAATCGAACCTGAAGCGACCTGCATTTCGAATGGCTTGGAGTGAGATCAAGGATCGTTCTGACACCTTTCAAGAACTTCGCCGATTAGAGCAGAACGACTTCCAAACTGACCCTGCCGAGTGGGACCAGATTGAACCTGAGTGAGTATTAGATAGAGGGGAGCTACTGTAGGTGCTTCCCTCGACAGCCGGTATCTCACTCCTCCAGAGGAGTCTCTACATCCCGACTCCTCTCTACTCAGGATTATTCTCTAAGAGGACGAAGCTTTCCTCTTCGAGATTGTCCAGCTGTCCTTTCACACCTCGAATCCGATCCAACACGGTCCTCGCCCCTGAGAGCAGTTCGTTCACACGTTCTTCACTCGGCCTTTCGTCGGCGTCGACGGCCGTAGTAACTTCATCGGTAACGTCGGCGTTCGGAAGCTCCTGGCGCAGCTCTTCGGCGACCATCTGAAGTTCGGCCCACGCATCGTCGTCCGCACCTGGCGGCCTCGGGTCCTTTGCACGCTCGATGAGCTGGCGTACACGTCGCTTCGAGGGTGGCCGTGAAGCGGCGAGTGTAGTCTCGACGGATTCGGTCGTTGGTGACTCTGGGTGCTCCTCACGCAGCTCTTCGCCTGCTGCCCGTAGCTGCGACCAAAGAGCCGAACCGTCAGAGTCGTCGAGGAGGTCGCGAACCTGCTCGTACGTCTCGGCCTGTTGGACGACAGCGGAGTCGACGACATCACCTTCCGACAGTTCCTCGCCGGCCCACATAGCTTCGAACACGTCCTCCAAGTCGCCAAGTACGACGTCGTCGAACTCATCAGTAGCACCATCGACAATTCCTCGAACGTCGTCCTCGTTCGACCGTAGCCACGCGCTCAGATCGGCACAGATGGCTTCTGGGTCAGAGTCAGCGGCGGTCTCACCTGTGATTCGCCGGTACTGCGCCGACGTTTCGTCGGCGCGATGTCCCTTCGCGTCCTCAAGCCGTGACTCGACCGTCGAAACACTGGGGACAGTATCACTTTCCGCCGTTGCTCGCATACTGGCAGAGATCGACGCGTTCGGATAGAGCGAGGTCATCGTGTCCAGCTCGTCGCTGAAGCGTTCCCAGAGTGTCGTCCCGTCTTCGCTGACGCCGAAGAGTTCACGAGCGTTCGCGAAGATCTTCGCCTCCTCGAGTATCGTTTCGAGGTCATCCTCGCTTCCAAGGTCGGACGTGGAAAGCTCGTCCCCGCCGAGGGCTGGATCGACCGTTCCCTCGAAGGTACTGAGCGGCACATCGAACTCACGGCTGGCGCCTTTCAGCGTCCGCTTGACAGTCGCACTGTTCTCGTTGACCCACTGGCCGAGCTCGCCCAGCCACTCGTCTGGTCCGTCACCCGACGGCTGTTCACCGAGCACCGTCGTAACGAGTTCTCGCACCGTCTTCGGATCGATAATCTCGACGCCGAAGCGGACCTGGAGTGAGGTCAGTCCCCCTTTGGTCCGCACTTGTCGGCCGATGGCGGCGGGATCAGACACGTACTCCGTATCCTGCTTGAGCGCGACTGACTCGTTGGAGGTCGCAAGTGTTACGAGCAGCGCCGCGATCGACTCCTGTGGCGTCCCGCGGTAGTCCCCGTTGGCAGTCTGGGTCTGCTGAAGGAGTGTCCCGACGTCGACGGATTTCTGTGCCTCGTACGTCTCGATGAACTCGCGACACCAGCCTGTATCTGCGACTTCTGCGGTAGCGGTGTCGACACCAAGCATCGCGGCGTCCGCGTCCGAAAGAGGCCACTCACCGCTCCCGCGGAAGAACTTCGCCATCGCCTTTGCGTCGTCGACCTCGACGAGCGGCCGTGAGAGCATCTTTCGAGACGACCCGAAGACAGCGTTGACCTGGTCTTCGACGACGCTGTCAAGCACGCTCGAGCGCGCCCCACGGTGTTCGTGTACCGTGTACACCGACGAGTCTTCGAGTATCTCCGTCACCGATGATTCGAGGCGGCGTTTGTCGGCACGGTGCTCGCGTTCGAGTTCCTCGTGGGATTCGGTCTCCTCGTCCAACACCTGCCCCATCCCGATGACGTTTCGGATTCGCTCCAGCATCGTCTCCGGAACGTCGACGGTAATCAGGATGTGTTCGCCACCATCGCGTCCGTTGTTCACGTCCTGCCACGTCTCGATCTGCTCCGAGACAGTATCGTGATCATCGGCCAGCACACGAGCGCGAATCGCATCGTACTCGGGTGACGGGGCCCGGTCGACTGGTTCGAGGATGGAGTACTCGTACCGTAGTGGGACGAGGCGCTCGTCACTGACATCGACCTCGTGGCGGCTGCCGTCACTCCTGAAGAACGCGTCGTTCTCCCGCAGCCGCGTTTCCACCCATGCCGACAGCTGATGCGGTGAGATCTTCGCGGCCTTGTCCTGGGCGCGACTGAGGATGCTCTCCTGTTCTTCGGAGACGAGCGTGTAGACCTCGTCGCCTTGATCGTTCGTCTCGGTGAGTACCTTCTGCTTGTCGACGAGCGACCCCAGTCCCGATTCGGTTCGCTCGACGACGTCGTCGACGGACGCCGTGACGTCGTCGACCATCAACCGACCGAGGTTCTCTGGGGTCGACGGGACAGCGGGTGTCTGGTTCAGAAGGTAGAGTCCTTTCGCGAGGCGGACTTCCCACGTATCCTCGTCACCGTCGAACGTCGGGACGAGCGTGTTGTCGATCATCTCCTGGACCCAGAGCGGGAGGTACGTGGTCTCCTCGACCAACAGGTCGAACAGAACGTCCCACGTGACGAGCGAGCCCTCCTCCTTCGACGCCCACCCGAACTTCGTGAACAGCGACCGAACGAGGACGAGCAGTGCTCGACCCTGAATGTAGTCGCGATCGGTCGACCGGCCCTGCGTGATGAGTTCCTGCATCACCGCCCGCAGGAGCGACAGGTCGTACTCGCGGAACGGATAGGACTCGACCGGGTCCGGATCCGCGCTCGTCACCGACGAGTACGTGTCGAGTGAGAGATCGGGCATCGACGCCACCAGCGACTCGACACGTTCGCGTCCCTCGGGGTCCGACTTCTGGAGCCATCGCTTCCGGACGATGATCTCAGTGTCCGCTCCTTCAAGCCGTACCTGTTGATGCGTCCAGTGATCTTCGGGCGGCTCGCCGATGAGACTCTCCCTTGTATCCGGGAGGGAGTACTGCCCGGTAGTGACCACGACCGGGTTCGGACCACGCTGCAGCGCCTCCATTGTATCCTCGAACTCACGATAGCGATGGCGACTGTCGCCGACGAAGAGCGCCACCTCGTCTAAGCCGAGCAGCAATTCGGTTCGTTTGCTGCCGTCGTTGAGAGCCGCCGTTGCAGTCTCGACCCGTGAGACGAGGTCCTCGGGATCGAATTCTTCTGGATCGACATCCGCTTCTGCGGTCTCGATGGAGGCTTTCACGCCCGAACGACTGTTGAGTTCCGTCCCGGATGTCTCTTCCATCGCCGGCAACGCCTCGTAGAGCCAGCTGCGGAGGGACGCCCGTTCGGAGAGTACGTCGTCGAATGTCTTCCCGTCATGCTCGAACGCTTGAAGCGCCTCCCAGACCCCATCGTACTCCATGTCCAGCGTCCAGGCCCACTCGAGCAGCCAGTTCGGGTCGGTCGGATATCCGAGATCCCGACCAATCGCCTCGAAGATGAGGAACGGCAGCGGCGGCTCTTTCGACGCATCACGGTCAAGCAGGTTGAGGAAAACTGGCTTGAGGCGATCGACGTGAGAGTCTGTGATTGACTGCTGGAGTTCGTCGAATCCCGGCCACTGTTCGGCCAGTCGATCACCCAGGTAGGCGAACTCGGATTCGTCGTCGGCGAGGAGGCCGACCAGCTTCAGGAGGTGGGTCTTCCCCGAACCGAACGTCGCGTGGATGTAGAGGAACCGCGCGGCCTCACCGGGATGCGTCTGGATAGCTTCGCCGAGCGTTTCGAGTACCTGCTCGGCACTGTCGGTTTCGTAGAACTCTCTCACGTCGGTCTCGGCTCGCTCGCGAGCGTTGACTTTCTGTACTTCTTCGAGCTGTCGCGTCGGATCGCTGTGGAAGAGGTCGTCGATAGTCATTGGAGATGCACCCCCTGGATCTGGCCGTCAATCTGGTGGGCGGGATAGTAATGGCGTGATTCACCGCCGAAGAAGCTCAGCTTCCCGCCAACGACGTCCCCCGGGAATGGGATTCCGATGGTGGACTTTACGTTCCGACGGTCAAGCTCGTCCAGCAGTTCCGATGCACGCGTGAACGGATACAGGCTGCCGAGATTTAGCAAGAGTACCACATGGCTCTGGGTCTCCAGCTGGGCTTCGCTGAGCTCGTGTTCGATCATATGCTGAACGAGTTCTTCAGCAAGCCGGTCCTGCATCGTCTCCTCGATACGCTCACCTGGCGACGTATCGCCCTCGAGTTCAGCCAGGGGTTCGCCCAGGTCGACGAGGAGTTTGTACACATCGGTCCGTGGCAGGAGTTCGTCAAGCCAGATCGGCTGGACGGTTACGTTGTCAGGGATCTCTGGGGCTTCCTTTCGTCCATCGGACCAGGTCGCGAGCCTATCTGCGACCCGATGCTCGACTGCTGGGTCGACAGCAGCGATGACGAACGGGTTACGAATCCCGTGTTGCCCCTGAGCGAATGTCCGTAGTTTCTCCTTGAATTCACGATACGGCGACGAACTCGTCTGGCTCATCGAATAATCACCCCTTCGTCAGTCTCCTCGAACTCAAGATCTTGCTGTTCCACGAGACGCTCCAGCCGACGATTCAGTTTCTGCCGATCGTCAGGAACGATGCCGATTTGATCGACGTCGTCCGGCGTTCGATCCCCAACGATCGACGACAGTTCATCGAGCCGGCCATCCAGTTCACTCGGACTGTACTCGATAGTTTCAGCGAGCGGCTCTAACTGCGCCACGTCGTCAGTAATCTCGACGATGTCGTCTGAATCAGCATCGGTAGACAACACCGTGATCGCGCTCTCGATGGTTTCGTACCACTGCTGGAGGTGGCGCATCGGAGTGATGTATTCGCCTTCGAAGGCGATGTGGACGCCTGCGGGGAGATCAGTAGCTGGGAGAATCCATGGATGCTCCTCAATACGACTGACTAGTTCACGCAGCCCTCGTTCGTCAACGAACGCGTTCCACGACCTCTCAAGTTCGGGTGCGAGGTCGGGAACTAATTCTCCGGAGAGTGTACTCCACCCATCGGTCGTCCACCACTCCCCATCGAATGATGAGACCGCAGATGAGCGGGACTTGATAGATGCTTGAGCGTCGTCGTCAACCCAATTGAACTGGCGGTTTCGAATCGTTAGTACCGCGTCAAGCTGGTGTAGTGTCGAAAGACGGCGGTTCCAGACGTCGGTTACCTCTTCGACCCACTCTTGGGCCTCGTTGGTCTCGTCGATGACACCCTCGATCCCGTCATCTTGTGACTTGACGGTTGAGATGCGCTTTTCGGTAGTATTGATTCGTTCTGCCAGCTCATCAGCAAACGCATTGAGTAAGCCAGTGACTTCGTCGGTTCGCACGTCGGTGTCGACGACTAGCGTGACGTCTTCGCGAAGTCCGGTCAGCTTCGAGCGAATCTCCTGGTTAGCTTCTTGGAGGTGGATGAGACCATCCGCGACCGTTTCAGTCGTCTCCTTGAATCCTCCCTCTTCCAGCAGCTTGCTCAAGTTTGTGCGTGGAAGGAGTTTCAACCTCGTCGTCGAGAGGTTGTCGAGGTCAAGGACGGATTCGTCCTCCAGCGTGTTTCCGTCTTCGTCGATTGGTAGTAGTCTTCCCTCCCGACAGAACCCCCAGATGATCGCACAGAGAGCAGGCCGGGCCTCGTCGTAGAATGGCTTCTCCTCGACGATTCCGTCGAGAACGGTGTTCATATTGAGCCCTTCGTCGCGGCCTTTCAGCTGCCGGCCGGTGAGGGACATTACGTTTCGTTGAATCGTCTGTTTACCCTGCCCACCATTCTGGCTCGACGAGGGGACTTGGATTGTTCGTGCCCACGGCGGGAGCGGTGTATGGCTGTCGAGTTCGCGTAGTTCTCGCAGCCGACTTTCGTCGACCTGGAGCATCATCGGGTGGAAGTCGTCGGGATAGGCGACGTCGACAGTGGCTTGGATCGCCTTCGAGAGACCACCGATGTCCGTCCGATCTTTCACGCTATAGGAGCCACTCATCATTGCGCTCGTCAGCTTACTTCGGACGGCTTTGGCACGCTGTTCGAGGTCACGCTCGACGGCTGGCGGGGCGTCACGCGTCGCAATTGCGTCGCGAAGCGCCCACCACTCAATCATTCGTTTGCGAAGATCTTGGAGGCCATCCGTGTCGATCTCCCAGTAGAGCGTGTCCTCGTCGGTCTGCTCTGGTTCTATGTCTGGGCGGACGCCCTGCACATCGACGTCGATGTCTAGCCCACCTTCGGCTTCAATACTGCTCTCGAATGTTGTCCCGTCGAGTCCGAAGTGATACGAAACGGGGTACTCGTCACTGGATTCTCCGTATGGGACTGACTCTGGTAGCGATAGGTCCTGGGTGATGCGATTCCAGAGATGTTCGTCCAAGGTGTCGACGACGTCGTCCCAGTCGGGGTCGGCTTCATTCTCCTCGGTCTCGTCGTAGATGAGGCGTTCTTCCTGGGTCGCGAACCGATAGCGAGGCCCACTTTCGTCTTGCGTCGGTCGAATGAACTTCTGCAGTCGATCCAGTGATTCCTCAACCCGATTGGTCGTGCTAATCCACGATTGGCCGTTCAGGTCGTCCATGACGGCGACCGCGATATTCCCCTCGTTCAGGGGAACAATTTCGTGGACGTGCTGGAGCAGGAGTACGGCCTTCGCAACGTCGAGGTCGAACTCTTGAAGCTCACTTTCGTCGTCGGCTACCTCGTCAGCGATGCCGGTCGTCTCTTCGGCGCCCTCGACGACCCGCATATCCTGCGGTAAGATCTCACGGAGTTCAGGCTCAATCAACTCGAAGAAGTCGACCAGCGAGACGATATGGTCTTCTCTGCCCTCGTCGACCCAGTCGTTCAGCAACCCGTGCATAAGCGCGAGAATGGCACGGGCAGTCCCCGAGAAGATGGATTTCGCCGGGTCGTTTGCCTCTCGACGGAGATTGAACAGGATTTCGAGGAACAGCGGCGCGTGATACGGCAGGAAGGGGTAGAACTCTACGAGTTCCTCATCATCAATTGCATCGAGTGCCGGCTTGGTGTTCTGTTTGATTTCGTTGTACACGAGCGACTCAGCTGGTTTCACGTCGGCGTCGTCAAGGACTCGCCGAACCGCGTCTTCGCCCGTCTCTGACTTCTGGAACAGCCGACGTTTGGCGATGTCTCCGACGTGCTTGCTCGGAAGCTGATACCGGTGCGGGAACCGATCTTTGACGATACTGAAATCGGCCCCGTGGGCCGCGAACTTGGGTTGGACGTCTTCGATTTTTGCTTGCGCCGTCGCGACAAGCTGAATGTCGCCGTCTCCGATGTCGTCGACGTTTTCCGCGAGTGTCTGTAGTTCGGTGAGCCGCTCGAAGTCGGTCCCAATGAAGAGGCTGACCTCATCGAGCAGGAGGACGAGCTTGACCGGTTGTTCAAGCTTCGCTTCACGTTCCTGGCGCAGCGATTCCAGTCGACTGACAACCTCTTCTGGGTCAATATCAGAGGGTTGGAGATCGGTGTAGCCGTCGCGTGTCCCCGTGACGCCCTCGAACAGCTTTGGAAGCACAACATCGGACAGCGCACTGTACTCCTGGACATCGGTCCAGAGACCGTCAGTTCCCCACTCGTATCGCGGTTGATCCGGTGTCACTCCCTCGACGACAGATGCAGCTCGATCCTCTCGTTCCGGCCAGGCGTCGGTCGTTTGATACCAATCTTCGAAGTATGCGACGTCAAGCTGGGAGGACAGTCCAGTCGATACCCCGTTATTGACGCCCGTGAGAATCGGATTCTGGTGGGCGTGCCGGAGAACGATTTCACTAAAGCTGCGTTGCTTCTGACCCTGATACTTCAGCAGGTTCACTGAGACAGGGATGACGTGATATTCGGAATGAACGGATTCCCACTGGGTTCGGAGCGTATCGAGGTCCCCGCTCGCTGACGTATCCGGGACGAGGTTCCTCCAAACCTCGTCGGAGCGGTCTTGGAGCCACTGAGTATCCATCAGCCCATCCAGAACGGTTAGGAGGTGGCTCTTTCCGCTCCCGTAGTAACCGTAGAGCCAGTAGTTCGACCCCGTACGCATATCCTCTGCTTCGCCGAGCAGTCGTTTGACGAAGTCTTCGAGGAACCGCTGGGAGTCAGCCGTAACGTGATATGACTCGATGGCTTGTTTCCGGTGACGTTTCTCGTCTGCAGATTGGTCCTCGCGGTCGATGCGTACCGATTCCTCGAAGTCCTCCGGTAAGTCCTCAAACCACGTTGTGTCGACCATTATTCAGATCCCTCCACTCGTAATCGATGAGTACGGCTCGTCGGTCGGCCGCAGTTGGAGACTTCCATGGAGCTCGACAAACTCCCACGCCTCAGTCTCTGCTGCCCGATTGTAGAGTTCCTCCCAACGGGCACTCGGCTGGAATAGGTACTGGAGTCCAGTTGGTGATTCGAACCACTCTTCGTCGCCTTCCTCATACGAGTAGCCCATTGCGACGAGGAGTGGCGTCTCTCCTAGTGATGGTGGATTACCGACGACCGTTTGCTGATTCTCCAAGACGCCGATCTCGCGCATAACTGACCGCAGTCCTTCGCACCATCTCTCTGTCGTTGAGTCCGCATAGTCGAACGGTGTCTCGTTAGTGTATTCGAACTGGTTCAAGACAGAGGTGAGTGTCTCATTAGAGAAGTCAAGAGGTTCGGGAAAGTCCTCAGCAAGGCGTCGGGCATATTCGTGAACGGCATATCGAACGAGCGCGTCATCGGCGACCAGATAGAGGTAGAGCACTTGAGCCTTGTCTCGCGATGACGAACAGGTATCCAAGACGGCGGGAAGATCACTTGGATTAGGGAGGGTGGCAGGTGCGTTTTTGAATCGTGATGAGAGAACGCGGTATATCTTCTGGGAACTCCCCTTCGTACTGCGGTTCGCACGTCGTTCCTCAAACCAGATTTCCTTGACCTGGTTCCAGTTCCCGTGTTCACGGTACAACCGAGCGATCTCTTCTGCTCGGTCAGGTAGGAGGCCGCACATGGTCAAATCCATGTTGACCTCTTCGGGAGAGAATGTACGGGAAAGAGACGGCGGTCCGTTATCGCCGTCCGGTAGAGTGTTCATACGATGGTGGAGTCAACCAACCCACTTTACTATTTGTCATTGTTGGATATTCACTCCGCGTTAGTCAGAATACGCATAGAGGAACCAATAAAAATGAAGTGAGAGCGATATCTTGAGGACTGTATTCGATGACCTCTACGCTCCTAACTGGTTCTCAGCATGCACATTTAGAGCAGGCGGCTTTTGAACGGGCTGAGGAGATTACTGAGAATTCACTTGGGAGTGTTCTCTACATCACCCGGAACGACGCTCGTCGAAGTGAAGTTGAGGACAATTGGGCTACGACACAAGACCCTCTCAGTCTTCGTGCCGAGACGCTCGACGCGGTCGTTCGGGAGTGGTACGAGGAGCTCCACGGTCCGGTTCAACCCCTCTCCGGGCAGCTGAACCGCCGGCTGGCGGAGTATGCGCTTGACCGAACGACAGCCGAAACAGATGGAGCTCTCGCCGGCGAACCCGCCTCGGCCGCTCTCGCGGATTCGTTCAGCAGCCGTTTCTCACTCTTCGACGACGCCGGCGTCGGGACCCCCGACGCATTGGCAGCGGAGTTCGAGGGCTCCGCTCTCGATGACCGTATCGCGACAGCTACTGTCGACACGTACCGCCACTACCAGGACCTCCATGCTGACTACGTTGATGAGTGGGTCTGTACCCGAGGAGAAATGTTCGACGCCGTCGCGACGGCGGACCAGTCACTATCGGCGCTCTCCCCGGAACTGGATATCGTCGTCCTCTCCGGGTATCACGAGTTCCGCCCTGTCGAACGCCGCCTCATCGAACGCCTCGTCGACGAACTTCCGATGATCGCACTGCTACCGCTCCACCAGGATGGTCGGAGCGGAGTCGACGCTGTTGCGGAGGACGCCTTGGAGGTCTACGACGCACTTGACTTTGAGACAGTAGAACTCGAGCCCGTCGACGAGTCAGGGCAGGCCTTCGGAACGATCACTGAAGCGCTCTATCGCCCGGACCCCGACACCGTCCCTTCTCCAGACGCGCTCCTGTGGCGGGAACTCCCGACGCCCGAGCGCGAGATTCGCTTCGTCGCTCGCGAGCTCCGGACCGAGTTGGCCAATGGTCGCGACCCCGACGACCTGGCCGTCGTCGTCCCCGGGACCGAGGCCTATTCGGGGTACGTCGAGGACACGTTCGATACGTTCGACATTCCGCACGTCACGACTGCCGCCTCACAGCTGAACCGGACGTTCACCGGGAGCGTTGTACACGACCTCCTAAACCTCGCTGAACCGGATCCGCGGGCGGAGGACCTCACGTCCCTGTTAGCGAATCCATTGGTCAACGTCGTCGACACCGACCAAGCCAACGCCGTCACGGCAGCTGCTCGCCGGCGTGACACGGTTTCTGTGTCACCCCTGCTCGATGACGTCGACGGCGAGGCGGCGCCCCTAATCGAGGAGCTGCTGGCCACGCTAGAGACGCTCCGAACCGGCGACGTCGAGGACTCAACCGAAACGCTCCGTCGACTGTTGGACGACCGGTTCGACCTAGAGGCGGCGACAGAGGACTACGCCAGCGGTGCCGAGCAAGCCATTGAACAGCGGGCCTACGACCTCGTGGATGAGGTCCTTTCCTCATTCGAGTCGCTGGCGGCGGTCAATAGCGACCTTTCCCCGTTGGCTCTCTTCACCCGTGCGTTCGATGGCGTGCCGATCCGGGTTCCACAGCGCGCTGCTGGCGGACACGTCGAAGTGATGGGGTTGCTCGACGCCCGGATGCGCTCGTTCGAGAAGGTGTTTCTCGTGGGCCTGACGAGCGAGCACTTCCCGGTGACGCCGGAACGCCCGG
>Ga0207756_100167_pt1 | contig 43309 bp, 33 predicted proteins | sample A23M1SouthBayCA_FD_187748 | JGI IMG/M metagenome (GOLD analysis project Ga0207756, IMG submission 187748) | Aerobic enrichment media microbial communities from Eden Landing Ponds, California, USA - A23 M1 (3) (SPAdes) | ecosystem: Environmental > Aquatic > Marine > Unclassified | place...
CCCCCCCGGCATCTCCTCGAACCGCAGGTCGTCGTCGACGGCAGCGCGCTCGACGACGAGTAACTGTGGATCGGTGGCGTCGGCGTAGTTGTACTCCGCGACCGGAACGACCGTCTCCGCCGTCGAGAGGTGAATGAACCCCTGTTCGTCGAGGGACGGATGGGTGTACGCGTCCGCGTCGGCGAACGCCTCCCACCGGTCGGCCTCGACGATGTGGAGGAGTCGCTCGTCGGTGGCACCACCATCCCTGGCAGCCGTCTCGGCCCGTCGCGCCACGTCTCGAACCGGGAGGTCCGTCTCGCGGGCGACTGCGATCGCGTCGTCGAACTCCGCACTCACGTCGAACACAGCCCCGTCCGCGTCTGCCCCGATCTTGACCCGAACCTCGTAGCGCTCGTCGCCTTCGAGCAGCGTGGTGGTGACGACGCGGCGCTCGGCGATCCAGCGGTGGCCCGCACCGTGCTCGCGCACGCCCAGCGTCCCCGTCTCCTCGGCCAGCCGTCGGGCGACGCGCTCGCTGTCTTCGGGTTTGCAGATCACCTTCACGAGGTGGCCCGGTCTGGATTTCTTCATCGTCGCCGGGAGGACCGTCACGTCGCGCGCGCCAACTTCTTGGAGCCGTTCCTGCAGGCCGCCCAGCACCTCCGGGGTCGCGTCGTCGAGGTTCGTCTCTAGGACGGTGATCTCGTCGCGGCGAAGCCCCCCAGCACCGTCGCCGACGATGGCACGCAGGACGTTCGGTCGGTCCGCGAAGTCGTAGCCGCCGGCACCGTAGCCCGACGCGTCGACGCGGAGTTCGGGCAGCGCCTCGACCCCCTCGGCGACGTGGGCGAGGATTGCTGCCCCGGTCGGGGTCAGCAGTTCCGCCTCGACCGGTCCGCCTGAGAGCGACCAGTCGGCGCGCTCGGCGATCTCGACGACCGCCGGGCCGGGAACGGGGTAGGTCCCGTGACTCATCTCGACGGTCCCTCCACCAGCGGAGAGGGGCGTCGTGACGATCCGCTCGACGCCCAGATCGTTCAGCAGGAGACAGACGCCGACCACGTCGGCGATGGCGTCGTCGGCCCCAACCTCGTGGAAGTGCGTCTCCTCGATGTCGGTACCGTGGACCGCGGCCTCGGCCTCGCCGAGGATCTCGAAGACAGCCAGCGCGTCCCGCTCGACACCGGCGGGGAGGTCCATCCCTGCGACGATTTCGCGGACCTCGGCGTAGGATCGGGACGGGCCGTGGCCCTCGGCCGGGGTGTCGTGGTCGTGGGAGTGGTCGGCGTGGCCGTGGCCGTCGGAATGACCGTCGTCACCGTGACTGTGATCGCCGTGGTCGTGGTCGTCGTCCTGTAGCGAGACCTTCGATACCTCGTCGCCATCGACGCCGTCGTTTGTCAGCACGACGCCGACGCTGGTCGCACCGATCCCGTTTTTGATCGTGTCGGTCACTTCGTACCGGACCGGCAGCGCCGCCTCGACGGGCGCGAGGGCGTCGCGGTCGGCACCGACGGCCAGCAGCGCCGCGAGCAGCATGTCGCCGCTGGCACCCATCCGGCCGTCGAACGCGAGCGTCTTCATACCGGGTTGGTCGACACGGCGAAAGAAAAGTACCCCGAAGCGTCTCAGCCGCGAACGACGTGCACGTCGTACCCCTCGTCGGTGGCGTCACCGACCGGGACGACGACCGACTCCTCGTCGGCGCTCCCGACGAACAGCACCGTCGCGTCCACGTCGCCCGCGGTCTGGCGCACTTCGTCGGAGAACCCACCCGACGGCGAGTGTGCGCTCACGTCGGTGTACTCCAGTTCCGTGTCGTCGGTCGCCTCCTCGATCTTGCGTTCGAGGTCCTGGGTCACCGTCTCGAAGGGGAACTCGTCGTCGGGGTCGACCCACTGGCGACGCTCCGCGTAGCTGTTGCCGGTCGGGATGTAACTGACGGCGACGACATCGCGATCCAGCGCCGTGCCGTACTCGACTGCGCGTCGGAGTGCTGCACGGGCCGGCGACGATCCATCGTACGGAACGAGAAAGACCATACTCGCGGCTTTCGCGGCCAGCCCTATGAAAGCTACCACCACGGCAATCCGTGACACACGATCGGATCCCGCCCGTCGAGTGGGGCGCTGTGAAGCGGTCAGCGAGGTGTGGCAAACCATAACATAAGTACCTGCCGGACGAACAGGGGACCGCCGGTAGCATAAAGCATATCTCCGGCGACAACAGATTTCAGGTATCCCCGCAGACTAACTATGAACGAGGTTCAACTGGAGGTCGCGAAGGCGTACCCGAACGACTCGGGGCGCGGTATCGCTCGCCTGGATCCGGACACGCTCTTACATCTCAAGCTCTCGCCCGGCGACATCATCGAGATCGAGGGTAGCGACACCACGGCTGCGAAGGTGTGGCGTGCCGATCGACAGGACTGGAACACCGACACGGTGCGGATCGACGGCTTCACGCGCCAGAATGCTGACGTTGGCATCGGCGAACGCGTGACGATCCGCAAGGCCGAAGCCGAGAAGGCGGACAAACTCGTGCTGGCTCCGCCCGAGGAAGCCAGCGTACAGTTCGGCTCGGACGCGGCGGGAATGGTCAAGCGCCAGATCCTCAAGCGCCCGGTCGTCGAGCGCGATATCGTGCCCGTGATGTCGAGCACGAACCACCCATTCATGCGCTCGCCCGGGCAAGCGATCCCGCTGATCGCCGTCGAGACCGAACCGGAAGGGGTCTGTCTCATCACCGAGGACACCGAGGTCGAGTTGCGAGAAGAGCCCATCAGCGGCTTCGAGAAGACCGGCGGCGGCATCACGTACGAAGACATCGGCGGCCTCTCGGGCGAGATCCAGCGGGTCCGCGAGATGGTCGAACTGCCGATGAAACACCCCCAGATCTTCAAGAAACTCGGCATCGAGCCGCCACAGGGGGTGTTGCTCCACGGCCCGCCGGGCACCGGGAAGACCCTGCTCGCGAAGGCCGTCGCCAACGAAACCTCCGCCAGTTTCTTCTCTATCGCCGGCCCCGAGATCATTTCGAAGTACTACGGGGAGAGTGAGCAACAACTCAGGGAGATCTTCGAGGACGCCAGCGAGGAATCGCCGTCGATCATCTTCATCGACGAACTCGACTCCATCGCGCCCAAGCGCGAGGACGTGACCGGCGAGGTCGAGCGCCGGGTCGTCGCCCAGCTGCTGACGATGATGGACGGCCTCGAATCCCGCGGGCAGGTCATCGTCATCGCCGCCACGAATCGGGTCGACTCCGTGGATCCGGCCCTGCGCCGGCCAGGCCGGTTCGACCGCGAGATCGAGATCGGCGTCCCCGACGAGGTGGGCCGCGAGGAGATCCTCCAGATCCACACCCGCGGGATGCCGCTGTCCGACGACGTGGCCCTGTCGAACCTGGCGACTGAAACCCACGGCTTCGTCGGCGCGGACATCGAGAGCCTCACGAAGGAAGCGGCGATGAAGGCGCTGCGCCGGTACCTCCCCGAGATCGACCTCGACAAGGAGGACATCCCGCCCAGCCTGATCGACCGAATGATCATCAAACGCGAGGACTTCCGCGGTGCCCTCAACGAGGTGAGTCCGAGCGCCATGCGGGAGGTCCTCGTGGAGTTGCCGAAGATCTCTTGGGACGACGTGGGCGGCCTCGACGACGCCAAAGAGCAGGTCCAGGAGTCCGTCGAGTGGCCGATGAACAGCCCCGAGAAGTTCGAGCGGATGGGCGTCTCGCCGCCCTCGGGTGTGCTGCTGTACGGCCCGCCCGGGACGGGGAAGACGCTGATGGCCAAAGCCGTCGCCAACGAGACCGACGCCAACTTCATCAGCGTGCGCGGGCCCCAGTTGCTCAGCAAGTGGGTCGGCGAATCGGAGAAAGCGATCCGCCAGACTTTCCGCAAAGCTCGGCAGGTCGCCCCGACGGTGATCTTCTTCGACGAACTCGACTCGCTGGCCCCCGGACGGGGCGGCGAGGTCGGCAGTAACGTCTCCGAGCGCGTCGTCAATCAGCTGCTGACGGAACTCGACGGCCTCGAAGATATGGAGGACGTGATGGTGATCGGCGCGACCAACCGACCGGACATGATCGACCCCGCGCTCATCCGCTCGGGTCGCTTCGACCGCCTCGTCATGGTCGGCGAACCCGATATCGAGGGCCGCGAGCAGATCCTCAAGATCCACACCGACGACACGCCGCTGTCGCCGGACGTGAGCCTCCGCGAACTCGCGGAGATGACCGGCGGCTTCGTCGGCTCGGATCTGGAATCCATCGGCCGCGAGGCCGCTATCGAGGCCCTGCGCGAGGACGACGACGCCGACGAGGTCGAGATGCGCCACTTCCGCCAGGCCATGGAGAGCGTGCGCCCGACGATCACGGACGACATCCGCGACTACTACGAGCAGATGCAAGACGAGTTCAAGGGCGGGGGCGAACCCCAGCCCAGCCAGGGCGGCGGCCGCATCGGCTTCCAATGAACCTTTTTCCCGCTCGGGTGCGCTGACGCGCACCTCTCGCGGCAAAAACGTTCATGAAAAAGGCCGGAATCGCCGACGGCGATTCCGGTGAATCGCGCGAACTACCGGGTCCTTCGGACCGCTCGTTCGCGCGAATACCAACCGCTCAAGACAACCAAACTACTGATCAGATTGCCGTGGCGCACGCTGTCGCGGCCTCCGTGCCGCGACCACATTGTGCGAGGGACGAGCGAGTGGTGCGAGTGAGTCGGTTGGGGAGGTATGTGGCTGCAGTGCTGTGGCGGTGTGCCTGGTGGAATGAACGGGCGGGGGTCGGTCGCGTCATCTGTGGCGGCACTATCCGAGCGTGAGCGAGGATATCCGTCACAGATGGCGTCGAGCGGGCCGAGGGCGTTCAGTTGTCAGGAACTCTCGTCGTTGCTGTCTCGACTCCGTTTCAATGTCCACAAAATCGAACCACCCGCTCGACTAGCACCCACACGACCCAGACCATCAGAGCGAGCGGCCGCTCGATCCGAAACGGACGGCCCGCCGAAACACCTTCCCTACTGGAAATCTACCCCAGAGATACCATGGGCGAGGCCACGGACGATAGCGTACTCGCGACACTCACCGAGTGCCACGAGCGCCTCGCTGGGACGCTGTCGAGTGCTCTGGCCGAGCGAGCGGCCGGCGACGAGGCGTTCCGAACCGATCTCGACGTGTGGGCGAGCGCGCTGGGTGTCGGCGAGGAGGACACGACAGACGAGGAGGCTGCCGAGCGAGTGGCCGAGCAAGTGGTCTATCGGCTTCTCGTCGACCGTCTCACCGCTGTGGGAGCATCGTCGTCCGACCCCGACACTGTCGAGACGGCAGGATCGTTCGCCCTCGGCCGTTCGATCACCGAGGCCATCACTGGCGGTGGCCAGCGCGTGCTCGAACACGCCGATATCGACAGCCCGATCCCGGTCGAAGCAATCGCCGAGGCACTCCCGGGATTCGCCGCCGAGATCGACCGGTCTGCGGTCGGACCCGCGGTCCTCGGGCGGTGCTACGAGCGCGCGCTGCCGGCCGAGCGCCGATCCGAACGGGGCGAATTCTACACTCCGCCGGCGATCTGTGACCTGGTCTCGCGGCTGACCGTCCGGCACGCCGACGACACCGTCCTCGACCCGGCGTGTGGGGCCGGCGGCTTTCTCGTCGCCGCGTACGAGCGAAAGCGCGGACTGGCCGCGAGAGCAGCGCCCGATCCAAGCGTCGAGCAGGTGACCGGCATCGACGTGAACCGCTACCCGACGCGGCTGTCGGCGCTCGCCCTCGCCGGCCGTGCGTCTGTCGATCCCGCCGCGGTCGACGTTCGCGTGAGCGACTTCTTCGACGCGGCTCCGCCCGCGGAGGGGTTCGACGCCGTCGTCGGCAACCCACCCTACGTCCGCGGGCGCAGTCTCGATCTGGACTACAAGGACGCGATCAGGGACCATCTCTCGGCCGTCGACGCCGAGTGGCTCACCCGGAAGATGGATCTCTACGGCTACTTCCTCACCCACGCCACGCAGTTCCTGCGCGATGGCGGTCGACTGGGGTTCGTCGTCAGCGACCGGTGGCTCGACACACAGTACGGCACCGACCTCCAGCGGTTCGTCCTCGACAACTACCGAATCGAGGCGGTGATCTCCTTTCGACAGCAGGCCTTCGACGACGCGCTCGTGGGGTCGACTGCCGTGGTGCTCGAAGCCGAGTCCGACGCGGCGGCCAGACAGGAAAACACCGCGACGTTCCTCGACGTGCGCGCACCGCGCTCGGTCGACGAGATCGCGACGCTCGTCGAGCGCGACACCCCCGCCGACCGACTGGAGCGCACCGGCGACTACCGCCTCGCCACGGTCGAACAGCGACGACTCCGTGGGCTCTCGAAGTGGAACGCCCTCTTTATCGCGCCGCCGCTCTACTTCGACCTTCGCTCGGATCAGACCGTCGAACTGGGCGACCGTGCGGACCTCAGGACTGGGCTGGAGTCCGGCGCGAACGACTTTTTCTACCGGCGGTGGACCGAGGTCGAGGCGCTGGGCCTGACCGACCACTTCACGCCGCTGCTGAAAGCCAGCGGCCAGATCGATCGCATCCGGTTCGAAGACGAAGGCACGCCCGAGTGGGGTGTCTTCGACGTGTCCGAACTTGTCGCGCGGGCGCGTGCTGCCGACGAGCGCCTCGGCGAGAGCGATATCGAACACGTGAAGCGATGGTTTGGGGCCAACGACTACGACGCGGTCCGCGACTACGTCCAGTGGGGCGAGGACGAGGGGCACCACAGCAGTTCGAGGCGGTGCAGACAGCGCGACGTGTGGTTCGCCATCGACGACCTCGACCGCTACCGGCCGCCCCTAGCACTCCCGCTCTTCACCTGGCGGCAGAGTCGCGCTATCTGGAACGACGCCGGCGGCGTCACCGATCGGCAGTTCCACGGCGTCGACCCCCACGACGGCGTCGACCCGGCGGTGCTGTGTGGGCTGCTGAACTCGCGAGCGGTCTGGCTCGCCCGAGAGATCGACGGCCGCCACGCCGGCGGCCGTGGGATGACGCGGCTCCAGTTGGTCAAGTACGAGGCTGGCGGGCTCCCGATCCCCGACCCGACCGCGCTGTCGGCCGACCAAGGCGATGCCGTCGTCGCGGCACTGGACGACCTCATCGCACGCGAGAAGCAACTCGACGCCGAGGGCGTGACCGACCCACCGGCGCGACTCGAACGCACCGAGGACGAACGCGACGCGCTCGACCGAGCCGTGCTCGGGACGCTCGGGATGGCTGATCGGCTCGACGAACTCAAAACAGGCGTGCGAACAGTGGTCACCGCTCGGAGCGAGGCCGCAGGCGACGACAGGTCGACGAGGCCGGTGCGCCGGACTGACGGGCGAACGGTCGGCCTCTGGGCGAACGACGACGGTGGTCGGCGTCGGTGACCGGCCGGCGCTCGGACCGGAGAACCGCCTCGCTACGTTCGGCGGAGAGCGAACAAAAAAGAGACGAAACCCTACAGCTCGCCCAGCTTCCGCAACAACTGACCGCGGTACTCCTCGTCGGCGCGAACGCCTTTCATCTCCAGCACGTTGCGCTGGAGCTTGTCGAGAGCGACGTTGAAGGCGGTGTCGGAGCCGTAGCCCTCACCGGAGCCGGCGGCCTGTCCCTTGTTCGTTCGGAGGCGGATCTGGCACTGGATCAGGGGGGTCCCACGGAGTTTCTCCTTGTGCTCGTGGAAGCGAACGTGGGCGTGCTGGACCTGCATGTCCTGGTACTTGCTGGCGACCTCCTCGATCTCGGCACGGATGTCGTCGCGAGAGAGCGTGTTGTCCAGCAGTTTGATGTTGGTGATCTGGACGTCCATGTGGTCCTCCTCGGTGAAGGTCAGCGCCCGGAGTACGTCGGTCTTGGTGACGATCCCGGCCACGAGCGAGTCGTCGTGATCGGGCGTGACGACGAGGCCGGCGAAGTCGTTGTCGAGCATCCGCTCGACGGCGTCGCGCACGGAGCCGTCCAGCGAGGTCGTCGCGACGGGGCTGTTCATGATGTCGTAGACGGGTAGATCCAGGATACGGTCGGTCTCGCCGGATCGGTCGCCCCGCGTCGCCTTGTTCATGTCGCGGACGACCACGTCGACGATGTCGTGGGTGGTGACCATGCCCGAGAGGTCACCGTCGTCGTCCAGCACCGGAATCCGGGAGATGCCGTGTTTTCGCAGGAGGTTGATCGCCTGCCCGACGTGGGCGTCCTCCTCGATGGTGATGACCTCCGGCGTGTAGATCTGCTCGACGGCCAGCGCGTCGAGGTTCTCTAAGACCGCTTCGAGGATGGCGTCGCCGGTGACGACACCCCACAGGGACTCGCCCTCGAACACCGGGGCGATCTTGGCACCGCCCTCGACGAGGACGCGCGCGACCTCGCGCACGTCGTCGTGGCGCTCGACTTTCGGGGCCGACCGCATCATCGCACCCGCCTTGGCGTTGTCCTCGACGTGGGACTGGACCAGCTGCTTCTGCGTGATCACGCCCGCGTACTCCCCGTCTTCCGTGATCACGATCCCCTTGGGGTTCTCGCGCTCGAAGATCGAGCGCACTTTGCCGAGGCGAACGTCGGCGTCGAGTTCAACAAAATCACTAGTGGCAATATCAGCTATATTCATCGTACTTCCCAATCCGAGTGTTCGACGCCAGAGGTAATCAAAGTTGGTTCCGGTTCCACTCACTGAGAAAGCGAATCCGGCAAACGAGGCCCCGAAGTTCATCAGGGTCGGGGCCGAATCCCGACCGTGCTTCCCGATATCACGGTGCTCGGTCCGTACACCTACCTCGCGACGGAAGTAGTGTGGGGTGCAGTCGCCATCACCTTGCTGTGGTACGCCGACGCCGTCCGAACGGCCGCCCGAACGATCGCCGTCCTGTACCCCTTCGCCTACGTCTGGGACTGGTACACGCTGGAAGTCGGCGTCTTCTCGATTCCGATGCGAACGGGCGTCGAACTGCTGGGGATTCCGATCGAGGAACACATCTTCATGCTCGTCGTGCCGGCGATGGTCGTCGGGACTCACGAGGCGCTCGCGCGCCGCGACGAAGGGGAGTAGGTGAATATATCTACACTGAGATATATAGATCTCAGAGCAAATTATTAGTTATCTGGCCCGCACCTGTCAGGTGATGCGAACGAATCCATCACCAGCCGACGCGGGGTCGCGCGTGGAACTGCACGTCAGGTCGCTGTCGCCCGACGAGGGGCGTGGGCCACAGTCAGCCGTGCTGGAGGAACTGCGTCGACTCGACGACGCGGACCGAATCGGCGAACTGAGCGTGTCGGTCTGGGGTCGCCAGATCAGTCTCTCGACGACGGCGGCCGGCACCAACGAGGGACAGGCGATCCTCGAACGGATCGGTGCGTTTCGGTCGTGGGCCCGCTCCACCGGTGGCACGCTCGAACCGTTCCTGAAGACCCGTGAGGCCACGAGTTCGATCACCGGCGAGACCCACACCGCGCTGGTGCTACCGACGATGTTGCTGGCCGAATATCACGACGGTGAGCTAGTCCACGTGGCACCCCACGCCGACGACGACGCTGTCACGACCGTCGCGGACCGCCTCGAAACGCTGGCCGCTACCACCGACCGAAGGGGGAGCGACGCCGAGGAAACGACCCTCGTGACGCAGTAGCACGATATAATAATTATTACACTTGCTATTAGTTCTGGAAAGTCTGCGGAGCATATCCCTGAACAGTTTGAACCACTGTATCGTGTGAACCACAATCACAGCCGCCATACCGGCCATTCAGTGTGGGAACGTCGCCCACGGTCGCAACTCGACACAAAGTATTAGTGGGATGCGTTAGACCTGACAGATAGGTCAATTACCATGTCCGACACCCCCACCCCCCACATCGAGCTCTACGTTCGGTCGCTCATGCCCGACGGTGCCCACGAGCGACAGGAAGCCGTCATCGACCAGCTAAAACGACTCGACCAGGAAGACGAGATCGAGGGCTTCTCGGTCATCGTCTGGGGCAAGCAGGTCTCCCGCGAGTCCGCGGCCGCTCACACAGAGGAAGGCAAATACATCCTCAACCGCGTCGCCGAGTTCAAGCAGTGGGCGCTCTCGAACAACGTCTCGCTCGAATCGTTCTATCAGACCACCGAGGTCGAGTCCGAGATCACCGACGACTACTCGGCGATGGTCCTGCCCGTCATGGGACTGGCCGAGTACGACGACGGCGAACTCAAACACGTCGCACCCTGCACGAAGGGTGACGTGGTCCACACGATCATGGACCGTCTCGAACGTCTCGAAGCCGGTGAGCCACCGGCGATCGAACAGGAATCGAGCAACGTCTCGATCGTCTAGAACTGCCGCTCTGCGAACCCTTCGATCACTTTCTGTTCGGCCCGCTGTAACCGATACTGAACGGTCGACCGCGGCACGTCCAATCGTTCGGCCAGTTCGTCGACGGTCGTCTCACGCGGCGTCCGGTAGTAGCCGGCGGAGACGGCCGCCGAGAGCGTCTGGCGCTCCTCGACGGAGAGGTCGGTCACGGCCATCGCCTCGGCCTCCCACCCGCGGACCGCCGAGACGTGATCCAGTTCCAGCGACAGCCCTGGCCGAAGGTTCTTCGCGATGGTGTCGTACAGTTCGCCGACCGCCGTCGCCTCCGGCATCAGGACTCGCCAGACGTACTCCGCGCCGGATCGTTCGGCATCCAGCAGGACCCCGTCACCGACGTGGTCGACGGCGAGATACGGGATCGAGTGACAGCGGTCGATCTCCTCGCGTCGGGTGTAGATCAGGCGCTGTTCTGTCTCCGAATCGAGGAGGTGATACTCGCGCGTCGAATCACACTGGTGCATGTCCAGACACTCGTTACAGACAGACTCGTCGAGATACAGTTTCTCGACCTGATCGAGCACTTCGGCGGGCCCGACGATGCGATCGATACGCCACATCGCCGCGGCGTTGGCGAAACAGGCCTGCGAACGCGCGTGGAGGGAGGGCGTGTCGATAAAGCGGTCCATCAGATCGTCGGCACCCGGTTCGTAGTGGACCGTGAACTCGAACTCGCGCATACTCTCGCTCACTTGGCCATGTCCAAGTGGATTTCGTTCGGCGGCGGCCATCCACGACCCGGATCGCTGCGACGAACAGGAGCGCTCAAGTAGCCCAAGCCGCGACTCCGTGGCGATGCGTGACCGTCTGCCGTCGACCCGCTGGCTGTACGTCCTCGCCGGCGCTGGCGCGCTCGGCGTCGCCGGCACCTACCAGTTCGTCTGGTCGTCGATCCGGCCGGAACTGGGCGCGCGCCTCGTCGCCACCGAGGCCAGCCTCGGCACCGTCTTCACCGTCTACGTCGTCGCCCAGACCCTCTCGCAGTTCCCGGCAGGATGGTTCCGCGACCGGTACGGCCCCCGCGTGCCGATGGCCGTCGGCGCGCTGTTGCTGGCCGCTGGCTACGCCGGCACGGCGCTCGCGGGCGCGATCTGGCAGGTGTATCTGGCCTACGCCGTCGGCGGCATCGGCGTCGGCGCGGTGTACACCGTCGCCGTCAACACGCCGGTAAAGTGGTTCACCGACTACCGCGGGCTGGCGACCGGCGCGGTGACGATGGCCTTCGGCGGCGTGAGCGTCCTCTTTATCCCCGCCGTCCGAGGTGGGCTGACCAGCGACTTCACCGGGACGCTCCTGACGACCGCCGCCGTGACCGGCGTCGTCGCGCTCGCGGCCGCTGCCGTGCTCCGGGACCCGGATCAATCCAGCGACGGGGAGTCAGGCGACGACGTGTCCGCGCCCGCAGACGCCTACACCTGGCGCGAGACGCTCCGAACGTGGCAGTTCTGGCTGCTGTACGCGATGCTGGTCGTCGTCAACGGCGTCGGCCTCATGCTGATCGGCAAGGCCGTCGCCTTCGCCGAGCAGTACGGCCTGCCCGCCGCGGTCGCGACGGTCGCCGCCTCCGCCGTCGCGCTGTCCGACAGCGCCGGCATCGTCACCATCGGCGGCCTCTCGGACCGCCTCGGCCGCGAGCGGACCATCGCCGCGACGGTTACCGTCTGTGGCGTCGCCATCGCCGCAGCGGTCTGGGCCGGCGAGGCCGGTCACGGCTGGCTGTTCGTCGGCCTGCTTGGCGCGGCGGCGTTCTTCCGAAGCCCGGTGTTCTCGGTGACACCGGCGCTCGTGGGCGACTACTACGGACAGGCCCGCTCCTCACAGAACTACGCGCTGCTGTACACGGCGAAAGTCTGGGGCGGCATCGGCGGCGGCGTCGTCGCGAGCGCGCTTATCGCCACCATCGGCTGGTCAAGTTCGTTTTTGCTCGGTGCCGTGGGGATGAGCGGCGTCGGTCTCCTCACAGGGTTGTTGCGGCCTGTCGAATGAGAGCTACGTCGCGATTGGAGCGGCGTCGGTCTCCTCACAGGGTTGTTGCGGCCCGTCGAATGAGAGCTACGTCGCGATTGGAGCGGCGTCGGTCTCCTCACAGGGTTGTTGCGGCCTGTCGAATGAGAGCGACGGTACGGTGCTACACTGCCGTCTGCAGGCGTTCGGCGTAAGGACCCACGTCGTCGGCGTCGGCCAGCGTCTCCAGGACCGTCTCCACGTCGACCTCCGATGCGTACGCCGGCCGTCCCTTGCCGGTCGCCGAGGTCGTCCGCTCGGTCGACAGCAAGTCGTCCTGTGCCAGTGTGCCCAGCGCCGAGACGACCTCCTGACGCTCGACGCCGCCGAAGGGATCGCGTGCGACGCTGTCGAGCTGGCCTTTGATCGTCTCCGTCACTCGGTGGGACTGGACGGGCGTCTCGTCCTCGATCGTCAGCTCCGCGACCGCGAGCAACACGAACTGCTCGAACGGCTGCCGTGAACGGATTGTCTCTTCCATGGCCGGGTGCTCTGCCGGACAGGGTATGAAGCTGTTGGGATTCACTCGGCTGTGTGTGAAAATTTCGGCATTAGTGACAAAGCGAGATGAGAAGGTTGTTATCGGGGATCGGATCGGAGTTCGTAGAGTCCGGTCGGATCGTGGATCTTGACGACGTATTCGGCCGCCTGGAGGACATTCATGCGATTATGTATATGTTGGCGAGAATAATCGATTTCATCGGCAAGATAGCCGACGGTACAGCGTCCTGCCGCAAGACGCTCTAGTATCTCGTGATCCGCGTCAGTGAGCTTAACCGTCACTACACGCTCATTAGTGACCTCCCTACTTGTGTGTAGTTATTAGCCCTCTTATTAAGACATATTGTCTTTACAAGTAGTAAACTATTTTGCGAACATTCTCGTATGAAAAAGTGAGCAGCACGGTCACATGGCCAAAAGGATATGGCCGCCTGCTGGAACAGGCGACCGTGCTTCTCGGGAGCGAGAAGCAATGAAAGATACCCGTTCATTCAGCAAAGAAAGTGCCGGCCTGGTACAACTGCGAGGCGATGACGATGGATAAGCGGTATCCTGACGCAGATTTTCTAGAGGAACAGTACATCCAGCAGCGAAGATCAGCAGCGGAAATCGCAGAACTCTGTGGCGTTTCGTCAAGCGCAGTTAGTCGGTATCTCCAGAGGCATGAGATCGAGAGGACACCTCGATACCAGATGCGTGACTGGCTTTTTGAACAGTACGTGGAACAGGATCGTGAACAGGCCGAAATCGCGAATGACTGTGGGGTGGCAACAACAACTATCTGCCACTGGCTGGGTAAGTTTGGAATAACCGATGGTGATGCCTACGAGACAAGTGTGTGCAACGTCTGTCGAGAATCTTTCCGTTACGCTCCTTCACTGCGTGATGGGCTCTACTGCTCCAACAGTTGTGCCCACGAGCCAGACAAGAATAAAATCGAAGTGAGTTGCGCAGGTTGCGAGGAGTCGTTTGAACGGTGGCCATCTATGGACACAGAATATTGCTCGCTCGACTGTTGGAGCGAAGATACACACACCATTTCAGATCCGTCCACACTGTACAGCGGAGTCTGGCATAAACGGCGGCAGCAAGCTATGCGAAGGGACGGATACGAGTGTACTGTCTGTGGTATCAGTAATCAAGAGCACAAAGATCAGTTCGGTCGATCACTTGACGTGCATCACAAGGTTCCGGTCCGACTATTCGACGCTTGGGACTGTCCGATTGAAGATGCACACGCCCTCAGAAATCTCGTCACTGTTTGTCGAACGCATCACCCTGATGCACCGGGTGGCACAGTGGGAGAATAAATAGGAATTGTGAGGCATCTGTGTAGGAGCCAGATCGTCTCTATCTCCCCATCCACGGCTACCAACTAAACTATTATAGAATTTTTGATGGGTTGGGGCGGATTTGAACCGCCGGCCTCCTCCATGTCAAGGAGGTGTCATAACCAACTAGACCACCAACCCTCGGTGGCGTCTGCCTCCACTCACTGGTTGCAGAGGCCCCTAATTGAATGTTTCGATAGCGAATCCCAGCGCCGTCTGTGGGTTGTGGGCACGGGTCGTCAGGATAGCGGTGGCCCGGCTGGCCCCCGTCGGCGATGAGACAGAGCGACCGACGACGGCCGATCGCTCGTCTACGCCAACAGGTCTCGAGGCTCCGACAGTCTTATACTGGTGTACGGGTTTGTACATCACAACACGAAAGAGTTCATTGGTGACCCATAATGCAGGACTACATCGAACGCGTGGCCGACGGCGAGGATTTGACACAGAACGAGGCCCGCGAGGCCGCGACGGCGGTCTTCGAGGACGCGACGGAGGCCCAGATCGGGGCGCTGCTGGCGGCACTGCGGGCCAAAGGCGAGACCGAAGCCGAGATCGCTGGATTCGCCGAGGGCATGCGCGAGGCGGCGCGAACGATCGACCCGGACCGGACACCGCTGGTCGACACCTGCGGCACCGGTGGTGACGACTACAACACGATCAACGTCTCGACGACGAGTACGATGGTCGCCGCCGGTGCGGGCGTGCCCATCGCCAAGCACGGTAACTACTCCGTCTCCTCCTCGTCGGGGAGCGCGGACGTACTGGAGGTCGCGGGCGTCGACGTGGAGGCCGAACCGCCGGCCGTCGAGCAGGCAATCGAGGACGACGGGATCGGGTTCATGCTCGCACCGGTGTTCCACCCGGCGATGAAGGCCGTCATCGGCCCGCGCAAGGAACTCGGGATGCGGACCATCTTCAACATCCTCGGGCCGCTGACCAACCCCGCCGGCGCGGACGCACAGGTGCTCGGCGTCTACGACCCGGACCTCGTGCCGCTGATCGCGGAGGCACTAGCTCGGATGGACGTCGAACGCGCGATGGTCGTTCACGGATCGGGCCTCGACGAGATCGCGATCCACGGCGAGACGAACGTCGCCGAGGTCGACGGCGACGAGATCGACGAGTACACCCTCGTCCCCGAGGACATCGGCCTCTCGACGCACGACATCGAGGACGTGGCCGGCGGGACCCCCGAGGAGAACGCCGAGGACTTGCAGGGAATCATCGAGGGCAGCGTGACCGGTGCGAAGCGTGAGATCATCCTCGCGAACGCGGGCGCCGCGATCTACGTCGCTGGGATGGCCGACAGCCACGCCGAGGGCGTCGAACTCGCCCGCGAGGCCATCGAGTCGGGCGACGCCGCCGAGAAGTTCGAGGACCTCCGAGGAGCGACATGACGCGAGTCAAGATCTGCGGCATCACTAACGCCGAGGACCGCGACGCGGCGGTGGCAGCGGGTGCAGACGCCATCGGCGTCATCAGCGGCGTCACCGTCGACACGCCCCGGGAAGTCGACAGCGAGACTGCGGTCGACCTCGTCGCGGGCGTCCCGCCGCTGATGACGAGCGTCCTCGTGACGATGGGCGAGGCCGTCCAGCCGATCGCGCGGCGCGTCGAGACGGTTCGCCCGGACGTGGTGCAGGTTCACGACGGACTCGACCCCTCGGAACTGGGCGCGCTCCGCCGACGAGTCGACGCCAAAGTAGTGGCCGTCGTCGACGCCGAGCACGACGACATCGAGGCGTCCGCCAACGCTGCGGACGCCCTCCTCGTGGACTCGGTCGACGCCGACGGCGGCGGCGGCACCGGCGAGACCCACGACTGGGAGCGTACGCGCGAGATCGTCGACACGCTCGACGCGCCGGTCGTCCTCGCGGGCGGGCTCACGCCCGAGAACGTGGCCGAGGCCGTCGAGACGGTCCGGCCGTTCGGCGTCGACGTAGCCTCCGGCGTCGAGGCCGAGGGCGGCGTCAAGGATCACGACGCCGTCGGGCGGTTCGTCGGGCAGGCCAAGCAGGCAGGCGACGCTGTCTCACTGGAGGCGGGACAGTGACCCTCGACATAGACCGCGAGACGTTCGTCGACCGCGCCACGGCGGACCACCCAGTCAGTGTTCGTGCGGTCGCCGACCTCGACACCGACGTCGAGCCACTGGCGGCCTACGCCGCGCTGACCGGCCGGACGACCGACGGTGCGCCCGGCAAGGGCGGGCACACCTTCCTGCTGGAAAGCGCCGAGAAGGTCGCCTCCAGCGACCCCGACGGCGCGTTCGCGCCGGCCACGGACGACCGCCACGCTCGATACTCCTTTGTCGGCTACGACGCCGACGCGGTCGTCACCGTCGACGGGACCGAGACCGACATCGACGTGTTCGAAGAGCGGATCGCGGACCTCCTGACGCCCGACGGCGGCGACGTGCTCGACGACCTCCGAGGGGCGATGCCCGACGTGGAGCTACGCGGGTTCCCGGACCACGACCGCCAGCACCTCGACGGCGGCCTCGTCGGCTTTCTGGCCTACGACGCCGTCTACGACCTCTGGCTCGACGAGGTCGGACTGGAACGCCCGGACTCGCGCCTGCCCGACGCCCAGTTCGCGCTGACGACGACGACGCTGCGCTTCGACCACGTCGAGGACACCGTCTCGCTCGTGTTCACGCCCATCGTCCGGACCGACGACGACGCCGCCGACCACTACGACGACTTGCTCGCGGAGGTCGAACGAGTCGAGGACGCACTCACGAGCGCCGACGACCTCGAAACGGGCGGGTTCGTCCGCGAACACGAGGACGCCGGCCCGCGAGACGAGTACGAGGCGGCGGTCGAGCGAGCCAAGGAGTACGTCCTCAGCGGCGACATCTACCAGGGCGTCATCTCGCGCAAGCGCGAACTGTACGGCGAGATGGACCCGCTGGGCCTGTACGAGGCGCTGCGGGCGGTCAACCCCTCGCCGTACATGTACGTGCTGGACTACGACGGCCTGAGCATCGTCGGCGCGAGCCCTGAGACGCTCGTTTCCGTGGCCGACGACCGCATCGTCTCGAACCCCATCGCGGGGACGTGCCCGCGCGGGACCAGTCCAGTCGAAGACCGTCGGCTGGCGGGCGAGATGCTGGCCGACGACAAAGAACGGGCCGAGCACACGATGCTGGTCGATCTGGCGCGCAACGACGTGCGCCGGGTCGCCCAGGCCGGCAGCGTCCGTGTCGAGGAGTTCATGAACGTCCTCAAATACAGCCACGTCCAGCACATCGAATCGACCGTGACTGGAACGCTGGCCGAGGACGCAGACGCGTTCGACGCCGCACGGGCGACGTTCCCCGCCGGGACGCTCTCGGGCGCGCCGAAGATCCGCGCGATGGAGATCATCGACGAACTCGAACCGTCGCCACGGGGCGTCTACGGCGGCGGCGTGGGGTACTTCTCGTGGACCGGCGACACCGACTTCGCCATCGTGATCCGGTCGGCGACGGTCGAGCAGTGCGAGGCTCCAGCGGATGTCGACGGCGACTCGACCCAGCGCACGACCGTGCAGGCCGGCGCGGGGATCGTCGCTGATTCGGTCCCCGAATCGGAGTACGAGGAGACCGAGAACAAGATGGGCGGCGTGCTGGACGCGGTCGAGATGATCGAAAGACCTGCGGCCGAGGCTGACGAGGAGGTGTCTCGATGAGCGGCGACGACGCGACTGCCGAGGGAGCGACCGAGGACGACCGCCCGCTCGTCCTCTTTATCGACAACTTCGATTCGTTCACGTACAATCTCGTCGAGTACGTCTCGGAGCACGCCGACACCGAAGTGCTGCGCAACACCGCCACGCTGGAGGAAGTCCGCGCGGTCGACCCCGACGCCGTCATCATCTCGCCCGGCCCCGGCCATCCGAAGAACGACCGCGACGTGGGCGTCACGATGGACGTGTTACGGGAGATCAGCCCCGAGGTACCGACGCTGGGCGTCTGTCTGGGGCTGGAAGCAGCAGTCTACGAGTACGGCGGATCTGTCGGGCGCGCACCGGCACCCATCCACGGGAAGGCGTTCCCGATGGACCACGACGGCGAGGGCGTCTTCGCCGGGATCGAGCAGGGCTTCCAGGGCGGACGCTACCACTCGCTGATCGCCGACGAGGTGCCCGACTGCTTCGACGTGACCGCCACGACCGAGGTCCCGACTGACGACGGGCCGGTCGAACTGGTGATGGGCGTCCGGCACCGTGAGTACCCCATCGAAGCGGTGCAGTTCCACCCCGAGTCGGTGCTGACCGCGGTGGGCCACGACCTCATCGAGAACTTTCTCGAGGGCGTCGGCGTCCGCTAGATGACCGTGATGCCGACCGCTCCGAGCAGATAGAGGACACCCACGGCGATGGCGGCGATGATCACCAGTCGCCACGCGACCTTGAGGACGAGTCGACCGATCAGGATGACGACCGCCAGCGCCACCAGACCGACGAGCGCGAGCAGGAGCGGATCCGCTCCACCCAGTTGCAGGAGCATAGACGACAGTCTCAGCCCCCGAGGATATATGCCTTGTCGCCGTAGAGGCCCGCTCGCGGCAACTGCTCGCGCTCGCGCGGCCAGTTCGTGTCAGAAGTGAAAAACGCAAGACGACAGCGGTGCGCCGTCGGCACTGTCGCGACGAAACGGCGACGGGGGCGGACGAAATCTCCACTCGAAACCCCCGCTAATTTCTACTGTAGTTTCGGCCTTTGTCTGGCGGTTATTGGGGTCCGATTTTCACTTTCACTTCGGTCTCACTCCATTAATATGCGTTCACTGTCTGCTATGTGTCGTACGCGAATCACTCGCGGAGTCCGCTGGGCCGTGGCTGATATTACCCACCAGTGATAAATCTGTACAGGCTCGAAACCGCCCGCCGATCCGTCCCCGTCGCGTGCCCGCGGGGACACGTATCGCTGGGTATTTAGCAATCCGTGCAAACACAACCGTCGTTACGAATGAGAGGATCTACACGCACCATCGAGAGGGGTATCGCCCGACAGCCGACCGCTGTCGGCAGGAGGACCGAGAAATGAGCGACGCAGGAACAGGTGCCGACGAGGTACGACTACCGATCAAGCGCACCACCGGCGACACGCTCGAAGACCGACTCACCGGCAACGCCTATCACAACATCCTGCCGGCCCGCTATCTCCGCAAGGACGCCGACGGGGAACTGATCGAGCAGCAGGAGGACCTGTTCGACCGCGTCGCCAAGAACGTCGCACTCGCGGAAGCCGTCTTCGAGGCCGACAAGCAGGGCGTCGACGTAACCGTCTCGCCCGACCAGCTCAAGCCCGACCACCCGCGCCGGGACGAACTCGCCGGCGAAGTGTTCGGCAAAGGGACGACCGTCGGCGACGACGCCGAGACCGAGCTGTCGGTGTACAACGTCAACAAGTTCGCCTACGAAACCGTCGTGCCGGAACTGCCCGGCGAGGTCCGCGAGCACGTCGAGACCGTCGCCGCGGACTTCCAGGACGCGATGGAGAACCTGTCCTTTATGCCGAACTCGCCGACGCTGATGAACGCCGGCGACGAGCTCCAGCAGCTCTCGGCGTGTTTCGTCGACTCTCCCGAGGACGACATCGACGACATCCACCAGACCGCCAAGGAGGCCGCACAGGTCTTCCAGTCCGGCGGTGGCATGGGCTATGCCTTCTGGCGACTGCGCCCCTACGGCGATCAGGTCGGTTCGACCGGCGGCATCGCCTCCGGCCCGATCACGTTCATGCGCACGTACGACCAGATGTGCGAGACCATCGCGCAGGGCGGTGCCCGCCGTGGGGCCCAGATGGGCGTCATGCGCGTCTCGCACCCGGACGTGATCCAGTTCATCCACGCCAAGAACAAGGACGTCTCGCTGGCCGAGACGCTGCGTCTGAACGACCCCGACGACTTCACGCACAACTCCTTCGCAGAGGCCCTGGAGGAGGCCCGCGAACTCATCGACGACGACGGCAAGGTGCCAAAGCACCTCCGCAACGCCGTCGAGGGCCACCTCTCGAACTTCAACATCTCCGTCGGCATCACCGACGACTTCATGGACGCGCTCCAGAACGGCGAGGACTTCACCTTCACCAACCCGCGAACGAACGAGCCCCACGTCGCGACCGAACAGACCGAGGAGCTGTACGAGATGTTCGACCTCGGCGAGTACGTCGACGCCGGCGAGATTCTCTCGGTGCCCGCCGAGAAGCTTTGGGAGCGCATCATCGGCGGCGCTCACGAGAACGGCGAACCGGGCGTGATCTACCTCGAACGAGTGAACAAGGAACACTCCTTCGACGTGGAGGAACACCCGGACCACCGCATCCTCGCGACCAACCCCTGTGGCGAACAGCCCCTCGAAGAGTACGAGGCCTGTAACCTCGGCCACATCAACCTCTCGACGCTCGCGGACACAGACGCCCCCGACTGGCGAGTCTGGTCGGCGGAACACGCCGACGAGTACGACAGCCTGGAGGACGCCGTCGACGCGTTCCTCGAGGACGCGCTCGACACCGAGGAGTTCCAGCGCCGGATCGAACTCGGCACCCGCTTCCTCGAAAACGTCGTCACGATGTCGGACTTCCCGGTCGAGAAGATCGAGGAGAAGGTCCGCGAGATGCGCAAGATCGGCCTGGGCATCATGGGCCTCGCTCAGCTGTACATCCAGCTGGGCGTCAAGTACGGCTCCGAGGAAGGCGACGAGATCGCCCGCCAGGTGATGCGCCAGATCAACCACGGCTCGAAGTGGGCCAGCCACGAACTGGCTGAGGACCGCGACACCTTCTCGGAGTGGGACAACTCCAAGTACGCCAACCCCACCGAGTACCGCGAGTGGTTCGAGAAGCAGACCGGTCTCGACGCCGACGAGTGGGAAGACGGGTTCGCGATCCGCAACCACAACACGACGACCATCGCGCCGACCGGCACAACGTCGATGGTGGGCAACACCACCGGCGGCTGTGAGCCGATCTACAACGTCGCCTACTACAAGAACGTCTCCGACGACGTCCAGGGCGACGAGATGCTCGTCGAGTTCGACGACTACTTCCTGCGCGTCCTGGAGGCCAACGACATCGACGTCGATGCAGTCAAGGAGGAGGCCCAAGAGCAGATGGCCGACAACGCCTTCGACGGCGTCGACGGCCTGACGACGGTGCCCGACGCCATCGGCGAACTGTTCGTCACGACGGGCGATCTGACGCCCAAGGAGCACGCAGGCATCCAGTGTGCCTGCCAGCAGGGCGTCGATTCGGCCATCTCCAAGACCGTCAACGCGCCCAACGACTCCGACATCGAGGACGCCAAGGAGGTCTTCGAGTACATCTACGAGAACGGCGGCAAGGGCGTCACCTACTACCGCGACGGCACCCGCTCGAAGCAGGTGCTGACGACCCGCGCCCAGAACACTGAGTTCGCCGACATGGACGAGGGCGAGATCGTCGCCCAGATCGAGGAGGTCTTCGGCGGCATCGAGGGCTTCCTCGAACACGAGGAAGTGCAGGCCGCGCTCGACCAGCAGGTCGAGTCACTGCTGGAGGTCGCCGACGGCGAGCAGCCCGAGACCAATCCCTTCGCGGAGAAGCAGAGTCGGCCCGACGTCCTCCACGGTGTCACCCAGCGCATCGACACCGGCTACGGGAAACTGTACGTCAACATCAACGAGGACCCACAGCGCGAGCGTCCCTTCGAATTGTTCGCCAACATCGGCAACAGCGGGGGCTTCACGGCTTCCTTCACCGAGGCACTGGCCAAGACCATCTCGACGGCGCTCCGCTCGGGCGTCGACCCCGAAGAGATCGCCGACGAACTCCAGGGCATCCGCTCGCCGAAGGTCGCCTGGGACAAGGGCGAACAGATCCAGTCGATCCCGGACGCCATCGGCACCGCGATGCGGCGCTATCTCGACGACGAGATCGACAAGGCCTACCCCGATCAGGCCACGCTGGAGGAGACCGCCGAGGGCGGCGAGGGAGCCAACGAGCCCAACGCACCGGAGCCCGACGGCGGCGCAGTCACCGCAAGCGCCGGTGCCACCGAGTCGCCGAGCCCGGACGCGAAGGCCGCCGGCGAGACGGCCGAGACCGACCAGCAAGAACTGATCGACGCCGGGGAGAACCCCGAGTGTCCCGAATGTAGCTCGCTGTCGCTGTACTACTCGGAAGGCTGCAAGACCTGCGAGTCCTGTGGCTGGTCCGAGTGCTGACTCGCTGAGCGACTGCGATCTGCCGACCTGAACGGTTGTGATCCGCGGGGGTCACGACCGGGGCCAGGAGCGTGTGACACGCGTCCGGTTTTTCGCCGCTCGCCGATGTGGGTCTGTTTTCTGTAACCGATCAGTTGACCGTTCGCGACACCCATCCACTGGGCCCGTTCGGGAACGATTCGCGGCGTTCCTCGGGCTGGACGGTTCCGTCGGCCTCGATGGCCCGCGCGACGACCTCGTGTCGCCGGCCGGGGTCGTCGTACTCGTAGGCCCACTGTCGCCACACGTCCGGCGCGTGGGGCGTCTGGCCCGGGTCGCCCTCCCAGTCGACCGATTCCATCAGTGGCTCCGAGAGGGTGGCCTCGTTCCAGGTGTCGCCCCCGTCGGTCGAGACCTCGACGGCCGAGACGCCCCGCGTTCCCGCGTAGGCGTGCCCGCCGACCTGTTTGCGCCCCTCCGGGAGCGTGTTGACGGCGTGGATCTTCGCGACCGTCTCGACTGGACCGGTGCCGTGCCACCCTCGTTCCTCCCAGTAGCCGTCAGCCTCCCGTTCCAGCACCTCGATCTCGGTGAGCCACTTGACGTTGATCTCGCCCCAGTGGCCCGGCACCAGCGCCCTGAGCGGGTAGCCGTGGCTTCGCGGAAGTGGACGGCCGTTCATCTGGTAGGCCAACATGCCACCGTTGAGTGCGGCGATGGGGAACTCCTCGTAGTAGTCGTCCGCCGCCCGCAGCATCACGCACTCGCAGTCGCTCTGTGGGTTGGCCCGCTCGACGATGTCCATCACGTCGACGCCGGTCCACAGCGCGTTGTCCATCTTCTTGCCGTTGAGGTTCTCGCCGACGCAGCGCAGCGTGTTGAACTCGGTTCGGGAGTCCATCGAGCGGATGTCCTCGATGTCGAGGGTGATCTCCTCCTCGACGGCACCGGTCACCGACAGCGACCAGTCGGTCACGTCGACCTCGGGGTCGACGGCGTTGATGTCGACGGTGTAGAACTGCTGGCTGACCAGCGGTTCGAGGCCGTCGACGGCGAGGGAGTTGTCCGCGGCCGTCTGGAGCGCGCCCCGAACCTCGGTAGAGGCGTTCTCGGGGATCTCCACCGGCGCGGGACCCGTACTGGATCCAGATCCGAGGACGCCGGCGACGGCACCGACGCCCAGCGCGGTCCCGAGCGACGCGAGGACGCGCCGACGATCCGGACTAGCCCCCTCTGGAGCGGGCACGGCGGGCGACAGCGTCGCGACGGCGAGGACGACCCCGGTCCCGAGTGCCGCGCCGCCACTGGACGGGAACGACCCCGTGACGATCGTGACGAGAGCGAACACGAGTGTGCCGGCCAGAACCGGCGGGACGGCGCGGTTGTAGAGCGCGTCGCCGATGGCCATCCCGAGACGAGCGACGCCTCCGAGGACGACGGCCGCGAGGAGCGCGGCCAGCACGAGGTTCAACTGCTGACCCAGCGACCCGAGGTACTGGATCGCGGTGGCGACGATAGCCCCGGGCATCTGGCGTGTCAGCCACCGTTCGAGCGGCGAGGCGACGAACGGAGGCGTGAAGCCGACGGCGGCGAACGAACCGGCGACGGCCGCGACGCCCGCGAACAGCGCTACGCCGTCGTCCGTCGTCGGTCGAAGCCGAGCGCGCTGTGACATACCACCCATTCAGGACAGGATCGCCTTAACGCTTCGTCGGATTCCGTTCCAAGTTCGGTCCTGGCCCGTGAGAGAGCGGTCGTCCGAGTCGACAGTGTATTGATCGACCGGGACCAGTGTCAGGATATGAGCGAGACGGGCGGGCGTCCCTGTCCGATGTGTGAAACGCCGATGTATCACCGTCACTGCAAGTACGTCTGTCCCGAGCACGGTGTGGTCTTCGACTGCGCCGACACGTTCTACTGACGACCGGGTGCGAACGGGACCGTCCGGGCCGATGACGACCCCATCAAGTGAGCGGCACGGCTGGTGTTGCAGTGACTACAGATTTTTATACCATGACGAACAGTTTATGAGGTAATGAGCCGCCCCGGGGACGAGATTCGCGTCCTCCACGTCGACGACGAGTCGGAGCTCCGGTCAGCGGTCGCCACCCACCTCGAACGGGCGCACGATGCGATGCAGGTCACGTCCGAGCCCTCGGCACGTGACGGGCTCGACCGCCTATCGGAAGCCCCGTTCGACTGCATCGTCAGCGACCACGGCATGGCCGAGATGAACGGCCTCGAGTTCCTCCGTGAGGTCCGGTCAGAGTACCCGGAGCTACCCTTCGTCCTCTTTACCGGGAAGGGCAACGAGGAGATCGCGAGCGAAGCGATCTCGGCCGGGGTCACGGAGTACCTCCAGAAGGACGAGGGGACCGACCAGTACGCCGTCCTGGCGAATCGGATCGAGCGGGCGGTGTCCGAACACAGGGCGACTGCGGCGCTCGAACGACAGGAAGACCGTCTCTCGACGCTGATCTCGAACCTCCCAGGGATGGTCTACCGCTGTCGCAACGAGCAGGGCTGGCCGATGACGTTCGTCAGTGAGGGGGCGGAGGATCTCACTGGGCACGACTCGGTGGCGATCGAGAACGGAGAGGTCGACTGGGAGCACGACGTGATCCTCCCCGAAGAACGTGAGCGCCTCTGGGAGGAAGTACAGTCGGCGCTCGACGCCGGGGAAGCGTTCGAAGTGACATATCAGATCGAGACGGCCGACGGCGAGGTTCGCTGGGTGTGGGAGCGGGGTGAAGCGATCACACGCGACGACGACACGGAGATCATCGAGGGATTCATTACCGATATCACGGTTCGCAAGGAACGCGAGCAGGAACTCGAAGCGCAACGCGCGTTCATCGAGAACGTGCTGAACTCGCTGGACGACCTGTTCTACGTCGTTGGCCCGGACGGCACGCTGCAGCGCTGGAACGACCGCGTCGTCGAGGTGACGGGTTACAGCGACGAGGCGATCGAGACGATGGATGTCATGGACTTCGTGGACTCGACGGACACCGAGATCGCCGAGGCGGCGATCAGCGAGGTGCTCGAAACGGGATCGACACGGTTCGAAGCGGCGATCGAGACGAAGACGGGCGAGACGATCCCCTTCGAGTTCCACGGGACCACACTCGAGGAGTCCCACGGAGACCTCGCCGGTATCGCCGGTGTCGGGCGAGACATCACCGAACGAAAGCGACGCGAGCAAGCGCTTCGCCAGTACAAGACCCTGACCGAGAACGTCGCCGACCCGATGTACGTGATGAGTCCCGACGGCTCGATCGCGATGGTCAACGAGGCGCTGGCCGACCACATCGGCTACGACCGCGACGAGATCGTCGGCGCGTCACCCGAGCGATTCATCGCTGGCGACGGCGTCGAGCGCGCCGAGGAACTCATCCACGAGTTGCTCACGACCGACCGGGAGATGGCGACGTTCGAGATGCGGACGGTCGACAAGTCGGGCGCGGTGACCCACAACGAGACGAAGATCGCCGTGATGACCGACGAAACGGGGGAGCTCGAAGGAACGGCCGGTGTCATCCGCGACATCAGCGAGCGAAAACAGCGCGAACGCGAACTGGAACGCTACGAGACGATCCTGCAGGCGGTGGGCGACCCCGTCTACACGCTCGACGAGGACGGCTACTTCACCGTCGTCAACGACGCTGTCGAGGCGCTCTCGGGGTACGACAGGGACGAACTCGTCGGTGATCACATCTCGAAAATCATGACCGACGACGACGTGCGTGACGGTGAACGGCTCATCGCGGAACTGTTGACCGACGACGACCGGACCAACGGTACCTTCGAGATGGACGTGATCACGGCCAATGGGACCTCGATCCCGTGTGAGAACCACATCGCGCTGCTGCCGGCCGACGACGGCGCGTTTCGTGGCACTGCGGGCGTGATCCGGAACATCACCGAGCGCAAGCAGCGAGAAAAACAGCTCGAACAGTTCGCCAGCGTCGTCAGCCACGACCTCCGAAGCCCGCTCAACGTCGTGCAGGGGCGCGTCGATCACGTCCAGTCCTCGGGTGATATCGACCACCTCGAAGACGTCGCCGACGCCGCCAGCCGGATGGAACGGCTGATCGAAGACTTGCTGACGCTCGCCCGCGAGGGCGAACGCGTCGGCGAACCGGAACCGGTCGCCCTCGACGTGGTCGCCGAAGACGCGTGGCGACACCAGTCAGAGGCAGTGACCCTCGAAATCGAGACCGAGAAGAACGTCGAAGCCGACTTCGAACGGCTCCGCGAACTGTTCGACAACCTGTTCTGTAACGCGATCCACCACGGCGAGGCCGACACGGTCCGCCTCGTCGCGACCGACGACGGGTTCGCGGTCGCCGACGACGGTGTCGGAATCCCGAGCGACAGACGCGACACTGTCTTCGAACGCGGCTTCACCACGAGCCAAGAGGGGACCGGGTTCGGGCTGGCGATCGTCGACACGATCGTTCGCGCCCACGACTGGATGATCACTGTCACCGGGAGCGAGGCCGGCGGCGCTCGCTTCGAGATCGAAACCTGACCGGATTAACTGGGCTGGCCCGCCCGGACGTGGCGGTACGCCGGTCCGGCCAGCAACAGGACGGCGACCGCGAACGAACCGACGAGCACCTCGACGCCGGCACCGAGTCCCGCCGTCGACAGCGTCCGCATCGACGCGCCTGCGAGGACTTCGACGAACACCCACGGGATCTCACCGAGGAAGGTGCCGACGACGTAGGCCCGTAGCGACACGCCCGAAAAGCCCGCGCCGTAGGACACTGGATCTGCCGGCAGCGGCGACAGACGGGCCGCGAGCACGCCGCGAGTCGCCCCGGTCACGTCGATAAACCGACGGCCCGCGTCGTTGAGTCTGGCGAACAGGCCACCGCCGCTGGTGCCCGCGTGGCGAGCGAACAGGAAGGGTGGGATCGTCGTCAGCGTCGCCCCCACGAGCGCGACCGGAACGCCGTACTCCAGACCGAGGACGTAACCCACGAGCGCCGAGATGGGGCTGATCGGCCACGCGAACAGCGGCCGGACGAGATAGAGGACGAGCAGCGCCAGCCCAAATTCGACGGGGTGGTTCGACAGGTGGGCGATCTCTTCGAGCAGGCGCTGTGGCGAGAGGATCAGCGACGCGGCGACGGCGACGACGGCAAAGAGCGCGACTCCGGCGAGTTGCCGTCGCGTCGACTGCTTCATCGGTCGAATACCGTGTGGGCAGTGTAAAACCTCTTGTGGTCCATACGAAGCTTTACTGCCCTCGATAGCGACGATACGGCCGTGCCGTCCGACGATCGCGTGGCGCTTGGCCTCGAACTGCTCGCCCACCTCGAACACCCCGAGCTATCGGTCAAGGAGGCGATGGACCGCATCGAGACCGTCACCACGGACCCGCAGGTACAGCGCGAGATCCTCGAGGCCGCCGAACGCGAGGGGGTCGTCGAGCGTGACGGTGGTACCATCCACCCGACCCGGACGGGGACCTACGTCAGTTTCGAGCGCGACGTGGTCGTCAAGACCGGCGAGTTCGACTGTCGCCGCTGTGGCGCGGGCATCTCGGAGGGACACTTCGTCACCTTCGACAACGACGAGCTCGGCCCCTTCGGGTCGACGTGTATCAGAAAGGTGCTCGGCCGGGATTAGCGGCCCTGTCGCAGTTCCTTGATCAGCTGTTTGATCGTCTGCTGTTGCTGGGCGAGTAGCTCGTTTTGCTGTTCGATCGTCGCGGTCAGCGTCGCGAGTTGCTCCTCGACGGCCTCCATGTCGGCGTTGGTCGGTCCCGCGCCACTGGTGTCGGCGTTGGTCGGTCCCGCGCCACTGGCGTCGGTCTGCTGGGGCGAACGACGCTGGTCTTGCTCCGCCGAAACGGAGCCTCCGGACTGGCGCTGACCGGCCGCCGCGGACGATCGTTCGGCCTCTGGCTCCGCTTCTTGATCGTCGCCGACCAGCGGATCGATCCCGGATCCCAGCGTCAGATCGTCGCCGTCCTCGGCGTCCTCCTCGTCGCTCGACTCCACGTCCGCCTCGTCGGCAGTTGTGAGCACGTGGTTGAGTTCGCCCAGCGAGTCCACGTCGTGATAGGCAAAGAGCGATCCCTCCAGAGTCTTGCGGAACAGCGCCGCCTGATCGTTGGGGGCCTTGATCCGCTCGGGGTGCCCGCCCGCTTCAAGGACGACTGCCGTCGCGACGCTGCCGTCCTCAAAGTGCAGGCCCGTCACCTCGTCGTAGGGGTAGGACTCGAAATCACCGGCCCACGTGAACTCACCGATGTGCTTGAGCAGGCGTGACTCGGTGACGATCAGCGTGAGTTCGCTGAAGCGGAAGACGCCGCTGACTCCCTCCTCGGCGTCGATCACGTCTTTGACCCGGAGGTTCCCCTCCAGCAGGCGTTCGAGGACGGCGCTGGTGCGCTTGCCCGGCACCGCGAATGACTGCTTGTCGTCGACGTAGGTCATCGAGAACTTCGTCTTGCGCCGCCCCTCAGAGACCGAGAGCCGTTCGAAGTCGTGGGTGTACTCCGAGACCCCTTCGTCACTCAGTAACCCTTCGCCCCTGTAGACGAGCGTCCGCGTCGGGGTGAAACAGACGGCGTCCTCGTCCCCGAGGTTGACACCGGCCGTGACCTCCTCGTCCCCGAGCGCTTGCCGGACGAGGTCTGGTATCTCCATACCCGATGTGTGCCTGTCCGGTGGCTTAAATCCGCGGGTGGCAGACGGTCACGGACCGCCGACAGATGCAAACGTTAAAGAACACCTCCGGACAACGAACGGATGCACTGAAACGAAATGTTGTCGTTCAGTACCGGCTCGATCGCACGACATCGTGCGATCGACCGGGAACAACGCGACAACATTCCGTTTGAGCCCGGGTGGCTTAGCTGGACATAGCGCCGCACTCATAGGGTCGACAGACTCACGCGGTACCTACCCGGCATGACCGGTGGGCGTTCGTCGCGCCTGTGACCTGGGTCATGCGGAGATCGAGGGTTCGGAGCCCTCCCCGGGCATTTTCCAAGGAACCACGAGCGGTAGCGAGTGGTGACGCCGTGAAATGTCCGGGGAGGGCGAAGAACCCGTAGGTTTCGCACGAGCGAAGCGAGTGCGAAGCACGGAAGACGAACGAAGTGAGTCTTCCGACGGTTCGGAGCCCGGTAGGCCTCCCCCGGCATTTTCCACGGAAAACGATCAAGGTGAACCCTCCGACGGTTCGGAGCCCCCGACGGCGAGCGACGACCATCTCCGCAACCCCTAAACGAGCCTCCTGCCAAACACACGCCAATGGCCGACTGGACGGAGAAATACCGCCCGACGACGCTGGCGGAGGTGCGGGGCAACGACAAGGCCCGCGACGCCCTCAAAGAGTGGGCCGACACGTGGGAGGACCATCGCGAGGCCGTCATTCTCCACGGCGCGCCGGGGATCGGGAAGACCTCGGCGGCCCACGCGCTGGCCAACGATCTGGACTGGCCGACGATCGAACTCAACGCCTCGGACTCCCGGACGAAGGACGTGATCGAGCGCGTCGCCGGTGAAGCGGCGAAGTCCGGCACGCTCACGGCCGGCGGTGCGGGGCGGCGAGTGGTCATCATGGACGAAGCCGACAACATCCACGGCAACGCCGACCGCGGTGGTGCGCGGGCGATCACCTCGCTCGTGAAGGAGGCCAACCAGCCGATGATCCTCATCGCCAACGAGTTCTACGACATGAGCAACGGCCTCCGAAACAACTGTCAGGACATCGAGTTCCGCGACGTGGGCAAGCGGTCGATCGTTCCCGTGCTCCGTGACGTACTCAGACAGGAGGGAATCGGCTTCGACGACGACGCGCTGACCGAGATCGCGGAGATGAACGACGGCGACCTGCGCGGCGCGATCAAGGACCTACAGGCGCTGGCCGACGGCCGTGACCACCTTGGGGCCGACGACGTGGTGACGGGCGAGCGCGACACCACCGAGGGAATCTTCGACTACCTCGATCTCCTGCTCAAGGAAGCCGGCGCACAGGAAGCACTCGAAGCGAGCTACGACGTCGACGAGACGCCCGACGACCTCATCAACTGGATCGAGGACAACATGCCCAAGGAGTACGAGGGGGCGGAACTGGCGACGGCCTACGACTTTCTCGCCAACGCTGACCGCTGGCTCGGGCGCGTACGCGCGAAGCAGAACTACTCGTTCTGGCGCTACGCCGGCGACAACATGACCGCCGGCGTCGCGGCGGCGCGCTCGGGGACCAAGAGCGGGTGGACTCGCTACGGGCCGCCCAGTTACTGGTCGAAGCTCGGACGCTCGAAGGGCACCCGCAACACGAGAGACCACATCGCCCAGCAGATCGCCGTGGTCAACGGCGTCAGTATGCGGACCGCACGTCGGGAGATCATGCCGTTCCTGGCGACGATGACCCACCACTGCAAGAACCGGGACCTGACCGTAGCGATGGCCGCCCAGTACGACATGGACGAGAGCCACGTCTCTTTCGTCACCGGTTCGGGCAAGGACACCAACAAGGTCCAGTCGATCGTCGAGGACGCTGAGGAACTGAAAGAACAGGCCGCAGTCGAGGGGTCGGACGGGGCCTTCGAGGGAGCGAGCGCCGGCCAGACTGAGAGCGAGGAAGTCACCGAGGAGGACGACGAGGCGACCGACGACGAGGCCGACGGACAGGCGACGCTCGGCACGGGTGAGAGCGCGGACGACGGAGACGAAACGGACGACGATATCGACGCCGAGGAAGCCGAAGACGACGACCAGCAGTCGGGACTCTCGGACTTCATGTAGTAGGGTGTGTGTCGATTATCGAACCCCCTCGACACGCCGGGGGCTGGCCGGATTTAGCAGCGCTTGCTACCTGCACCACTGGAGCACCGACCGCGACGACTAGGCCGGTCTCCGACCCTGACACCTCGAATTCTCAAGCCACCACAACATTAATACATTCATCAAATGACCATGAACTAATGGATGATGGATCGTACCGCCGGGACGTACTCAAGGCTCTGGGCGGACTCGGCATCGGCGGCGCTGTCGCAGGAAGTGCCGTACTCAGCGGTGACGCGAGCGCGAACCACGAGGCGCAGGTTTTGCCCGCCGACGCAGCGTTCAGTAACTGGATCGACGACAACCCACCGGACCAGCACTTCAATCGGTACAACACGACGTACCAGACAGACTTTGCTCACTTCCTGACGTTCGAGCCGACGACCAAGTGGGATTACGCCAACGCCGAGTTCCAGAACTGGGCGATCACCGAGTGGGAAATGGTCGACGACACCACGTTCGAATTCACCGTCGACACGGATATCACCTGGTCGAACGGTGATTCCTACACCTCCCTCGACATGGCGACACAGCTTCGTCTCAGTCAGGTCAACCGCGACCAACTGTGGGATTTCGTTGACTCTATCGAGACGCCAGACGATTCCACTGTCCGACTCAACCTCCCCGACGGCGCGAACCCACAGATCATCAAGCTCCACCTGAACGACACCTACCTCCACACCAAGCACAGCGAGTACGAGCGCTACCTCGATGGTGTGGGCGACTACGCTGACGAGACCGTGGCCGACGAACTCCTCTCGATGACGGAAAAGGAGCCGATGACGAATGGTCCGTTCGGCGAACCCCAGTACAATCAGCAGCGCATGCTGCTGAGCCGCCAGGACAACTACTTCAAGTCCGAGAATATCACGTTCGACGAGTACGAGATGCGGTACATCCAGGGCAACCAGCAGGTCTGGCAGGAACTCCTGGGCAGCAGCATCGACGGGGTCTGGAGCCTGTTCACGCCGCCCCGCATCGTCGCCGACTTCCCCGATACGGTCATCGAGTCGGCCATCCCGGCCTACTGGGGTTACGGCATCCTCCCGCAGCACGAGAACGAGCACACGGGCAACCAGAACGTCCGGCAGGCGCTCATGCATGTGATCAATCGAGATGCCGTCGTGCGGAACGCCGGTCCGCGCACGAAGGTCACGCCCGAGATTCCGACGTGTCTCCCTACCAGCCAGGTCGACAACTGGATCGGCGACTCGAAAGACGACTACGAGACCTACGGCTACAGTCAGAGCGACCCATCAGACAACCTCAACGCCGACCAGGCGACCCAGCTGCTCAACGAAGCCGGCTACTCGAAGGACGGCGGCACCTGGAAGAAGGGCGGTTCGCCCGTCTCGCTGCCGATCATGACGCCGGCAGGCTGGAGTGACTGGATGTCAGCCTCCCAGACCATCGCCGACCAGCTCAGCTCTTTCGGCTTCAACGCGTCGGTCGACGCAGTCGGTGGGTCCTTCTGGACGCGCCTCCCTGAAGGCGACTTCACGCTCTCGGCCTACAACTGGATCCCTGGTACCGTCGAGGGATCGCACCCGTACTTCTGTGCGAGTCACCAGTTCGTCGGCCTCGATGCCACGACGGGCTACAACTACGAACCGTCCAACGAGGTCGAAAACAAGATCGAGGCGCTCAGTGTCGCAACCGCCACCAGCGAGATCGAATCGCTCGTCTCCGACCTGACGATAGCCTCGAACACGGAGCTCCCGGTCCTGCCGATCTCTGAAAAGCTCGACCAGTCGTTCGTCAACAGCGACCGCTTCGACGTGCCTGATCGGGATTCCGATAATTACCTGACAAAATGGCCCAGCGCGTGGCTCGTCCGCAACGGCGATATTACCCATCCGGCGAGTAGGGTCCAAACTCCGACCGAGACCGAGGCCGAGACCACGACCACGGCGTTCAGAGAGACGACCGACACGGACACGGCGACGATGGGCCGAGAGACACAGACCACGACCGCCCCGACGGAGCCGCTCGTGGCCGAGTTCGAGTACGAGCCAGCGGAACCCAACACCGGCCAGGAGGTCGAATTCGACGCCGGCGACAGTAGCGGCGACATCGACGAGTACGAGTGGCGCTTCGGAGACGGCACCGAGGAGACCGGCGAGACGGTCACCCACACGTTCGAATCGGGCGGCGTCTACACGGTCAGACTGGTCGTCACCGGCGCGGAGGGCGACGAGAGCGAAGCAGCGGAACGCGTCGCCGTCGGTGGCGACAGCGACGACAGCGGTGACGGTGGCCTCGAAGTCTCCGCAGACGGTCCCGGGATGGGCGTCGTCAGCGGTCTCGCGGGACTCCTCGGGGCCGGCTACCTACGCCAGCGCGGTGAGGCCGACGACGACTGATCCGATCCAGCGATAGACACCAGCACAGCCACACGCCCAATTTTCCACAACATTAATACATCTATTTACTAACTACGAACTGATGAAAGATGGGCCCTACCGCCGAGACGTACTCAAAGGTCTGGGCGGACTCGGTATCGGAAGCGCCGTCGCGGGGAGTACCGTTCTCAGCGGTGACGCGATTGCGAATCACGAGACAGAAATCGTACCAGCCGACGTAGCGTTCAGTAACTGGACGTACGACGATCCGTACGATTTGCACTTCAACCGGTACAACGCGACGAACCAGACCGAGTTCGCGCACCGGCTCGTCTTCGAGCCCACAGTCAAGTGGGACTACGCGAACGGGGAGTTCCAGTACTGGGGGATCACTGACTGGGAGATGGTCGACGACACCACGTTCGAGTTCTCCGTCAACACGGACATCACCTGGTCGGACGGCGACGCGCTCACCTCCCAGGACGTGGCAACCCAGCTCCGCCTCAGTCGGGTTAACGGTGCCGAAATCTGGGATTTCGTCGATTCGGTCGACACGCCGGACGATTCCACTGTCCGACTCAACCTCCCCGGCGGCGCGAACCCACAGATACTCAAGACCCATCTCGCAGAGACGTATCTTCACACCAAACACAGCGAGTTCGAGCAGTACCTCGACGGTGTCGGCGACTACGCTGACGAGACCGTGGCCAACGAACTCCAGGGGAGTGAAATCAAGGAGCCGGTCACGAACGGTCCATTCGGTAGTCCGGAGTACAGTCGTCAGCGTCTCGAAATGATTCGTCAGGACAGCTACCACAGGGCCGAGAACATCACGTTCAGCGAGTACGAGATGGAGTTCATGCAGGGCAATCAGGCGGCTTGGCAGGCGCTCCTCGGTCGCAGTATCGATGCCGTCTGGAACGTCTTCACGCCACCGCGCATCGTCGCCGACCTCCCCGAGTCGATCATCGAGTCGAGAATCCCGAGGTACTGGGGCTACGGCCTCCTCCCACAACACGACAACGAGCACGTCGGTAACCAGAAGGTCCGCCAGGCGCTCATGCACGTGATCAACCGCCCGGCCGTCGTGGAGGACGCCGGTCCACGTACCAAGGTAACACCGGAGATTCCAGCCTGCCTGCCGACCAGTCGGGTCGACAACTGGCTCGGCGACCAGAAGGACGACTACGAGACCTACGGCTACAGTCAGGACGATCCGGCAGCCAACGTCAACGGCGACAAAGCAACCCAACTACTCGACGAGGCCGGCTACTCGAAGGACGGCGGCACCTGGAAGAAAGGCGGCTCCCCCGTCGAACTACCGATCATGACCCCGGCAGGCTGGAGTGATTGGATGTCGGCCTCCCAGACCATCGCCGACCAGCTCAGCCAATTCGGGTTCAACGCCTCCGTCGACGGGCAGGGTGGTTCCTTCTGGACGAACTTCTCCGACGGCAACTTCACGCTCGCAACCTGGAACTGGACCGTCGGCGATCTCCAGGGAGCGCATCCGTACTTCAACGCCAACCACCAGTTCGACGGCGTTGGGTGGACCGAGAGGGGCAATTACGAGCCATCCGACGAGATCCTGAACAAGATCGAGACGCTCGGGCGAACAGCCGATCCCGGTGAGATCGAGTCGCTCGTGCGTGATCTGGCGACGGCGTCGAACACGAAACTCCCGGTCATGCCGGTGACAGAGACGTTCGACCAGTCGTTCGTCAATAACTATCGCTTCGAGGTCCCCGCGTCGGACTCCGAGAAGTACCAGACCAAGTGGCCCAGTTCGTGGCTCGTTCGGACTGGTGATATCACACACCCAGAAGGCTCGGTCCAGACGCCGACGGCGACCGAGACGCCAACGGCGACCGAGACGCTAACGTCAGCATTCGAGGAGGAGTCGACAGAGACTGAAACCGCGACTGAGGAGCAGGAACCGGTGTCGACCGACGCCGAGACCACGGCCGCGGACCGAGAGACACAGTCGACCGAGACGGAAGTCACGGGACCACTCGTGGCCGAGTTCGAGTACGATCCCACGGAACCCGAGACCGGCGAGGAAGTCGAGTTCGACGCCGGCGACAGTAGCGGCGACATCGACGAGTACGCGTGGAACTTCGGTGATGGCACCGAGTCGATCGGAGAGACGGCCGCACACACGTTCGAATCGGGCGGCGTCTACACGGTGAGACTGGTCGTCATCGACGGTGATGACAGCAGCGAAGCCCACGAGAGAGTCGCCGTCAACGGTGACGACGACAGCGGCGACAGCGGCGTCGGTATCTCCGCTGACGGCCCCGGGATGGGCGTCGTCAGCGGTCTCGCGGGACTCCTCGGGGCCGGCTACCTGCGCCAGCGCGGTGAGACCGACGACGGGTGAGGACGGGTGCCGATTACGGCCGATCAGTCGGCGCGAACCGCCGTGCGGTCGCCGGTCTGTGTGCGCTTCGAGAGCGTCCAGACGGCACCGGCCACGAAGACGAGGACGACGAGCGCCCCGACATCGGTCAGTGCCTGATCGAGCCCGAACTTCCGACGGGCGATGAGCATATCGAGCCAGCTAACGGCGGCCCCCGCAGCAAACAAGAGCCGAGCGCGGCCGAGCCCACGCTCGTGGGCCCACAGCGCGCCGGCGACCAGCGCACCCGCGAGCAGGAACGAGACCGTGTAGAACCCGACCAGCACGGCGACCGGGACGCGAAAGAGCGAGCCGTCGAGTGCGAGGTGGAACGGAACGGCGACGGCGGCGGCGATAGCCAGCGTTCGGAGGCGCTCGACGGGCGGCACGTCGACGGTCCAGACGCACGCGGCAGCCAGACACAGGAGGATCACCGACGCGGTCACGAAGTGAGCGGCGGTGATGAGCGCGGTGAACTCCGTCACGGTTAGCGCACCGAGGATGATCTGTGAGGGCAAGAGTGCGACAGCCACGGTGACCGCCCACTTGACCCGGCGGTCGTCCTGGCGTCGCCAGGCAAGGTAGAGGACGTACAGGAGCGCGAACCCGACGAGCATCGCCAACAGGCGATGGGACCACTCGATGAAACTGGCGAAGTTCGCCGGGAACAGTCCGAGCCAGCCGTCACAGAACGGCCACCGCTGTTCACAGGTCAGGCCCGCGCCTTTGTAGGCGGTGTAGAGCCCGACGAGCATCAGGACGAGCGTTCCGGCTGTCGACCCGAACAGGAGGTTGCGAAACCGGCGACTCATAACCGGGCCTACGGACCTGAGATATTTAGGTCCCGCTTTTCGCACCGACCGGCGAAGATGGTCAGACCGCGGGCGGTCGCCACGACCTTTATAGCCGTTCCTGCCGCCGTATCCGTATGGGACTCGACGAGGACGCCCTCGACTATCACAGCCGCGCACCGCCCGGAAAGATCGAGATCGCGACGACGAAGCCGACCAACACCCAGCGGGACCTCTCGCTGGCGTACTCGCCGGGCGTCGCCGCCCCGTGTGAAGCCATCCACGAGACGCCCGAAGACGCGTTCAAGTACACCGCACGCGGGAACCTCGTCGCAGTCGTCTCCGATGGCTCTGCCGTCCTCGGACTGGGCGACATCGGCCCCGAGGCCTCCAAGCCAGTGATGGAAGGCAAGGGCGTCCTGTTCAAACGCTTCGCCGATATCGACGTGTTCGATCTGGAACTGGACCCGGAGAGCCCGGAGGCGATGATCGACGCCATCCAGTCGATGGGGCCGACGTTCGGCGGGATCAACCTCGAAGATATCGCCGCCCCCGCCTGCTTCGAGATCGAGCGAGAGTTGCGCGAGCGGATGGACATTCCGGTCTTCCACGACGACCAGCACGGCACCGCGATCATCTCCGGTGCGGCACTGGTCAACGCCGCCGACATCACCGGGAAGGACCTCGACGAGATAGAGATCGTCTTCTCGGGCGCGGGCGCGAGCGCGATCGCGACCGCCCGGTTCTACGTCTCACTGGGCGTCCGTCAGGAGAACATCACGATGTGTGACTCCTCGGGCATCATCACGACTGACCGCGTCGAGGACGAGGGACTCAACGAGTACAAAGCCGAGTTCGCCCGCGACGTGGCCGGCGGCGACCTCGCCGACGCACTGGCGGGAGCCGACGGCTTCGTCGGCCTCTCTGTCGGCGGGATCGTCGACCAGTCGATGATCCAGTCGATGGCGGCGGATCCGATCGTGTTCGCGATGGCCAACCCGGACCCCGAGATCGGCTACGAGGACGCCAAGAACGCACGCGACGACACCGTCATCATGGCGACGGGGCGCTCTGACTACCCCAATCAGGTCAACAACGTACTGGGCTTCCCTTTCATCTTCCGAGGCGCGCTTGACGTGCGCGCGACCGAGATCAACGAGGAGATGAAGGTCGCGGCCGCCCGCGCGCTGGCGGAACTGGCCAGACAGGACGTGCCCGACGCCGTCGTCAAGGCCTACGGCGACCAGCCCCTCCAGTTCGGCCCGGAGTACATCATCCCCAAACCGCTCGATCCGCGCGTTCTGTTCGAGGTGACGCCCGCGGTCGCCGAGGCTGCGATGGAGTCGGGCGCTGCCCGCAAGACGCTCGATCTCGACGACTACGTCGAGCGACTCGAAGCCCGACTCGGCAAGTCCCGAGAGATGATGCGGGTCGTCCTCAACAAGGCAAAGAGCGACCCACAGCGGGTCGTACTGGCCGAGGGCGACGACGAGAAGATGATCCGTGCGGCCTACCAGTTGGTCGAGCAGGGCATCGCCGAGCCGGTTCTCCTGGGTGACCGGGACCGCATCACGGCGATCACCGACACGCTCGGCCTCGAATTCGACCCCGAGATCGTCGATCCCGACGAAGGCGGCCTCGACGAGTACGCCGACAGGCTGTACGAACTCCGCCAGCGCAAGGGTGTGACTCGGCGCGAGGCCGACGAACTTGTCACCGACGGCAACTACCTCGGCAGCGTGATGGTCGAGACCGGCGACGCCGACGCGATGCTGACGGGGCTGACCCACCACTACCCCTCCGCACTCCGCCCGCCGCTCCAGATCGTCGGCACCGCGCCCGACGCGGACTACGCCGCCGGCGTGTACATGCTGACTTTCCGCAACCGCGTCGTCTTCTGTGCGGACACGACAGTCAACACCAGCCCCGACGCGGACGTGCTGGCCGAGATCACGCGCCACACCGCAGATCTGGCCCGCCGGTTCAACGTCGAACCGCGCGCGGCGATGCTGTCGTACTCGAACTTCGGCAGCGTCGACACGCCCGGCGCGCGCAAGCCCCGCGAGGCGGCCCGACAGCTTCGTGAGGACCCCGCAGTCGATTTCCCCGTCGACGGTGAGATGCAGGCCGATACCGCCGTCGTCGAGGACATCCTGCAGGGCACCTACGAGTTCTCGGACCTCGACGACCCGGCGAACGTCCTCGTCTTCCCGAATCTCGAAGCCGGCAACATCGGCTACAAGCTCCTCCAGCGCCTCGGCGGCGCGGAGGCGATCGGCCCCATGCTCGTCGGCATGGACAAACCGGTCCACGTCCTGCAACGGGGCGACGAGGTCAAAGACATCGTCAACATGGCTGGCGTCGCCGTCGTGGACGCACAGGACGAATAGAGCAGGACCGGAGGTCCTGTTTTTCACCCACGTTTTTGCGCGAGTGGTTCCCGCAGCGAACGAAGTGAGCGAGGAAACCCGAGCGGAAAAAGGTGGTAGCGACATCGTCAACATGGCTGGCGTCGCCGTCGTGGACGCTCAAGACGAGTAGCGCGGTCCAGGAAAAGCGGCAAGCAACTCTATGGACGACCTGCGGTCACGTCAACGGTCCGTATCAGTCGCTCGCGCCGCCTCGGTTCGAGCGCGAGGGCGGGGGGACCCGCTCGTCGACGCTCGGTGCCTCGGGGAGGACACACCGGGCCGGTTCGTCGTTGACGTGGTCGTACTGGTCGGGTGCGTTGGCCAGGGGATGGGCCGGGTTCACGCCGCTGTCGATGCGGGCGGCTCTGACCTCGTCGAAGCCGTTGATCCGCGCCCTGATACCGCGCCAGTGCAGTCCCGTCGCTCGGGGAATCCTGACACGATGAGTCGAGTCGAACTCCGCGTTCTTGACGGTGAGCATCGCGGCGTTGACGTTGGCCGCGAGGTCGTCGTGGTCGATGAGGAGTCCGACTGTCGCGTCCGAGGGCGCGCGCGCGGCGAGGATGTCGAGCCCCAGATGTAGCGCGCGGTACTCGGCGACGTTGTTGTTCGGTGCTCGATCGTGCATCGACAGTCGAGCCACGCGCTCGCCGTCACGTGTTTCGATGACGACGCCGAGGCCACCAGACGACTCTCGATAGGAGCCGTCGGTCGCGATGTAGAAGTCTCGGTGATGTGTGCGCGGCGGATGCGCGATGTGTGGCGTCGGTGACTCGTCGAACAAGTCTCGAAGGGACGGCCGGCCGTATGCGGCCATACGATTACTAAGAGGGCACCTGTGTTAAATATACTGTCCGCCGCAGGGTCGGCGGCGGTGTCAATCGTCGCTCGGTGTAGCTCTCGAACCGAAAAATGGGTGGAGGGTCGCCTCAGTCCTGCAAGTGCGAGTGGCCGATCAGGAGGGTGACGGCGTTGCACAGCAGGAGCGCCAGGAACGCTCCGATGACCGGTCGACTGGAGAGGTCCATCGCGAGCAGCGGGATGTAGAGGAAGGGCAACGCGACCGCGATCCAAAACGAGAGGGCACGGATCGGGGACACGATGTGCTTACCGAGGGTTCTGACCGAGCGTACCGTGCTCAGGGACGATCGTGGGTCGTTGGTCGTCGAACTCGACATCGGGGACACCTATCAGGACGTACGACCGATCCCCCCATATAACCGGTCGAGGCTTCGACCTGTTTCATCCAATTTCACGGAGATAGACAGCGTCTTATGCACGTTTCATAACGCCCTGAGAGGGCCGAAGATGTTTTACAAGTGGACCTAAGCCAGTTACCACTCACACAGTATCTGCTCCGTTCGCTGACAGAATCGAAATCGTAACCGGCTGGTCGAGGGCTGGGAGTTCGACGCTGTCGACGACGTGGGCGAGGACGGCCTTGCGCCACGACTCGACTGCTGCGACGTGGCGGTCACGTTGCTGTTCGAGCGAGAAGTCATCACCGTTCGACATGACGGCGTCGGCAGTGTCGTCCGCTCGGGGAAGCGGCGGGCAGTCGTCGTCGACGAGCCGTTCCGGCGGGACGAGCACCTGCCGAGGGTCGTCGCAGTCACCGGGCTGACGGACGTGCAAGCGGGCGCGCATGCGAGGATCAAAGGGGGCAGTGACGCGCAATGTCGTCGAGCTACCCCGCTTGCTCGCTTCGACAGCCGTCAGGAGTTCTTCGTCCTTGATCACGATCGTCTGGATCACCGCGGAGTCTGGCATCTACCCGGCACTGGGGACCCCATCGATATCAATGCTGTTGGGACGTTTTCTCGGAGCGCGTCTACAGAGACAGCGTACTGGCACGCTGCCGTCGACATCTGGTCCAAGGACTCCGAATGAGCCCGCCTCGGGACTGCACAGCCGAGGTGTCGGACCGAAACGCTCGGCGTTCAGTGATTCGAAGCTTATCTACAAATCAGAGATGATAATTTGATGGGGAGCTTTATTAGTCACATTATTGAATTGGCCGGTACTCATGTGGCGGGGGAAGCTAACAACACGGAGGGATCCGCCGTGAAGATGACTGCAAAGTCCAAAGCCATGCGTATACTCGTCGTCGACGACGAACAGGACATCGCCGACCTGTACGCCATGTGGCTGGAGGCGGAGTACGAGACGACCGTCGCGTACGACGGCACGTCGGCACTGAACCGCGTCGACGGGACGACTGATCTCGTGTTACTGGATCGCCAGATGCCCGGTGCCTCCGGGGATCAGGTCCTCGAAGAGATCGACGAACGGGGTATCGACTGTCGCGTCGTCATGGTCACTGCGGTCGACCCCGACTTCGATATCGTCGAGATGCCGTTCGACGACTATCTCACCAAGCCAGTGACGAGGGAGGAACTGCTGGAAGTTGTCGAGGAAATGCAAAACCGAGAGTCCTACGACGACCAGTTACAGGAGTACTTCGCAGTCGTCTCGAAGAAGGCGACGCTCGAATCAGAGAAGAATCCGGCCGAACTCGAAGGCAGCGAGGCATACGCGGCAATCAACGACCGAGTGGCACAACTCGCCGAACAGGCCGACGAACACGCCGCGGAAGTGAGTGACTTCGAGTCGCTGCTCCGCGATCTACCGGGCGACGAGTGAGAAGACATTCCTATCAGAATCGTGGTAACGTTCACGAGGACCTTGATTATCAGGGCTGATTCGACGATGCTGTTCGTTTCACAGCGAAGACAACTCCCGACTGATCGGACCGGATGTCGTCAGCCGACAGTCGATCTGCGCCAGGGAGTGCCACGAAAGCGGCAGCAAAACACCCGACACACATTATTTCTCTCTCTCAAATAGTGAAACATGTTTAATCGACCAAAACCTTTATTATCGAACAACCCAGCGGAACAAGGTGGACCATGGCAGACGAATCCAACAGTTATCGAGACGTACTTAGCCGACGCCGTTTTGTCGAACTGACAGGAGTGTCAGGCGCAGCCGCCCTCGCGGGATGTGGCGGTGGCGACGGCGGTGACGGTGATGACGGCGGTTCCGGTAACAATTCCAACAATAACTCGTCCGACGGGTCGGACGGTTCCAGTGGCACCAACGTGCTGGACTTCGCGTTCAGTAACTGGATCGACGACAACCCGACGGACCAGCACTTTAACCGGTACAACACGACCAATATCACCGACTTCACCCACTTCATGATGTTCGAGCCGACGACGAAGTGGGACTACGGTAGCGCCGAGTTCCAGAACTGGGCCATCTCGGAGTGGGAGATGGTGGACGACAACACCTTCGAGTTCACCGTCAACACGGACATCACCTGGTCGAACGGTGATTCCTACACGTCCCAGGACATAGCGACACAGCTCCGACTCGACCAGGTCAACAACTCCGCTCTGTGGGACGCTGTCGGCTCCATCGAGACGCCGGACGACTCGACCGTCCGACTCAACCTCCCCGACGGCGCGAACCCACAGATCATCAAGATCCACCTCAACAACATCTACCTCTACGTCAAACACAGCGAGTACGAGGAGTACCTCGACGCTGTCGGCGACAACGCGGACGAGACCCTGGCCAGCGAGCTCACCTCGATGACGGAAAAGGAGCCCGTCACGAACGGTCCGTTCGGCGAACCCCAGTACAACGCGCAGCGCCTGCTGCTGAGCCGCCAGAACAACTACTTCAAGTCCGAGAACATCAACTTCGACGAGTACGAGATGCGGTACATCCAGGGCAACCAGCAGGCCTGGCAGGAACTCCTGGGCAGCAGCATCGACGCAGTCTGGAGCCTGTTCACGCCGCCCCGCATCGTCGCGGACTTCCCCAACTCGATCATCGAGTCGGCGATTCCGGCCTACTGGGGCTACGGCATCCTCCCGCAGCACGAGAACGAGCACGCCGGCAACCAGAACGTCCGGCAAGCGCTCATGCACGTGATCAACCGACCGGCTGTCGCGCAGAACGCCGGTCCGCGCTCGAAGCAGACGCCCGATGTCCCGACCTGCCTGGCTGTCAGCCAGGTCGACAACTGGATCGGCGACTCCAAGGGCGACTACGAGACCTACGGCTACAGTCAGGAAAACACCGAGGACAACCTCAACGCCGACCAGGCGACCCAGCTGCTCAACGAAGCCGGCTACTCGAAGGACGGCGGCACCTGGAAGAAGGGCGGTTCGCCCGTCTCGCTG
>Ga0207756_100171_pt1 | contig 41756 bp, 44 predicted proteins | sample A23M1SouthBayCA_FD_187748 | JGI IMG/M metagenome (GOLD analysis project Ga0207756, IMG submission 187748) | Aerobic enrichment media microbial communities from Eden Landing Ponds, California, USA - A23 M1 (3) (SPAdes) | ecosystem: Environmental > Aquatic > Marine > Unclassified | place...
CCGGCCTCGACGCGCTCGTGGATCCGCTGTTCGAACGCCGCGAACATCGTCTGCCGGAACAGCGTCGAGCGGAAGCGTTCGAGGTACTCGTCGAGCACGTGCGTCCGCAGCTCGTCGTCCTCGACCGTGTCGAGCAGGTGGTGGGTGAGCAGGGTCTCGTTGACGGTGGAAGCGATCTCGGCGACGAAGATTTCGTAGCTCGCGTCGTGCCACGGCTGGGCGTCGCCCGCGAGTTCGGAGTGCATCGAGTGGCCGAGCTCGTGGGCGAGCGTGAACATCGAGGCGATGTCGTCCTGGTAGTTCATCAGGATGAACGGCTGGGTGTCGTAGGTGCCCGAGGAGAACGCGCCCGAGCGTTTCCCGCGGTTCTCGTACACGTCGACCCACCGCGAGTCGAGCCCCTCGGCCATCCGCTCTTGGTACGCCTCGCCCAGCGGCGCGACCGCCTCGATCACCCACTCGCGGGCCTGCTCGTACTCCACGTCGGGCCCCTGATCGCCCGTCAGCGACATGTACAGATCGTGGCTCTCCAGCCGGTCGACGCCGAGCGCCTCCTCTTTCAGCTCCGCGTGGCGGTGGAGCACGTCGAGGTTGTCGTCGACGCTGTCGACGAGGGTGTCGTACACCTCGACCGGGACGTTCGAGCCGTCGAGCGCGGCCGCACGCGCGGAGTCGTAGCCGCGGATCTCGGCGCTCGTCGCGTGCTCTCTGACGGCCTTTTCGAGGGAGGTGCCGACCGTGTTTCGGACGCTCGACCACTCGTCGTAGAACGTCTCGTGGACGCGCTCGCGGAACGCCCGGTCCGGGTTCTTCTGGAGCTTCGTGAAGTTCGACTGGGTGATCTCGACCTCCTCGCCGTCGGGGTCTTCGACGACGCCGTAGGTCATGTCGGCGTTCGTCAGCATCGAGTAGATCTCGCTCGGGGCGTCGGTGACCTCGGACAGATCGGCGAGCACCTCCTCGACCTCGGCGGAGCGTGTGTGCTCTTTCATCCGCAACACGTCGTCGAGGTAGTGCTCGTACTCGTCGAGGGCCGGCTCGGCGTCGATAAAGGAGTCGACCTCCGCCTCCGTGAGCGACTGGAGCTCCGGCTCGAGGTAGGAGATCGCGCTCGACGCCTCGGAGCCGAGCGAGGACGCCTTCGCGGACATCGCCTGATACTCCTGGTTCCGGGTGTCCTCGGCGCTGCGGAGCCGGGCGTACGTCGTCACCCGCTGGAGGTCACGGAAGATCTCCTCGCGTAGCTCCAGCAGTTCGAGGAGGGTTCCGGCGTCGTCGGTGACGCGCCCCTCGTACGCCGCGAGCTCCTCGATCCGGTCAGAGACCGCCTCGTACGCGTCTTCCCACTCCTCGTCGTCCGCGTAGACGCTCTGGAGGTCCCACTTGTACGACTCGTCGATCTCCGTTCGCTCGGGAACCGAACTCATACCACGGGATTCGCCCCTGGGGCACTAAGGCTTGTCAAACGCGGAACTCCGCGTGAGCAACGCGGCCGTCACTCCCCGCCGGCCCACTCCGCGAGGTCGACGACGAGCACGAGCGCGTCTTCGCCGTCTCGGTAGTAGTTCGAGATGCGGCGGATCGGGTCGAACCCCTCGTCCGCGTACAGCGAGCGCGCGGCCGCGTTGCTCTCGCGGACCTCCAGCCGCACGACGGCGACGCCGACGGCGCGAAGCCGCGCGAGCGCGGACCGAAGCAGCGTCCGACCGATCCCCTCCTCGCGCGCCTCGGGGTGGACCGCGAGGTCCTTCACGTGGCCGATGTCGCGCCCGTGATTCGGGGTGGAATCCGCGACGACGTAGCCGACGACCGCCCCCTCCCGCTCCGCGACGAGGAACGCGGGCTCGTCGAGCAGCCGCTCGAAGGCGTCGTACGGCCACGGGTCCGAGAAGCACGCCCGCTCGATCCGGATCACGGCGAGGAGGTCGGCGCGCTCGACCGGCCGGACGGTCGCGTCCACGGGGGTCACGGGCCGGATTGGCGCGCGGGAGGAATAAACGCGACGGGACGGGACGGGACGCTCCCGTGTCGCCCGCGCCGATCGCGGTCACCCGTCGATCCACGGCTCGCCCGCCTCGGCCGCGTGGGGGGCGGGCCCTCGGACCACGAAGCACGCCCCACCGGGGACTGCCACGTCGTCCGGGCACGGGGGGTCCGCGCCGCCGCCCCGGAGCCCGACCGTCCAGCCGTGCGACTCGACGACCTCGCGGACGATGTCGAGCCCGTAGCCCGTCCCGGCCTCGCGGGTCGTGAAGCCGGGGTCGAAGACCGCCTCGCGGTGCGCCGGGGCGATCCCCGGTCCGTCGTCGGCCACGAGGAACCCCCCGTCGGTCGCGGTCACGACGACGGTGAGCGGGGCGTCCTCGTCGCCATCGGTCGGCCGGGCGTCGCTCGGGCCGTCGGTCGGCCGGGCGTCCTCGCCCCCGTCGGTCGGTCGAACGCTTTCTCCGCCGTCCGGCGCGGCGTGTTCCGTCGCGTTCCGGAACAGGTTCTCGAACGCCTGTCTCAGGCGACCGCGGTCGCCGCGCACCCGGGCGTCGGCGCCCACGACGAGCCTCGCGTCCGCGCTCCCGGCGGTGTCCCACGCCTCGCGGGCGACGGCGCCGAGCGCGAACTCGGTCGGCTCGTCGATCCCGGATCCCTGTCGGGCGAGCGTCAGCAACTCCGAGACCAGCTGGTCGATCCGGTCGACGGCGCGCTCGCCGCGCTCCAGCGGCTCGGTGTCGCCTTTCAGCCGTGCCATCTCCATCGACCCCCGGATCACCGACAGCGGGTTTCGGAGATCGTGGGAGACGATGCTGGCGAAGCGGTCCAGCCGCTCGTTGCGGTCGGTGAGGCGGCGCTCGCGCGCCTTCCGCTCGCTCACGTCTCGCGAGTTGATGAGCAAGTGCCCGACCGCGGCGTCGGCCGGCAGCGACCGGGTCCGGGACTCCAGCCAGACCCAGTCGCCGTCGGCGGTGCGGTAGCGGTACTCCAATGTGGGCGTCGCGTCGGGGTCGTTGAGCGCGCGGTAGAACCGCTCCGTCACGCGCTCGCGGTCGTCGGGGTGGACGTAGCCGAGCGGGGACCGCCCCACGGTCGACCCCTGCTCGTAGCCGAGCACCTCCTCGACCGACGGGCTCTCGTACCGGACTCGACCGTCGTCGTCGACGACGGTGACCAGGTCCGTGCCGTACTCCAAGAACTCTCGGAACCGCTCCGGGAAGGCCTGCTCGGCGTCGACGCGGCGCGCGGTGACGACGCGCCCGCCGAACTCGGGGGCCAACTCCTCGTTGACGACCGACTCGACCCAGACGAATCCGCCGTTGGCGTGACGGAGCCGGTGGGTGACGACGCGGTCGGTCGCGACCGCGGAGAGCGCGTCGGCGACGGGCTCGCGGTCGTTCGGGTGGACGTGGTCCAGCAGGTCTCCCCCGAGGAGGGCCGTCCGCTCGACCCCGAGCACCGCGGGCACCGAGGGCCCGGCGAACAGCACTTCGCCGTCGACCGCGACGGCCGCGACGAAGCGGTCGGCACCCGGAGCGTCCGGGATGGCCGACTCGACATCCTCGTCCGCGTCAGCCTCACCGCGCGCCCCCGTCGCCCCGGTCGTCGCTGCCGCCCCGTTCGCGGCTGGCGGCTCGCGGACGGAGCCGTCTTCCCCCCCGTCGTCGGACTCCCGGCGGTCGTCGCCGGCGCGGGCGTCTCGACGGGCGGTCGACGGACGATCGGTCGGGCGGAGGGTCACGCTAGTTCGGTCTCCCCTTCGGGTGCGATCGGATAAACCCGCGCCCTCAGAGTATCAGACGGGATAATCAGAGGCGAGCACAGGTGGCTGCGAGCGATCTCCCGTCATCGGGTCGCTGGGCCTTCCCTCCCGTCGAAGCGGATCGCCTCGGCGGCTCAGATCCCTCGCCTCGGCCGCGTCCCATGCGTCGGCGAATCCGCCGCTCACGCGGAGCGCGAACGCGCCTGCGCCATCGCGAGAAGCCCGGCGCGCTCCTCGTCGATCGCGGTGAGCGCGCCGTCGAACATCGCCGGTGACAGCAGCACGGCGGCGAAGGGGACGATTTCGAGTGGAGATCTCACCTTCAAAAGGCGTCTCGCCGGGGTGACAGTGCCGAGCCGGACTGCGTCGATTTCCCGCCGTCGACCGATCCGGGCGACCGCAGTCAGAAGCGTTAAACGCTCGCCGCGGATATCCGGTCGTGAGGGCGCGTAGCTCAGCGGACAGAGCACTTGGTTCCGGACCAAGATGCCGCGGGTTCAAATCCCGTCGCGCCCGCCTTCTCACGAACCGTTTCGCGACTAATACCGACTCTACCGTAGCGGCTCGCTACGCCCCGGTATCGACGGATTCGGTTCGCTCCGAACCTGTCCCTGAAATCGGGTTCCATACGTCGCCGATCGCGACCCTCTCACGTCGGGCGATCGCCCCGACAAACTTCGGGGTGGTGTTCGCATGATGAACTACCGGATAGCACCCGGTGAGTCCGGCGTCTGTCTGGAATGCGGCAGCCACCTCCCGCCGGAGTTCGGTCGGGTTCACGGCGACGCCGACGATCGCGCCCACCGTTGCCCCGAGTGTGACTCGTGGGTGCGGATCTGCGAGGGGAGCGCCGCCGGCAAGGACGTGACGACGCCCGATCCGCAGACGAGCCCCGCCCGCAACGCCGGGGAGCCGTGGAACGGAGGGCTCTCAGGATGACGGCGTTCGTTCGAGCCTCCGAGTTCTACGATCCGGCCGACGGTGCACGCACCAACGTCGTCGACGCGGTCCGACTGCGCTGGCAGTGTGACGCCGAACGGAGGAAGGGAGCATGACGCGGGATCGCCGCGGAGAGGCGGTCGCGATCTTCACGAGCCACGGAGTGCTCGACGCGGCGACGACCGTCCTCGCCGCGCGGACTGTCGGCGTCGAGACCGAGGCGAACCCGGTCGTTCGGGAGCTACTCGCCGCGGGAGAGATCGCGACGATCCTCGGGATCTGCGCTTGTGTTGCGGTCGCGGCCGCCGCGTGGCCGGTCGCCGCCGACGCCGTCGACGCGCCCGGATGGGTCGGACTCGGAATCGCCACGATCGGCGCCGCGGTCGCCGCGGTGAATCTGGTGGTGGTGTTCGCGTGAGCCAGTCGCGCGGACCCGTCTCATCGAAACGCGCCGGCGAGAACGCCGAGGCGGCGGTCCTCGAAGCCGTCGGTGGGCTCGCGTACGTCCCCGACGACGAGAGCGAACACATCGACGCCCGCGCCGAGACGCTTATCGAGCCGTCGCGGACGCTCCCGTTCGTCGGGATCTGTCTGCTCGAAGTCGGGACTGCCGTCGAGATCAAGAGCGCGATCCCACGGCTCGCGAGCGGTCAACGCGGGCGGTTCTACCTGCGACGCGAGCAACACGAGGGGCTGCGCGGCGCCGGCGGGAGCTACCTCTTCGCGGTGTGTGAACCCCGTCCCGGTCGCGAGCCCGTCGCGATGAAGATCGTCCCCGCGACGGTCGTCGACGACGCGATCACCTCGTGGCGTTCCGGCGGGGACGACCGCCCGAGCTGCGCGCAGATCTCGTGGAGCCGGATCTTCGATCCTAGTGAGGTGGCGCCGTGAGTCACGCGAGCTTCAGGCTCCGTCGCCCGATCGCGCGCTGGCGTAACGAACGAAAATACGCCGCGTGCCCGCGGTGTCAGGACGAGGTGTCGGCGACGCTCGGGGCGCCCGCCGTCCCGACGCTTCGGCTCGCGAACCAGGCGCCGAATCGCGTCGACGGCGATTCGATCAACGTCCGTGGCTATCGCTGCGAGGGGTGTCGGTACGTCCTCGCGATCGCGCCGACCGCGGCGATCGTCGAAGTCCACGATCCTACCACCGACCAGAAGGAGGAGCCGACCGCGCCGTGGGTGCCGATCGGCGCCGTGTTCGCCGACGGCTCGAAGCGTCCCGTGGTTGTCCCGCGTCGCGAGGTGGCTCGATGAAGGCCGTCGAGACGGCGCCGCACGAGTACATGGCGAACTACGTGTACGCCGACGGGCTCGGACCGTGGTTCGGCGCCGCGCGGCTCTGCGACGCCTTGGGGAGCCGTCGCGGCACCTTCCGACTCGACGGCGAGGAGTGGCGCGTCACCCTGTCGTATCAGGAATCCGGACTCGCGCCTCCAGACGGGGGAGAAACCCCAGACGGAACGCGCGTCGACTTCGACACGCTCCGGGAGTTCCGGCTGAACGCGGTCGCGAACGACGACACCGGCGAGCGCAAGGTGAAGGCCCTGATTCAGCCGCGGTGGCGCGGGCTCGAATCCGAATCGGGGAGTTCGGTCGCCCGTCCGCTGTGGGAGCTGGGCGACGCGGTGAACCTCCGCGTGAACGCGTCGAACGTCGAGTTCGACATGGTCGAGACGATCATCCACCGCGCAGCCGGCGCGGTGACGCTCGACCCGATGCACTTCGCGAACCGTCGCGAGGAGTACAGCGTCGTGATGGACGCAGCGCGGTACGTTCGCCTCGACCGCGAGGTGTCCGGCGCGATCCACTCGCGGGAGGGACCGATCGCCCGGATGGGTCACCTCCTCGAAAGCGATCGCTCCGGCTACCGGAAGCTCGTCCAGGACGACACCGAGCGCGCCGGCTACTACCACACGGCGACGCTCGGTCCGAAGCGGATCCGCGAGTGCTTCCCCGACCACCGGATCCCGAAGGAGTTCAAGCACTACTACGCGCGGAACGCCGAGTCGCTCCCGGACGATCACCCGCTCGCGCACCCCAAACTCGAAGCGTCCTACCAGTCGAGCCGGTGGGACGAGACGCTCCGACCGATCGACCACGAGGAGATCTCGACGGAACTGGAGGAAGCGATCCTCGCGACGCTGAACGAGGCGGGGCTTCCCACCCAACCGCTCGACGACGACACCGGCGGCGGGAACGGTGGGCACAGGAGCAACGCCCGCACGTTCGTCGATGACGCCTATTTCGAGGCGGGGACGGTCGACCGGTCGCGGGTGCTCCCCCTGAACCTCGAACGCGTCGAGAGCGATCAGCGGAACGTGGTCGTGCGTCAGCTCGCCGACGGCCTCTCGCCGGTCGAGTGGGACTCGCTGGAGACGCTCGTCGCCGACGGCGGGGAGGTGTCGCCCGCGGAGATCGCGGACGAACACGACTGGCACCCTGACAGCGTGCGCCGCGGGCTCCGGCGGATCGAGGACATGGTCGTCCGTGAGCAGGGTTCGGTTGCGTTGCGGTCCCACCACGTCGCCGAGCAGGTCGTCGAGGCGCTGCACGCGGCGCGTGAGGGCGTTCGTAACGCCGTGGGCGCCGCGGCGAACGCAGTCCAAAACGCCGAGCGGAAGGCGCTCGACGAGCGCACGGACGAACTGATCGCGTTCTGCCAAGCGAACGGGATCCACGTCGACGAGCGCGAGGCGCAGCTCCGGGTGCGGATGGGGAATCTCGCGGGCGAGTCGTGGTCGGAGCTCGTGACGCGACTCAAGCGGTACTGGACCGACGCCGGTCGCGATCCGGAGCGACTCAAGGAGGCGGTGACGCACTACCGCGACGAGGCGGGACCGAAGATCCGCCCGGCACGGGGCGCGTGGGGGAAAGGTAAGACCCTCCGGTAGTGCGGCCCCTCGTGAGTGGCAACACTACCCAGAGACCCTTTTTGTGACGGTTTTCGCCGCGATCGACCCTCTCGACCGGCGGGTGCGCGACGATCTCGACCGCAACACAAGCGGCGATCCCACCTCGACGAGCTCGGCGTCGCCGTCGAACCGACGCCGGGGGGTCGGTTGACGGTTAGGGGTGTGGCTAAGGCCACAGATTCTAAGGTACCCCACCGTTTCCGTGCGGACATTTACATACTGAAGAAGATCGTTAGTTCTCGTTTTCGGCCATACTAACTGGGTTCACCTCCCTTGCATTCCGTGCTCGGGTTGCTTCACACGAATATATAGAATCAGAATTCACATGAATATGATGCTTGCTCTGAATATCTCCCGGGGGAATATAGTATAGCTCTCCTTCTTCGAGTTCAGCGTCTGTTTGTAGCCAGATTCGCGTCTTGATTCCGCCCCAATGTACAACACATAAATATTGCCCAAACGAGTTTTCGTCTTCTATTTCAACAATAACGGGACAGTACGGCGATATCTTTCTGAATATACTCACTATTTTATCGCGGACTTTCTCATATTGATCTTGAGAATGGCGGATGTCTCCACCGTGATGGCCAGCATTTCGTATCTGTGATATCTCACGATCTGGGAGTATATTTTCAGAGAAGAGCTCATCTAATTCCTCCACAATTGGGAATTCATCACCTGGTAATCCTCGAATGAAGGTTATGAGATCCCCTAGTGCTGTTTTATCTAAGGGTGTGACCTGATCCTCCACAGATCCATATGCTTTCTTTGAATAATATTCAGAAATGACGACTAACAGAAGCTCTAGTGTTGTTGTTAGGATGTTTGTAAGACCAGAGAAATCACTTGCAGCAGTGATCTCTCCGATTTTTAACTTTTCTATTTGATAGTGGATATGTGTTGGAAGTTTCGACTGCCATACTTCATCCATTGAAATACTAAGCAATAATTCTCTTTCCTCTGTTTTTGGCGCTTCAGAAATGTCCAATTCCTGTTGGATGGTATTGGGTGTGAGTGCGTCACTTAGGGTGATCTCGATAATTGAATCTAAGATTTCAGTCTCAACTCCATATTGTCGGAGATATTGAGATGCGTATATGACGAACTGCGCCATATTAATGTCATACCGTACATGAATAAGATCATTTACTTGGGTGGTTTCGATCTCTGATCCATAGTGTAGTTCTTCTGTGATGTTCTCCCCGACGTAATCATCAAAGACATTTATTACGCTTCTCAAGTCGTCTCTGTGGGTTTTAGTATCTGTAATTTCGCCTGAAACATCTTCTAATTCCTGCCGTGATAATACAATATTCCCTTCAAGCAAATAGAATTTTGACATATTTATATCCGATAAATCGGAGTATCTGTTTGCTATATCTTGGTTGTTTAGAGAATTGTTATGTATCTCCGATGCGACTTGATATTTTTCCGAGGCAGATTCAAATTCTCTTTTGACCTCATGCAGAAATCCTTCTAATAGTTGTTGTCTTGCAAACACACGGTCCCGAGCTTTATCGAGATCCGTTCTCGAATATAATTCGAGAGCTTTCTTGAGATTCTCTTGAGCCAATTCCACTGCACAATTTCTGATGTTTTCTTTGCTAATCAGCTCATGGCGGAGAGCTTCAACCTGTTCGACAAGATCTGAATCAGGATCCAATTCAGATAGATCATCATCAACAAATTGATTGAGATATTCAATTGCACTCTCTGCGTCAGATTGGGTTTCATAACTATCAACAATAGCTCTATACTTCCCTGAGAGAGCATCCTTCTTCCATTCGTCTGTCTTGAACTCCGTTTCTTCAAGTGAATCTAGGAGAGAAATTGCTTCGTTAAATGCATCTTGTGCTGATTTGTTACTTGATTCTATCTTACGTTCGCCAAGTCTCATATTAGTCCAGAATTCTGCGACTTTCGCTAATTCGCTACTTTCAGGCATGAGATCTTGCCCTACCTCAAACAAGGACAGAATTCCAAACTCAGATTCTGTATCGATCCGATTGAATCCAACATAATATAGATACTCTCCAATCTTCTCTATCTCTATCTGCTCTCCTATCAATATCTCATTTTCATACTGTCTAATCTTGGTAGATAGTTCTCCGTCTGTTTTGTGGGATTCAGATAACCAATTACGTAGGAGCTCAAGGGCTCGCTTCTCTTGATTTCCATCTAATAGACATGCAAGGTATATCGTGAAGACCTCCCTAGAGAGTTTGATCGTATCATCTGGAGTCTCCGGTAACAGCCGCGTAAGGAGATCTTCCACATATTGATAGCCACTATTTCTCTGTCTTCGATAGATCCCATCTAGGCATTCCAAAAGTATTTCATTAATATCGACATTTGAAAGGAAATCTTGTTCATTATACAATTCAATTTTGAATTTTAGATCATTGAAAGAGGTGATTGACTGAGCCTCTGAAGGCTTCAAAACCCTATTTATGAAATACCCTTGGCTGTTTTCAGCAAGAACATTTGCAACACGAGGATGTTGATCTGCTAAAAAAGACAATAATTTGATATAATCTCGGAATGTGAGTATCTTTTCGGCCTGACCCGCGAATGAGATTAAATGATATCCCTCACGTTGGGTTGAGAAATGATTTTCCAGCCAGGATTCTTGGCCAAAAAACCCATGTCCTTCAACAATAGTCCTACTAATTTCGAATATTTTCGGATGTGGAATGTCTAATTTAATCGAAGCACGAGAATTATCGCCAGCTGTGTTTTTGATCTCGATCCACCCTTCCTCGGTGTGATTGAAATTAAGTTCTACTTCGTATCCATCGTCTGTCTCGTTAACTCTACTTCCGGGTGGTGTATTGAGACCAAACTCATGAGGGCTGTCAGAATCGATGGGAGATACCTGTAGAGTAACCTCCACGATCTCGTTAGCCTGTACTGGTATATTATATGTTATATGATACTTAACGTCTGATCCAACTTCTGATCCCGTCCTCCGATATTCCATTGCACTCACTATTTTTCGGAGCGTAAAAATGGTTGTGGAGGATTAATTACTGGTCTATAAACATTATTCTGCCTTATACATACAGTCGCAAACTCTTCACAGTTGGAGTTAGATACACTGGCTCTATTTTTCAAGCTATTGGGCTATAGATAGTGTTTCTAATTACTGGTTCGGAGTTTATGCGCTGGTATCTGCGCCTCCCGACTGTGGGACCGATAGTGCGTCTCGCCGGGATTCGTCCAGTTGTCGATCTCTAGCGCCCGAGCCCGAACACTCCGCGACGACACAACCGTAATCTCCCGCCCTTCTGCTCGATACCACACAAGAACGTAGCCGCCGCCCTCGCGACCGAGCGTCCGGTGCTGATCCTCCCAGAACTTGAACGTCGGGCGGACACCGTTCGTCATCGAGCCCTTCACGTCCCACGGACGGCCTTCCTTCTCTCCGGTCGCGTCGAACTTGAGCCCGTCAACCTCGGGATAGTCAAGTTCGATCGGGTAGCGGTCGGCGGCCCACGTCTCGACGAGCTTCCCGTAGTAGCCGACGATCGCGGGATCGTAACTCATCGGTCGATCCGTTTGGGTTGCGGTTGGCGATCGAGATCTCGCCGCGAGTCGAACGCCGATCGCTCGAACCCGACCGTGATCCCCCCGCGCGGATTCGCGCCCCCCGCCGGGATCGCCCGCGTATAAAATAAGGTATGCGCCGGGGTGGGCGAGTGAATGAACGAACGAATCGGCGCTGCGTCTCGCGATTCACGCGCTGGCTTCATTCAGAGGATCCCCGTGCTCGCCCTCGCGGTATTCACCGATTCGGTCCGAGACCCAGGCCGCGGAGTAACCGACCACGTCGCCCGCGTCCGCGTACGTCATGCCGTGCCGCTCCACCGCGCGGATCGCCTTGTTGATCGCCTCCTGGCGCTTCAGCGAGTCGGCGTCGAGCCCGTCGGCGCCCTCCTCGTCGTCCTCCATCACGATCGCGAACTCGCTCGCCTCGTGCTCGGGGTACGACTCGGCGGTGTCGGTGAGCCCCTTGTAATCGCTCGCCTCCTCGAACTCGTCTTTGCCGCCCTCGGATTCGAGGAGCCGGGCGAGCCCCGGATCCGATCGGCTCGGCTTGTTGATCGCGAATGACGCGACGCGCCGGATCGACTTTGCCGTCTTCGTCCGGGTGTGCCCGACGAGCAGGACCGATCCGCGCTTCGGGTGCGGTCCGTGCTCCGCCTCCTTCTTCCGGATGAACAGCAGCGAGTCGGAGAACTGCTCGGCGGCCTTGTTGCCCGAGCCGAACCCGGAGAGTTCCTGCGCGATCTCGTCAAGCACCGCGAGCACCGGTCCCTCGATCTGCGCCATCGCTTCGAGCATCTCCCGATCGGAGCGCACGACGCGGTCGTAGCCTTCCCACGACGTGTTTCCGATGAGCGCGCCGCCCGTGCGGACCTTCCACGCTTGCGCCACGTCGAGCGTGGTCGCGGTCTTCCCCGAACCGGGCGAGCCGAACACGAGCCCGATCGCGCCCTCGTGCGTGAGTTCGGCAGCGGCGTCCGCGTAGAGATCGCCGCCGTCGCGCTCCTGTCCGGTGAGCCCGGTCGCCGACTTCATCTGCGAGACGCTCCCGTGCCGGACCGCCTCGTCGATCGTCTTTGTCGCGGCGTTCTGGATGATGAGCCGCCCGATATCTGTCTCCTCGATCGGTTCGTCTAGCAGGCTGTCGTAGTAGTTGAGGAGCTTCAGCGTCCGGCGGTCGTCGATGAGCCCGGCGAAGGACCGGACGTTCTCGCCCGGATCCGCGCCTCGAAGGGCCGTCCCGAGTTCCGCCGCCGCGTACGCCCCCGTCTTGTCGTTGCCCATATCAGTCGTTCTCCAGTAGCGGGTCCGGCTCGTCGAGTAGCTCGAACCCGATCGTCTCCTCTTCGTGCCCGTTGCTCGTCTCGTCGATCGCCTCGTCCGACTGCATCGACTCCGGGAGTAGTTCGTCGGGCACCTCCTCCTGGACAACCGCGGAAACGGTCGCGTCGTCCCGGTCGAACGCCGGCGTCGTGGTCGGGTCGATGATCTCCTGCTGGTCGAGGAGCCGGCGCCGGTCGAGCTTCCGGACGATCGACCGGATCCGGCGTTGAAGGTGCCGCGACTTCCTCGCCTCCGGTTCGAACTCGTCTCGGAGTTCCGCGATCTGATCCATCGCGTCGGCCACCAGGGCGTCGCCGGCGAGCTGCGAGCCGGCGATCGACTCGCGCCAGTTGCCGACTGCGACGTTCTCCTGGGGGCGGTACTCTTTCACTTCGTACACTCGCTTCGCGACCGGCCATTCGAACAGCGTTCCGTGAACCACCTCCATGTCCGCGAATTGGTCTTCGCTGAGTTCGTAGATCTCCCCGCCGGTGTCGTCGCTCGCCTCGAACGCGATGAGAAAGATCCCGTCCTCCTCGGGGAGTAGATCGTCTAAGCGTCCGGCGGCGAGGAAGCCGGCGACGAGCGCCGCGACTGCCGCGGTCGCGACGACGCCGGAGCCCTCGATCGCCCACGGGTACGGAACCACGTCGTACTCCGCGCCGGCGATCCACGCGCACGCACCGGCGAACAGAAGCCGGCGGTTCTCGCGGGCGGTCTCGACGAGACTCATAGGATCCTCCGGTAGCTCTTTTCTTCGTCGTCTCGGCGTCGGCGCACGAGCCCGACTGCGGCGCCCGTCGCGCCCACCGCGGTGATCAGGACGATCGCCTGAACGCGCTCGTAGCTGATTGGTTGGCGGTCCGGGCTCGCTTCGCCGGTCGATACGTAGCTAAACCGGTTCTGCTGGATGCTCGCGGGCGTCGTCATGGTCACGGCCGCTTGTCCCCCTCGCCGCGGGACCGAAACGAAGACGTCAGAGATTCCGGCTGGCAGTCGTTCCTGATAGATCCGACCGGAGCCGGCGCCCTCCGAAAACTGCACGGCTTCGGTGAGCGTGATCCGCGTCGACGAGTTCGTTTCAAACCGGAGCTCGAACCCGTCGCGCTCGTCGTTGTAGCTCCACGAGACGAGTCGCGTCCCGCCGTCGATCTCCTGGGCGTACGATTCCGGACCGTCGTCCGTGGGCGCCGTCGTGTTGATCTCGATCCCGGAGCCCGTCGCACCCACACTCCCGGCCGCAACACAAGCGAGTACCGATACCGCAACACAAAAAATCGCGATTCGCCGCATTAGATCCCCACTAGTCCGCGGATCCATGATTCCGCCCAGTTCGTCACGATCCCGACCGGATCGTATCCTAAGAACACGGCGACGGCGAACAACGCGATCGCGCCAAAGACGATCTGGCCGATCGGTCCGATCGTCCGTTGGATCGCCTCGATCGCGATCCCGACCGGCGTCACCGCCATTACTGATCGCCTCCCGTGATGTATCCCCAGCCGATCGCCGCGGCGCCGGCGCCGGCCGCTATCAGCCCCCAATTCTGATCCTCAGGGAGGAACCCACCTCCGCCACCTCCACCGCCGCCGCCGTTCTGTGATTCCTCGTACTTGTCGATCAGCTCTTGGTTCTGCTCTTCGAGTTGGTTCCACTCCTCTTGGGTGATATAATTCGAGTCTGACTGCGGCTCCGACGACTCGAAGGTAGCGGAATCGGCTTCCTCGCCGGTCTGCTTGTTGGTGAGCTTGGCGACTGTGAACTCCTGTGAGAGCCGTAGCGTCTCAAACTGCGGTTCGCTATCAGCCGACGCATACGCGACTGAATCCACCTCGGTGGTCGTCGTCTCTAGTTCCGCGCTCGCGTCGTAGCTCCACGTTCCGTCTCCGTTGTCGGTCCAGTCGCTCGCGGGGACCGAGACGGTTTCACCGGCGGTCGTTGTCACGTCCAGAATCACTCCCTCGTAGGGCGAGCTGGTGAGCGTGATCGTCCCGCCGTCGACGCCGGTCTGAAAGGCGTCCCACGTCCCGGTTATCTGACTCACGTCGGCCGTGAGATACACATCTCCCGTGAAGGTACTCGGATCGTACGTCGTCCCCGATTCGATCGGTCCATCCGACGGATCGGTGAGTCCGATCGTCCCCGAGAGCGTCGCCCCAGTCGCCGGGATCGTGATTGTCGCCTCGCGCTCGGGATCGATCGGAATGTTCAGCGCGGCGAGATCTGCGATCGCCTGCGCTTCCGTCTCCTCGCCGGCCATCATCTCGGCGCGTTCGCGCGGCGTCAGGAGGTTCGAAATATCGATCTCTCCCGACTGAACGTCACCATATACGCCCGTCACCCACGTAGAGAGGCCGCTTTCAACCTCCCCGGCGACGGTTGTGATTTGGCTGTAAACGTCATTCCAGTCAGGAAATGAGAGGTAGCCGACCTTCCCACCACCCGGATTGTTGATATACACCGTCCAGTAGAACTCATGAGTAGCGTGATCCCCGTTACTCATCGAGTAGCCAACTGGGGACCAGTACCGATCGCCCGGTTCTGTACTGCCGCTGTAATTGTACCCTAGACGAGTCACGTCGAACGAACTCCCGTCAGCCAGCGTGTGCGAGGTGGTTTTCGTCGATCCGTAGTTACTCACATCCCCCTGAGAAGAGGGAGCCGAATAGATACTAGCCGGATAATTCCAGATATCTCCACGACTTACATCCGGATGCGAATCGACAGTCGACAGGAACGACTGTAACTCTGCGACGGACTCGTTCCACGACTTGAGTAGGTTCTTTTCGATCGTCGCAAAGTGCGAATTCGAGGCCGCTTGAGCCGCCGAGACAACCTCTTGCTCTGGCGCACCAGCGTTCAGTTTCTCGATCGCCGCGATCTTCCCCTCGGTATACGCGGTCTGATCGAGGTTGTCGATTATGTTCTGATTATCGACGAACGTTGATGCGTTCTCGCTCTGGCGAGTCCGAGCCGCCTGATAGAATTGCTGTTTTAGTGCGCCGGCAGTCAGCCCCTCAGCCGGTGGATTAGACCCTAAGACCTCCGTCTCACGGAGCGCCCACCCGAGCCCGACCGGACCGCCGACCACGGTCGACGCCGCGATCGTCCCCACGTCGTTCCAGTCGATCGCCGCCGCCGGCGCCGCGGTCGAACCGATCGCGCCCATTCCCGCCGCGGCTCCGATCCCGACGGCCGTCGCTCGCATTACCCCCCGTCGAGTCAGTCGGCGATCTTCTTGTGTTGCGGTCATCGATTAATCACCCTGTCTCGCCACGAACGCGGCTCCGAGAAGCACCACCAAGACGATCAGGCCGGTCGAGGAGGTGCCGCCGGGGAGCCCGCCGCCCCCGCCGCCGCTCGTGCGCTGAAGCGTCCCCCAATCGGTCGACGCGATGAGAGCCGCGTCGTCAGCGGTAGCCACGGTGGCCGTCACCTGGAGCTGGTCGAAGTCCCGATCGCCGTCGACGAGAGTATAGTCGTAGCTCTCAGTCGTGTCGTTCGCGACCGAGATCGTCACCTGGTCGAGCGCGGTTCCGTTCCCGGCGGTTTCGTTCTCGGTGAGCCCTTCGACGGTGACGGTCACGTTCACCGGACTGCTCCCATTCATGTCGTCGACGCCGGTCACGTCGACGTAGATCGATTCGGTCTCGTTGGTCGGCGTCACCGGCTCGTCGACGAGCGTCGTCGAGTCGGACTGCGCCGCGACGCCGGAGAGGCCGAGTCCGAGCCCGGCGACGAGCACGACGAGCGCGAGCGCGAACCCGCCGAGTTTGCTTGTGTTGCGGTTCACGAGTCGTCACCCCGGATCGAGTCGACCACGTCGGTCACGTCGTAGACGCCCAGGTGATCGGCGAGCGTGACGGCACCGGCGATCGCGATCGCGGCGTAGAGCACGGTCCCGGCCTCCGGCGAGCCGAGCGCGGTGGCGAGCTCTGCGACCGCGTTATAGTCGCCGAATTCGGTGAGTCCCCAGTTGACCGAGCCGATCGAGGTGAGGATCCAGAACACGCCCGCGAGCGTGTCTTCCCCGTCCCAGATCGAACTCATAGCATCCACCCCAGCGCGAACTGCCCGCTAGTCACGGCGACGACGTAGACGAGCCCCCACAGGTCGGCCGACGTGAAGAAGTCCGCCACGGCGGGAGACACGACGAACGCGATCGGGAGCGCGAGCGTCCCGATCGCGGCCGCCATGTAGTAGCCCTGTAGGCCCTGAATGTCGTCGGAGAGCGTCTGAAGCTCCGTGTTGTCGTTGGTGAAGATCGTCAGCACGATCGACCCGTAGCCGATCACCCACGCGGTCGAGAGCCCGAATCCGGCCGGGGAGAACAGCGTATCGGAGAACGTCACTCCGAACAGATCGAACGACGCGACACCCACGAGCATGAAGGCGCTCGCGAGCCCCGCGACGAGTAGCGATGCGTCGACAGCGTCCATTTCCATTTTTGCCATGCCCGTGAGCGCGCCACGGTGATTATGGTTAAACCCCGGATCGTGGGTACGCTGTGGATACGGCGGTACCATTTTGTACCCCACCGTGCCTGCGACAGTCGAATGTCCTCACTACGCAAGCTCGTGGACTGCGACGGAACGCCCCGTGTGACCCTCGATAAGGGCGAGCTCGGGATGGACGGGGTGCTCGACGAGGGCGAGATCCCGGCCGATCAACGAATGCACGTCCAGCGACTCGGTCGCGGCGTCTACGTGGTTCGGGCGGTCGCCGACGGAACGATCCCGGATCTCCCGGAGGGGATCAGATGAAACCCGCTGGAAGGGGGTTCTCGACCCGACCCCGTGGGGTCCGACGCAGATGTATTCACGATCCCCGATCTATGCACTTCGCCGCGGGCGACGGGCGCGAAAGGGGCATCAAATCGGACGGGCGTTCGAGCCGATCGGCGCGGTTCGCCGTCGTCGACGGTTCGAGTATAAGCGCAGAGCCGAGTCAGTCGGTCGAGATCGACGGGATCGCGACCCCCGTGCATACGGAGGGTTATGAATGAGCCGTCGCACCAGTCTCAAGCTCACTGATGAGCGCGAGCGCCAGCTGGAAAAGGCGAGCGAGATCGTGGCGAGCGGTCCCGACGACGATCCACCGATGAGTGTCGTCATCGATGCTGCACTCGCGCATCTGATTCAGTCGGAAGAGAATGTCCGCGAGGCTCGTGACGAGTTAGATCCGGCGACGATCCAGCGGTTCAACACCGATGTGGTTGGGTTCCGGTACAGAACGAGAATAGAAAGCCGGTGGAGATAGTAAGCGGGCTGTCCGACTAGCTGAAGTCGTGGGTTTGCTCGAAGATTGCGCTCCCACTCGGATCGTGAATGATCCGAACTACTGCTTCTCCGCTAGGAGAGGAGAAATCGCTGTAGTTTATCGATTTCCTCTCTCCAGTTTGCCAGTTTCCATCGTCAATACTACTATTTGCCACTTGGCCATCCACGGAAAGCGTAAGATCAGCCGTATCAAGCGTTTGTCCGCCCGTTTTTGTTATGTTGATCGTGTCTGTTCCATTGTCATCAATTGTAAAACTCGCCTGCGGTGCGGTGTCTCCTAACTGGTCACCGAGTCCGAGGACAAATGTCCCGATAACAGCCGCCAGGATGACGGTAATTGCGACCATGAGTATCACGCCGATGACAGGACTCACTGCCCGGTCTTCCGCGTTGGATTGGTTGCTTGGTTTCATTGGTTGAACCCAGCGGCCACCGACGAGCGTATTCGGGGTGCCCGAGCGCCATTATCGGCGCCCAAGCCAACACCGAATCCGTTCTGATCGGTTGCTGGTTACTTGTAGAAAGGACGATCTTCCTTATGTACTTAATGGCATAAATATCAACAGTGAATATTTGACGGATAGAGTCAAATCCGTTGACGTGAGATGTGCCCTCATGGAACCCACGGCCCGCTCCCTCTCCCGGACCTACAGCGATCGCGTGTATCCGGACCCGTGGGAGAAAGTGCTTGATTACCGCCGCGTCCGCGAGTACGCCGCCGAGCATCCGAACGCCGGTCGGGTCCGCGTCGGGCGCGCGCTCGATCTCCCTGCTGGGCGCGTCCGCGGCTGGCTCAAAGACGCTGTCCCCGACCCCGTTCGAGGAATCAACGTAGCGATCGACCACGGTTGGCTCGATCTGGAGCCCGACAGCGAAACAGCCGCCGCATTCGTCGAACTACTCGCGCATGTTCTCGCCGGTGGGTCCATCGCCACGAAGAACTACGTTCCGGCGGTGACGCCGGACGAACGGGTGAACGCTGCGGAGATCGCCGGCGCCTTCGAACGCGTCGGCGTCGAAACTCGCACCCGCAACGCTGACGCCCCAGGCCGTGCGACCGAGATCGTCCCTACTTGTGACGGGACGGTCCTCGGTCGGTGTCTCGTCGCGATGGGTACACCGACCGGGGTGAAAACGACGCTTGACCACCTCCCAGCGGTCGTATGGGACGTGCCCCGGTCAGTCCGGCGGTCGTTTGCGCGGGTCTACGTCCGACACCGCGGGCTGAACTACGCCGGAAAATCCACGACGCGCGTGCAGGTCGAACGCCCGAGTTCGTTCATCGCGGAACTCCAGGATGTACTCGATGACGTACTTACCGAACGCGTTACCACTGCCGACGCTGGAGTCACGATCCCGGCGGACGCTGCTCGCGAACTCGGCGTCGAGTAGTGGCACCGACTGACTTCACTCCTCTTCGAGATCGTCCGTATCTAGGTCGCCAGCAAGGAACGCGCGACCGCGTTCAGTGATCCGGTAGTAGCCTCGCTTCTCGGAGGCCTTCTTGACGAGACCATGTTCATTGAGGATCGTGATCCGGCGCTTCACTGTCGGGTGGGACACACCGTCGACGTTATGAGAAATTACCGCTGGGGGAAGTTCCAATCCGGACTCTTGTAGTAGCTCCAAGATTGCGGGATCCGACTTGGTCATCCACGACACCAGCGGGCGCATACTGTTTTGACTCAGTTCCGGTGTGATAACACCACCTAAGATACGCCAATCTAATTCTAAATGGATTAGTTAGAATACCATATAGTATCAAAATATAAGTGCCCACTACACTACTCCCGAATCAACGGAAGCAATCTCGCGGACCCGTCGCTCCCCGATGGGTCCCATCGTTCGCAAAAGCGGACCCCGCTGCTAGGGACAGCGGGTCCGCGTGGGCTTCCGTGAGATAGGCACGAAAGCCATGTTCAGGCATTACGCGCCGGGGCTTGAAATCCCCGATCGACTGAGGAACCGCAACACAACCACTGGGGTCGACTACTTTCAGTTTCACTCCCCGCGTCTGGATTTTCTCTTTTTATCCCCGTCTCATCGGTCGGAATCGATGGTCCCGAAAGAAGTCGTGCGGATCGAAGACCGGCAGGACAGATGGCGGTTCGTGTGTCCCAACGGGCACCGCTCGTGGGAGCCCACGAACCACCACTTCTGGTGCCAGTACTGCGCGCGCAGCGACGCCGCCGACGGCGTCTTTCACGAGCTGCTCGACAAGAAGACCGGCGCGGAACTCCCCCGCGATCGGGTGCGGCTCCTGACCCCGGCCGGTCCCTACGACCGCGATCTCGACGAGGAGGAGGGATCCGCGTGAGCGACGATCTCGATCCGATCCCGCCCGAGCGCGCAGTCGAGATGCACCTAGAGAAGATGAAGGAGGATCTCGCCGAATGGACGCAGACGACCCACCGGAGCGAGCTTCGCCCGTTCGTCGAGTGGTGCCGCGAGGAGGGCGGGATCGACAACATGAACGAGATCTCCGGCCGTGATCTCTATGAATACCGGATCTGGCGTCGAGAGGGCGGCTACAGCAAGAGCAAGGTCGACGAGTTGGCGAAGAAGACGCTCCACTCGAACCTCTCTACGTTGCGGTCGTTCCTCAAGTTCTGCGGCCAGATCGAGGCGGTCCCGTCGGATCTCTTCGAGAAGGTCCCTCTCGTGAAGCTCTCGCGATCCGACGAGGTGAGCGACTCGTTCCTCGATCCGGCGCGAGCCCCAGACATCCTCGACTACCTCTCTCGGTACGAGTACGCGAGTCGGGATCACGTTCTGTGGTCGTTGATCTGGCACACCGGCGCGCGGCTCGGGGCGGCTCGCGGGATCGATCTACGAGATCTCGAACTCGACGGAAACCAACCGTCGATCGAGTTCGTCCACCGCCCGGAGACCGGGACGCCCCTGAAGAACGACGAACGGAGCGAGCGTGTGAACCGGATCAGCCAGCGCGTCGCGCAGATCCTCCAGGACTATATCGACGGTCCGCGGGTCGAGACGACCGACGACCACGGTCGATCTCCCCTCGTCACGACCGACGCCGGCCGCGTGTCGGCCGGGACCGTCAGAAAGGCGTTCTACCGGTGGACGCGCCCGTGTTTCATCGGGAAGGAATGCCCCCACGACGAGGATCCCGAGACGTGTGAGTTCACCGCGTTTCGGAAGGTAAGCGGGTGTCCGTCGGCGCGCTCGCCGCACGACGCCCGCAAGGCGCGGGTGACGAAGTACCGGAACGACGGCGTCCCGCGGGGCGTCGTCTCGGATCAGCTGAACGCGAGCGAAGACGTGCTCGACAAGCACTACGATCGCGCTTCCGAGCGCGAGAAAGCAGATCGTCGCTGGAGGATTATTCAACAATGAGCAACACTAACACAACGATCGAAGGCGGCGCAGTCGGGCGATTCCAGAATCTCAAGTCCCGTCGCGCCCGTCACGTTTTCTGACGGGGTGAATTGACAGGACGGCGGCCGGGTGTATATAAGGCGAACCCCCAGTGACGGTTTTGAGTTCGTCACGCAGCGTGACGGGGGTCGTCGCCTTCGTGCGGTTCGTGAAATACACGTGACGGAGTCGAAATAAAGTTCTTTGGGTGGTTGGTGGTTTCGTCGTGCTAGGCTAGTCTAGCTCGAAGTTTCATGATTAATCAGCTGTTCTCGTCGGGGGCCAGCATCACGACGCTCCTTCGTACTCTCTTTCTTTGGTTTGATACTTAATACTGAAAATATATCTGTCCGGTGTCTGATACTCAACTAATGTATCGGTTTATCCCGGACGAAATCGATCACGAGCGAGCCCACCACCAAGCGGTCATCCAGGGAGCTGACGACCTGGACGTCAAGCGGATCGGCAACCTTGGCGAACTCGCGTTCGAGCAGTTCTGTCGCGAGTACCTCCCCGTCGAGATGTGGGAGTGGGAAAACGAGGAAGCAATCCGGCGGTGTAACTCCGAGAGCTTCTCTGGGCATGACTTCGAGGTTTTCGGCTACACGGTCGACGTGAAGTCATCTCGGGACGTCTTGGCTTTCCTTCCCGAGTCGCTCGTTGAACGGGATCCCGATGACGACATCGTAGTAATGGTCTGGCATCGGGACAACGAGGACAGTCTAATGCTACTCGGGTGGGAGCGACTCGAGACGCTGAAATCGAAGGTCGAAACGGAGGCGGCTTTCTCGGGCGAGTCTCCGGAGAAACTCGACCACCTCGCGGCCCGCCCGATGAACGAACTGATCGACCTCGGTCCTAACACCGCCCACATGAATCAGAAGCCGGAGAATCCGTTCTCGCCCGGGGATCGTGTGGTGAAGGCCGGTGACTCGGAGCCGTCGGTGGGGATCGTCGTTGAGGTGCTGCCACCGGAGCAGAACACCGGAGCGTTCGGGCACGAAATGGACGGGGAAGCGGTGCGGGTCGCGTTCCCGAGTTCGCTCGATGAAGGACCGGGTGCGTGGCGCGACTACCACCCCGCGATCCTCGCGTCGTACTGTGACGACCAAGATGTCAAGCTCTGGACGTACAAACATGAGAACCTCGCATTCGCGGAGAATCCATATGTTATGGGTGACAAGGTAATCAAAACCAGCCACAACGATCCGAACGTAGCCGTCGTGGTCGAAGGCTCCGAAGAGCGCAGCGATGACAACGTAACGGTCGCATTCTTAGGTGACTTCGAAGAGGAAGATGTCTCGCCGGGGAAGCTTGCAAAGCACTGTGAGGAGAATGGAATCAAGTGCTACACGTACGAGTATTCGGAGCTAGATTTCTCAACCAAAGATTGATCCAGCCGCTGTAACATACTGGTCGCTTTGGCGAGAGGATTTTTATTCAGCGGTGAGAACTTCGATCCTGAATGAGAGTATCGACGGCAAAAGAGGAACTGCTTGATAAGGGGTTACAGATTGACCACGAGCAGTTTGAACAGCTCTGTAAAATGGTGATCGAGCGTGCGGAGCCAACTCGTGAACTCGAGCTAACACCGTTCCGTGGCGATGGTGGCATCGATATTCACGCGATCATCGATCGAGAACTGTTCCACGCCCGGCTCGGCGTACAAGCGAAACAATATGCTACCGGCAACACCGTCGGTGCTCGCACTCTCCGCGGATTTAAGGGTGCTCTCTCAGAGCAACAGTATCACATCGGAACGGTGATCACGACATCCTCGTTCACGTCTGGCGCCGAGACAAGCGCAAACCAAGATTTCATTCGGCTGATCGACGGTGACCGGCTCACGGACATCATGATCGAGAGCAGTATCGGTGTCGTTACAGACGACGAATCATACGAACTCGATCCCACGTTCTGGGGCGCGTTCGAGAAGCCGGAGCGCACCGATACGATTCCGTCACTAGAAGTACCACAGGCGGACAACTTTGACGTGATACGCACCGTCATCCGAGCGGTTGGAACGGGCTCTGACATTAAGCCCGATATCGCAGAGTACGTTCGAAGACAGATGGATACAGACACGTTCGATCCGCGGCAAGCGGATTATTACGGTATTGCCGCGTGGCTCCTCCAATTTCTCCACAAAGAACAGGAGGTCGAAATCGACAACCACACGATCCGCCGTTGGGGACTGACCCGGCTTGGTGAGGAATACCTCACGTACCTCGATCGTGGCAATCGAGAATCCGCGGATGACCTTCTCACACAGCAGATCCGTGATGTCGAGATCATCTCCCGCGTATACGCTCAACTGGAAGCAGACGGTACTCTCTTCCGAAGTGATATCACGGAGATCCTCGCTGCCGAAACGGATCTCTCGGATTCAACCACTCGTCGACGTGCCCGAACCGTCGGACAGTGGCTCGTCCGCCTTCCAGAAATCACTACGAGCGGTCGAGGAGCCCAGCAACAATACGTTCTAGCCTCGGAACCACGTTGAGAGAGGTTTTCGACGACTCATTCAGTAAAGTCGGAAAGGGTCTTTCGCCGTTGCTCATCTGGTGGGACGTTTGTAATGAGTACTTCCGAGACTTCCCCGCGACTGCTGGCATCACTATTTATCGCACGAGTGGCGTCTACGTACCTGATCGAGAACGCGTCGTAGTCCTCGTATAATTCTGTAACCGGCGGCGAATTAGAGAGAATCACGGAAATACCCATCTCTGTGAGCTCTATAACCACATCACGAAGCCGCCGTTGGTCCTCTCGATCGAATCCAGCCGCCTGATATGAATTGAAATCCGCGGTTTTCGACACCGGTTCGTACGGCGGATCAAAATACACAAGATCGCCACTAGAAGCTTCATCGACGACGTAGCTGAAATCCGTATTGAATACTGCTGTGTCTTGGAGAACACGCGACGCCTTTCGGATCCGCTGCTCTTGTACCCAATCTGGATTTGAATACCGTCCGAAAGAGACGTTGAATTCGCCGTCACTGTTCTCCCGGTACAATCCGTTGAAACACGTCCGATTCAAGTATAATAGTAGGCTCGCCTCTCGGACCCTCTCGTCCTGTGTTAGAGTCGACTGGGTAAGGAGCGTATTGAACTCCGAGCGAGCGTCGTAGTAGTATTCTTCCGTATGCTCGTGTGTTTTGTTCTCGGTAATGAGGACGTCCGGTTGGTCTCGAACGATCTCATAAAACGTTGTTAACCGCGTGTTCAGATCGTTTATGGTCCCATCGTCAGGATCCTGATGAAAAAAGACAGCGCCACCTCCTACGAACGGTTCGTGATATGCCTCATATGAGATCGGAAACTGTGCCGTGATCTCTGAGAGAAGCTGGCGCTTCCCACCCGCCCATTTTAAGATCGGCTCCACCATTCAACATAGATCTCCTCGGTATTAGCAAAAAACTGTCTCGTTGGAGTAGCAGTCTCTCTCGATACTTGATCAGTCTTGTTGAGATGGCGTTTAGAGAGTAACTACTCTCCGAGCGCAGCGACGATGTCGTCGATCGTGTAAAGACGTACATCGTCGCGATCGGCGGCAGCTTCGCGGATGCTGTCAGTAAACCCGCTCCGAGAGAACAGCGCGTATTCGACGGTCCGCTTGCCACCGCCCGACGGCTGCCATCGGAGTTCCTCAACGTGTGTCTCCAGCGATGCCAGCGCGCTGTAGTCGAGCGGCGATTCTTGATACTTACACTCGCCCACGACGAGTGTGTTTTCGTCAGTGAGTCCGACGACGTCGATCTCGTGGTCCTGATACCACCACTGCCCGATGTCGACGATCGGCGTCTCGTCGTACAGCGTCCACAGGGCCTCACAGCACAGTTGCTCGAAAGCGGGAGCGACGAAATCAGCCAGCTCGGGTTCGACGAGTCGTTCGTAGGCCTCGTCGCCGAACTGATCGTAGCGATCCGAACTCCCGTACAGGAACCGGAACCAGAACCGGAACAAGGGGTCACGCAGCCGGTACTGGCTTCGCTTGGACCGTTCGGGTTTCTCAGTCACTGGAACATGCCGCTCGATGAGCCGAAGCCGAGAAAGACGGTCCAAATACGTCGATAGCTGGTTGTAGTCGATACCGGTCACGCCAGCGATCTCGTTGCGGCCGGTCGCCCCGCCGGCGATCGCTTCGAGGATCGAGAAGTAGCGCGTCGGCTCCGTCAGTTCCATCCGGAGGACGTGCTCCGGCTCGTTGCGGAGCGAGCCGTGACGAGTCAGCACCGTTTGCTGGATGTTTTCGCCGAGCGATCGATCGGCATCGAGTTCTTCGAGGTAATAGGGAACGCCTCCGAACACACTCCACGCACGCACAGCCTCGTCCGCCGTCGCATCGTCCGGGAGAAACTCCGTCGCGGCGTCGAACGAGAGTTCACGGATGTCGTGTGTGAGGGACGTTCGCCCATATAGCGGGCTGTCTCCGAGCAGCGTCGCTTCCTCCATCATGCTGATCGACGACCCGACCAGTACGAACGTCGTCCCCGACTCATCGAACTCGTGATCGAACAGCGCCTGTAACACGGACGGAAGACTCTCGTCCTGTTCGATCAGATACGGAAACTCGTCGAGTACAACGATCGCGTTCTGGTCGGCTAGATACCTGAACAGCCGCTCCCAATCGGGACGAATGTCTTCGATACCAGGAACTGTGTCAGCCGCAGCCTCGACGAACTGTTCCAGTTGGAGCTCCCGCGTCTTCTGTCGTGCTTGATAGAAGACCGCGTTCTCTCGTCCCTCAAGCGCCTTCTTGACGAGTCTCGTCTTTCCCAGCCGTCGCCGTCCGTACACGACTGCGAGATCCGCGTTCTCCGAGTCGAAAAGGCTGTGAAGCCTATCTAACTCCTCCGAGCGGTTCACGAAGTCTGTCATAGCGCTGATTTAGAGGGTAGCAGATAAAAATATTCTGAATAATCATACTCCAGAATATCATATCTAGAGATATCATCGATCGAGGATTCCGCCAAAGCAAAATTGGAATAGATCCGAGACCAGACATATACGTTGGCAAGTCTATTAGAAATACTACCTTTCGTCTCAAATCACGAAGCGGTTTTATAACTCGTTTGCCTCATTTGAGAGAATATGACAACAGATAGTCAATTCTGAGTGATATCAAATTTCATAAGTGATACGGATTTGTAGAAGTTCAACAGAGTCCCTTGGTTATAAACGAGATTTTGAGTTAGCGAATCAATGCCGGTACAAACTTAGCCGTAAATTCGGTTGAGCAGAATACGGTCCGCGTCAACATCGATAAATTCGATTGTCTCGCCGGACGCACTGAGTTTCGCACAATCCTCAAAGACCAGAATGTCGACGGCATCGTTGATATGTGCCCTAATCTTGGAGCCAGTACGCTGATAGCCGTAGAGACGTGCAATCTCGATTACGAGATCCTCACGTGTCATCCGGGTACCTGCTTCGAGTATCAGATGGCCTGCCCGTGCGAGCTCTTCGAGGGGAATCTCATCAGCAGACCGACTCGCAGTCCCCGTGTTAGTGCGGAGTGTAATCGTGTCGGGGCGCTCACCGGGCCAAATAAACCCATCGTGAAGACACACCGCATTCCGTCGGTTTTGCTTGCGCGCTGTCTTGTTGAGTGACTGGCGGATATTCTTCCCGAGACGGGTGATATTCCACCGACTAATGGCGGCTCGGAATATGATATCTCTTTTTTCGGGCCCGAATTCGTCGACGACGTTAACAAGTGTCGACGCAACGCGACGCGTCGACACCTCGTCGAAGGACTTGTCACGGCGCGTCGAAACCTGTGGTTCCTGCCACTCAGTGGTATATTCTTGGATACCACTTCGTTCGTCTTTTGGGATGGCATCGACAGTGACCTCCGCTACCTCCGTCGAGACGCCACCATCAGCGACGGGACTATCCGCAATGAGTTTCTCGACCTTCGATTCGATGGCTTCGATTTCGCGGCCCTTGTTCGAGGCCCAATCAGGCGACCAGATGCGGTGAATCGTCCATCCGAGATCCTCTAGCACGGCCTGACGCGTTCGGTCTCTGTCACGGGCAGCTTTTGAGGAATGGTAGGCGGCGCCATCACACTCGATACCGAGGACGTACTTGCCCGGCTTGTCTGGATGTCTGATCGCGAGGTCAATACTGTAGCCGGAGCTTTGGACCTGTGTCGAGACATCTAAGCCGCGGTTCTCTAGTGCTGTGTAAACGGCTTCCTCGAACTCGGAGTCGAACTGGAGGAACTGTGTCTCTGAGTCCGAGCGAGTCAATGCGTCTTCGCCGTGCTTTGCGTACTCGAGATAGTGTTTGAAGTCCTCAACACCGCCCTTGTCCGTGCGCTGGAGATCGATATCGCCCGGCTGAAGCGAGGAGACCACTTGGATATGCTCTTTGGCACGCGTCACGGCTACGTTCAGTCGTCGTGCGCCGCCCGTCTGATTGAGTGGACCGAAGTTCATCGAGATTTTGCCGGCCTCATCCGGCCCGTAGCCAACGCTGAAGATGAGCGCATCCCGCTCGTCTCCTTGGACGTTCTCCAGTGGTTTCACGAAGAAGCCTTCGAGGGCGTCATCCTCCGAGACGAATGCATCCAACTCGGGATCTTGACCACGCGCTTCCTCGATAGTATCTCGAATGGCCTGCGCTTGTGCGGAACTGAACGCAACGACACCGAGGCTCTTATTGGGCCGTTCTTGGAGGTGCTCGCGCACTAATTCGAGGACGCGGTCCGCCTCCGGTTGGTTCGTACTTGACCCACCTCGATCGTAGAGGCCATCCTCGACGTAGACGAAATCAACGCCCATCGCGTCGTCGGCGTTGTTATCCGGGAACGTCCGAAGTGCGCCGTTGTAGTATTTCGCGTTGGAGAACTCGATAAGCTCGTTCGTCCGGCTGCGGTAGTGCCAGAGCAACCGCTTTTCGGGAAGAACCGTTGAGGCCTCATCCAAAATGCTCTCGAGGTCTTCGCGCACGCCTTCGGCGGTTTCGACATCCGCTTGGAAGAACGATGTCGGGGGAAGCTGTTTGCTGTCGCCCGCGATGATAACCTGCTCACCGCGGATAATACTGCTAATGGCGTCCTGGGGCATGATTTGAGACGCCTCGTCGAAGATGACCGTATCGAACTCTATCGAGCCATGTCGCACGTACTGGGCAACCGAGAGGGGGCTCATCATGAAACAGGGCTTGAGTGTCGTGATGAGCGTCGACACCTCATCGAAGAGTTCGCGTAGCGGCATGTGCTTGCGACTCTTCTGAACTTCGCGACGCAGCGTTACCTGTTCGGAGCTACTCGCATGCTTGAGTTCCGTTTGTGGGCGTCGATTCGTGACGCGATGTTGAATCTCGGCTTTTGCGTACTCGCGCTGCTGTTGGTCGAGATGCCGGAACTCCTCGAGTAAATCGTTGTACTCTGTCGCACTAAACGAGTCGAAGCCGGTGTCAGAGTACACCTCGTTGAGCCACTCGGTGTAGAAGTTTCGCTTGAAGGTATCGATGAGCGTCTCGGCCGCGTGACCTTCCGCGAGGTATCGCTCGAGGAACTCACCCGCTGGACTCTCCAGAATGCCGTCTCGTGTGTCTTGATATTGAATCCACGACTGTAGTTCTTCGATAGCATCGTATCGAGCGGTAAGCCAGGATTTGACCGCATCCATGGCTGCCGTTTCGATATTGGCTTCGTTAATCGAAACCGCGTCGAGATCGAAGACATCCGCGAGGTCATCTCTCGCTGTCTCCCAGTCAGCAAGGGCCCCATCGAGGCGCGTCGCAAGCGCAGCAGTCTCGTCGGCATCACGTTCGAGGACTAACTCATCTAGGACGTCTGCGTCTACGAGATCGTTAGCTGCGACGGCAGCCACCCACGCCTGGGTGTCCAATACTGTCTCCCAATCTGTTGTCGGCCCATCGTAGAGATGACCAAGTTGGGCCATCATCGCATCGTACTCCTCAAGTTCGTCTTCGAGGGTGTCGACGCGCATCAACGCCTTCGTGTCCGAACGAAGTCCCTCGATACCCGGTTGGTAGCCATCAGCTGCGTGAGAGAGAATGCGCTTTTTGAGCCGACGATACGAGGGACTCACGTATCGGAGTATACCATAACCACTCAACTCGCCGTGGAGTTCGGTGGCATCCGTACTAAAGATCGATTCCTCGTAATGTTCAGAGAGGTCACTTCTCTTCTCGGTGAGTTCACGGCTCTTCGTCGCGAGGGACTGAAGACGATCGTCACGCGCGTAGAAATCTCGTTCAAGATGTTCTGGCGTCAGGGCCACGTCCGGCCTGTCTCCCAGTAACGTAACGAGATCATCAGCCGCACGCAGGTCCGCTATTGAGGACAGCGACGTGTCGAGGAACGATTCAGCGGCCTCCCGTGTGCGTTTCAGATCCTCAAGCGTCGTAATAGCCTCCGAGATCGTCGCCTCAACTGAGTCGGCGGTGTCAATCTGCCAGCGTGAGATAGCGACGTGCTGCCAGGGATGGCTCCCATCACGGTTGAACTCGTCTTCGTAGGATGCAAGCGATGCGAGTTGCTCTTCAATCGCTTGGATGTCCGATTGGCCGTACGCAGTTGGCTGCCCAAACGAGGCATCGATGCGCGGGCAGTCATCGCGTTTGGAGACGATCCCAAACGCTTCATACGGTGTTATGTCTTGGCCCTCAGGTTGGTAGAACAGCTTGTCCTTATACTGATTGAGCGTCCGTCTCGTCGTTTCTAATTTGTTGACGACGCTATCCCGCTCACGCGGGTGTTGGAGCGGATCGGCGTTGAGCTCGCGACCGAGGTCTTCGAGTACCTGTTTCTTGCTCGCTTTCTCGCCGTGGGCCTCCAAACAGAAACGCCCGAGATCATTATCGTCTAAGCGATCTTTGACGACATCGAGTGCGGCCTGTTTCTCGCTGACAAACAGGACCGTCTCGTCGGCCGCCATCTTCTCCGCGATGATGTTCGAAATTGTCTGACTCTTGCCCGTCCCCGGTGGACCCTGAAGGACGAAACTCACACCGCGCTTGGCTGCTTCGATAGCCTCTTGCTGGCTCGAATCGGCGTCCAGAACCTGATACGTATCGGCAGGGGACACCTGTTCATCGAGTTCCTCCGCACTCGGTGTGGCGGCAGGCTCGGGCAACGCGTCGGGATTACCATTAATCGCTTCGACTAATGGGTCGTCTTTGATCGCCTCCCGGTTTTCTTCGAGGTCAGCGTAGAGACCAAACTTCGAGAAATCGAAGATACCCAGTATCACTTCGGGCGCGATACGCCAGCGATCAAAGCCACTGATAACATCATCAATGTACGCGAACGCCGTTTCGAGCTCGTCGAGCGAGAAGGTCTCATCCGGTGCAAGCTGAATGCCCCGTTCCGCGCTCAGTAGCTTCCGGAGCGCGGGATTGATTTGTACATCGGCATCCTCGCTTGTGATCTCGTAGTCGTGGCGGTCGGCGTTTCGGTTCGTCTCTTCTTCGAGCGTGACTTGGACGAGAAAGAGCGGCGTACGGAGCTCTGAGTCGCTATGATCGACATCGTACCATCGGAGTGTCCCGAACGCGATGAACAGCGAGTCAACGCCTCGTTCGCGGAGGAAGCGTTTCTCCCGTAGGCGAATGTTGTTGAGTGAATTCTCTGTCGCGCCGTTTGCCCGGATAGACGCCACCTCATCCGCAGCTAGCGTGTCCGGGTCTGCGGGTGAGCCACCCTCTTCGTCTTGTGCTGAACGGCGAATATAGAGGGGTTCACGCTCGAAGATCGTGCTTGCAACCGTGAGTGGGTCAGCACGATGGAAAGGAAGTGACTTCGTTTTCGTTGCCGAGAAATTGACGAGGTTGCTCCGCCGCGTCAAATCTAGGAGCTGTTCCTTCCAACTGTTGATTTTCTTATCGAGAGGGTTGGACGCCGTCTCAGTCTCGTCTGTTGTGGTGGCTGTCTGATCGGTCGCACGCTCGAATGCCTCAGTATCGAGGGTAGCGTCCCACGTCGGCGCCACGATGTGGCTTCCTGTGGCCGTCTCCGAGTCAGACGGGGTATCGGTAGCTTCCTGCTCCGAAGGGGTATCAAGGAGTGAGCCGACAGTGCCCTCACCTTCCGGATTGCTCGTGTCTGCCGTGTCATTAGCATCCTCAGATGTGGCTGGCTCATCCCAGTTAGCATCCGCATTATCAGCGCACTGCGTACAGGTACGGCCCTCGTGCTTCATCCACCGCGGCAGTGTCCGTTGGCACTCGTCGCATACAAACGTCTGCTCACTCATGATAGAAGTCGGATGGGATGTATAGATAGGCCAGTATGGATATATCTTTCTAGCTAGTGTAGTGGTATTAGGAATAGCCTACTCTCCGGTTCTTCGAAGAACACTATAGTTAATTCACTGCGTTTGTACCACCAGACAATCACTTACGTTGAGTTGTCGCTTCGACCAGTCAGTAGGCTCCCAGTCCCATTCCTCGTTCATCGATCACTCGCACCTTCACGTCCATACTCTGCTCTGATCTCTTCGCTGGAGTGTGTTCGACCTTTCTGGATGTCGACCTCGCTCGCAGCGATCGCCTTGAGATCCGCACGGTTGAATTCGGGATGTTTCACCGCGTCACGAAGTACACCGCGGACGAACTCGCTGCGGCTGTTGTACCCGAGATCTTCCCACGTTGCGTCAATGTCGGCGAGAAACGTCTCCGTCATTCGAATGTTGACCGTCGTTTTTTCGGGCGGCGAACTGGCTTCGGACATGCTACTGTGTTAAAATTGTGTAGCATAGCGGTTGCGTCGAGTCAGATGTTGTCGAGATTCCCCCGTCGCTGCTCCATCCTTTCGTGTTGACTCCGCCGGTCGTAGTGTTCGTCGAGAACACCCGCCGTCACGTTCGCGCGGTCACTGACGACATCTTTTGGAACATCGCTGTTCAAATGGTGAGTGATCCCACCACGCCGGAGAGCGTGCGGACTGACGCTCGAGGGACAGTCGAATGCGGCGGTATACTCCATCGCATCGCAATCGTCTGGATCACGATCGTGGGGACACTCTCCAGTGGAAATACAGGGCCTTGCGTATCTGTAACAGTCTCCCCGAAGCGTCGATCGATGTGCACGTCCGTTCGATGTCGACACGAGTGGTCGCCTGTCGAACTCGTCGTCAACATCGGGTCGGCGATTCGCTATCCAGTCGGCGAGAAGCCGGCACACGTCGTTCGATAACGCGATCAGTCGCTCCCCACCCGTTCCGTTCTTGATCGTCGTTTCCGTCTCAGGACGGTGGACGACGGCGATATACCGCCCATCCGGATTGTAGTCGTCGACGTCGATCGAGTGGACCGCTCCGGTCCGCATCATCGTGTGCCACATCAGCGTGATCACGACGTGAGGACGTGACGCGTACTCGTACTTCGAGAGGTACTCGAGAATCTCTTCGGCACGCTCGGACTCGAGCATCACGTCGCGGACGTTCTGCCCATCACGCAACACGGGCGACCGCACCTTCGTGTGGAGGTCGTCGACGACGGCGTCGATACTCTCTAACCACTTCACGAAGACGCGAATCGTGTCTATCTGGGTCTTCTCCGTGGCGGGCGCGAGATCACCCTCGCGACGACGCCACAGACGATACGCGTGAAGGCTCCGTCCGCTCAGTTCGTTCAGGTTGTCTATGTCTTCTTCATCACACCAGCGAACGAAGTGACCGAGACGGGAGCTGTGTGAGTACAGCGTTGCCTTGGCCACCTCGGCTTCGCGATGGGCGAGGTACAGTTCTACGGCTGTTTCCGGGTCGATTGGTTCGAGACTCATCGCTCTTTGTGGCGCGAGTCGCAGTTACGACCCCGATCTGAAATCCTCGATTTCGGGCGGTACAGGCCCGAAAGGACGATCCGTTCTCAGTGTGAACTCGCGCCCGTCACGCCCGTATCGTTCTAATCGCGTGACTGCGGCGGGGTGACTGCCGTAATACTGCAAGGCACGTGCTTTCGTCCGACAGATGACCGCCTACTGGTGCATCAATGGCATTCGCGTACAGCCGAACTGGACGGTGAAGCGTCCTCTGGCACTTCAAGAGAATTCGGAGTGCCGTGTAAGACGGAGGATGTCCGCGTAGTGGCGAATGTAATGCCAACACTCTCGAATCGCACGTCCCGTTCAGCGCCGTTGGTCTCGTGAACGACCTCTCCGTGAGCCGTAGCTACCTGCAGGACGAGGCGCAGTTAAAAATGCGATCCCGTAGATAGCCGTCAGCGCGCCGGTGTCGCTTCCTCAGGGATCGCATACGGCTGGCCGCAGCCGTGTCTTCCTAACGTAAGTCGGGATAGGCGGTATGCTTCTCTCGGCGGTGCTCGACCGACTGTCGCTGCCGCCGTGGATCTGCCTCCGGGCGCTCCCGCAACTCGTCCGGTAGTTCGCCGAACTCCACGACGGTGCTTCCGCAGACAGGGCAGTCCGTACGCTGGGGAGCTGCGCTAACAGTATGGAGACGCTGATACTCCTGTATCTCCCGCGTTCAGCACACCGATTATATATACGATCAACCAATCAACCAACTGTGGGTGACACTACCCGATTTTTGTTCAGCAATTAGGTGCAAAAGCGACCAACTCAACGAATTTCAACAGCGCCAGTTACTCGTCTTCGAGAGCGTCGTAGATCTCTCGGTTTGCATCTCGGTCGTCCGCCGCGACCCGCCGAACCAGTTCCCGCCGGATCTCCTCCATCACGTCGTCAAGCGGAGAGGTCGTTTCTGCGCCTTCTTCGGTGGCCATACCTGAACTGACGCTTCGAACGCCGTTAATCGTTCGGGTCCGACGAATCGCCTGTCAACTCCGATAGCCCGTACCGGACGAGTTCGTCTCGCCACGCTTCGATCTCACCGGCCAGATCCAACTCTTCGGTGTGGGATCGCAGATACTCGGCGGTTTCTTCCTCATCGACGGCCGCTTCGTCGGTGCCGAACGCTTTCAGTATCGTCCTCACTTCGCTGTCGTACTCGAACCGATACCCGTTGAGGAAGTAGAAGACGACCGTCACGTTGAGCGCGGTACGTTTGTTCGCATCGACGAAAGGGTGATTAGCGACGAGGAGCCGCAGAAGATGATACGCCTTCTGGTGGACGGTTTCCGGCGCTGAGCCGAAGTTCCCCTCTTCGATGTAGTTCAGTGCGAACTCGATGTCACCACGGTTCCGAACACCGGCGGGAGTATCGGGGTACTCCGCGACGACGTCGTCGTGGATGGTGACGACGTCTTCGACGGACGGGTACCACAACGAGTCGGCCATTCGCTCCAATCTCGATACTACACCAGTGTAGATGTTGCTATGATGAGACGGGAGAGTGATGTCAGAAATCGCTTTTTTCAGGACGCCGATTTCGACCGTCTCACGCCTGAAAGGTCTAGTCGCTCGACAGTCGAAGTAGCGCCCGTCGCGCCCGTGTCGCTGCAGTACGTTTCTAAACACAGGACAGCGTAGACGTCTTATAGAGAGGCCTACCTTCCCGCGGATCAAGTTCGTAATGCCACATCACAGGAGTCGCTCCTGTCTGGTGATTTCGAGTGAACCATCGGATGGTACGGCTCTGTTGAAATCTATTCTTCAGATATAGTCTTGCCTGAAACAGCCGGTCGCTGAAGAGTGCAGATAGACACCAAATTATTAATGAAAGGGATTTCATGTGTGAAATATGTCCAATAAGGGCGGGGTTGATCTATTAGAGGAATGGCAGACAGGAGCCTTTCTTATCCTTGGTAGTGTCGTTATCGGGTTTATTCTGGCTGCTATTGGCGGGTCTGTTGGTGGCCGAATCGGGGGATTGAGTGGATTTGTTGCAGGACCGATAGTAGGGTTTCTCGTATTGTCGTATCTCTTCTACGGACGCTGAACTACCTGTATTGACCGCAACCGGGTCAGAATATGTCCCCTGTTGAGGATTTCAACAGAGCCGATGGTACCTAAATAATCTATCGGCGATTATGGGGTCGCGTTCAGTTAGAGGATGAGACGGACGATTTCTGAGTGTCTATGCCGGAATTCGACCGCCTCAGCGAACGTACTACGTAGATCGACTTGTCGTTTGTGGAGCGAGATCGGACGTCACACTGAGCGATTGAAGTATAGTAGACGTTAGAAATAGTTACTCATATTTAGTACCGAGAGTTGATCAGGAGCGATATCGATTGCCGTTGTAAGCTCGTCGAGCGAGTCGAAGAACTGGTTGCTAAGAGCTGCTTGAAGCTGTCTCCATCATTTCTCGATCGGATTCAACTCCGGCGAGTACGAGGGGAGCGTCACAAACGCGAGGTCGTCACGGGCTGCCAAGTCCGTGACGGCCGTTGCCTGTAAGTACGGTGCTCATCGAGGACAACAATTAGATCATCTTCGAATTCACCACATAGTGCTAAAATGAACTGTTTTGCGTGAGCGGCGGTGATGTACTCTGTAAATCGAGAAAAAAGCGATCACCGTTCTCGGTGATCGCGCCCAGCAGGCACGTCCAGTCCCGTCGGCCTGAAAGTTCGACAGAAGGCCGCGTGTCGCGCGGAAACCACGCAGCACGCGGCTCCACTTGGACAGATTTCCTGGTTTGATCGATACACACTACTGTGGCATCCATTTCCCGCCACTTTCTCTGATCTCGTCGTAGAACTCATCTTGCTCGTTTTCGTCGGATTCAGCGGTTGAACGGCGTGGTTTTTGAAAACTCAACCCCGCCTCTGTCAACAACCGCCGACAACTCGGGACTGAGTACTCGACGCCGTACGTTTCTTGAAGGTATTCTTGTGCGAGCGCCGGCGTCCACGCCGGTGCGTCAATACCGCTCTCTTGGGGCGATTCGTGAACTGTTTGCTCAAACGCTTGTTGCTGTTTTTCTGAAAGCTTTCGCTTTCGTCCCGATCGGTGAGCATCAGAAACGGCCTGTTCAAGTGGGTCGTCCGTATCGAACCGCTTGAGCCAGTTGTAGATCGTTTTTCGTTCTGTATCGTACCACTCGGCAAGTTCGGTTTGCGTGACGCCATTTTTGTACGCGATCGCGGCTAACAACCGTTGTGTCGGCTTGTTTCCGTCAACATTGTCAAGCGCCTCTTGGAGTTCTTCGACGGAGATCTCGTTGAGGTGATCCATTCTAGGCAACCTCATTTTCTGAGTAAAAAATTCTATCGGCTACTATAGAAATAACATGTCAGTTGGTGTGTATGTCATCATGTGTAGTATATACTTTATCGGCCAATAAGGGCTCGATCAGAGTCACACCGCTATTCACAACTGGGTTCATAAAGCTGATCTACAGCCGATCTCGACCGTCTCTAAGGAGCAACTCGCGGTTGACGAAAAGATGCTCCCGCCTCTACGGCCAGAAGTTCTGGCTGTACGGCGCTGTTGATCCGTATACGAACGAAATTCTCCACATAAGCCTCTATCCGACCATAAATAAACAGACGGCGCGATGGTTTCTCATTGAGCTACATCGGCGCTACCAGCTGAATGACGTTGAATTTCTCGTCGATGACGCAGACAATCTTGGATCAGTTCTCGCTGAAGATGGCTGTCGATTTCTAGTCATTCGACATGGAAGTCGGAGTGCCATCAAAAATATCATTTAGGTAATAGAATATCGAAAATACACGTTCAAAATTATTTTCAGCAATGCGAACTCGGGACAGCTCAAAACTGGCTCGAAGCCGTCACCGTCCACCGCAATTCACGCCAAACTTAATGCGCCCTCCCGTGTCCTCAACGACAACTGGTGACGCGTCAGTTTCCACGACTCTCGCTCAGATCGTCCCTGGTTCGACGTCGGCGTCCACAATCCGGTTGTAGTACGCCTCAGCCCGCTGTTTATCTGCCGTCGACAGCCCGACGATGGGCTCACGAACCGGTCTGCCGTACCGGCGGGCGAGTTCGAGGCGCCGTAGCGGCTGCTCGTACTCCACTCAGCTCCCGGTTGTTTGCTCGGCGACGGTCAGACGCACTCACTTCGGACGTGCACCGGTTGCTGCACTGTCGTTCCCAATCCCGGACATCCATTTGCTCGCTGTCGCCCAACTTCACCGACGTTCGAAAATGGATCGATACCGATCGATTCCCGTGACTACTGCGGCCACTACGCGTCGAACTGTGCCCGAATGCGTTCATCGACGTACGTGGTTTCTTCGTCGGTGAGGCACATGGGATTGACTGTGAACGCCTCTGGAAGGTCGTCCGCGCCGACGAAGACGCGTGGTTCTTCGCGCCGGAGAGCACCGACGATCTCGGTGGCCGAGATCCCAGCCGAGCCGGCCTCGACTGTGACCGTCAGTTCGGGTGCGACGGCCGTCTTGTCCGCGGCGGTAATCGATGTTCTAACGCCAGCCACCGAATCGAGGGTCGCTGCGATACGCTCAGACCGGGCGCGCCACTCGCGCTGGCGTGCGTCGTGATCCTCCGCTTTGAACGCGTCCAAGGCCCGGATGAACCCAGCAAGTTCCTCCTTGCCGACTTTCATTGGCCGACCGATGCCCTGTCGCGGGACGCCACCCAGCGCCTCCGGATCTACGAGGGTCGTCGGTGGCTCCCAGACGGCCTCGGCCGCGTGCATGTCGAGATGTTGCGCCGCGACCGACGACACGAGGGCCGCCCGACCAGCAAGGAAGCCTGTCGTCTGCGGGCCGCGGATGGCCTTACCACCGCTGAACGCCACGAGATCCGCCCCCGCGTTGATGAACGCTTCCAGGTTGGTCACCGGCGGGAGTTCGGCAGCCGCGTCCACGACGACTGGCACGTTGTGGTCGTGTGCGACGTCGCAGACGGCCTCGAGAGAGGGCTCCGTGTACGGTTTTTGCACATATGCGACAGCGGCGGTGTCTTCGGTGATGGCGTCAGCGTACTCCCAGGGCTCGACGTTCTGTGCGCCGGTTCCGAGGTGGTGGTCGTTCGTCCCGACATCGACGATGCGCGCACCCGCCGCCCGTAGGGCGTGGTCGTAGCCTGTGCGGTGAGTGCGCGCCATCACGATCTCGCCCGGTAATCCTTCAGTATCGGGCAGTTGCGCCATCGCGCCGATGTCATCCCCAGCGATGCAGGCGGCTGCCCCGAGTGCTAGTGCTGCCGCCGCTCCGGACGTGACGTAGCCTGCTTGCGCGCCCGTTACGTCGGCAATGAGGTCGCTGGCGCGTGCCTGCAGATCGGATAACCGGACAAAGGCATCCGCCGCACGATTCATCGCGTCCACCGCTTCGGGACGAATCCGACTGCCGCCGATTCGCGTTTTCGTGCCCGTGGCATTGACGACGCTCGGGACGCCCAAGTCCTCGTAGATGGTATCGTCTGGCATCGTATTCGCGGGTGCGTTGTCGAGCGCTAAATAGTTGGTCGTCTCGTGCCGGTCTGGTGGGCGTGAGAGAGTCGATTGGGTGCCGTCGCGGAGCGCGTTGCGGCGGGTGAGGACGAGTAGCAGGCGCCCGGTCCGTGACTACGCCTCGTGGACAACCCGGTCGATGGGGCGCTCCCACGGCGCCGGGAAGTAGTTCCACTCGAGGAACGCCTCAGGCGCCCAGTGGAGTGCACAGTCAGGCGCGTACGCGAATGAACTGCCGGCGCCGTGGTCACCTAGGTAAGGAACGAGTTACCGTTCACTGTCGCCCGCACGTCCGCGTTAGGGTCGGCGCTGACACGATTGTAGCCAAGGACGTGTGGCCACTCTGCCGGGAACGCGTTGCCCGGAACGCTCGATTCCGTGGTGTCGCCCCTGCTGGTGTTTCGACCCGGTCGTCGGCGTCGGCGATCTCAACCGGGCGGGCGTCCGCGAACGCGGTATTGCCGTAGCGGGCCTACCCGCCTTTGTCAGCGAAGCTCATGTATCCGCCGGCGATCTCGAGTGCTCCGCCCTTCTGGACCTACTCCGCGAGCACCTTTCACCGGTCAACATCTCGGTCACCCGCGTCGACCTCCGGCGTCACCTGGAGGATGTCGGCACCTACATCACTCAGTATCACCAGGTCGAATCCGGCTAGCTCCTCGCGGGTACGGGGATCTCAGCCTCGGCAACGTGACACGGTTGGTACGTGACCGTTGCCCCAGTGTCTTCGAGTATGTTGATGAACTGGCCGGCCGCTCCCGGAACGACGAGTGAACTCCTGTCGATAATCGCAGAGATGTTAGATGTTCGATTATACGTCTGACTGTCACCGTGATTTCACTGCGCGCGCTCGGAGGGGTGACTCTCAGATCCGTTGCGCCGAGAGACTCCGGTAGAGGGCGAACTCACCCACGGATCGCTGATCCCGTCTATCTGCGGTGTCACCATCTTCCAATCTCGCCCGTCTCCAATTGCTTGAAAACAATCTCGTCGATCCGGGCGCGGATCTCGTCGATGTCGTGGGTGTGGTTCACTGGGCCCCGCCTGCGAATAGCTGCACAAAGCGCCCGGAGTATATTACAAACATACGAACGTAATGCCAATGGTCGTTATTTGGTAATCGTCGGCGACGCACTCGGCGAGCGATAAACTGCAGCCACGACCACATCGTGATCGACGTATGAAATTACAAATGGAACTGGAAATGGCCGTGGCGGTGTCCAAATTCGGTGCGAAACGGGTCGAGGTCAAATTAATAACTAGGATCAGTAGCACCACCGCGACTACCGATAAGGCCCTGTATTTAGTATCACATTTCTGAATCATCTATTTTGAATACTATTTTGCTTATTGAGGAATTCCATTTATAACTGAGTTCACAAGGCAGATCTACAGCCAGAAACAGGTCGAAGCCGACTCATGTTGCCGTCGATGAGACAGTGATTCAGCTTGGCGGCGAACGGTATTGGCTGTACGATTTGTTGAACTAGAACCAAATACCAACTATATATCGAATTCAAATCTGCAAAATAATTTTGTAGATTAGTTTTTCACGGAGCTCCGTGAAGACACGACATAGATGACGCGATCTTCCTCGTTGATGGTCCGGAGCCACTTCACAGAGCCTATTACAGATATAATCCCGACTGGCTTTGTTGAAATCCGCAGCGATTTACAGGATAGTTGGTCGAATAGGGAAGGACAGGGTACCTAGAATGCACGTTCACTAAACACGCCGAACAGCGCCACAAAAATCGCGACGAGAGCAAGGACGAGACCAGTACTCGTGTCGCCGTACATGCCGTCCATCACCGCAAGGCCGGCCAGTATTGCGGTGCCCCCGTAACCGACCCGTGTTGGGTATGTCGTGAGCAGCAGACTTGTCGGTGAACAATTGACGTGGAGGTACAAGTAGAATAGACGGTATTCAACAAGTAATCCCACTTACCGGCTGTTTCGCCGAGGAGAGTGTCTGACAAACAGGATTTCAACAGAGCCTCTCGGCTTCAAATCCGAACAACATATAAATTGGACCGTACAAACTATATTTTCATTATATAGTATATAATATATTTGTTTTCTAATATAACTAATGATCTATTTGTTTTATTATATAATCATTGAACTATTTGTTTACTAACCTTTTCAACCAACGCCGACGCAGAAACGCGTAACGAGTGCTGCCATCTTCGCTTTCGCATGGAATCAGCTTCAGTCGATCACATCGAGAACGTTCTAACCCTCCAGTAGAGCTTGAATCTGCATCTTCGATGCGTGGTTGATTCTCGAAACGCCACAGACAGTGAGTTTCGACGGAGAGGAGTCACTGCCGGCGGCGGTTCGTCGCCGCCAGCGACAGTGTTGCCATTCACGACCGCTGTCCGGTCGGTGGACAGCTACCGGAAGAACCGGTCGTCGAGTGGCCAATTCGCTGGAACAGCCCTGCGGACACCAAGCGCTGTCCAAGCAGCTCGCAACACCATCTCACGGAACTCCGTGAACGGCCACCTCCTGCCGGCGCTGGCGCCGGCGACGACCTCGTACAACTCATCGGAGGTGACCTTCACATTCTCAGCGAGGTCAATCGGAAGTTCGTCTCCGGAGCTGTTGACAACAAAATCAAGCAGGTGCTCTTCCTCTAACTCACTGTCTGCTTGGGTATGTTTCACACTGCATTCAAGCAGACACTCACTCTACCCCGATGTGATCGACTGAGGATTCACCGTCCATCGGTCTCTCGTGGATCTTTGGAGTGTTTCTCTGCCCAGATATAATGGAGGTACTTTTGTTATTTTTCGAACCGTGCCCCTCGGAAATTGAACACTGAGGGCACAGGCTGGGTGGCGGGTCGTCACGACTGGTCACCACGATAGCACGGTTCGACGCTCTCGTCCTCAGTGACGGCTTGACCGACGCACCGCCACGGAGGGGGCTGTCGAAACCGCGGGTGGGATCCACTTCGCCGACATTGCTGGAGCGGGCACGAACTGCTCTTCGACGGCGGTACGACGGCACACCGTCTCCGGATCTCGTCTCGGCACACTCGCTGTCAGTTACGTACCACGCTGTTCGAGACAGTGTTCAATTATCCATCAACTATAAGTAGAATCGTTAACTACCCCTTCCTGGTTGGGAGTGATCGCCGCGCGAAGGTGTAACACCACCCACCAACCCATCGACGGGTGTACACAGAGCAATGTCCAAGGACACATTTGACGGTCTGTACGACGCGGACAGGCGTAGCGTACTCAAATACCTGGGAATGTCGGGGGTGGTCGCGGCCGGCTCGGGTCTCGGGGTCACGCTGCTCAGTGGCTCCGGTGCGGCCGCCTCG